>Ga0233425_10008662_pt1 | contig 13346 bp, 7 predicted proteins | sample Watercolumn_Towu_2_FD_181712 | JGI IMG/M metagenome (GOLD analysis project Ga0233425, IMG submission 181712) | Freshwater microbial communities from Lake Towuti, South Sulawesi, Indonesia - Watercolumn_Towuti2014_140_MG | ecosystem: Environmental > Aquatic > Freshwater > Lake | place: Indonesia...
GAGGTCCAACCGCGCGGGTGGCTGCTGGAACAGATCCGCACCGATGCCACACAGGGTTACGGGCCGGTGCTCGACAGGCTTACGGACCGTTGCGAGGTGCCGGTGTTCGACAGCCGCCACAAATCCGAACTGGCCAAGCCGAAGATCGGCGAGGTCTGGTGGAACGGCGAGACGACCGGCAACTGGCTCGACGGCCTGATTCGCACCGCGTATCTCTCCGGCGACGCGGCGGCGAAGCGCCAGGTGGACGGGATGGTCACGCGCATCCTTGCGATGCAGGAGGAGGACGGCTACCTCGGCACGTATCCGAGGGCGCTGCGCTTCGAGCAGCCGGTCACCAACAAGAACGGCGAGCTTTGGTCGCAGACCTGCCTGTTCCGCGGATTGCTCGCCTACCATGAGTTCACCGGCCGGCGCGACGTGCTCGAAGCGGTCCGCCGCGCGTCGAAGCTGATGATCTTGAAATACGGCCCGGACAAGCCCTACTGGAAGGAAGGCAGCGTGGGAGCGGGCGGAGGGCCGGGCCACAACATCATGTTCGTGGACATCTGCGAATGGTTGTATCGGCTCACCGGCGACAAGAGCTTCGTTGAGTTCTCGCGGTTCCTCTACGACGGCTACAGCGAACTGGTTGAGATTCGCGAGCGCGACATCCAGTTGCGGAACCTCGCCGACATGAACCAGCTTTTCGAGGGCCACGGCGCGCACGTCATGGAGCACCTGCGCGTGCCGCTCTTTGTCCATCACGCCACCGGGGACGCGAAATACCGTGTCGCGGCCGAGAACTGTTTCCCGAAGACCGCGCGGCATCTCTCCGCGGGCGGCGCGTGCATCAGCGATGAGGGCGTCCACCAGCGCCCCGGCAGTCCTTCCATTGGCTGCGAGTATTGCACGATGCTCGAGCTGCTCCACAGCCTCCAGTCTGGCGTGGAAAAGACCGGCCGCGCGCCACTCGCCGACTGGATCGAGGTGCTCGCGTTCAACGCCGCGCAAGGCGCCCGCCAGCGCGACGGCAAGGCCATTCAATACTGCACCCGCGACAACCAGTTCGAGGCCACCCGCAAAGGCGCCGGCAGCCGGTTCAAGCTGTCTCCCACGCACGACGACGTGGCGGTCTGCTGTCCGGTCACCGCGCTGAAGTTCTTCCCCTACTTCGTCAACCAGCTCTGGATGAAGACCAGCGACGGCCTCGTCGCGGTGAGCTACGCGCCGAACGAGTTGGTGACGACAGTCAACGGCGTGAAGGTTCGGATCACATCCGAGACGGTCTATCCGTTCGAGGACGAAGTGTGGATGACCATCGCGCCGGAGAAGCCGGTCAAGTTCGCGCTGCGGTTGCGAGTGCCCGGCTGGAGCAGCGGCGCGAAGCTCGATGCTGCCGGCGCGAGCGTGAGCGATGCTGACGGCTGGAAGGTTCTCACGAAGGAGTGGCGGGCTGGCGACCGCATCACGGTTGCTTTCAATCCAGCTATCGAGCGCAAGGCGATGGCGAACGGCGAAATCTACTGGAAGCGTGGCCCGCTGGTGTATGCACTGCCGATTGCCTCCGAACGGAAGGCGTCGCGCAACTATGCCGTGGAAGGCTTCGCCGACTACGAATACACGCCGGAGGCTGGCGCGTTCTGGGATTACGCGGTGGACAAAGGCAGCGGCGAGTTCCAGTTCGAGAAAGTCGCCGCGAAAGGCAATCCGTGGGCCGAGCCGCCGTTGCGGCTGACGGGGAAACTTTTCAACCGCAAGAGCAACGTGAACGAGCTGGTGGCGTTGGTGCCGATGGGCACGAGCCTCCTGCGCCGCACCGCGTTCGCCAACATGAAGTTCGTCCGCGCGATGCAAGGCGACGCGAACCTCGCGCGCAAAGCCAAGGTCGAGGTGCCGAGTTGCGCCGCGGGCTACAAGGCGGAGGCGTTGGTGGATGGCGTCGCCGAGGGGTTCCCGAACAACCTCGCCGCCGAATGGGCCAGCAAAGGTGGCGGTGTCGGCACGAAAGTGAAGCTCTCGTGGCTGGAACCGGTCACTGTCGGCAGCATCTGGCTCTTCGACCGTCCGAATCCTGCCGACCACGTCAGCGCCGCGCAGATTCACTTCAGCGACGGCTCCACCGCGCAGGTCGGCGACCTGCCCAACGACGGGGCCACACCGTTCAAGTTGAGTTTCCCGGAGAAGACCATCACGTGGATGGAGATCGTCATCACCAAAGTTGGCCCCCGCAACAAGAACGCCGGCTTCTCGGAGATCGCCGTGTTTCGGAAGGAGCCAATCGGAAACAATGAATAGCATCCCAATCCGCCACATCACCAAGTGGGCCGCGATCGCCGCGCTCTGCTTCCTGTTCGCGCCGCCGCTGCCGGCCCAGGGTCCGAACAAGACGCCGAAGAGCGAAGGCACGATCAAGGCCGCCGTCGGCGCGGAGGCAGGCTTGTTCGAGCGGCAAATGAAATTGATCGAAGAGCGCCGCAGTTCGTGGCTCGCGAAGGCGGAGAAGGCCACACCGAAGATGCACCGGACGCCGATGAAACCCGTCGCGGTCGTGAAGGTGGAGAAGGATGCGGCGAGTTTCCAGGGATGGAAGGCCGTCGCGACCGACAAACCAGAATCGGTCTGCAACCGGCCGCTGATGCCGGGCGACAGTTTCATCCTGGACTTCGGCGAGCACATGACGGGGCAGCTTACGTTTTCGCTGCGGCGGTTCGAAATCCCCGTGGACGCGCCGGTGCGGCTGGCGTTCATCTTCGGCGAAGTGCCGGCGGAGGTGGCGGAACCGTTCGACCCGTATCAAGGCGGCCTGACGCGCTCGTGGTTGCAGGACGAGGTGATGAACTTCGACGACGTGCCGCAGACGGTGACATTGCCGCGGCGCTACGCGTTCCGCTACGTGAAGGTCACGGTGGTATCGTGCAGCAAGCACGGCAAGTTCGGCTTCTCCGACATCCACACCGACGCGATCAGTTCCGCCGACGAGGCGCGGCTGCTGCCATTCACAGCGCGCAACGACGACGAGGACGCGCTGGATCGCGTGTCGCGCCGCACGCTGCGCGATTGCATGCAGACGGTGTTCGAGGACGGCCCGAAGCGCGACCGCCGGCTCTGGCTGGGCGACCTGCGATTGCAGGCGCTCGCGAACTACGTCACCTACCGCAACTACGACCTCGTCAAACGCTCGCTCTACATCCTCGCCGGCACCGCCACGGACATGGGTCTGGTCGGCACGTGCTCGTTCGAGCGGCCGGAGCCGTCGCGCGGCGGCAACAGCATCCTTGACTACACCGCGCTCTTCGCGCCGACGGTGCTGGAATACTTCGAAGCCAGCGGCGACCGCGAGACGGCGGAAGATTTGTGGCCGCTCGTGCTGAAGCAATTGGATTTCACGCTCGAACCGGTGAACGCCGATGGCTTGTTCATTTCGCCTAAAGGCTGGTGGCTGTTCATTGACTGGCATCGCACGCTCGACAAGCAGGCGCCGGAGCACGCCATCGTCCTTTGCGGCCTGAAAGCGACGCTGAAGCTCGCCGAGAAGATCGGCAAGGCGAAGGAAGCGGCGTTCATCTCGAAGATGATCCCGCTGATGGAAACTGCCGCGCGCAAGAATCTTTGGAACGCTTCGCTCGGCATGTTTGTCAGCGGCCCGAAACGCGAAGTGTCTTGGGCCTCGCAAGCATGGATGGTTCTCGCCGGCGTGCCGTCGCCGGAGCAGGCAAAGCGCGCCATGTCGGGCGTGATGCGCCACGCGACGGCCGAGAGGCCGGTGACGCCCTACATGCACCATTACGTCGTCGAGGCGCTGCTGGCGGCGGGCCTGCGCGAGGAGGCCGCGCGGCACCTGCAGGCGTATTGGGGCGGCATGATCAAGAAGGGCGCGGACACATTCTGGGAGGTCTATATCCCGGAGGACGATTTCGCCTCGCCCTACAAGAGCCATCTCATGAACAGCTACTGCCACGCGTGGAGTTGCACGCCGACCTATTTACTGCGAAGGAGTCCTCAATGAAAACCAGCCGAAGAAACTTCATCAAAGCAACGGGGCTTGGTCTTGCCAGCGGCAACTTGCTCCACGGCAAGACACCGCCAGACAAGGAGGACGCCGCGCAGGCGGGCAAGCGGTTGGAGAAGGCGCACGTGCAGCGGTTCAACATGTCCGGCTTCGCCGCGCCGCCGTTGGAGAAGGTGCGCATCGCCATCATCGGCCTCGGCAACCGCGGGCCGGGTCACCTGAACGTCATGAGCCGCATCGAAGGCACGGAAGTCCGCGCGCTCTGCGACATCCGGCCGGAGCGGGTGAACGCCGCGAAAAAGCGGCTCGCCGGCACCGCGCACAACCCGGAGGTTTTCACCGGGCCGGAGGATTGGAAAAAAGTCTGCGAGCGCGACGACGTGGACTTGGTGATGATCACCACGCCCTGGTATATGCACGCGGCGATGGCCGTCTATGCGATGGAACACGGCAAACACGCCGCCTCCGAAGTGCCGGCGGCGGGGACCATCGAAGAATGCTGGCAGCTCGTGGAAACCGCCGAGCGGACGCGGCGGCATTGCATGATGATGGCCAACACTTCCTACATGTCGTTTCAGTTGCTGACGCTGAACATGGCGCGGCAGGGCTTCTTCGGCGAGGTCGTCCACGCCGACTGCGCCTACAACACCAGCAAGATGCGGAACAATTTCTCCAAGACCACCTATTGGGACATGTGGTGGCTCAAGCAATACGCCGCCCGCCGCGGCAACATCTACCCGACGCACGGCCTCGGCCCCGTCGCGCAGATCATGAACATCAACCGCGGCGACAAGTTCGAGTTCCTCGTCTCGGTCGAAAGCAACGACTTCATGATGAACGCCCGCGCCCGCGAACTGGCCGCCACAGATGAGTTCTTCAAGCCATTTGCCGACAAGACCTATCGCGGCAACATGAACGTCACCACCCTCCGCACGACGCGGGGTTGCACCATCATGCTCCAGCACGACGCCACTTCGCCGTCGCCGCACAGCATGTTCCACGGCATCTACGGCACCAAAGGCGCCGCGCTCTACGACCCGCCGCCGCCCCGGCTCAGCAAGGGAAACCACGCTTGGGTCTCCGCCGAGGAGTTCAAGGCGCTGGAGGAGAAATACACGCCGAAGATCATCCGCCGGATGACCGAACTCGCCGCGAAGACGAAGGCCGGCCACGGCGGCAGCGACTTGCTGGAGGACTGGCGGCTGATTGACTGCCTGCGTAACGGCCTGCCACTCGACCAGGATGTGTATGACGCCGCGGCGTGGAGCGCGGTCGTCCCGCTGAGCGAGTGGTCGGTCCTGAACCGCTCCAACTCCGTTGATGTCCCCGACTTCACCGCCGGCGCTTGGAAGACCAACAAGCCCAACATGGACATCAACCTCGAACACGGCGGCAACACCAAGGTCGTTGTAAGCGAGAAAGGACAACCCAAACATGAATCGTCGTGAATTCCTCCGTCGCTCCGCCGCTGCTGCGGGCGTGCTCGGTTTCCCCGCCGTCCTCCGCAGCGCGTCGCCCAACTCCATGCTCCAGGTCGCCTGCATCGGCGTTGGCGGCATGGGCGGCAACACGATGAAGAGCATCGCCAACCATCCGAAAGTGAAGATCGTCGCGCTGTGCGATGTGGATGACAAACCGCTCAATGTGGCCGCGAAGACATTCGCGGACGCATCGCGGCACAAGGACTGGCGAGAACTGATCGGCCGTTGCGCGCACCGGTTCGATGCAGTCACCATCGGCACGCCCGACCACATGCACGCCGCGCAGGCCGTTACGGCGATGCGCGCGAAGAAGCACGTCTATCTCCAGAAGCCGATGGCCACCACGCTCCACGAATGCCGCGTCATCACGCAGGAAGCCGCCAAGGCGGGCGTCGTCACCCAGCTTGGCAACCAGGGCCGTTCCAGCATCGAGAACCGCATGACGGTGCAGCTCATCCGCAACGGCGCCATCGGCAAGATCAAGGAGGTCATCCTCTGGGAGAACAAGAAGCTCAACTGGTGGCCGAAGAACACCGAGCTGCGCGCGACGGGCGACGCGATTCCCGCGGGGCTGGACTGGGACCTCTGGCTCGGCGTGCGCGAGCCGCGGCCCTACCTAGAAAACACCTATCATCCCAAAAACTGGCGCGCATGGTTCGACTTCGGTGTCGGTGAAATGGGCGACATGGGCTGCCATCACTTCGACACGAGCTTCGAGGCGCTGCAACTCACCGCGCCGTTGCGCGTGCGCCAGACCACGCCCGGCAGCAGCGGGTCGTTGTGGGGCCAGCGCCGCATCGTCGAGCTTATCTTCGCCGGCAGCCCCATTACCGCCGCCGACACCGTGAAACTCACCTGGCACGACGGCGACCTGCGCCCCGACACCCGCCGCATCGCGTTGCCCAAAGGCATCCCCGAAGTGCCGACCTCCGGCACGTTCTGGATTGGCGATCAGGGCAGCATCTTCAAGAACTACGGCGGCGGACGGCCGTTCGTGCTGCCGGAGGAGAACTTCCCGCTGGAGAAATACCCGCGCCTCAAAGGCCAGGACCACTACCGCGACTGGGTGGACGCGATCCTCGAAAGCCGCAAGTCCTGCGCCGACTTCAGCCACGGCGGCCCGCTGACGGAAACCGTCCTCATCGGCGCGGCAGCCGACCGTGTCGCCGGCCAATGGCTCGAATGGGACCGCAAGTCGCTGGCATTCACGAACAGCCCCGAGGCCAGCAAGCTTGTCCGCCGCGCCTATCGGGATGGGTGGAAGGTGGAGGGGGTGGGATAGGCCATCAACAGCGATTGCGCCGCAGCGGCAGAACTTCCTAGGGAGCGTTTGACTATTTGGTTGCAGCCTAGAGGCGTGTGCCAGTCGAGTCCTGATTTTTACGTTGACGACCCTAGACCGCGATGTAGGATGCGGTCAGCGTATGTGTGACGCAGGCAGTTCGACAACGGAACTCAAACCACGGAGACAGATGAAACTCACAATCAAAGTTTTGGCGGTCATGATCCTTTGTGTTGCGGTGGCGGGCGCCGCGGAGAAAGGAAGGAAGAAGGTCAGCGAGAAGACGGCCACGGAGGATCCCGTCAAGAAGGACTTCCGGGTGACGGACGCGAACCACGATGGCGCCATCAGTCTGGCTGAGTGGAAGGCCGCGAGCAAGAGCGACGGGACGAAGACTGAGACCTTGTTCAAGGCGAAGGACAAGAACAAGGATGGCAAGCTGACCCGCGATGAGTTTTGCGCGGAGGCCCCGGCCGCGGCCCAGGAAGTGAAGAAGTATGACCGAAAGAGCGCCGACCAGCATTTGAGGCGGCTCAAGAAGCTCCTTGAAGAAGGGATGTTGACCAAGGAGATGTATGACCGGAAGGTCGCGGAAACCGAGGCGAATATCGAGGAGAAGCCAGAGACTCCCGCGGGCAAGAAGAAGTAACTGCAATCAATCCAGATCAAAAAAGAGAGGCCGGCATTATTGCCGGCCTCTTCTTTTTTGTCCGGGTCTTGGAAATTACTTCTTACTCTTCCTTCCTTTGCGGGGAGCGGCGGCTTCCGTGTTTCCGTTGACGGAGGCAACGAACTCCCTGGCGGGAACCAGATGGGTCCAGAGGAACGCCTGCATCCGATCTTCGCAAGGTTCCGCCTCGCGTGAGACCTGTTTGCCATTGATGGTGGCGCGGCCTTCGATGGAGAGGGGAACGGGTGTTTCCGTGGAGTCCAAGGAAGTGGACAGCGACAACTGAGCCATGCGCTGGGTGCTCACGATGGTGGCGCCATACGAGGAGAACCCTTTCGGCGCGTCCCGCAGACCGAGCGTGATGTCGCCGTCGAAACCATCCTTGCGGATTGCAAAGACGCTGACGGACGTGGCGGAGCCGCTGCTGCGGAAGCCGGCGCTGGACGGTGTGACGCGCAGCGAGAAGTCGGGTTGCGGGTCGCTGATGCGCAGGCGATAGGCGTATTCCTCGCCGCCAGCGCGATCGGCAGAGCCGAGGTGGACGTAGTAAGTCCCGTCGGCGGGCAGCGTGGTGAGAATGTAGGAGTCCGCGTGGTGTGTGTTCACGCCCCAGTCCACGTCCTTGAGGTTCGAGATGGTGTCGGTGTTGTTGTCGTCGTTGTAGGCGATCTGTTTGCCGGAGGCGTCGGTGATCTTGAGCACGGAATCCAGCGGGGAATCCAACCGGCGCGCATAGACTTCAGCGACGATCTTCTGGCCAGCGCGGCCTTCAAACTGGAACACGTCCCAGTCGCCCGGCACGTCAATGCGCCCGTTGATGATCATGGGCATGGCAACTTTCTGCGCGGTGGCGGGTGTGTTGTTCGGCTCGCGTTCAAGGCAATCCGGCAGCGAGTCCAGCGCCAGGAGCACGCGGTTGGAGTAGAAGCCTTCCTTGCGCACGCCAATCGGGTAGATACCCGGCTCGACGTCTTTCGTGTTGGGCGTCAGGCGGGTGGATGGAAGGTTCCAGCCCTTCATCTCGACGGTGAGCGGCGTGTCAATACGGCCGCCCAATGGGAAAATGCTCTTCACGAACGGCAGCTCGCCGATGGTGGTGCGATAGACGAAATCCTCGCGGCCGCGGTAGATGCCGTCATAGATGGCAAAAGCATACTCGCCGTCTTTGGGCACTTCGAAGAAGATGACCGGGTCGGGTTTGAAGCGGAAATCGTCGTTGTAGGCGACTTCCTTGCCTTGGGCGTCGTAGAGCGCCAGCACCGGCTGGAACCAGCCAGGCACGGCGTCGGCGATGTAGGGGACCAGTTGGCGCGCGAGAGCCGTGATGACGAGGCGCTGGCCCTTCCGAGCTTGGAACCGGTAACGGTTGATTTCGCCGGAGCCGATCTGGCCGTTGACGGTGCAAGGCACCTGGATGCGCACTTCGGTTTCGGAGATGCCGCCGCGCGATTCCGATCCGCCTGCCATCATCTCGGAAGTGCCGGAGTTACCCCGCGCCGCCAGGGTGCGCCGTCGCTTGCGGAGGCTCTCCTCCTCCTTGCCGAGCACTTGCAACTGGCTGGTGGACATCGGTTCGGCACTGACTTCCGGCAACTGGCCAACGTGGAAGACCAGCGGGTTGGAGTATCCACGCGGCGTGCCCATCCTCAACTCCCGTTCGCTGGGTTTCGCGTCAGGAGCGATGGTGACTTCGGCTATGATCATGTTGGAAATGGCGACGCTTTGCGGCCGGAGCACGTATTCGGCGATTCTTTTTTCCAGCTTGGCGATGAGCTGTTTGGTCTCAGCGTCTTTCGAGCCGCCCTTTTTCAGTTCATCGAGCTGTTCCCTCAGCAGCATGATGTCTTGGGGACTCAGGTGGCGGTTGTATTCGATGATCCTGACCTTCACGCCTTCGCCGGAGACGACGGCGGTGTCCACCCCGTCCAAGAACTGCCCGCCAAGTGTCACTTGAAACGTCTGGCCCTGCTGGCCGCCGGCGGGATAGACGAAGCCTATATACGGTCTTTGCTGTGCCTGCGCGCCTGACGCGACCGCCAACAACGCGGCCAACCCAAGGATTGCCTGCCATCGAGATGTGCTCATGAGGAACTCCGTTTCAAGGACAACGCCCGCCGGCGCAAGGATGCGCGCGATTCTCCGCTCCGCTCTCCTTGCGCCGGGGGCGACAATCTGACTGCTTACATGATTTCTTTGAGGATGCCGTTGGACTTCACGCCTTCTTCGCCGAGCGGCAACACTTTGGCCTCGAGGCCCAGCGGGTGCGGCAACAGGCCGTTGGCGTCAATGCCCGCCAGCGCGTAGATGCTGCCGAGGAAATCAACCGGATACACCGGCCGATCCTTCGGCTCTTCACCCTTCGCGTCCGAGGAGCCGACCACGCAGCCGCCCTTGAAGCCGCCGCCGCCCGTCAGGACGGTGAAGACGTTGCCGTAGTGACCGCGGCCGCCATTCCAAGGCGGCTGCCAGTCCACCTTCGGCGTCCGGCCGAACTCGCCGCTGCACCAGACGATGGTGCTTTCCAACAGGCCGTGGTCGTGCAAGTCCTGGAACAGCATCGCCAAGCCCTGGTCCAGTTGCGGGCACTGCCGGCGCATGGTCTGGAAGTGGTCCTTGTGGGAGTCCCAACCCGCGGGGTAGTTGATGACGATGTAGGGAACACCCGCTTCCACCAACCGCCGCGCGGCCAGACATTCCTGGCCGAACATGTTGCGGCCATACTTGTCACGAAGTTCCGCCTTTTCCTTGTTGAGGTCGAACACGTCCTTGCCTTCGCCGAGAATCAGGTTGTAGGCCTGCTTTTCGGCGTCGGCCGAGGCCGCGACCTGCGGATTGTGCGCCATCGCATTGCCGAGGGTGTTCATCTTTCCGAGGAAGTCCCGCCGCGCCTTCTGACGTTCGTCAGTGATGCCACGAGCGACAACGCCCTCCACCTCAAACCGGGCCGCGTTCGGGTCGCCGCCGGTGGCAAAGGGCTTGTATTTACCGGGCAGGAACCCCGCTTCGGAGAACCGGCCCGCCGGCTGGGTCAGCACCACGAACGGCGGAATCAGGCCCTTATAGGTCGCGTTCTTGGACCACGCGAACACGGCGCCGACACTCGGATAAGCCAGACGTTCGCCGGGCGTATGGCCGGTTTGCATCAGGTAGGCCGCCGTCTCGTGACCGAAGTTGCGGTGGGTCATGCTGCGGATGAGCGAGAACTTGTCGGCTTGTTTCGCCAGCTCGGGGAACAGCTCGCCAAGTTGCATTCCGTCCGCTTTGGTCGGGATGGCCGCCTTCAGCGCGCCGGTGTAATCGTAGCCCGCGTCCGGTTTCGGGTCCCAAGTGTCGTTATGGGACATGCCGCCCCAGAGGAAGATCTGGATGACGGACTTGGCCTTGACTTTGACGGCGGGCGCGGCGGCGGTCTTGGCGGCCGGCTGCGTTACTGCTGCCCGAAGGCCGGGAGCCAGGCGATCCGTCAGCCATAGTCCTGCCGTGCCGACGAGGCCGCGACGCATCGCTTCCCGTCTGGAAACCGGCTTGCCGATGCCCAAACCCAGTGACTGTTCTTTCCGATTGCTCATACGCTAACTTCCTTTCTTTTTCTCCCGGCGTAGCCGGCTCTCGTTTCTAATTTCCAACTCTGTTCCGCTAAAGTCAATGCCGATAAAGGAACTCGATGCTGTTCATCAAGGCCCAAGCGACGTCCACCCAGCCCTCTTGTCCTTTGACCACCTTGGAGTTGGCGTGCGCCTCGGCCATCCTCGCCTCGTCCCCGTTGGGAAAACGCGACAGAATCGTCAGGTAAAGGTCATCGGTGATCTCGCGCGACTTGCGTTTGCCCTCGAACAGCGCCTTCATTTTCGGGCCTTCTTCAATCTTGCGCTGGATATGGCTGGAATTCAGCATGTGCAGCCGCTGTGAGGGGAGCGGCTTATAAACCCGCTCGTTCTCCATGCCCGTGGCTCGCGGTGAACGGCTGAACAACTCCAGGAACGCGCTGCTGATGCTGCCATCCGGCAACGCCACCGCCGGCTTGTTGTCCGGGATGAAGGTGAACGGCTCCGGGATGGCGCTGGTATACAGATCCGATGTGCCGGTGATTTTGTTGATGACGTCAATCAGCACCTCTGCATCCAGACGGCGCAGCGGGTAAACACCGAAATTGGCCTCGATCTGCGGGGTGTTGTATCGGGCCACGGACGTGATTTGGTATGTCCGGGAGTTCAGGATCAGCCGGAAGATGTGCTTCATGTCGTAGCGGGACGCGACCAGTTCCCTCTGCAAGTAGGCCAGCAACGCCGGATTGCTGGGGGGGTTGTTTGACCGAATGTCGTCCGGCTCGTGGATTACGCCGCGCCCCAGCAGCCACGACCACATGCGGTTCACGATGTTGAGGGTGAACCACGGGTTCTCCGGCTTGATCAACCAGTCCGCGAAGACCTCCCGCGGATCCTTGTCCACCGGCAACTGGATCTGCGTGCCATCGGGGAAGGTCGCCATCTGCGGGACGTTGTTGGTGACTTTGCTGTAGTCCCAGAAAACAATCTCCTCTTTCCACTCGCGCGTCGGCTTGAAGCCGATCTGCGTGAAGAACATCTTCATGCCCGGCAGGTAGTGCTTCGGCCAGAACTCGGCCCGCGACCCCATGAACACCATCGCCGCAGCGATGGCGATGCCCTCCGGGTTCTTGTTCTGCACGGCGCGGTAGAAGTTGACCGGCCCCACGCGGAAGTTGCTGCCGCTCGACGTGAGCATCTCCCGCACATACTGGTCATACGGCTTGTTCTCGGCCATGGAGGCCCGTATCCACCGGTGATACGCCTGCGCCGCGTTGGGCCACAAGTTGACAGGAAACTCCGCCTTCACCCGCAGGATGTCGCTCCACTTCATCGCCCAGTAGTCGGCATACTCATCCCGCTGGAGCACACGATCAATCAACGCGCGGCGTTTGTTCCGATCCTGGTCCAGAATGAACTCCCGGGCTTCCTTGGTGGTCGGCACCGTGCCGAGCATGTCCAAGAACACCCGGCGAATGAACACCGCGTCCGAGCACATCGCGGGACGCGCGCCGATTTGCGACAGCTTGGGAAAGACGAACTTGTCAATCTGCGTCTCCGGCACCCCGCCGCCGAGACCGATAAAAGGATCCTGCGCCTGTCCCGGCAGCGTGCCGCCGCCCAAGACTGCCGCGAAAACGACCATCGAAATCAACGCTGTCTTCATCCTGTTTCCTGCGTAATGACTCATATCAAATCACCCTCGGTTTGGACACTAGCACAAACATGCTCTCGCCTGCTTTCATACCCCAAGACACGCGGGAGCAAAAGTAATTCGTTGCCCGATTCCGTCGCCCCTCGAGCAAAACACCCGGCTGCCGCGGGCCTACGCCATCCACTCCCGCGCACGGCCCTTCTTCGTCACAGCCGCCAGCGCCTTCATGGCGATTTCAGAGTTCTCGACGACTTGGAAGTCGAACATGCCGACGCAGAGGAAATCCGCGCCGTTCTCGAAGCACCACTGGAAGGCGTTGCGTGGATGGATTGCGCCGGCGGCGAGCGTCTTGAAGGCGATCCACGGCTTTTTCAACGTCGCCATGTAGGCGATGGTCTCCTGCGCGTTACTGCACCACATGTTGTCGTGATGCAACTCGTGCTCCTTCTTGGAGCCGCTGACTTCGTCGAAGACGCGGCGGTTGTCTTTCGGCGTGGCCGACCAGTAATCATCCCTGTGCAGCGTCTTGACCCAGAAATCCGGCTCGAACCCGGCTTTGACACACGCCTTCACCGTCTCCAACTCATGCGCGCCGAGGCCGCACGGCACGAGTTGGTCCTTCATGAAACTCACCACCTGCTCCAGCGCCTTCATCTGGCCGTCCTTGACCATCTTGTCGCATCGGCCGCCCTGCACGTAGACCGCGTCGGCGCCGGTGTCTAT
>Ga0233425_10008663_pt1 | contig 13345 bp, 10 predicted proteins | sample Watercolumn_Towu_2_FD_181712 | JGI IMG/M metagenome (GOLD analysis project Ga0233425, IMG submission 181712) | Freshwater microbial communities from Lake Towuti, South Sulawesi, Indonesia - Watercolumn_Towuti2014_140_MG | ecosystem: Environmental > Aquatic > Freshwater > Lake | place...
GCCGCGCCCGCGACACGGCCAGCGTCAACGTGCTGCCGGCCGCCGCCATCACCAAGGGCCTCGCCGGTCGCGAGATGACCGAGTTCGGCCTGCTGACGGAGGCGGGCGCGGTGGCCTTCACCGACGGCCTGAAGGCGGTGACCAACGCGCAGGTGATGCGCCGCGCGCTCACCTACGCCCGCGATTTCGGCGCGCTGCTGATGCAGCATGTCGAGGAGCCGGACCTCGTCGGCGACGGCGTGATGAACGAGGGCGAGATGGCCTCGCGCCTCGGCCTGCTCGGCATCCCCCGCGAGGCCGAGACGGTGATGCTGGAGCGCGACATCCGCCTCGTGCGCCTCACCGGCGGGCGCTACCACGCGGCGATGATTTCCTGCGCCGATTCGGTCGAGATCGTGCGGCGGGCGAAGGAGGCGGGCCTGCCCGTCACCTGCGGCGTCTCGGTCAACAACCTCGTGCTCAACGAGGGCGACATCGGCCACTACCGCACCTTCTGCAAGCTCTCGCCGCCGCTGCGCCGTGAGGACGACCGGGCGGCGGTGATCGCCGCGCTCAACGAGGGCGTGATCGACGTCATCGTCTCCGACCACAACCCGCAGGACGTCGAGACCAAGCGCCTGCCCTTCGCCGAGGCCGCCGACGGCGCCCTCGGCATCGAGACGCTGCTCGGCGCGAGCCTACGCCTGCTCCACACCGGCGACGTGACGCTGCGGACGCTGCTCAACGCGCTCTCGGCCAATCCGGCGAGGCTGCTCGGTCGCGAGGCCGGACGCCTGGAGACCGGCGCCCCCGCCGACCTCGTGCTGATCGATCCCGATCTGCCCTACGTGCTGGACAAGCGGCAGCTGAAGTCCCGTTCCAAGAACTCGCCCTTCGACGAGGCGCGGCTCCAGGGCGCGGCGGTGCTGACGCTCGTCGGCGGCCGCATCGTCCACCGCTCCGATCTCTCGGCCCTCGCCGCATGACCACGTTGCTCGCGGCCGGCTGGCCGGCCCTCATCGCCGCTCTCGTTCTAGGCTACGCCTGCGGCGCGATTCCCTTCGGCCTGATCCTGACGAAGTCCGCCGGCCTCGGCGACGTGCGGGCGATCGGCTCGGGCAATATCGGCGCGACCAACGTGCTGCGCACCGGCCGCAAGGGGCTCGCCGCCGCGACGCTCCTCTGCGATGCGCTGAAGGGTACGCTGCCGGTGCTCGCCGCCGGCCATTGGGGCGAGGGACCGGCGCTGGCCGCCGGGCTCGGCGCCTTCCTCGGCCACCTCTTCCCGGTCTGGCTCGGCTTCAAGGGCGGCAAGGGGGTGGCGACCTTCATCGGCGTGCTGCTGGGCTTGAGCCCGCTGACGCTTCTCGCCTTCGCTGCGATCTGGCTCGGCCTGGCCTTCGCCCTGAAATATTCCTCGCTCGCGGCGCTCGCGGCCTCGGCCGCCACGCCCCTCGTGCTGTGGGCGCTCGGACACGGAACGGTTGCAGCGCTCTTCCTCGTGCTCGCAGCGCTGCTATGGTGGAAGCACGCGCCCAACATCCGCCGACTCGCCGCCGGCACCGAGGGCCGGATCGGGCAGAAGGGCTGAGGACGGCCCCCTCCCGTTAGGAGGGGGACCAGATGCAGCTCACTGACGGACAGCGCCTCGACTGGCTGCGGCTGATCCGCACCGAAGGAATCGGCCCGCGCACCTTCCGCGGCCTGATCAACCGATTCGGCAGCGCGGCCGCCGCGCTCGACGCCCTGCCGGACCTCTCGATACGTGCGGGCAAGCGCGCGGCCGTGCCCTCGAAGGCGGAGGCCGAGCGCGAGATGGCGGCGGCCGCCCGGCTCGGCATCCGCTTCCTTGCCATGGGGGAGGCGGCCTATCCGAAGGCGCTGCACGCCACCGAGACCGCCCCGCCGCTGATCGCGGTGCGGGGTGATCCGGCCGCGCTCCCGAGAGCCTCGGTGGCGATCGTCGGCTCGCGCAACGCCTCGACGGCGGGTCTCGCCTTCACCGAGCGGCTCGCCCGCGGCCTCGGCGAGGCCGGTCTCGTCGTGGTGTCAGGGCTCGCCCGCGGCATCGATGCCCGTGCCCACAAGGCGACGCTGGCCACCGGCACCGTCGCGGTCCTCGCCGGCGGCCAGGACCGGATCTATCCGGAGAACCATGCCGGCCTCGTCGAAGCGATCGTCGGCGCGGGCGGGGCGGTGGTCGCCGAGATGCCGATGGGCTGGGTGCCGCGCGGACGCGACTTCCCACGCCGCAACCGCATCATCTCGGGGCTCAGCCTCGGCACGGTCGTCGTGGAGGCCGCGCGCCGCTCCGGCTCGCTCATCACCGCCCGCTTCGCCCTGGAGCAGGGCCGCGAGGTTTTCGCCGTGCCGGGCTCCCCGCTCGATCCGCGGGCGGAGGGCACCAACGACCTGATCCGAGAGGGCGCGACGCTGGTCGGCGAGGTCGAGCACGTCCTGTCCGTTCTCGCCCCGCTGATGGCCGGGATCGCGCCGCCCGCGGATGGCCTGAACGATCGCCCCGAAACGTCGGCCACGCCCGATTACTGGGACGAGACCGATTTCGACGGCAGCGCGGGAGGCATCCGGCCGCCTTTGTCCGAGGCGGCGGATCCCGTCGACGCGGACCACGAGCTCCCGAACGACCGCGCCCGGCTGATCGCGTGCCTCAGCCCCACCCCGATCGGAACCGACGAGCTCGCCCGCTCGTCCGGCCTACCGGTGAGGATCGTTCAGACGACGCTGCTGGAGCTCGAACTCGACGGGAGGATCGAGCGGCACGGAAGCGGCACGGTTTCTTTGGCCACACGCGCATGAGCCGGGCGATCCGGTCGTGCAGTGGAGGCGATTCGCGAAACGGCCCTGTCATTAGTTGTCGGCCGCCATTTGCGAGCGGCCGCCCCTTCGCGGCCGCCCAACGTCCCCGCCGGCCGCGATGAGAGGCGGAAGCCCTTCAGACGCCGCGACGGTATCGAGCGCAGCGCTCGATAAACAAAAATCGTTTCATCCCGGGCTCGCACTTAAGACTCCATCAAACACCCTGCATTGCCCCTGTGACGAATCACGATTATTGGGCCGCAATCGAATTCCGGTTCGGCTACAAGTGTCGACGTCGGTAATCCCGCGAAGCCCCGGATAAGGCGGCACGCGGGCGGGGGCTCGAAAACGGTGGCGCGGTTACTTCGTCTTGCTCGGATGCGGAGGGTCCTCACGGGACATCCGCGGCGGCTCGTCGGCACAACGGCGCTGATGCTGGCCCTCTCCCTGTCCTCGACCGCGGTTCTCGCCTACGCCGACCTGCTGCCGGCGAGCCTCGAACTCGATCTCGGTCTGTTCGAGGACGCCGCCCCGGCCGGCCTTCCGCACGTCGCCCAGAAGATCGCGCTGGGCGGGCCGCTGACGATCGTCGCCTTCGGCTCATCCTCGACCGAGGGCATCGGCGCCAGCCATCCCGCCGCCGCCTATCCCGCCCGCCTCGAAGTCGGATTGCGGCGCGCCCTGCCGCATCTCGGCGGCCGGATCACGGTGGCCAACCGCGGCATCGGCGGCGAGGCCGTGGACGAGATGCTGGCCCGGCTCGACCGGGACGTCCTCGGGCCCCGACCCGACCTCGTGATCTGGCAGACCGGCAGCAACGATCCCCTGCGCGGCGTCTCGATCGACCATTTCCGCGAGGCGACCGAGACGGCGCTGGAGCGCATCCGCGCGGCGGGCATCGACGTGGTGCTGATGGAGCCGCAATGGTGCCCGGCCCTCGACGCCACGCCCGGTGCCGACCGATTCCGCGACGCGGTGCGCGCGCTGGGAAGCGAACTCGACATCCCGGTGATCCGCCGCTCGGACCTGATGCGCGACTGGATCGGGCAGGGCCGGCTGACGCGCACCGAACTGTTCGCGAGCGATGGGCTGCACATGGCGGATGGCGGCTACGCTCTGCTCGCCGAGGCTGCGCAGGACACGGTGCTCGACGGCGCCGAGGCGGCACCGGTCGCCGTCGCCGCGGCGGGGGCGGATTGAGTCACCCCGTCCGGCCGGTCCGCATCGCCCGCTGCCTCGCCGCCGGACTGCTGCTCGCCGCAGTTCCGGCGGGAGCCGCCGACACGCGCCTGCTGCCCGAGAACCCGCGCTATGCCCGCAACCGGACCTGCGCGGACGTGACCGTCGTAGCGCCCGGCCGCCGTCCCGGCACCCATCCGCTCGACGACAGGATCAGCCCCAACCCGGCCCTGTCGCCGATGAGCCAGGGCGACAGCGCGATCTGCTTCGCCTACGCCACCGCCGACATGATCTCGCAGCGCGTCGGCGTCACCGTCTCGGCACTGGATGTCGCCACCCGCTACTACTTCGCCGATCCGGCAGGGCTGCTGCACAGTCGCGACCGCGCTCTGCGGAGCTATCTGCGGCGCCATCCCGACCTCGCGGAGGAGATCGCCGAGAGCCGCAACGACACCGAGGCGAGCCGCGAGCGCAACCCTGGCCGTAAGCCCTATTTCGACAAGCTGGAGGACGGACAGGAGGAGGCGGCGGCGCTGCTCTACAATCTCGGCGGCCTGTGCACGGACCGGGACCTGCCTTCCTTCGACGGCTACGGCCAGCACGTCCGCACCTTCGGTGCCCTGCGCTGGCGCAGCCGGGTCGCCGCTCCCAGAATCTCCTGGCGCAGCCTCGGCGGGACGGTGCCGCGGCTGCGCGATCCGGCGACCGACGCCTTCAACGCCGGCTGGATCGCCCATGTCGAGCGGCGCTGCCGGCGAAAGCCGCTGCCGGTTCCGCTGATCCCGGTCTCGGACGCGATCGCCGACAACCAGCTCGACTTCATGGACAAGGCGGCCCGCCGCGAGCCCGGCCTCGCGGCCGGCACCGACCGGCTGATGGCGATGATTGACTACGCCCTCGACCACGGTCGCCTGCCGGTGATCGGCTATTCCTGGTACGTGCTGGAGGAGCGACTTCCGAAGGACCCGGACATCGCTGCCGACCATTCGAGCCCGATCATCGCCCGGCGGAAGGTGGGCGGGCGCTGCCAGTACCATCTGCAGGACAATACTGGCGAGTACTGCGCCCGGATGCGGCCCGGTATCGCCGAGCGCTGCGATCTCGGCCGGGTCTGGCTCGACGAGGACGAGCTACGCGCCTCGCTCTACAGCGTGATCTATCTGCGCTAGGTCTTTCGAAGCGCAGGATACGGTCCGGGATGGGGCACATGACGATCGAGATCGGCTTCCTCGTCTTTCCCCGGGTGCAGCAGCTCGACCTGACCGGTCCCTACGAGGTGCTGGCGATGGTGCCGGGCGCCCGCGTCCATCTCGTGGCGAAGACCCCGGAGCCGGTCGCGACCGCCACCGGCCTGGTGCTGACGCCGACGGTCCACTTCGCCGAATGCCCGGCGCTCGACGTGGTCTGCGTGCCGGGCGGCAGCGGAGTGAACCCGCTGATGGAGGATGCCGAGACCCTCGGCTTCCTGCGCCGCCAGGCGGAGGGGGAGCGCTATCTCACCTCCGTCTGCACCGGCGCCCTGGTGCTCGGCGCGGCCGGGCTCCTGCGGGGCAAGCGGGCCACTACGCACTGGGCGGCGCACGATCTGCTCGCCGCCCTCGGGGCGATCCCGACGCAGGGGCGCGTGGTGCGCGACGGCAACCTGATCACCGGCGGCGGCGTGACCGCGGGCATCGATTTCGGCCTCGCGCTCGCTGCCGAACTGGCCGACGAGGCGACGGCCAAGGCGATCCAGCTTCACTTGGAATACGCGCCGGCGCCCCCCTTCGACGCCGGCCGCCCCGAGACCGCCGCGCCCGACATCCTCGCGGCCACCCGCGAGCGGCTGGCGGCGACGCGGCGCGAACGGGAGGCGATCGTGGCGCGGATCACGCGGTCCGAAGCCTGATTGTCGAGGAATCGCGCCGGACGGCCGGATGGCGTTGGCCCAAGGCGCGTAGGAGCGGCGGGGATCTCCCCGTCACGGCGAGTCAGTTCAGGGCTCCGCCGCATGCGGAGACGTCGCGCGTCCGGATCGCCTCGGCTTCGCCTCGCGGTGACGAGAGGCGACGGCCTAGAATGCGTCGGACTCCTGGGCCTCACCCAGCAATCCGCCCATCACGTCGAGGCAGCTCTGCAGGATGTAGGCGGCGGCGAGCTTGTCCACGAGTTCGCCGCGCCGGGCCCGCGACGCGTCGGCTTCGAGCAGGGTGCGGGTGACGGCCGCGGTGGAGAGCCGCTCGTCGAAGAACAGGACCGGCAGCGGCAGCAGCGGCTTGAGGTTGCGGGCGAAGCTCCGGCTCGATTGCGCCCGCGGCCCTTCCGAGCCGTCCATGTTGAGCGGCAGGCCGATCACGAGTCCGCCGACGGCGTGGGTCGCGCAGAGCGCCACGATCCGCTGCGCGTCCGGCGTGAACTTCACCCGGCGGATGGTCTCCAGCGGCGAGGCGATCTGCCGGCCGACATCGGACAGGGCGAGCCCGATGGTCTTGGTGCCGAGGTCGAGCCCGATCAGGCGCGGGGCGCCGGCCGAGGCTTCGGCAAAGGCCGCGATCTCCTCCCGGTTCACGAAGCCGTGGCTCCGAGCTGCTCCAGGGCCGCCGCATCGTCGCCCTCGAAGGTCGCCGGCAGCGGGCCCTCCCCCTCACCGAGAATGTGCAGAATCTCGAGCCCCTGAAGCCCGCGCAGGAAGGTCGTCAGGTCGGCGCCGCCGAAATGCACCGTCTCCAGGTCGGCGCACAGCACCCAGATGTCGTATTCGGGGAAACCCGGTGTCACGTCGAAGAACACGAAGTCGCCCCGCTCGGTCTGCCCGAAGAAGCAGGCCCGCTCCATCAATTCGGCATCGGCGTCGCCCTCGATGGTGAAGCGGTGCGGCTCGTCGCTGTCTCCGTCGCGCAGGCCGTCGAGGGCGAGCGCGACGCCGTGCGAGATCAGGTGCGCGCGCGAGCTGAGATCGGCCGCCTCCACCGGAACGGGGGTGAAGATGCGCAGGTGACCGCCGACCCGCCCGGCGCCGCATTCCCGCGCGAAGCTGCGGTAGCTCTGGGGGAGGGGGAAGCCGAGCTCCGCCTCGGCGCGGGCGAGATCCGCCTCGCCCGACGTCAGCCCAGGACGCAGTTCCCGGAAGACGCTGTTCCACATGCCCCGTCCTCCCTGCAACCCGGATGAGACGGGGCTTACGCCCGCCCGCGCGGACTTGTCCACCGCGCAGATTAACCAAGCCGGAGGGTTGCCGGCCTGCAGGTGGAGCAACGCGGGAAAAGTGGTGTTAATGTTTCATTAACCACGCCGGAGCCGCCCCCGCCCCATGTCGTCCACCGCACGTCCCGGATCAGGCCGCTTGTCGCGGCAGCACGCGCTGATGCTGGCGCTCGCCCTGGAGATCCTCATCGTCGGTGCCTACAACGCCGACCGCTACCGCCGGCCGGGCATCAGCGTGGACATGCCGCTGACCCGGGGTCACGTCATCGTCTGAACGGTCCGAAGGGCGGCTGCCCGCCGGCGGCGTTGCCCCTGCGCGAAAGCGGGTGCTATAGCCCGGCGCATTCCGGGCCGGGCTGTTTCCCGCCCGAGGCAGGCAAGGCGGCATGTCGGTCGACGAAAAGACGGTACGGCGCATCGCGCATCTGGCCCGCATTGCGGTGGCCGACGAGGATGTCGCGCCGTTGCAGGGTGAACTCAACGCGATCCTCGCCTTCGTGGAGCAGCTCGGCGCGGTCGATGTCGCCGGTGTCGAGCCGATGACCTCGGTCACCCCGATGCGCATGAAGAAGCGCGAGGACGTGGTGAACGACGGTGGCCGGGCGAGCGACATCGTCGCCAACGCCCCCGAGACCGAGGACAATTATTTTCTCGTGCCGAAGGTCGTCGAGTAGGATTCTCGGCATCGTCGGAGCGGCTTCTCCGGCCCCCCGCGGAGGCGAACCAACGCCCGCGGGGCCGGGCGCGCAGGTCTGGAACGGGTATGACGGCACTCAACGAACTCACCCTGGCCGAGGCCCGCGACGGGCTGAAGGCCAAAGACTTCTCGGCCCGCGAGATCGCGCAGGCGCATCTCGACGCGATCGACCGGGCCAAGGCGCTCAACGCCTACATTGTCGCGACGCCCGACCGCGCCCTGAAGATGGCCGATGTGTCGGACCAGAAGATCGCCAAGGGCGAGGCGCGGCCGCTCGAGGGCCTGCCGCTCGGCATCAAGGACCTGTTCGCGACGCAGGGCGTCCACACGACGGCAGGGTCGAAGATCCTCGAAGGGTTCGAGCCGCATTACGAGTCGAACGTCTCGGCCCAGCTCTGGCGCGACGGCGCGGTGATGCTCGGCAAGCTCAACCTCGACGAGTTCGCCATGGGCTCGTCCAACGAGACCAGCGCCTACGGCAAGACGATCTCGCCCTGGCGCCGGCAGGGCTCCGACGCGCCGCTCGTGCCCGGCGGCTCGTCCGGCGGCTCGGCGGCGGCAGTGGCCGCGCATCTGTGCCTCGGCGCCACCGCGACGGACACCGGCGGCTCGATCCGCCAGCCGGCGGCCTTCACCGGCACGGTCGGCATCAAGCCGACCTACGGCCGCTGCTCGCGCTGGGGCATCATCGCCTACGCCTCCTCCCTCGATCAGGCCGGCCCGATCGCCCGCACGGTGCAGGATTGCGCGATTCTGCTCGGCTCCATGGCCGGGCACGACCCGCGCGACACCACCTCCGTCGATCTGCCGGTTCCGGATTTCGAGGCGGCGATCTCGCGGGGCGTGAAGGGGCTCACCATCGGCATCCCGAAGGAGTACCGGGTCGAGGGCATGCCCGCCGAGATCCAGCGGCTCTGGGACCAGGGCGCGGACTGGCTGAGGGAGGCCGGCGCGACGGTGCGCGAGATCTCGCTGCCGCACACGCAATACGCGCTGCCGGCCTACTACATCGTCGCCCCGGCGGAAGCCTCCTCGAACCTCGCCCGCTACGACGGCGTGCGCTACGGCCTGCGGGTGCCCGGCAAGGACATCGCCGGCATGTACGAGAACACCCGCGCCGCCGGCTTCGGCCGCGAGGTGAAGCGGCGCATCATGATCGGCACCTATGTCCTCTCGGCGGGCTACTACGACGCCTATTACGTGCGGGCGCAGAAGATCCGAACGCTGATCAAGCGCGATTTCGAGGCGGCCTACGCCTCCGGGATCGACGCGATCCTGACGCCCGCCACTCCGTCGGCCGCCTTCGGCATCGGTGAGATGGCCTCGGCCGACCCGGTCCAGATGTATCTCAACGACGTGTTCACGGTGACGGTGAACATGGCCGGGCTGCCCGGCATCTCGGTACCGGCCGGCCTCGACGCGCAGGGCCTGCCGCTCGGCCTCCAGCTGATCGGGCGCCCCTTCGACGAGGAGACGCTGTTCGCCGCCGCGCAGACGATCGAGAACGCGGCCGGGCGGATCAGCCTGCCGAAGGCGTGGTGGGCGTGAACGCGGCTCCCGTCGTCCCGGTCTATTCCTTCTCGGTCTGGATCCAGGCCGGGTTCGATCCCCTGCTGATCGCGGTCGCCGTCTTCCTGGGCTGGAAGGCGGACCAGTTCGGCAAGGTGTTCATCGCGGCGATCGCCGCGCTGGCGATCTCGGTTCTGTTCGCGTGGCTCGTCACGCGGATCGGCCTGCCCTGGCCGGCCCCTGTGGCGGCGGACCTACCGACCTTCTTCCCGGTGCGCACGGTGTCGGCGTTTCTGTGGGCGGCGCTCGGGTATGGGGCGCGGCGGGTGCTGAAGCGTTAGAGGCACGCTCCGATGCCGTCGCGATTCCTAAATCGCCCTCCGAGGCCGCTTCGCGGCGCCTCAGGATGAGGTGGTTGGGTGGGATAAGCCGGCTCGCGCAGACGGGCGCCTGGCCAGAAGCCGCACTCTGTCCCAATCCTCGACGATCAGTGCTTCCTTCTTGGCGCGGCTCCAACTCTTGATCCGGCGGTCGGGCGCGGTTGCATCGGTGATGCGATCGAAGCACTCGGCATAGATCAGCGTCACCGGGCGGCGGTGATCGTTTTAGCCGACATGCGTTCCGGCTCAGTGTTCCGAGAGCCGCTCGTCGAGTGCTTCACCGCGAGCCGGCATAGTCGCTGCCATCGGCACAACGCAGCATGTCGACGAAGGCGGTCGGATCAGCCTCGGCAGAACGCGGAAGGTTGCGTCCCTTTCCCGGATTCGCGCCCCCGGCTCAACCGCGATGGAAGTCGCTCCCGCTCCTCATGCTGAGATGCGCGCGGCACGCGCGCCTTGAAGCACGCGCGCCGCTCCTCCCATCCACTACTCCGCCGGCACCGAGTGACCGTGCCCGGCCCTGTGGGTGTCCTCCGGCGCGGCCTCGGCATTCTCGCCCGCGGCCACATCCTTGCGCCGGAACAGGCGCATCACCACGACGAAGAAGACCGGCACGAAGAACACCGCGAGAACGGTCGCCGAGATCATGCCGCCCATCACGCCGGTGCCGATGGCCTGCTGGCTCTTCGAGGAGGCGCCGGTGGCGATCGCCAGCGGCACCACGCCGAAGATGAAGGCGAGCGAGGTCATCACGATCGGGCGGAAGCGGAGCGTCGCTGCCTCGATCGTCGCCTGGACGATGTTGGTGCCCGGCTTCCACAGGTCGCGCGCGAACTCCACGATCAGGATCGCGTTCTTGGCCGACAGACCGATGATCGTGATGAGCCCGATCTTGAAGTAGACGTCGTTGGGCATGCCGCGCAGGTACACCGCCGCCACCGAGCCGATCACGCCGAGCGGAATGACGAGCAGCACCGAGACCGGGATCGCCCAGCTCTCGTAGAGCGCGGCCAGACACAGGAACACGATCAGCACCGACAGGGCCAGCAGCAGCGAGGCCTGGGAGCCCGCCTTCTTCTCCTGTTCCGACTGGCCGGTCCAGGTGTAGCCGAAGCCCTTCGGCATCCGCGTCATCAGCCGCTCCATCTCGGCGATGGCATCGCCCGAGGTGTAGCCGGCGGCCGGCTCGCCGGTGAAGCGGACCGACTGGTAGCCGTTGAAGCCGACGATCTGGCTCGGGCCCATGCTCCACTTCAGGTCGGCGAAGGAGGACATCGGCACCATCGTGCCCTGGCTGTTCTTCACCGCGTAGTTGAGGATGTCCGTCGCCTGCATGCGCTGCAGCTGCTCCGCCTGCACGTAGACGCGCTGCATCTTGCCGAGGTTCGGGAAGTCGTTGGTGTAGACCGAACCGAGATTGACCTGGATCGCGTCGTTGATGTCCTCGAACTTCACACCGAGCGCAGCCGCCTTCTCGCGGTCGATGATCAGCTCGGCCTGGGGTGCCGGCGGAAGGCCCTCGATCTTGACCGCTTTCAGGATCGGGCTCTGCCGGGCCATCGCCAGCAACTGGGCCTCCGCGGCGGCGAGCGCCGAGTAGCCCTTCTGCGCCCGGTCCTGCAGGCGGAAGGAGAAGCCCGCCGCGTTGCCGAGGTTGTCCACCGGCGGCGGCTCCTGGGCATCGACGACGGCGTCGCGGTAGCCCGCCATCGCCGCGTTGGTGGCAGCCACGAGGGCGGTCGCCGAGTTCGCCGCGTCGCGCTCGGCCCACGGCTTCAGGGTCACGAAGGCCTGGCTCAGGTTCGGCCCCTGGCCCGAGAACGAGAAGCCGTTGAGCGTGGTCACCGTGGCGACGCCCGGCTGTGCGAGCAGGAATTCCTCGACCTTGCGCACGGCGCCCTGCGTCCGGTTGAACGAGGCGCCGGGCGGCGTCTGGATGTCGACGGTGAAGAAGCCCTGGTCCTCGATCGGCAGGAAGCCCTCGGGCAGGCGCAGGAAGGCGAAGGCGGTGCCGGCCACCAGGATCAGGTAGATCACCATCACCCGCCCCGACTTCTTGATGCACCACGTCGCGCCGCGGCCGTAGCGGGCGGTCTCGCGGTCGACGATCCGGTTGAACCAGCCGAAGAAGCCGCCCTTGGCGTGGCCGTGGCCCTTCTCGATCGGCTTCAGGAGCGTGGCGCAGAGCGCCGGCGTCAGGGTCAGCGCCAGCAGCGCCGAGAAGGCGATCGAGGTCACCATCGCGATCGAGAACTGGCGGTAGATGATGCCGACCGAACCGGGGAAGAACGCCATCGGGATGAACACCGCGACCAGCACCAGCGTGATGCCGATGATCGCGCCGGTGATCTGCTCCATCGCCTTGGCGGTCGCCTCCTTGGGCAGCAATCCCTCCTCGTTCATGATGCGCTCGACGTTCTCGACGACGACGATGGCGTCATCGACGAGGATGCCGATGGCGAGCACCATGCCGAACATCGTCAGCACGTTCACCGAGAAGCCGGCGAGCAGCATCACCATGACGGTGCCCATCAGGGCGATCGGCACGACGATGGTGGGGATCAGGGTGTAGCGGATGTTCTGCAGGAACAGGAACATCACGATGAAGACCAGGACCACCGCCTCGACGAGGGTCATCATGACCTTCTTGATCGAGGCCTTCACGGCGGGCGTGATGTCGTAGGGAATGTCCCACTTCAGGCCCGGCGGGAAGAACTGCGACAGCTCCTCCATCTTGGCGCGGATGGCGTTGGCGGTCTCGAGCGCGTTGCCGTCGGGGGCGAGCGTCACTGAGATGCCGGCCGCCTCGCCGCCGTTGAGGCGGGTCGAGAACTGGTAGGCGTCGCCACCGAGTTCGATCCGGGCCACGTCGCGCAGGCGCACGTTCGAGCCGTCGGGGTTGGCCCGCAGCACGATCGCGCCGAAATCGTCCACGGTGCTGAGCTGGCCCTTGACGATGATGGGCGAGAACACCGCGTGATCGACCGGGCTCGGCTGCGCGCCGACGGCGCCGGAGGCGATCTGGATGTTCTGGTTGCGGATCGCCTCGGTCACGTCGCCGGGCGTCAGCGACAGGCCGCGCAGCTTGTCCGGATCGACCCAGACGCGAAGCGAGCGCTCGGTCGAGTAGAGGGTGGCGCGGCCCACCCCCGGGATGCGGCGGATCTCGTTGATCACGTTGCGCATCAGGAAGTCGCCGAGCCCGATCTCGTCCATCTTCCCGTCGGTCGAGACCAGGGTGATGATGTTGAGCGTGGCGGCCGACGCCTCCTCGACGAGGATGCCGTTCTGCCGCACCTCGGCGGGCAGGCGCGCCTCGACGCGCTTGAGGCGGTTCTGCACCTCGACCGAGGCGAGCGCCGGATCGGTGCCGGGCTCGAAGGTCGCCGTGATGTTGATCGAGCCGAACGAGTCGGTGGTCGACTCGAAGCTCATGATATTGGCCGCGCCGTTCAGCTCGTCCTCGATGAGACGGGTCGTGCCCGTGTAGAGGCTCTCCACCGAGGCGCCGGGAAAGGCGGTCGAGAGGGCGATCGAGGGGGGCGCGATCACCGGGTACTGCGCGACCGGCAGCAGCGGGATCGAGAGCGCTCCCCCAAGA
>Ga0233425_10008664_pt1 | contig 13344 bp, 10 predicted proteins | sample Watercolumn_Towu_2_FD_181712 | JGI IMG/M metagenome (GOLD analysis project Ga0233425, IMG submission 181712) | Freshwater microbial communities from Lake Towuti, South Sulawesi, Indonesia - Watercolumn_Towuti2014_140_MG | ecosystem: Environmental > Aquatic > Freshwater > Lake | place...
GGCGGAGATGGAAATCGAGACGGTGGACATGAACCGGATTGCCGCGTCGGTGGCAGCGGCGCAGGCTTATTCACTCCAGCAGGCCGGTGCGAAGATAGAAATCGCCGACCTGCCGCCATGCCGGGCCGACGCCGAACAGGTGAGCCAGGTGCTGTCGAATCTGCTGGACAATGCCATCAAGTATCGGGACCCGGCGCGGCCGCTGGTCGTGAGCGTGACGGGCCGGCGCAAGGGCGCATCGGCTGAGTATTGTGTTGAAGACAACGGTATCGGAATCGCGCCCGAGCTGCGCCAGCGCGTGTTCGGCCTGTTCTACCGGGCTGACCCGCAGCGCAGCGAAGGCGAAGGGCTGGGACTGACGATTGTCCGCTGGGCGCTGGGACGGCTCGGCGGCGAGATAGAGCTGGAATCCAAACCGGGCAAGGGTAGCCGGTTCTGCTTCAAACTGCCGGCTGGCGGAAGAGAGGAGACGTAGATGCTGCACAGGGAAGTGGTGATTCTCGTAGTGGAGGACGAGCAGGCACATGCCGAGCTGATTGAGCGCAATCTCAAGCGGGCCGGGGTGGTCAATGAACAGGTCTGGTTCCGGGATGGCGCAGCGGTTCTGGACTTTATGAGGATGAAGGGCGAAAAGAAGCGGGAACCGGGCAGGGCCTATCTCGTGCTGCTCGACATTCGGATGCCCGGGATTGACGGGGTTGAGGTCCTTCGGCAAGTCAAACAGGACCCGGAGCTGCGCAGGATACCGGTGATCATGGTGACGACAACCGACGACCCGCGCGAGGTCGAGCGCTGTCACGAACTGGGCTGCAACAGTTACGTCACCAAACCGGTGGACTATCAGCAGTTCGTCGAGGCGGTCCGGCGCATTGGACTGTTCCTGCAGGTGGTCGAGGTGCCGCGCGTGGACGGCGAGCAAGTGGCAGTGAGTAGTGAATAGTGATTAGTGAGTAGTGAGTAGTGAGTAGTCGGAAGCGGGGAATGCAGAATGCAGGATGCAGATTGCAGAATGCAGATTGAGACGGTTTGCCCCGCGTCCTCGGCGGTCTCTGCGGTCAGAAATGTGGGCACCGTCCCCGGATTTTGAGGCTTGAGCTTGGCCACTGCCACTAACCGCCGACTGCTGGTGGTCGAAGACGACCCCGGGTTGAACGCGCTGCTGACGCGCAAGCTGGAGCAGGCCGGGTTTCAGCTCGAACCGGCGCTGACCGGCGCAGCGGCGCTGGACTCGGTGCGGCGCGACCCGAACGCTCTGCTCCTGCTTGACTACCTGCTGCCGGACATGACTGCCCGCGAGGTTGTCGAGAAGCTGAGCGCGAACGGGAAGGACGTTCCGTTCATCGTCATGACCGGGCACGGCGACGAGAAGGTCGCAGTCGAACTGATGAAGCTCGGGGCGCTGGACTATCTGGTCAAGGACTCGGACCTGGGCGAGACGCTGCCCGAAGTCGTGCGGCGGGCGTTCCGGATGGTCGAGACCGAGGAGCGTCTGGCCGGGACGCAGGCCGCACTGCGCGTGGCCAGCGAGCGGCTGGCGCTGGTTCAGCGCGCGGCCCGGGCCGGCGCGTGGGACTGGGACGTTGTCAGCGGACACATCGTGTGGAACGAGGAGATGTTCTTGCTCTTCGGGCTGGAGCCGGGCAAATCCCTGGCTTCATTCGACACCTGGCGCGCGGTGCTGCACGCCGATGACCGCGTAGCCGCTGAAGCGCGAATCATGCAGGCGCTGGAAGCGCGCGTTCCGCTCGACAACATCTATCGGGTTGTCCGGCCTGACGGCGAGGTGCGCTGGATAGAAGCCCTGGGCCAGGGAACGTATGACGAGGCGGGTCGGCCGGTTCGGATGGCCGGAATCTGCATTGACATTACCGAACGCAAGCAGGCCGAGCAGGCGCTGGCGAAGAGCGAGGAGCGTTTCCGTCAGATTGCCGAGAACGTACCCGACGGCCTGGTGGTAGTGGAAGGACGACTGGTGAGCTTCGCCAATCGCCGGGTCGCGGAGATTTTCGGCTTTTCGCTGGAGGAGATTCGGGGCATGGGCATGCTCGGGCCGATTGCGCCGGATGACCGGCCGAGGGTGCTGCAGGAACTGCGTGAGAACGAACGGCGCGGCTTGACGTCGTTCGGTCTGGATTTCGAGATTGTGCGCAAGGACGGAGCGCGGCGCTGGGTTCAGTGCCGATATGCGCTGGGGTTGAACGCAGGGCAATTGCCTCGCCACTACGTAGTAATCACCGACATCACGGAGCGCAGGCTTGCCGAAGAGAACCTGCGTTCTCTTTCTGCGCGCCAGAGTGCGATCCTGGCCGCGGTGCCGGAAATCGTCATGGAAGTGAACACCGACAAGGTCTACACGTGGGCGAATGCGGTCGGCCGCGAGTTCTTCGGCGATGACGTAATCGGCCGGGAAGCCGCCTTCTACTTCGAGGGGGAGCAGGACACCTACGAGCGGGTCGCGCCCATCTTTGCGGGCTGCGATGACACGGTGTACGTCGAGAGCTGGCAGCGGCGACGAGACGGCGCGAAGCGCCTGCTTGCGTGGTGGTGCCGCACGCTGAAAGACGCGGCGGGCAATGTCACCGGGGCGCTGTCAACTGCGCAGGACATCACCGAACGCCGCATAATCGAGCAGAAGCTGGCCGAGAGCGAGAAGCGGTATCGGCTGATTGTCGAAACCGCCAGCGAAGGGGTCTGGACCCTGGATGCCGATTGCCGGACGAGTTACGTCAACCCGCGGCTTGCCGCACTGCTCGGCTGCACGGTCGAGGAAATCCTCGGTCGCCCGACCGAGGATTTCATGTTCCCGGAGGACGTGCCGGCGTTCCACAAGCGAATCGCCCGGCGGCGCGAAGGCGAGAGCGGGAGCTATGAGCTCAGACTCAGGCGCCAAGACGGTAGCGAGTGCTGGGCCCTGGTTTCGGCGTCGCCGGTGCTGGATGCAGCCGGTAGCTACGCGGGCTCGTTTGCGATGGTAACGGACATCACGGACCGCAAGCGGGTCGAAAAGGAACTGGTGCAGCACCGGCATCATCTCGAGGAGCTGGTCGCAGAGCGCACGCAGGAGTTGAAGCGGATTCAGGACTCGCTGGTGACGCAGGAGCGGCTGGCCGCAATCGGCAAGGTCGCGGGCAGCATGGCGCATGAGATTCGCAATCCGCTGGCCGCGATTCGCAATGCGGCCTACTTTCTGACCAACCAGTTGGGGGCGAAACTGGACGGCAAGGCGGCCCGGCACCTGGAGATAGTCAATCAGGAGATTGACCTCGCCAACGGCATCATTGCCAGCGTACTGGACTTCGGCCGCGGTCAGCCGGCCGAACTGCTGCCACACAATCTTGTCGACATCCTGGCTACGGCCCGGGAACGGGCGAATCTGCCTTCGGGCATCCATGTTCAGCCCGCCATTCCGTATGACCTGCCGAAAGTGCAGGCCGACCTGCAGCAGATGGTGCAGGTCTTCATCAACCTGCTGACCAACGCGAGCCAGGCGATGGACGGCAGCGGACGGGTCACAGTGACGGCGAGGAAGATTAGAGTCGAGAAGCCGAAGGTCGAAAGGTCGAAAGGTCAGAAGTCAGTGGTCGAGGTCAGGTTCCGGGATGAAGGGCCGGGGATTGCGCCGAATGACCTGCCGCGCGTGTTCGAGCCCCTTTTCTCCACGAAGGCGGTTGGTATCGGCATGGGGCTGGCGGTGTGCAAGGCCTTTGTCGAGGCCGGCGGCGGCACAATCAGTGTCGAATCCGAGCCGGGCAGAGGCGCGACGTTCATTGTGACGCTGCCGGCAGTGAGCAGGGAATAGTGAATAGTGAGTAGTGAGGCAACGCATCCTTCGCTATTGACGCGATTCGATTTCCACCGCAGAATCTAGCCGATGTCTTCACCGGAACCGACTGCATTCCGCAATTCGCATTCCGCAATTCGCATTCCGCTCTGGCTGATCGTGACCCTGGTCGTAGTCGCGGTCGTCGGATTGGCCGGGTTGGGCGGCTGGCTGGTGTCACGCAAGGGCGGGAAAGGCCCGGAATCCGCAATCCGCAATCCGCATTCCGCAGTCCCCAGGAGTGACCTGGGTGATACGTTCAATATCCTAATGGTCGGGCGCGATGCCCGGCTGGTCGGGGACCGGAGTCTTGACGGTAAGAGGCGAAACAAACGCGAGAATGTCTATCACTCCGACGTCATCATTGTCGCCCACTTCAACCTGCCGCTCCGGCGGGTCGCGCTGTTGAGCATTCCCCGGGACATGCTGGTGAGCATTCCCGGCTTCAGCCACCCTGACGACCGCCTGGACTTCCACGCGATGGACAAGATTACCCATGTCAGCGCCTATGGCCGGGACAGCCTGTTGCGCAAGACCATTGAGCAGAACTACGGCATCCGGATTCGCCGCGAGATGGCGCTGGACTTCGACAGCTTCCGGATGGGTTTCGGCCTGCTCCAGCCTTTCCTGGGCAAGCTGGCGTTCGGGAATCGGGAGCTCAGCGACCCGGAACAGGCGCTGATGTTCGTGCGCGACCGGCGTCACTTCGCCAATGACGACCTGGACCGCAGCCGGCATTCGGTGCTGTTCGTCAAGACCATTGTCCAGCGCCTCTGGAAGAAGCTGGACAACCGGTTTGCGAGCTGGCTGGCCGGGCAGATGCTGAATCTGCTGGGCGGCGATACCGACGTCACGGCCGATGACCTGCAATACATTGTCGGCGGGCTGCGCCGCGGGAAGTTCAGCCCGGACAGCATCGAGACCGCAGTGATGATTGGCGTGGAGGCGCCGGTGACGCTGTATTCCTATGGCCAGACGCTCTCGTGCTGTCTGCCGGTTTATGGCGAGATTGAGAAACAGGTGGACTTCTACCTGCGCGACCGGCTGGAAACAACGGCGTTTTCGTTCATGGAACAGAACCAGAAGATTCCCTGGCCCGGCTATGTCTTTGGCGACTATGACCTGATGCCGGACACGGCCCGGACCGATTCCCTGAATCCGGAGTACCGGCGGGCATTGCGGGAGAAGGGCGAATCGCTCAAACGAGACAGTGCACGCCGCGCAGATTCACTGCGGCGACGGGATACGGCGGGCAGCCCGGCCCGGCGTGACACGGCGCGCAAGGCGAAGAGCCAGGCGAAAACAGGAACGGTACCCGGGAAGACCGGGCGAAAGTAACCGTAAATATGGGGACGGTGCCCATATTTACGTTGACTTTTCCGCGTTGCCGGGTATTCTGTGGACATGCCCAGAATGGCAAGAAGCGTGATTCCGGGCGTCCCGCACCATATCACGCAGCGAGGGAATCGTCGGGAGGACGTCTTCTTCACAGATGAAGACCGGCGTCGTTATCTGAAGTTGCTCAAGGAATACTCGGACAAGCATGGGCTGGAGATACAGGCCTACTGTCTGATGCGCAATCACCTCCATCTGGTTGCGGTGCCTCGGTCGGAAGATGCGCTTGCCGCAGTGTTCAGGCCGGTGGATGCGCGTTATGCTCAACACGTGAACTGGGCGCACGGTCTGGGCGGACGACTGTGGCAAGGTCGGTTTTTCTCCTGTCCGCTGGACGAACCACACTGGCTGGCGGCGATTCGATACGTCGAGTGCAATCCGGTCCGGGCAAGACTGGTGAAGAGGGCGGAAGCATACTCCTGGAGCAGTGCCGCAGTTCATGCCGGACTCCGTGCGGACCCGCTGGTCTCCGATTCGGTTGTTGAGTCAACGGGGATCAAAGACTGGGCCGCCTGGCTGCGCGAGGATGCCGACGACGAGACGGTGGAACGACTGCGTCGGCATACCCGCACCGGCCGGCCTCTGGGCAGCCAGTCATTCGTGCTGCGACTGGAGCGCATCTGTGGACGCACACTGCGACCGAAGAAGGCCGGACGACCGCGAAAGCCCGGAACGTGACGGACGAGAAATATGGGCACCGTCCCCATATTTTTGCGCACTTGACAGACTCCGGTTCAGTTCTATAATCGAGTCAGCGTACTCAGGTACGAAGGACTGACCAGATGCCGCAACGGGTGAGCGGCGAAACGGAGGAACGATGACAGCACGAGTGTGGTCAGCGACAGGCCGCGGGCTGATTCTGCTCAGCCTCGCACTGCCGGCAATCCTGTCGGCGCAACTTCCCTGCAACGCCTACGGCGTCGCGAATGATGAGCGGGCAGCGGCGATCGTCCCGGCCTGGGACGGCGGCTGGATTATGGGCGGCTGGACAAAGAGCCTGGGTCCGGGAACGCCCGGGTTCAAGAACCTGCTGATCCTGAAGGTGGCGGCCACCGGCGTGCCGATCCGGGCGCTGATCTCAGTTGACCCGCTGGACGAGGAAATCACCAGCATTGACCGCACGCCGGATTCGGGCTACATCGCGTGCGGCTGGACCAGAAGTCCACTCGGCATCGGGCCGGCCGGCAACGCCAACATCATCGTCATCAAGCTCGACAGGATGCTCAACCTGCAGTGGGCATCGGTGCTGGGCGACACGGCGGGCGACGAGTTCGCCTATTCCATCCGCAGCGACCAGTTCGGCATCACCTTTGCGCTCTGCGGTTCGTCCTCGGCACCTGCCTGGGGGCCGCCGCCGTACCCGAACATCCTGGCGCTGCAGGTCGTCGCGCCCGGCGTGCCGGTCTGGGCCCGGACCTACTGGAATCCGTTCCGGCCGTTGTACGAGGAGGCGCGGGGTATCGAGCGCATCCCCGGAATCCTGCCGACCCGCCTGAAGCACGTCATTGTCGGGCGCTGGGCAGAGCCCGGACCGGACACCCTCTGGGACGCGTTCGTGCTCCGCTGCGACACCGAGGGGATACCGCTGCCCGGGAATCCGGTGCGGGTGATTCCAGGGGCGAACAAGGAGGGGGCGTTCTCGGTGACGCACAACCCGCTGGAAATGTCGACCTACACTGTCGCGGGCTGGACCAACACCTGGGGGCCGGGTGCGCCGCACGCGAACATCTTTGCGGTGAAGCTCGCGGACATGGGCAATCCGGTGCGCTGGAAGCGCTGCTACGGCTGGAGCGAAGACGACGAGAAGCTGGAGGGGGAACGCGGGCTGATTTCGATGGCCGATCGCGGTTTTGCGCTCTGCGGCTGGACTCAGAGCCGGGGGCCGGGGGTGCCGAATCCGAACATGCTCGTGTTCAAGCTCGACTCAATGGGTCGGCCGTTCTGGAGCCGGGTGCATCCTTCAATTCCGGGCGCGCTGTCGGAACAGGCATTCGGCATCGCCCAGGACGTTTCAGGCGCGTTCGGGATCGCCGGCTGGACCAACAGCTTCGGGATGGGCGGCGATGACTTCCATCTCCTGACGCTGGACCCGCAGGGCAACCGCCCGGTGTGCGTGGATTCGCCGATGGTCCTGGTTGACACGGTGCCGGTCGTGCCCGACACAATCGTGGTCAATACCGTGGAGCCGCTGATGATGCCGTTCACGGTGCTGGACGAAACGGTCTTCTTCACGGAGATCTGCCCGATGGTCGGCATCAAGGACCAGCCGACGCGGAGCGACCGGCCGGAGGAAGTCCGGGTGCTGAGCGGCGCGAATCCGGAGGTCATGCTCTTTGTGCCGGTCGCGAGCCACAACCGGCTCCGCCTGCTCGATGCCGCCGGTCGGCAGACCGCGGTGCTCGCCGATGGCTGGTATGGCGCGGGCCGCTACTCACTCGCGACTCCGGCCAACCTGCCGCGCGGCATCTACTATCTTGCGGTTGAGGCGCGGGGGAGAAGGCAGGTTCTGAAAGCGGTCAGGCTCTAGAGCAGCCCAAGCCACAAGCATCAAGCTCAAGCGGTGAGGACGGGGCGCGGGAAACCGCGCCCCGCAGTTGAGGACGCCACTCTCGTCCGGAGGGTGAAACCTCGAATCGGCGCTCCGTTTGCCGACCGGACTCGTCTAATCGGCTGATTGACAGGAGCGAAATTGTTCCTAGACTTAGCTTGAACCAAGGAGGAATCTGATGGTCTGGATAATTCTCGGGATTGTCGTGGTGCTGGTGTTCGCGTTCATCGGCATCTATAATTCGCTGGTTGTGCTGCGGAACCGGGTGCGCAATGCCTGGTCGCAGATTGACGTGCAACTGAAGCGGCGCTATGACCTGATTCCGAATCTGGTCGAGACCGTGAAGGGCTATGCCACTCACGAGCGCGAGATTTTCGAGCGGATTGCCGAGGCCCGTTCAATGGCCATCAATGCCCGGGGCGCGGCCGACACCGCCAAGGCTAACAACATGCTCTCGGATACCCTGAAGACGCTGTTCGCGGTGGCCGAAGCCTACCCGGACCTGAAGGCGAATCAGAACTTCCTCGCCCTGCAGGAAGAGCTTTCCGGCACCGAGAACAAGATCGCCTTCGCGCGTCAGTTCTACAACGATACGACGATGGAGTACAATACCGGCATTCAGGTCTTCCCGCGCAACATGGTCGCCGGAATGTTCAACTTCAAAGAAGAGCAGTTGTACCAGATTCCGGCCGGAGAGAAGGAAGCGCCTAAGGTTTCGTTCACGAAGGCGTGAACGAAACCTAGTTCAAAGTCCAAAGTACAAAGGCCAAACCAAAGAAACAAGGTCAGACAATACACGGGACGCAGGTTGGCACGGAACTGGAGTTGGTTCTTCAGGCATTGGGATCTGATGCATTGGTTTGAGCTTTGGATTTCGGACTTCGAGCTTCCCGGCTGAAGGTTTCTGAGCCATGAAAGACAACCTCTACACGATGATGAGCCGCAACAAGTGGAAGACCTTTTTCTTTGTGGTGGTCTTCAGCCTGCTCTTTGCCGCAGTGGGCTACGTGCTGGTGAATGTCCTCCGCTGGGGCACCGGCGGCTACGTATTGTTCGGTCTGTTCATCGTGTTCTACAACCTGATTCTGTTCTACAACTCGGACAAGATTGCGCTGATGGTGAGCGGGGCGCAGGCGGCGGACCCGCGCGAATACCAGCGCCTGCACAATATTGTCGAGGAGGTGGCCATCGCGGCCGGGATTCCCAAGCCGAAGGTGTACGTGATTGACGACCCGGCGCCGAATGCCTTTGCCACCGGGCGGAGTCCGCAGCATGCGACTGTCGCCTGCACGACCGGACTGCTGGCGATGATGAACCGCGAGGAACTGCAGGGCGTGATTGCCCATGAGATGTCGCACATTCGCAACTATGATGTCCTGCTGATGACGGTCGTCGGCATCATCGGCGGGCTGATTGTCCTGTTCCGGGACGTCTTCCTGCGCTGGATGTGGTTCGCGCCCCGGCGCCGGAATGACCGGGAAGGCGGCGGGGCGGCGCAACTGGTGCTGCTGGTGGTCGGAATTGCGCTGGCAATCATCGCGCCGCTGCTGGTGATGCTGATTCGGGCCGCGATTTCCCGGGAACGGGAGTACCTGGCCGATGCTTCGGGCGCCTACATCGTCCGCTACCCGGGCGGGCTGGCCAGTGCGCTGGAGAAGCTGGGCAGCTACTCCGGCAAGCTGCGCTCGGCCAACGGCGCGACCGCACATCTGTTCATCGCCAATCCGTTCGGCAATGACCGCCGGGTGGTTTCGACCAATGCCTTTGCGACCCATCCGCCGATTGAACTACGGGTGAAGCGCCTGCGCGGGCTGGAATTGCAGGAGCCCTAGCAAGCCACAAGCCGGCAGTCTCGGAGTCCGGGCATTGGTGAAATCAAAGAGCAAAGAGCAAACATCAAAAATCAAAGACGCTCCTTTCTCGACTTCACACCGGCGTCGGAGTGCTTTCGAGCGGCGGGTAGACGAAATCAAAGAGCAAAGGGCAAACATCAAGAATCAAAGATGCTCCTCTCTCCACTTCACACCGGCGTCGCGAGTGCTTTCGAGGGGCGGGTTGATGAAATCAAAGAGCAAAGAGCAAACGTCAAAAATCAAAGATACTCCCTTCTCCACTTCACGCCGGCGTCGGAGTGCTTTCGAGCGGCGGGTAGACGATATCAAAGAGCAAACATCAAAAATCAAAGATACTCCCTTCTCCACTTCACACCGGCGGAATCAAAGAGCAAGTTGTCGCTCTTGATTCGGAGGCCGATTGGCCTTACTCTTTAGTGTGCTGTTCGACCTCGAAGGACTCGAGGCGCAACTTTGGAGGATAAATGACGCGTGCGTGCATCTTGGCTCTCTTCTTGACCACACTGGCCCGGGCCGGAAAGCCGCCGACCGACGAGCCGGTATTGGTGATTTCGCGGGCCTACCCGATTGACACTTTGACCGGCAATGCCAACGGCCGCTGGGACGCGGGCGAGCAGGTTCAGCTCTATCTGGTGCTTCGGAATGACGGGAGTTCTTCGGCGTCGGATGTTACCGGCGACCTCAGTACGATTGACCCCCTCCTGTCGATTCAGCAGCCCCACACTTTTTTCGGCAGCATCGAGCCGGGGGACTCGATGACCTCTTTGACGCCGCTCCTGACCACCTGTCAATCGAGCACGCCGCCCGGACACTGGGGCGTGTTCGCGGCAGCGATTTCGTGCCTTGAGACGACGTTCGTGGCGCCGTGCAGCGTGCAGATTGCCGTATCGTCCAACAGCGACCCGATTCCGGACGGGCCGCGGGTGCCGCCGCTGTACTGGGCCTATGACGACAATGACTCGAACTGGGCCGAGCATCCGGACTACGACTGGGTCGAGGTGAACACGCTCGGCACGCGGTTGAGTTTCGGACACAATGACCAGGTGCAGGCAATTGAACTGCCGGACTGGTTCGGTGAACTGCGGTTCTACGGCGCGGCTTACGAGTCGCTTGTGGTGTCGGCGGACGGCTGGGTTGCCTGCGGGTCGGATACTACCCGGGACTACTCGAACACCGGACTGCCGGACTCGACCGCCCCACGGGCGATGATTGCCCTGAACTGGGACGACCTTCGCCCGTTCAATGCAGAGAGCGCCTGGGGCGGGGTCTACATCCACGCGGATTCGGCGAATCACCGGCTGGTCATCGAGTACGACAGTGTTGCCTACTATCGCGACCGGAACCGGCGGCAGAAGTTCGAGTTGATTGTCTATGATTCGACCCTGCGCTCGGCGACCGGCGACAACGTTTTCGTCGCGCAATACCTGAACGGCATCTGGGACTCGAGCGCGACCATCGGGATGCAGGACCCGAGCCGGACCATCGGCATCGAGTATGTGTTCAATGGCGTCTACAATCCGCTCGCGCTGCCCATGAGCCCGGGCCGGGTCATCAGGTATGTGACCCAGCCGCCGACCGGCGTGGTCGAGAAGGGCTTGACGCCTGATTTGCCGCGCCTGACGCTCAGGCTGTCGCCGAACCCCTCACGGGTCGGGTTCGCCATCTCCTGCGACCGGATGCTGGCCGAGGTCGTAGTTCACGACGTGTCGGGCCGGCTGGTCCGCCAGCTTGTGACTTCATCCTTTCATCCCTCCATCCCTTCATCTCTCTGCTGGGACGGTTGCGATGAGCAGGGGCGCCGGTGCAATCCGGGAATCTACCTCGTCTCGGCGCGCAGCGGCGACCGGGTTGCTGCGCAGAAGGCGATTCTACTCAGGTAGTCATTGCGCAGTGCGGAATGTAGATTTCGGAATTCCGTAATCGCCACTCCGCACTCCGGATAGCAGATGACCCGGATTCGTCTAATCCTCGCCGCACTCGTGCTGGCGCTGGTCATCTACCTCGCACTCAGCGCGCTGGTTGTCACGGACGGGAAGCGCGTCCGGCGGGTGATTGAGACCGGCCGCCGGGCAATCGTGAACCAGGATGCCGACCGGCTGATGTCCCTCATTGACCCGACCTACGAGGACGATTTTGGGTTCAACCATGAGCGTCTGCGGAGCTGGTTCGAGGCCCGGTTTCGCAGCTATGACAGCATCGTCTGCCGAATTCCCCTGATGAGCGTGAATGTGGACCGCCACGAAGCGGTTTGTACGCTGGCATTCTGGTTTGCCGGGTATCAGCGCGGGCGCCGGGCCGCACCGGCTGACGACGGTGCGATGGATGGTCTACCAATGTACCAGAACCGGCTGGTGGTGTTTCTGAACCGGTTTCCTGAGGGCTGGCTGATAGTCGGGGCGAGCCAGTAGGTCCGCCACGAAGTCAGAAGTCAAAAGTCAAAATGCAGAAGTCAGAAGGCGAAAAACGAAACCAGAGTCATTCGCCGCCCGGATGGGCGGCGCCTCACTCGGGCGGTGAGCTGACAGCGGTCAGTGGACTTCCTACCAGAATGCGGCCTGGAGCTGGAATGCGAGCTTCAGGGTCTCGTGCTCTTGAATCCGGTCGCGGGTCCAGGACAGGTTGAACATCGGCTTGACCATGTCCCGCGCCAGATAGCCGTTCAGGCCGACGGTGAATACGCTGACCGGCAGGTTGGGTCTCTCTGCCACAAGGCGCTCGAACCGCACCACCGGCTGAACCGCGCCGACTCTGAAGCCGCCTGAGGCATGGAATCCGTTCACGCCGCCGGCCCCATCCTGACCCTTCACATACTCGGCGCGCAGGAACAGGAATGACGTCGCGACTCCAACCTCGGCCGCGTACCGGCGAAACGGCCGGTTGAAAGTGTCCCGGGACGACGTATCGCTGCCGAGATAGAAGTTGCCGCCGGCAAAGACCGGCGAGGCGCTGCCGAACGGTGTAGCTATCGCGCGCCACGCTATGTCCTTGAATCGGTTGTTGTCCCTGGGCTGGTTCCGTCCCGCGCCGTTGGTGACCGCCAGCGCGGTCTGGAAAAGGCGATGGGTGTAGCCAAGCTGTGCCCCGATGTCCCAGCGCCCGCCGGTCGGCGAGCACTGGCCGGAGAGGAGCGTGTAGTCGATGAAGTCAAGGTCACGCTGCGGCGCGAGATTCTCGCTGCCGGTTGGCGGCCGGAACTGGCCCAGGCGCAGCGTCAGGTCCTGCCATGAGGCCTCGGCATAGAGGTCGGTGAGCGGCCTGCCCGCGATGTCGCCCAGGTCCAGTTCGGCGCGGCTCGAAACATGCGGACCCCATTTCAGGCCGAGCGCAGTGTAGGCCTGGACGCGCGCGAAACTGTGCTCATCCCGGGTCTCGGGAAGCCACGGCAGGTAGTCGGTTTCGCGCAGGCAATACGCGCGCGGCTGCAGGCAGGCGTCGCCCAGCACTTCGAGAGTATCCTCCAGAACCGGAACGCGGAACAGCGACCTCTGGGCCGACGCGAGCGAGAAGAAACAGCAGATGGCGGATAGCAGACAGCAGACAGCGGTCCGACTCGCGATAGCGCGCTTGCTGCTCACTGCTACCTGCTCGCTGCTCACCATTCTTACCAGAACGCGGCCTGCAACTGGAACATCACCTTGGCGTAGTCGGTCTTCCTTGCGCCGTCCCGAATCAGGCTGATGTCGAGCATTGGTTTGACCATGTCCGAGAACGCGAAGTAATTGGCGCCA
>Ga0233425_10008666_pt1 | contig 13341 bp, 13 predicted proteins | sample Watercolumn_Towu_2_FD_181712 | JGI IMG/M metagenome (GOLD analysis project Ga0233425, IMG submission 181712) | Freshwater microbial communities from Lake Towuti, South Sulawesi, Indonesia - Watercolumn_Towuti2014_140_MG | ecosystem: Environmental > Aquatic > Freshwater > Lake | place...
AGTCGACCTTTAGCAAAGATCGCCATCCGGCGATCGACCGGTCGACACAGTCGACCTTTAGCAAAGATCGCCATCCGGCGATCGACCGGAAAGGGCGTTTCCGGATGCAAACTAGTTCGTAACTGGTAGAAAAATAGGGATCAGTTATAATAAGTTCTGCTAATATCAAAAGTTTCCAAAGGAGGTTTTATGAAGAAAATCATTTTTACTCTGCTTTTTATTCTGGGAGCCTTTTCACTGGCCCTGGCCCAGGAAAAAGTTTCCTCCAGCATCAAGGAAGTGACCGTTTATTCCCAGGGAGCCATGGTCAAACGGGAAGGGACGGCCAAAGTGGGGAAGGGTCTTCTGGAGCTCTTGATCGATCTCCAGGCCTTTACTATTGATAGGGATTCGATTACCGCCCGAGTGTATGGCGAAGGAGAGATTCAAAGTGTTCAGTTTCGGGAAATTCCCTTGGTCGATCCCGCTCAGACCGGTTTGAAAAATGCCGAAGAAAAAGTGAAGAAGCTTAAAGAGGCCAAGAAGCAGGCGGCTAATGAGAAAGACGTCCTGGATAAAAAAGAACTTTTTCTGACATCTCTTTTTAAGCCGCCGGTTCCTCCGCCGGGGATACCGGATAGTCGGGTGCTTTTGCCGAAGGTTCAGGATCTGGATCAGATGCTCAACTTTTTGGGCGGAAATTTTCGAGCCATCCATGAGGCCCGAATGCCCCTGGAAATCAAGTTGGAAAACCTGGACAAGCAGATCCTCGTGGCAGAGAAAGAACTGGAGGCCTTGAGGGCCCCCGGGCTTAAAACAATTAAAGTCATCCAGGTCACCTTTCTTTCCGGAAAGGAACAGAATCTGAAGGTGGAGACCTCCTATCTGGTGCCCAGGGCAACCTGGCAGCCTCTGTATAGGGTTTCAGTCCCCTTGGATATGAAAAAAGTCGATCTCGTCATGTTGGGGAATGTCAAACAAAACAGCGGAGAGGAATGGAAAAACGTTTCCTTGACGATCTCCAATGTGGTCCAGCAAAGGGGATCGACCCCGCCGGATCCACGGCCCTGGACCCTAGATATCAGTCGCCCGGAACCGACCGCCCAGTTCCGCCTGAAAAAGAGCATGACTATGGCCGCGGCGCCGAGGGCCATGGAGTCAATGGCCCTTAAAGGAGGGATGGCGGATGAAGAGGAGGCCCCTATGGCCTATGCTGAAAAGAGTGAACTGCCTTTTTCCTTTGAATACCGGTTGGCCGGTCCGCTGACCGTCCAATCCGGAGACCGGGAAACCCTGGTCCCTCTTTTTGCAAAGGCCCTGGAAGGCCGTTTTTATTATCTCACGGTGCCGAAGATCAATCCGGCGGCCTTCCTTTTGGGTACTATGAAGGCCGATAAGGAGCTTTTGGCTGGTACGGTGAATGCCTATTTCGGCGGCCGTTTTGTGGGGAAGTCCTCTATTTCGGAAAAAAGGGCCGGAGAAGATTTTCAGATCAGCGTCGGGTTGGACCGGGAAATCCGGGTAGCCCGGGATAAAGTGCGGGACAAGATCCAGGAGACCAGTTGGGGGTTCGAGAAAGATAATTATGTTCGTGATATGGCGTTCCGGCTGACCATAGAAAATCTCAAATCACGGCCGATCACGATCAAAGTCCTGGAGGCCATCCCCGTCCCTCGAACGGACCGCATTACGGTCAAAGATCTGAAAGTCAAGCCCGAACCTGCGGAAAAGGCCTATCAGGGCAAAGAGGGGGTCTATGCCTGGAATCTGGAATTGAAGCCGGGAGAAAAACAGGAGATCTTCATCGAATTCCTCCTGAGCTATCCCAAAGATACGCCGGTGACGGGGCTGTAGTTTCCTGTTAATTTCTGGAACCGCCCGCTCGCTAGGCTCGCTTGATATTGCTATTCGCTCAAGGATTGCCGGGATGTTTGACCCATTCCGCCAGACAGCGGAACTGGGTCAATGGCCCGTTTTCCCGTTTGCAAGGTCGCACTGGGGAAAAAGTTTGCTCTTTGTCCAATCTATTGTCCCGCCTTTGTCTAGCGACCAAAGGGAACGGGCGGTAAGAAAATCTATTTTCGATTTACTACGAAAATAGAGTTTGAGGCCAATCAAGGCCCTCCGATATTTTCATGTTTCGTGGTGCCACGCCCCAAAAGGCGGGGCATGGCGGCTTAATCCGAAAATAGGCTGTGGAGCCTTCTGTGCCTATTTTCATCTTTGGTGGTGTCACGCCACTGGCGTGGCATGACGGATTAATCCGAAAATAGAGTCTGAGCCTACGTCCTATTTTCATGCCGGTTTCCGTACGGAAACCCTTAGGTCGGGCCGTTCGACTTTGTCGAAGCTTTTGAATCGGCTCCTCAAAGGAGCCGATCGACCGACCGGCTGGTGCCACGCCCCCAAAGGCGGGGCATGGCGGATTAGTGCGAACTTGGCCTGAAGAAGTAAAGGGGTGAATATGGATTCCAGAGAAAAGCCTGAAGGGAACTCACCTGCGGGGTATATTGCAATTCATTTTCTGGGATCATTGGCTAAAAACCGGGGGCATCTGGTCAATAACCCGGGCCAGGTCATCGGGTATGAAGACCGGGCCGCTCAGCTTAAGCTCTGGAAGAAGCAGTACGGGATGTGAGAGCCCTATAGGGGGGCAAAGGACTTAGACCTGATGAACCGGGAAGAGTTGACCATAGATTTTTTCAGGCCGGAAGATGCTGAGGGAGTGGCCCGCCTTTTCAGAATGATATATGGGGAGGCCTATCCGGCCAAAATCATCTATCATCCGGATGAACTTATTCGGGCCGTTGAAACCCGGACCCATCTCCCGATTGTTGTGCGCACCTCTGACCATAGAGTCATCGGCTACAGCTCCTTATTCCGTTCGGCTCCCCATAAAGGTGTTTATGAAAAGGGAAATGGAGCCGTTGATCCGGATTTCCGGAACGCCGGTATCATGAATTTGATTTTTCAGTTTGTCCGTCGGACTCTTCCGGATCTGAAAGGAATAAGCGTCCTCTTCGGGGAACCGGTCTGTAATCACCCTTATATACAGAAGGCGGCCCTGGCCAATATCCCTTTTACTGAGACGGCTATTGAAATCGACTTGATGCCCGGCGAAGCCTACGTAAAAGAAAATAGCGCCGCCGGGCGGGTCTCAACCCTGCTGATGTTCCTTACCCTAGTCCCGAGGTTTCACACGGTTCATATCCCTCCGAGATACCAAGAATACTGTGACTCTATTTATGCCGGTCTGGATGATCAACGGCAATTCATTCTTTCCCGGGAGGCTTTTCCCCCTCACCGGACGAGTCGTCTGGAAACGGAAATCTTTGGTTTTGCCAAGGTGGCCCGCCTTTCGGTGCTTGAAGCGGGCGCGGACTTCGAGAAGATTTTGAATGTGGAGGAACAACGTCTGCGGAGGCAAGGCATAGAGGTTATTCAAGTCTGGCTGAAAATGTCCTGCCCCTGGATTGGACAAACCGTCACCGTCCTAAAAAAGCACGCTTTTTTCTTCGGCGGTATTCTGCCCCAATGGTTCGGCGAAGACGGCCTTTTGATGCAAAAGGTCCTCTGCCCGCCCAATTGGGAGGGGATCCATCTTGTTTCAAACCGGGCCAAAAAAATATTAGAATTTATTCGGGCCGATTGGTCGACCGGCTGATCTCCCGTCTCTGACGGGACAGGACGGCTTAGAGAGTCATCAAGTAGGCCAGCAGATTTTCTTTTTCATGGTCCGTAAGAACGTTCATGTGCGGGGGCATCTGTTTGCCGCCCTGGTTGATTTTCTCCATCACGTTGGCGTTGCTCGTCTTTTTTCCGCTGGGCATCTTTTCTTTTTTAAATAGACCCTTGAGTCCGGGGCCGATTTTCGTCTCTACGGTCGAGCCGTCATGGCAGATCTGGCACTGTTCGAAAATCACTTTGCCCTGGGCCGGATCGCCTTTCAGTGCCCAGGCCAGAGAAACAGCCGCTACGGCCGTGAGACCTAAGACACTTATGAACAATGATCTTCTTCCGAAAAATTTTTTAGGCGACAGCAAACCCTTTTGTTGATCCATCGAGAACCCTCCTTCAATAGGGAGAGGGGACCCATCCCCCGCTGTTTGTTATGAGTCATTTTAATCTCCCAATTTTCATTTGTCCACTGGGGGTCGTTATAATCTCTCCGGTCGCCTTAAAAGGGCGTTGACTAAGAAGAGATCACTTTTTCCTTTGAAGTGTGCCTTCTGAAACTTTTGACGGTTGGCCTTACACCGGCACCGGGGCAATGACCTGAGAAGAAACGAACATCCAGGCCACCAGCAGGGCGCTGATCAGGGCGCCGAGATAAATCGTCCCGGTCCACTGATAAAACCAGGTGGAAATGGGGATGATCAGCAGCAGGACCAGAACGATATGGGCCAGGTTCAAGATAAAGGTCACGAACATCCCGCCGGGGCCCACCAAAGGAATGATCCCGACGGTCAATAGAGGGATATATTGGACCAGCAAAAACAGGATCAGAGGGACAACCAGGGCCCCCAGATTCCAGAGGGTCCAGGACCGGTAGGTGGTCAGCCAGTTCTTTTTAAACGGCCGGCGCAGTTGCCCGTGAAGGAAGAGCCCCGTTCCTAAAAACCCGGCCAGGATAAAGGGGAAATAAATAAGCCCGACCTTCGCCCGGTAGAACGTCAAGTCACTGGCAAAGGGAAACCAGAACCGGAAATCGACGATGAAGATCTGCTCCAGAAGGTGTTCACTGCCATAAACGAATATAAAAAGCAGAATCGCCAGGATGAGGGTTTTGATGATCTTCCTGCCGTCCAGGACCATTCCCTTTTCTGCATAGGAAAGACCCAGATCGGCCAGGGTCAGGCCCTGAGGGGCGTTCTTCCGGAACCAGCGACGGAACAGAAAAAAACCGATGACGTTGATCCAGAAAAACCACCAGACCGTGCCGTTGACCATCATCATGGGGAAAACCTTGTCAATGGGAACGACATAGACATGGAGGCCGAAGAGGATAAAGATCAAGGGCAGATACAGCCACATGATAATTCCGTTCAGCCCTGCTAAGCGAACATAGGCATTCGACGCACAAGAATAGTTAGCCGACGGCATGGCCTGAAGCTCTTTAAAAAAGTCTGTGCCCAGGAGTAAGGCCCCCAGAAACATCATGGCGGCCAGACACGAGACCATGGCCGTCAAGGTGGCCCATTCCTTAAAAGGCCAGATCTGGTTTTGAGGGTCACTCCATTGTGGCGGAGAGGGGTTCAGGGCCTGCTTCATCCAGGTGAGGGCCTCGGCAATGGCCGATTGGTTGTGGGTCTCCTGGACATGGGTTATAGGGGGAACAAAAACCCGACGGGCCGTCCCTTGAGAAAAATCACCGTAGGTTTCTCCCAGGCGGGGATTTTGAACCGGGATGACCTTTCTGGATTGGGGTGTGTGCATCCATTCTTTTTCGATATCCGTGGTGCCGGTCATTCGTTTCCGGAATTCATCCCACTTGCCGATGATCATGAGCATATTTTTCGGATTATGGCTCGAGGCGTCCAGACGGTAGGCAAAGCCCGAGAAGGCCAGGGCCTTGCAATCTTTGTCCCGGAGGGCCGTGGTGTAGGCCCATTCGGCCCCTAGGCTGTGCCCCATGAGCCCCAAAGAATCCCGGGAGACAAAAGGCAGGGTCTTGAGAAACTGAAAAGAGGAAAAGACCCCATAGGTCTTATCGAAATCAGGGGCCTTCGGATGGCCGGGTTCCCCTGAGTTGCCCCGGCCGATGGCGTCGATCTCCAGGACGGCGAATCCCCGACGGGCCAATTCCAGGCAGTAGGCATCACTGGTTTCCCTGTTATTCTGGTAGCCGTGGGCATAGACAATCCCCGGCACCGGCGTTTGGGGCGTGGCGGTCAGAGGCCGCAAGAGTTTGGCCCGGATGAGGATTCCGTTATAGTTGGGATAGGAGATGTTGGATACAGCCACCCGGCCGAAATCGGCTTGGATCAAGGAGGCCAGAATCACCGAACCCACTAAGACAACCATGGATAAGAGAAAGCCGAGGGCTAAACTGATCCTCTTCGGCGGTTCAAGAAACCTTTGGGGGTCCATTGGTTTTTCCTCTCTGGCTGATTTTATTGGTTAAATCGATTAAGAACCCGGCCTTTATTCGGGGCAGACTATACCATAAAAAGCAGGGAAGGTGAAAGAAAGTTATCAGCCTTAAAAGAAAGATATTGACAGACCCTGGGCCCTGGCCTAATTGTTTTTTAAAATCTCTTTTTTTTACCTTATGTTTCAATTATTAAAAAATCGTGATTTTCTGCTGAGCCTGTCGATCGTTCTGGGGCTTGTTGCCGGCGGCGGGGCCAAATGGACCCGGGATCTGGTCATCCCGGCCCTGGCTGTGGTGATGACCGTCTCGGTCATGGGCATTCCCGGAAGCATCTTTCGCTCGCCGCAGGCCTTGATCATGCCCACGGTGATCGGTCTGATATTTAACTATGGCATTCATGGCGGGACAGTTTTGGCCCTCAGCCGGTTGTTCATCCAGGAAGAGGCCTTACGGGCCGGATTCGTCATTGTGACGGCCGTGCCCCCGGCCGTGGCAGTGATCCCTTTTTCAATTTTGCTGAAAGGGGACGGGCCTTTTTCCCTTATCGCTACAGTGGGCTGTTACCTTGGGGCTTTAATCCTGATGCCTGTGATCACCTTCGGCCTATTGGGGTCCGGTTATGCCGATGAGGGAAAATTGGTTTGGATCATGATCGAACTGATCCTGGGGCCGCTGCTGGTCTCTCGATGGCTCCGTTATTCGGGGTGGTCGAACAGGGTGGAACCTTACAAAGGGACGGTCACCAACTGGGGATTCTTTTTGGTCACCTATACGATTGTCGGTTTGAACCGCTCGGTCTTCTTAAATCAGCCCTGGAGTATCCTGCCGGTTTTTCTGGTGGCCCTGGTGGCCATCTTTCTCTTGGGCTTTCTCATCGAAAAAATAGGAAGACTATTGGGGGTTGATCCGGCCAAACGAATCAGCCTGATTCTATTAGGCACCCATAAAAATACCGGCCTGGGGGCCGGGCTGGCCTTGACCCTTTTTAATGAACGCACAGCCCTGCCGGCCACGGTGTCCACGGTCTTCATGATCGTTTATGTCATCTGGCTGAGCCTCCGGCAGCGGCGCCAACACAAAAAAAATCCGGCAGCTAATGAGTTTGCAGAAAAATTCATTTTTCACAGGGTGTTCAAAAAGGTCCCGGGCTTCCGAAGGAAGCCTTTTTAAGATCGGCCTGCGGCATCCACAAGGATGCCTTTTCAAAAGCTCGACGAAGTCAAGCGGCCCGATCGGCTACAAGGCGCCTGAAACCAGGGACCCGTCCCGAAGGGATGGGCCTAAGCGCTGCCCTTTGCGCGAAGAAATCCTGAGGAAAGAGGCGTATATAGAAATACGCCGCCATAAGCCTGCCCCGCTGAAAAGCGGGGAAGGATGAGCGGAACGCCGTAAATGGGCCTTTTTCAACACCCTGTCAATTCGCCCAGGTGTTGATTCGGGTGCGGGGGCGGCACTGACCGGCTTAAAAAGGCTTGGTTACCTATGAATACAAGTCTAGTTACTTAAGAATAGAATTCTACGCAAAATGGATAGAATTTATGGGAGAGCAGGATATTGACCCGGACCAGACAGGACATTTACAAAATTTTGAAAATTCATTTTGGTTCCGTCTGGTCCGGGTTGGGCAAAATGGATAGAAATTCGGCACATTTTATTTCAAGGGCGATGACGTTCAGATGACAGAGTACACGATGAAAGAGGGGCAATATATTGCTTTTATCCATTACTATACAAAGCTGAACGGTGTGCCTCCCGCAGAAGCCGATATGCAGCGATATTTTAAGACGGCCCCACCATCTGTCCATCAGATGATAGTGAAGTTGGAAGAAAAAGGATTGATCAGCCGAATTCCAAATGCACCACGAACCATAAAAGTGGCCATACCAAACGACCGGATACCTCAGTTAGGAGAAGGAATCACCTCTCAGTCGGCAGCGGGAAGGACAAACTGGTCACAGGAAAAGTATACAAAAGCCTTTTGGTTTGCAGCTAAAGCGCATAATGGGCAATTGGTACCGGGAACGGACTTGCCCTATATCATGCATATCAGCTTGGTGAGCATGGAAGTATTAGCCTGTTTGTGTGCCGAAACGTTTCAGGATGGGGATTTGGCGGTTCAGTGTGCTTTATTGCATGATCTGATCGAAGATACCACGGTCACTTTTGAAGCCATAACGCATGAATTTGGCGAAAAAATAGGGCATGGAGTTCTGGCTTTAACCAAAAGTGCGGTTATAGGGAAAGAATATCAAATGCAAGAGTGTTTGCAGCGGATTAGGAAGGAACCAGTAGAAGTTTGGATCGTAAAGCTGGCGGATCGGATTACAAATTTAGCGCCACCGCCAGCCGGCTGGGGGAAAAATAAGATCAAGCAGTACAGAGAAGAAGCGATTCAAATCTATCAAGCCCTGGGAGAAGCAAGTCAATATCTGAGTAAAAGGCTTGAAAGCAAAATTGAAGAATACGCAAGATATCTATAAGTAAAGATCCGACTTATAACCAAAGGCACTTGAGGGGGGAAGCTGCCGTCAAAAACATAACGGGGTTTCGACAAAGAAAGATGATCCCATTTCGGCCCGGCGAGTGATTTGGAGCGTTGGTCAATTGGAGGGGAAAAGGCCTCTCTGTCGGAGAATAAGGCGGCCTGGTCTTTCCCGCGGACAGAACGCAGAGACATCCAGACCAAGTAGCAAACCCCCAATACCTGAAGGTCCAAGAAAAGATTTGCTCTCTCGTTCCTAGATCCGTCGTAACACATGGGCTAAATAGTTTTTCAGTAAAACAGTTCTGTCAAGGCAACTTCCTGCCAGCCGAAATATCCCGGGGCTCTAAGCCAGAGTTTCAGTTGCTGAGGGATAGCTACAACCTGATAAATAGTGTTCTCACTAAAAAGTCCGGCCTCAGAAATAATATCTTTAGATAAAAAGTCCTTCATGAGCTCCACGCTCAAATGCCCCTTGCCTGATTCGGCCCACGCAATGCCATTATTCCTTCGAGCCGCCGTCCAGCCATTAGCACTGTCTGGTTCCGGAGGCGTCAGGCCCCAGGAAGGATCGATGAAATGGTTCGAAGAAACGAGCAGTCCTGCTTGATCGGGAGACCTGCGTTTCATGTTGCTCAGGGAACACTCAAAGCTGTAGGCGCTGCTCGGATCGGCCACATTTATGATCGAGGAGATATCCACCGCTATGTTCTGAAAGGCATTATTCACCTGGGCTTGAGTCGAATAGCTCTGAAGGGCCTCGAACATGGAAACGACCGTCGGAGTTCTATCCATCCTGAAGCCTCCCGGTGAGTTTCCGCTGTTGATTTCCATGAAAATACCATGCCGGTTCATCCCCGTAGGGGCGTAAATTACACCGGCGTAGTTGACAATAGCCGTCGGGATGCTTCCATCCGTCGGGATGAAAACAGCTATTAACGTATATCCTCCAAAATTCCGGAAGAAGGGGTGGTCATCATTATTACGTCCGAAGATCAGAGGAGCCCCGCCGGTGTAGTCCCCCCAGACAGCCAGACCCGTGCAGTGAGGAACAAGGCTATTGATCTTGGGAATGATCTCGATACCGTTCAGCAAAATCTGTTTTTCAAGACCCAAGCCTGAGGTTTCAGCCATTCCGGTAATCAGATCTTTATATTTTTGAGGAAAATTCAGATAATAGGCGTTAGCTATCTGTTGCAGGCGAAGAGTCGTATAACCGACATGGCCGTACTTCTCTAGCGCCAGATTATAAAGGGCGTTCAGCTCGTTTTTTAACAGCATTCCGTACTGCCTGCCCATTTGATAATGGGTCCCCCACAGCCGCAGGACATTAACGGGACCGGCCTTAAACAGTGCTCCTCCTTCATACTCTGCCATAAGGATTAAATTTGAAACAGAAGAGTTGGAACAGCTTCCAAAATAACATGTCATAAGAAGAATCGAAAAACCAAAGATGATTTTTTTCACAGTGACTCCGGGGTTCGAAAATTAAAAACAAATCATTTCAGACATCCGGCCTTTGGAATGAAGTGTACCACATTTAGTTACTTAAGAATAGAATTCTACGCAAAATGGATAGAATTTATGGGAGAGCAGGATATTGACCCGGACCAGACAGGACATTTACAAAATTTTGAAAATTCATTTTGGTTCCGGCTGGTCCGGGTTGGGAATGACGGGGCGTCATTTTTTTAAGAACGGCTAAACTGAGACTGAGAACGGGGTCTGGCCAAGTTAACCGGTTGATTTAAAAAAGAAGTCAAAGTTGGCCTTTAAAATTGTCAAACATTGAACATGGATTATGAGTGCCTCTTTCGTAGTTTACGGCGAGGATTAGTGAGGGAACACCATTAATAAAGATCCTCTTCCTTCTTATGAGAACTAATCAAAAAAACGTTGACTTTCATCCTTTTTCCATTATACTTACATCTGTAAAGTCATTTCTTAAAGTATTTCATTTCCGATTATCCCAAATATAAATTTTATATAATACCCAAGGAAAGAGCTCAATAAACCCAGAAGGTTCTTTGCCTCAAAATAGTGAACAAAACAATCTAAATGTTGACGGCGCCGACCAGGCCATTGGACCGCGATGTCCCTCGGCCCGCATAAGCCGTCGGCCATCGTACGGTGCGGGCTACGGGTCAAGGCCCTATTAGGCTTAGTCCGGTAAAAGATTTTTGCAAACTTCTATACGGGAGGAAATTTTATGGATTTACCGAAGCCGGGAGAAGTGGTTCCTTTGGAGAAAATAAAAGAAATATGCCGGTACTTTCATCTCGAGGAGTTATGGGAAAAAATTGAGAGGAATCCACCGGAATATCCCTTTTGTTCCGACGGCTGTTCCCTATGGGTAGACCGGTGGAATGGTTTTGACCTTTATCCTGCTTGCTTCAAGCATGATCTAAAATACTGGTCAGGCTACCCCGGCGAGGAGGTCGCACGTTTGGTTGCCGATGCGGAATTGATGATGGATGTGGCAAAAACTATGGATTCAACCTCCCTGGCGGAAATAATGTTTGTCGGAGTTAGGGCTGCCGGGGGGGAATGGATCAACGCTTCTTTTTCATGGGGGTTTGGGCGCAATAAATAATCAAGTACATCAGAGGAGGATAGTATGAAATTTATTCATCTGAGCGATTTGCACATCCACACAGATAGCAATAATAATATCGATGTTACATCGACACTTAACTTTATTTTGAAAAACTATCCAAATCATGCCTTGATAGTTACAGGCGACATTACTGATGATGGAGCAGAGGATCAGTATGTAAATGCTTACAATTTACTTAAACCTTTCCAAAGTAGAATATTTATTTGCCCTGGCAATCATGATTTTGGGGCTGTGGGCAACTTGTACAGCCATGAGCGAGCATTACGTTTTGACGCATTTCTGGCAAAACAATTAGCCCTAGGAGGTACTTTCAAAGGTGATTCAACCCCAGTTGTAAATGTTGTCCGTGAACAGGACATAGAAATAATGTTGATTGCCTTAGACTCAAATCTGGAGACCTACCAGCCTTTTGACTTTGCCTGTGGGGAAATCGGCCAGGTTCAATTGAAGGCTCTTGAAAATATTTTGACCTCAAGCCGTAGATCAGGTGTCATAAAAATATTATTTTTTCACCATCATCCATTTATGGTCAACGATCCATTCATGGAATTAAAGGATGCTAAAGAACTTGCTAGAGTCGTCTATGGAAAAGTTGATGTTATTCTTTTTGGTCACAAACATGAGATGGGCCAATGGAATAACAGGTGGGGGATCAAACATATCCTGGCTTCCGATAATTCGCCAAATAAAAACTTTGCAAAAGAAATTGAAATAACTAATGCGGGTATCACCATCAGTAATTTACCCATTGCCTAAAAATGTATGGGAATAGAAATGTTAAGGGAAGCAACCTGACTGCGAGGCGCTAGTTTCTTAAGAATAGAATTCTAGGCAACAGGGATAGAATTTATGGGAGAGCATGATAATGACCCGGACCAGAGAGGACCTTTGCAAAATTTTAAAAATTTATTGTGGTTCCGGCTGGCCCGGGTTGGGTTATTGGGAGTAAAGTGTGGTGGGAGCATGATATTGCCCTGGCCCTTGTTGACTGGCCGGGAAAAAAACCTCTCAGTCGGAGAATAAGGCGGACTGATCTTTCCCGCGGATAGAACGCAGAGACATCCAAACCAAGTAGCACACCCCCAATAACAGAATTCCCAAAAAGAAATAATCATCCCCGTTGAGGACATCGAAAGCCCGATAATTCGGTCTGGAGGGAAAGATGCTTTTATGCATCCTGAATCCTGAAATAAGGAGGGTGATCAGGCGGAAAGCAAGGGCCGCTATGACCACATAGCCGAAGAGAGGAATCAGCCAGATCGTGGCCTGGGCAAAACAGACTATAAATATGGCCAGAAACAGATCCGGGTCAAAGGGATAGTCGATTCTGAAAAGAGGGATGCAGGCCAGAAGAGTCAAAATGGTCCGGACGAAAAGTCGGGCCAAGGGATTAATTCTTTGTTTAACCCGCACATGGTCTTGCACAAAGGTTTTGATTTCCGGATATAGGTCTTCGGGGCAATAGAGAATGGCCACGGTCCTCCAACTGTTTTTCAGCACGACTATGCTTTTTCTGTCCACCCATTCGATCCGGGAAATCTGCCCCCATTTCGTAAAGACGGCCTCCTGACTTATTCCGATCAACCCGCTGCCGGCCAGACCTGGTTTTCCGCTGATGACCCCCAGGAGGACGGCCAGCCGATTCGCTCTCCTGGCTGCCCGACTCTTTATCTCCACCCCGACCCCGTGAGGATCCAGGTGAAAAGAAAAGGGCATTCGGTTTCCAAAAACGAGGACCATTACCAGAAGGACCAGAATAAAGATAAAAGCCGTGACCAGCCCGGTCATCTTCAGCAAGGGCAGGAAAACGCCGCGATCCCCCGCGGCCAGAAAGATAAAGGAGAGGAGGGCGGCCATGAGCAGACCGGAAAGCAGACAGATGTTTAGGACTGTTCTCAGCATGAAGGGATTGGTGATGAGCGGGATGGACAGATCCCATCTCAAGGTTTTGGAGGGGGGAGTATTCATCAAACCGGTTTCCTATTTGGGCTCGTCGGCCTCGGGTGTTTGGGCGGCCAGGGTCAATCGCCTGATTTTTGGCGACCCATATTTTCCCTCTTGAAGAATTTTTTAAAAAAAGGTACCACGTCTAGGACACCACACACACCTGCCGTGGGGCATGATTGAAAAGTATGTAACCCTTTGTTAACATTTGTCAAGGAAATAACC
>Ga0233425_10008667_pt1 | contig 13340 bp, 9 predicted proteins | sample Watercolumn_Towu_2_FD_181712 | JGI IMG/M metagenome (GOLD analysis project Ga0233425, IMG submission 181712) | Freshwater microbial communities from Lake Towuti, South Sulawesi, Indonesia - Watercolumn_Towuti2014_140_MG | ecosystem: Environmental > Aquatic > Freshwater > Lake | place: Indonesia...
ATGTCCTCGCGGATGCGGCCGATGAACGTCTCGTTGCGGTTGTCGCAGTGGATCGGCATCGGGTAGACTTTCTTCTCCAGGTCGTCCATCACGACCAGGCCCGGCGTGGCGGCGAAGAGCTTGCGGGCCTCCTCGACCGACACCTTACGCGCGGTCTCGACCACGATGCTCTCGCTGTGGCAGTTGGTCACGGGGATGCGGATGCACGTGGCGCAAATCTGCATCGTCTCGTCTTCGAGCATCTTGCGGGTCTCGTACACCATCTTCATTTCTTCCGAGGTGTACCCCTTGTACTTCGGCGAGCCGATCTGCGGAATGCAGTTGAAGGCGATGCGGTGCGGGAAGCACTCCTGCTTGTAGTCCTGCCCGGCGAGGAAGGCGCGCGTGCCGCCTTCCAGGTCGCGGCTGCCGGCCAGCCCCGCGCCGCTGGTGGCCTGATACGTGGCCACGATCACGCGCCGCACCTTCGCCGCGTCGTGCAGCGGCTTGAGCGCCTGCACCATCTGCGTGGTCGAGCAGTTCGGGCTGGAGATGATGCCCTGGTGCTTCTTGACCGCGTGCGGGTTCACCTCGGGAATGACCAACGGAACCTTGGGGTCCATGCGCCAGTAGCCGCTCTCGTCGATCACCACGCAGCCGCGCTTCACGGCCTCGGGCACGAAGTCGCGGGCCGTATCGTCGGGCGTGCTGGCGATGGCCAACTCGACGCCGTCGAACGACTCGGGCCGCATTTCCTCGACCGTCACGTCCTGGCCGTTGAAGGGGATCTTCTTCCCGGCCGATCGACCCGAGGCCAGGAACTTGATCTTCTTGTACGGGAACTTCCGCTCCGCCAGCAGTTCACGGATCAGCGTTCCCACGGCGCCCGTTGCGCCCACGACGGCAATCGAATCAAACACAGCTAGTTTCTCCCGGCACGGGTTTGCACTGCGCCGGCCGACCAACGACCGGCAAAGCCATCATTATGCCATGCAGGAGGGGAAATCTCAACCGCAACCGGATTGCCCTTCATCCGCGGTCGAAAATCTGCTACGATCCGCCGCCCGAATCGACCGCTGGCACTGCGCGCAGCGGGTTGGGCGGCAAGTTTTCACGCAGTCGGGTGGCATGTTTTCACACACTCGGGTGGCGTGTTCTCGCGCGGCGCAGCCGCGGGTAGACATGCAGTCCGCGTGTCATGCTCACTCAACGCTGCGCGTTGCGAGAGCATGCCACCCGGCGCCGGGTACAAGTGACTGAGTTCAACATGCAGATACGTCTTTCCATCGTCGCCGTGCTCCTCGCCTTCCTCGGTGCGGGCGGTTGCGCGCATACGTGGAGCCAGCGGTCGGGGTTGCCCGGCGAGTTCACGGTGGCGCGGTATCAGGTGATGATCCACAGCGATTTCCCGCTGCCCGAGCATCATCGGCTGATGGAAGACCTCCACGCCCAGCGGATCGACCTGGCCAAGCGGCTGGCATTGCCGCCGTCCGACGAGCCGATCCACGTCTACGTATTCGAGACGCCCGAGCGGTTCAACGAGTTCATGCGATCGCATCACCCCGAGTTCCCCAAGCGGCGGGCGTTCTTCGTCGAAACCGACACGCGGCTGTCGGTCTACACGCAGTGGGGCGACCGCGTGGGCGACGACCTGCGGCACGAGGCCGCGCACGGCCACCTGCATTCCGTCGTGCGGAACCTGCCCCTGTGGCTCGACGAAGGGCTGGCGAAATACAGCGAGAATCCGCCGTACCGCGGGGGCGTGAACCGCGAACTGATGCAGTACATCGCCCCGCGGCTCCAGCAGAACATCTGGCAGCCCGACCTGACGCGGCTGGAACGCATCGCCCCCGACCGCGACATGAGCCTGGCCGAATACGCCGAAGCCTGGGCGTGGGTCCGCTTCTGCATGGACACGCAGCCCGAGTATCTCGAAGCGCTCCGCACCTATCTGGCCGACTTGCGGCGCGGCGGCCCGGTCGAGCCCCTCTCCGCGCGACTGCGGCGGCTGACGCCGAATCCCGAGTTCGCCCTGATCGAACACATGCGCTCGCTAACGGCGCAGTGAGCGATCGTTTGCCGCCATCGGGAACACTAATCCTCGCTAATCGCCGCTAATAGCCATCAGCGGAGATTAGTGGAAATGACTGTTCTCCCTTCTCCCCTCACCCTTCTCCCCTCTGCCCCTTTGCACTCCCCGCAGCGACCGATTCCGGGTACAATGAAGCCCACGGAATGATCCATCGCCGGTACTGGGCGTTGTCGCAAGTCGTTATCGTGCCGGATGTTAACCTTCCATCCCTTCCGCAACACTGATCCGCCGGTGATCGCCGCACTGTGGCGGAGCCGCGCCGGCCAGCCGGGGTTGCTGCCCACGGTCTCGCTCGATTTGTTCGAGCAACTCGTATTCGCCAAACTGTATTTCGACTACGACGGGCTGATTATCGCCCGCGACGACGGCCGGCCAGTCGGCTTCGCTCATGCCGGCTTCGGGCCGAATGCGGCGCACAACGGGATTTCGACCGCTACGGGCGTGATCTGCATGGTGCTCGTGCGGCCCGACTGCGCCGAAACCGAAGTGGCCGCCGGATTGCTCGAACGCTGCGCGCAGTATCTACGGGACCGCGGGGCCAAAGTACTGCTCGGCGGCGGACTGCGGCCGCTCAACCCGTTCTACGTCGGGCTCTACGGCGGGAGCGAGTTGCCCGGCGTGCTCGAGACCGACACAGTCGCCCGACAGGCCTTCGCGGCAGATGGCTACACGGAGGGCGAGCGGACGCTCATCATGCACTGCAATCTTGATCGCTTCGAGGCGACCGTGGACCGCCGGCAAATGGAAATCCGCCGGCGGATGATCGTCGAGGTCTCGGTCGATCCGCCGTCGCGGACCTGGTGGGACGCCTGTACGCTGGGCGAGTTCGATATGACGCGGTTCGCGCTGATGCCCCGCGGCGCGAGTTCGCCTGCGGCCTATGCCGTGTTCCGCAACATGGAGCCCACGGGCAGCACCGGCTTCGCGCGCGCGGAAGGCCTGATGGAACTGCACGTCGACGAGGCGTTCCGCCGCCGCGGACTGGCCGTGTTCCTCTTGACCGAGGCCTTCCGGCAGTTCATCCGCGACGGCATCGCGGTCGTAGAGACGCAGGCCCTGGAGCAAGACGCCGCTGCCGTCGGTCTATTCAAGAAACTGGGGCTCACGCAGGTCGGGCAGGGGAGCGTGTGGCGGAAGCAGGTCGGATAGGCTTCACGCCGCCTTCTGCTTCGGCTCTTTCTTCGGCCGGGTGTCTTTCCAGCGGCGGTGCAGCCACCAGTATTGATGCGGATCGCGGCGGATGATGTCTTCCAGCCGGCTGGTGTACCACTGCGTGAGTTCTTTGACCGTGCCCACGGCGTCGCCGGACTGGCGGGGATCGGCCGTGGCCAGCGTGAGCAGTTCGAACTGCATGGGCCGGTCGAGCCGCCGCGCCGAGCACACGGCTACGGGAGCGTCGTTCTCCAGTGCCAACAGCGCAATCGCCTTGTGGGCCGAGGCCTGGCGGCCGAAGAATTGTACCCAACAGCCTTTCGGGCCGGCGTATTGATCGGCCAGAAAGGTCATGGTGCCGCCGCCGCCGAGCACGGCAAGAATTTGGTCGTAGCCGCCGTTCTTGGGGATCATGTGCTGGCCCGTGCCGCCGCGGAAGTGGTTCAAGAAGCGGTCGAGATACGGGTTGTCGAGCGTCCGCGCGACCGTGTAGGTGGGAAAGCCCAGGATGCCTAGCACGAAGCCGGCGACCTCGAAGTTGCCGTAGTGGGCCGTGACGATCAGCAGCGGCCGGTCGTCGAGCATCATGCGCACGAGCGTGTCTTCGTTGATGAGTTTCACATGGTCGCGCCAGTTCGTCTCGTGAATCTTGCGCGGGGCGTGGGCCACTTCGAGCACCAAGAAGAACAGGTGCTCCCACATCCGCCGGGCAAGTTGCTTGCGCTCGGCGGGCGACATCTCGGGGAAGGCGTGGGCCAGGTTGTCGTCCACCACCGCCGCACGAATCTTCAGCATGTCGCCCAGCAGCCACGCCAGCCCCCGGGCCAACGCGCGGCCCGTCTCGATCCGCATCGCCTGCACCGCGCAGATCAGAATCCGCACGACCACGTAGACCAGGTAATTGACGACCTGCTTGCGTTGCATGCACTCCCCTCCGTGGGCACAACCAACGCCGGCTATTGTCGCACGAAGACCGCAGGCGGGAAAGGGCGAAATTTAGGGCGGAAGGCGGAAGGGAGAAGGCGGAAAGAAGATCTGATGCGAAGCCGCCCTCCACCCTTCATCCTTCATCCCTCCCCCTTCCGCCCTCCGCCTTCCCCCTTCATCCCTCATCATCCCCCCACGCCCGTCTTCCGCGCCTTAAGCGTAGGGTCGCCGGCCAGCGGCAAGGCGACTGCGCGGCCCGTCTCGGCCGCCTTGTAGATGGCCAAAATGATCTCGACCGAACGACGGCCTTCGGGGCCATCGATCGCCGGACTCGTCCCCTTGCGGATGGCATTGAGCACGTCCTGAAACTGCCGCGTGTGGCCGTGGTGGCCGATGGCCTTGGGGTCGGCCGCGCCGCCGCCGGTGCTGGTGCGGCCGGCCATGCGGGCCAGTATCGCGTCGTCGCGTTTGGTCTTCTTGGCGAAGTCCCACTTAATAAAATCCTCTTCTTCCATGACGGCTGAGCCGGCCGAACCGTGGATCTCGATCCGCTTGAGGTAGCCGGGGAAGATGGCCGTGCTGGCCTCGATGACGCCCATCGCCCCGTTGGCGAACTTCACAGTGGCCAGGGCCACGTCCTCGACGGCAATCCGCTCGTGGGCCAGGAGCGCCGTCTGTGCGCGGACCTCGACGACCGGGCCCATCAACCACGTCAGCAGATCGACGCTGTGGATGGCCTGGTTCATCAGCGCCCCGCCGCCGTCGAGTTCCCAGGTGCCGCGCCACGCGCCGCTGTCGTAGTATTGCTGCGTGCGATACCACTTGACGAAGGCGTCGCCAACGGTCAGACGTCCGAAGCGGCCGCCGTCAACCGCCCGCTTCAGCTCCTGGCTCGACTCGTGGAACCGCGAGGGGAAGATGGTCGAGAGGACGACGCCAGCCTCGCGGCATTCGTCGATGATGCGGTCGCAGCGGTGGAGGGTGATTTCCAACGGCTTTTCGACGATCACGTGCTTGCCCGCGCGGGCCGCGGCCACGGCCGGCTCCTGGTGCGCCCCGCTGGGCGTGCCGATGGTGACGACGTGGACCGCCGGGTCGGCCAGCATGTCGTCGAGCTTGTGATACGCACGGCAGCCGGTCGCTTCGGCCAGGCGGTCGGCCGCGGCCGGCACGTTGTCGAAGCAGGCCACCAGTTTCGCCCCGCGGATGTCGGCAATCGCCCGGGCATGAAAGGAGGCGATCATCCCGCAACCAACAATGCCAAAGCCCGTCGCCATTGTTAGACCTCCGTCAGTCGTTATCGAGTATGTTGGGACGTACTCCTCACGCTCCGCGTGAGGGCCCGGCGTACTCTTCACGCTCCGCGTGAAGGTTTTCGCAAGGCCCTCACGCGGAGCGTGAGGAGTACGGCCCGGATTATAGCCCCCGCGCGGCCCGACCGAAAGTGGCCGCCGCGGCCATATTCTGATACAATGCCCCAAGGATTGCGATTGCCGTAGCGGCGCTGCGGAGGCCAGCGTGTGTTTGCCGAGAAATACGTGCGTCTGTGCGTGTTGGCCGGTGGCGCGGCGGCGGTCGCGTTTCTGGTTTGGTACTTCTTCGGCCCCTCGGGCACGGAACCCGAGAAGAAGACGCCGGAAGAAGCCCGCGCGGAACTCGCCAAGAGCGACGCGCCGCCCGAGAGCCGCGCCGAGGCGGCGGCCCAGTTGGGCGCGATGCGCGACCGGCAGTCCATGCCGCAGTTGATTGCGGCCTTGGAGGACGACGACTTGAACGTGCGGGCGCGTGCCAACGCGGCGGTGATCCAGATCCTGGGGGCCGATTTCTTTTTCCGCGCCGACGATCCGCCCGAACGCCGACGGCAGGCCGTCGAACGCATCAAGAAACACTGGAACGCCTGGCTGGCAAAGGAGCCGCTGCCATGAGACACCGCACGGCCTTCACGCTCGTCGAGTTGCTCGTGGTGATCTCGATCATCGCCATCCTGATTGCCCTGCTCTTGCCGGCCGTGGGGGCGGCGCGGGCGAGCGCACGCAGGGTGCAGTGCGCCAACAACCTGCACGAGCTCGGTCTGGCTTACCAGCAGTATCACACGAAGAACCTCGACCGCCGCCTGGCGGCCGGCTCGTGGCCCGCCGCGTTCCGCCCGTTCCTGGAGAGCAGGATCACCATGTACATCTGCCCCAACGGGGCCGACGACAACGCCACCTACAAGCCGGCCAAGGCCCGCATCCTCCGCAACGGCGATCCGTGGGTGGAGATCACGCCCTTCGGGCCCGGCTCGCTTTGCAAACGCATCGATACCGGGCCGGGACAATACCGACTGAAGTTCGATTCGGGCTGGTACCTGGATTGGGACGACGTGTGGTTCGACGTCGTCGAAGATCCCGGCGGCACAACGAGCATGACGTGCGTCCAATGGGACGGGCACGTCGAGTTCCAGATCATCGGCCCCAACGGCGACGTGTTGCTCGATCTGCTGAACAGCAACAAGCCCGTCGGAACCACGTACCAGTACAACGGCGCGCTCGAGCGGACCAGCTACGGCATGAACGCGAAGGCCGCCCAGTTGACGGGCGACAGCCACCGCGTCCTGATGCTCGACTACCACGCCGTGGTAGCCGACGTGGCGGGCGTCAACTACGGCGACTACTGGCCCGACAAGGTCGCCCCGCGGCACGAAGGCGCGGTCAACGTGCTGTTCGTCGACGGCGGCGTCGCCCCGCGCACGCCCCGCCAGATCGACCCCCGCATCGCGCGCTTGAACAACGAGTTCTGGAACCCGGCAAGCTGCCCGCAAGTGCCGGAATGACGTGGGGCAGGTTGCCAACCTGCCATCGTTATCTCGTTCACACGCTCTGCGTGGGAACGCACTCGCCGGACGCTCTGCGTCCCCGTGAGCCGCTGGCAACGGCAGGACGCGGAGCGTCCCAGGCGTGCGGTCCCACGCAGAGCGTGGGACCGAGGGCCTCCGCCTGTCCCGCGGTCCGCCGCTCGCGCCCGGTGGTTGTCGGCCGGTACATTCCCCGGTATAATTCGCGTTCTTTGAGTGCGACGAAGGCAATAGGCATGTCCCCATACGCCCGGCACGAGTGCCGGGGTCAAATTACCTAAGAAGGAGGAATGTTGTGGCAATTCGCGTTGGCATTAATGGGTTCGGCCGTATCGGCCGGTTGGTCTTCCGCGTCATGGCGGCCAAGCCCAAGGTCTTCGAGGTCGTCGGCATCAACGACATCACCGACACCAAGACCCTGGCCATGCTCTTGAAGTACGACAGCATCCACCGCCGCTATGCGGGCACGGTGGAGTACGACGCCGAGAACCTGATCGTCGACGGCAAGAAGATCCCCGTCATGGCGATCAAGGATCCGGCCACGTTGCCGTGGGGCAAGCTGGGCGCCGAAGTGGTGCTCGAGAGCACCGGCGTGTTCACTGGCCGCGGCGGCGACGGCAAGCCGGGCTACGCCAGCCACCTCCAGGCCGGCGCGAAGAAGGTCATCCTCAGCGCCCCGGCCAAGGACGAGCCCGACCTTACCTGCGTGCTGGGCGTGAACGACGATCAACTCAAGCCCGAGCACAAAACCGTCTCGAACGCAAGCTGCACCACCAACTGCCTGGCCCCGGTGGCCAAGGTGCTGCACGAGAAGTTCGGCATCGTCAAGGGCCTGATGACCACGGTCCACTCGTACACGAACGACCAGCGCGTGCTGGACCTGCCGCACAAGGACTTGTATCGGGCCCGCGCCGCGGCGCAGAACATCATCCCCACCACGACCGGCGCGGCGAAGGCCGTCGGGCTGGTGATCCCGGCCTTGAAGGGCAAGCTGACGGGCATTTCGCTCCGCGTGCCCACGCCCACGGGCAGTGCCGTCGACCTGACCTGCGAGATGGCCAAGCCGGTGACCAAGGACGCCGTGAATGCGGCCATCAAAGAGGCGGCCGCTGGCGCGATGAAGGGCATCCTCAAGTACACCGACGACCCGATCGTCTCCAGCGACATCATCGGCGATCCGCACAGTTCGATCTTCGTCGGCGACTGGACGATGGTCATCGCCGACAACATGCTGAAGATCCTTACCTGGTACGACAACGAATGGGGCTACAGCAACCGCAGCGCCGATTTGATCGAGCGGATCGCGAAGATGTAACAGACTTGTAGGACAGCCTTCCAGGCTGTCGTGGGGCAGGTTGCTAACCTGCCGGGACAACAGCAGGTTGGCAAGGCTGCTCCACGTCTCTGTCAAGACGCAGCGGAAGCTGCGTCCTACAAACCACGCCGGCCGCACCGCAGTGGACATCTGCGGTGCGGCCGGTTCTCTTGGCTGAGCGCTTCACGGCGTTGCTGGGACAGGCCAAACTTCGATGCGCTCGTTGTCTGTGACGATCGCCACGCGACGGGCGTCCGGCGCGAACGCCGGCTTCACGTCCGAACTGACTGCCCGCGGAATCACAGTCAACATGCGGCCCGTCAGCGTCTCGTGGATGCGGACTAAGGACTGCATCTGTTCCGGCCGGGAACGCGGGCGGCCATAGGTATCGCCGTGATCCTCCGTGACCGCCGCATAGCGGCTCCCGTCGGGACTGAACGCAAGCCCCCTCAAATCGACGCCGCGGAACTCGTTGACCGCCACGGGCTTCAACGTCCGGCGGTCGTAGATTTGCACGCCGATATGCAGATACCGCCCGCCGGGAACCAGGCCGAGTTTCCCTTCGGGCCAGAACGGCGGTTCGATCTTCTCCAATCGCGTTGTCTGCCTCGTCCGCAGATCGTGTTTCTCGATCTCGAAGAACCCGTCGCTCGCGTAGCCGTCGATAACGAGAATGCTCTTGCCGTTCTCCGTGATGGCGGCGTCGGCCCTTACGAGCGCGGACTGGACGAAGTCGTCAATCTTGCCTTGGCCGACGATGCAGCAAGCGCGGTAGTTGAAACGTAGCCACTGCCCGCCGCCGGTGCAGAGGGCCTCGTCACCATCGAGCCAGAAGAGTCGTTGCGTGCCTTCCGCCAAAGCCGGGGAAAGCCCGACGTTGCACGCGACTCGGCCCGTCTCCAGGTCGAGGCATTTGATCGACCGTCTCTTGTCGTCGTCGGGGTAACACATGGCATAACGGCCGTCGCGCTCGCGGACACTGCCGAAGCGATAACCTTCCGGTGGCGACGTGCGGCGCACGACCTCCAAGGTTCTGGCGTCCCAAGTGCAGACCCTGTTGTCCCGTCCGACGGAACGCAATGTCTTGCCGTCGGCCGAAAAACAAAGTTGGCTGATGCGATTCCCGGTATTGATGGCCGACCGCACCGGTGCGATATCGTTCGTCCGCGCCAAGGCGGCCGTCAATGCGAAGGTATCTTCGATGCGCGCGGAGTCTAAGGCAAGCTGTACCTCCTGCCGCCAACGCCCCTTGGCCGCGTCGCGCAACTGCACCAGACGCTCGGCATAGTCGCGGAGCACCACGCCTTCGTCCAGCACCTCAATCAGCCAGGAGAGCGCGTGATTCACGTCCTCCCGGTCGGTTTCTTCGTAGAGACACCGTTCCACCTGACTGCGGCGGGCAACGGCCGGCGGCTCGGGCGGGTTCGACGCGATGTGCGCGATGAGCTTCTCCAACAGCGACCGCAGCCGGTCGCTGTCGGCCCGCGGGAGATTTTCTCGGCCCATGATCTCGCGCAAATCGCCGAGCAAGAAAATGAGCGTGCGCAGCCGCCGAAACTGGAGCGGCGCCGCTTCTGCTTGATGCAAGAGATCGCGCTCGATGGCGGCGGCGATCTTCGGACGGACCGTTTCTCCCCGGAAAGCAAGCGTTATCGCGCCCAACGACACAACGGCTCCCGTTTCCGAGCCGAGCATCCCGATCGCGTCTTCCACGCTCCCCCGGAAGATGACTTCGCGTACGCGGTGGTCTTCGGAAAGCGTGTTGACGGGATGGGCGTCGCGGTTCTTCAAAGCGTCAAGCACGTCGGCCTCGTAGCGCGCGGGCAGCCATCGATATACGCGAAAGGCCGGCCGCAAAGGAGCGGGCTCCTCCGTTGCGCGGGGCGCATAGTCCGAACGATTGTCGGCAAAGTAAACCATCGGTTCGGAGCGGAGCTTGGCGATCGCCTTCTTTCTGCGAAGGGGAGAATCGTTGGCAAAGTCCACCTCGATTTTCTCCCCGGCCTTCAGCGAAGTGCCGACCAAGGTGCGCGTCACTTCAATGGTCCGCACACCAGCCACATCGACAGCAGTCTCCTTGCCGATGAACACCTGATCTCCAAAATATGCGGCCGACAGGACGTAGAGGTCGAGCCTCGCAACCGAAAGGGCCTTCTGCCACTTCTCTTGTTCCCTGGGCATGCGGTAGATGACTTCGTACTCCGCCGGACCGGTGTAGGACGCCGTTACGTGGGCCAAGGCAAGGATCTGCGGTTTGTCGCCTGCAATGTTTTCCTTCGACGTGATGGTCAACGTCTTCTCGTCCAGGCCACCGTAGAGAACCTTGTCGACTTGCACGTCGAAGGTCGCTTCACTGCGAGGTGCATTGTCGGTTGCGCGGGCAGTGCCGAGGACGACCAATGTGATCGGCCGCATGGGCGGACCGGCTCCGCCACGATGAATGCGCCGCCCGTCCCACCAGTCGACGGGCCGTAGGTTCCATTCCGGCGAGAGCTGGAACATCTCGCCCATCCCTGCGGACCAGACCTGAGGTTCTTTGGGTTTGGCCTCTGGCGCTTCCGCATCAAAGCTCTGGAGCGGCGTTTCCTCGGCGCACCTGCCCGCCGCGGCGAAAGCAAGCAGACAGAGCGCGATACACGACGTGCCGCAGACGATTCGACGACCGGACAACATGGCAGGGTTCTCCCCCTTGGCGACTGCGCCGTCGCGATGGCACGGGCGCAGCCAGCTTAGTGCTTGCGGTGCATTACAAACTACCGGGCCGTTGCAAGCAAGTACGGACACAACCGTTAATTCGTCGGGCGTGCAGGAACCTTCGGAGGACAAAACACCACCAGTGCCGGTAGTGCGGCTACGTGGTTACCCAGGCCGAAGCGGAAGCTGGGGAGGCAGCGCAATATGGAGAACTAATTCGTGTCCAATACTGACTTGTCGCCAGCGAATACTATGAAGGCTCACTCATCGTGACGTTCTGTTGCAAGGGAGAGTCAACATGGTTCATCGCACGACATCCGTGCCCGCGATGCGATTCCCAATGGGAATGGCATTGTTGACCGGCCGCGCTGGCGCCGGTCTGCGGGCGCGCTCTTATCCGACGCTCGCGCTGGCGCAGTGGGAGCCCGAGGGCTCCGCTCTGACGGCGGCGAACTAATCGTTGCGGGCGGGTCGCGCCGCGACTGGCCCATCCGTCGAGTCGGCTGCCGACCTTCGCCCATTGCGTTCCGCGTAAGCGGTTCCCCATTCCACACGAAGCGCAGGGGCCACGTGCTGCGGCTGCGCTTCAAAGGAGGTGTTTTATGTTTACGACAGGTATCCTCATTGCGGTCACCCTGTTTGCAGTCTTGTTGCTGCTGTGGCTCACGGTCCGGTACATCCCCAACGATCGCGTGGGCATCGTGGAGAAGTTGTGGTCGGCGTGGGGTTCGCTCCACGAGGGCGCGGTGATTGCGCTGCACGGCGAGGCCGGCTACCAGGCCGACATTCTCCGCGGCGGCCTGCACTTCGGCCTCTGGCGGTGGCAATACGCCGTACACAAGTTCCCGCTGGTGACCATCAAGCAGGGAAAGGTCGGCTACGTCTTCTCACGCGGCGGTGGGCAACTGCTGCCGTCGCAAACGCTGGCGCAGATCGTCGAGTGCAACAACTTCCAGGACGCGCGGGCGTTTCTGGCCAACGGCGGCCAGAAAGGCCGGCAGCGCGGTATCCTCCGCGAAGGCGTCTACGCGATCAACATCGCGCTGTTCAACGTGATTACCGAAGACCGCGTCTACTCCCTGGAGCGGGCCAAGAACCTGGTCGCCTGGCAAGAACAACTGCTGGACATCGACGGCTTCAGTCCGCTGATCGTCAGCGGCAAGTCCGACCAGATCGGCATCGTGACCGTCCACGAAGGTCCGACGTTGCCGCCCGGCGAACTGATCGCCCCGGCCGTCGGCACTGACAAGGATCAGCCCAACTTCCACAACAACTACCAGGACATCGAGGCGTTCCTGGCGGCCGGTGGCCGTCGTGGCTTGCAATACATGCCGCTGATCGACGGCACGTACTTCATCAACCGCTGGTTCGCCACGATCGAGATGATCCCCAAGCAGATCGTGCCGATCGGCTTCGTGGGCGTGGTGGTGAGCTACTACGGCAAGAAGGGGGCCGACACCTCGGGCAAAGAGTTCCGCCACGGCGAACGCGTCCAGGAAGGAGAGAAAGGCGTCTGGGAGCGGGCCCTTGGCCCGGGAAAATACGCCTTCAACACGGCCTCCGGCCAGATCGTGCTCGTGCCGACGACGAACTTCGTCTTGCACTGGATCACCGGCCGCACCGAAGCGCACCGCTACGACGAGAGCCTGAAGTCGATCGAACTGATCACCTGCGACGCCTACGAGCCGATGCTACCGTTGAGCGTGGTGGTGCATATCGACTACGAGAAGGCGCCGTCGGTCATCCAGCGTTTCGGCGACGTCAAGCAGTTGATCACGCAAACGCTCGATCCGCTGCTCTCGGCCTATTTCCGCGACGTGGCCCACAAGAAGAGCATGTTGCAGTTGATCCACGAGCGCGACGAGATCCAGCGCCAGGCCCGCGAGGAGCTGCGCAAGAAGTTCCTGCAATTCGACATCGAGTGCGTCGACGTGCTCATCGGCCGGCCCGAAAGCCGGCAGGGCGACGCCAAGATCGAGAACCTGCTCGAACAGTTGCGGCAGCGGCAGTTCGCCATCGAACAGGTGGAGACCTTCCAGAAGCAACAAGAGGCGGCCGTGCGCGAGAAGTCGCTCAACGAGGCCCAGGCCCAGGCCGCCTTGCAGGCCGAGTTGACCAAGTCGCAGGTGCAGATCCGCATCTCCGAGAACCAAGGCGACGCCGACCTGGCCAAAGCCCGTAAGCAGGCCGAAACCACGGTCGTGCAAGCCGAGGCCGCGGCCAAGCAGGCCAAGTTGCAAGGTGAAGGCGAAGCCGCCAAAACGCTCGTCCTGGCCGACGCCCAGGCCAAGCAGGCCGCGCTGATCGGCGAAGGCGAAGGCAAAAAGGCCGCGCTCATCGGCGAGGGC
>Ga0233425_10008668_pt1 | contig 13340 bp, 14 predicted proteins | sample Watercolumn_Towu_2_FD_181712 | JGI IMG/M metagenome (GOLD analysis project Ga0233425, IMG submission 181712) | Freshwater microbial communities from Lake Towuti, South Sulawesi, Indonesia - Watercolumn_Towuti2014_140_MG | ecosystem: Environmental > Aquatic > Freshwater > Lake | place...
TTCCTGTTCGAGACGAATCAAGCCGTTGTCGAGATTTTGCAAATGCTCGTCCACTTCCGCCAGAAAAATCGGCAGTTCCTCTTCGCTGATTTCAAAAAAGATTTCCATGTGTCGCGGTTCTCCAATGAGTCGCCATAAAGTTAACACAGCCTGTCCGCTTTGAGAGTAAAACCTTCGTAAAGAGAAACCAAAAATTGGGTAAATATTGCAAAAGACCCAACCACGAAGGATCACAAAGGGTCACGAAAGTTTTTCCTTTGTGAAACTTTGTGCCCCTTTGTGGTGAAAAAAAACGCCCCTCCCCAAAATATGGAAAGAGGCGTTTGGGTTTTCATTTTGAAATCGCTTACGCGGGACATTCGCTCTGCGGCGCGTCTTCGACTTCGGACGCGAGCAGTTCCCGCAAGCCTTCGAGCGCGTTGGATTTATCCTCGCCCGCCAGCGACTCTTGAATCTTCACCTGCTCCTGAACCGCCTGCTGAATCTCGCCGCGCAGGATGAGCATTTCACGCGGGGCGACGATTCCCAACTTGACCTTGTCGCCATCCACGCCCAAAACGGTGATGGTGATTTTGTCATCGATGACGATGGCTTCATTAATTTTGCGAGAGATGACCAGCATGGCAGGACTCCGATTTGAAAATTCATCCGTAGGGGCGGGGTGACCCCGCCCCTACATGGTTACCTCAAATAATCAAACAAACTAAGCGCGGAAATGGCGCGTTGACTGACTTCCAGCACGGCTTCGTAGGTGGTCTGCTGATTTGCCAGCAGCGCAATGCTTTCCGCGAGGTTGATGTCTTCATTTTCAGAGAGCAGGCTTTGGGTTTCGAGTTTGACCGACTCCAAAAAGTTGGACGCCGAAGTCACCTGTCGCAACCGCGCCCCGTTCGACGTGCGATACTGGTCGAGGGTGTCGATGGAGGTCTTCAAGTTGCCCAGCGACGACTCCAAAGTCAGCGGGTCGGTGAGCGGGTTGCCCGTGTTGTGAACGTTGTTCTGCGTCAACGCATTCGAGGCGGTGATCAAATTCTGCAAAAAGCCCAAAATCGCCTGGTCGCCGCGCACGTTCAACGCGACAGATTGGTCAGGTCCCAAACTGCGCTGCATGACGCCCGTGTCGCCGAGGTAATTCGCCACCTTGGGCGTGAACGGGTTGCCCGCGTAATCCAGGAGCGGAGCGGCGGCGTCTGTCAGCGAGAAGGCTTTCTGGTTGACCTGATAGCCCGAAAAAATATACTGCCCATTGACCGAGGTATTGCCAATCTCAACCGTCTCGGCGATAAGTTCCTGCATTTCCGCGCCGAGGGTTTGGGCGCGCTCGCTGCCAGAGAGGGTATCGTTCAAACCGCTCAGAATCAAATCATTGGCGCGGACGGCGATCTGCTCCAACTGGTCGAAGGCGTTGTCGGTGGCGGTCATCCAGTTTTCGGTCAGCGCCGCCGTGTCGGAATACGACTCGAGCGTCTGCAACTGCGAGCGCAGATTCAAACTGGTCGAAGCGTGGACGGGGTCTTCGGAGGGAACCTGAAACTTTTTATTGGAGGCAATTTTGCTTTGCAAGGCGCTCACCTTTTCGAGATTCTCCGCCATGTTCTGAATCGCGTTATTCGTCATCATCAGGTTGGTGATTCTCATGCCGCCTCCTACCGTCCCACCAGACCCATGTTGTTGATAACCAGGTCGAGCAGTTCATCGTAGGCGGTCAACACACGCGCCGCCGCCTGATATGCCTTTTGAGCCTTCGCCATGTTCGCGGCTTCCTCGTCCAGCGAAACGCCAACCACCGACTCGCGCTGGTCTCCCAATGCCTTGCTGACCAGTCCGTGCTGGTAGTCGTTGTTTGCGGCGCGTTGCGTGGTCACTCCCAACTGCGTGATTTGGGCGTTGTAAAATTCGTTCAGAGTGGCGGTTCCCGCCGACATGCCCTTGACCGATTTCAAACCCGCGATTTGCAACGCGATGACGTTGTTGCCCTCCTGACCCGCCGCGCTGGATGTGGCAATGCTGGCGGCGTCAAGCGCGGGGTTGACGGAGATACTGGCGGCATTCGTCCCGCTGAAGAAGTTCAAGCCTGTGGCGTTGTTCAAGCCAAAGCCTGTGGTGTGAATTGAGTTGACTTGCGTAATCAAGCCAGAAGAGAGCGTGTTCAAGCCGCTCAACTGTCCCGTCAAAACGCTGTCGCGGACTTCGAGCGTCCCCTTCAACTCGCCCGTGGTTGGGATCAACTGTTGACCGCCTTGCCAGTACACATCCTTGATACTGGTATCAACTGCGTTGGCGCGGGTTTCTAGTTTGAAAGAATCATGCCCCACCACCAGCACATGCCCGCCGATGGAGACCATCATCTCGCCGTTCTTCTGTTCGGAGGAAACCGCGCCCGTCAACTCGGCGAGACGGTCGAGGGCAAGGTCGCGCTTGTCCATCAAATCGTTGGGTTGTTCGCCCACCGAAAGCACGCGGGAAATCTCGCCGTTGAGTTGCGCCACCTGCCCCGCCAGCGAGTTGATTTCCTCCACCTGCCCGCCCACCGTCAGGTTGAGGTCGCTGCGGAGTTGGGTAATCTGCGTGGCGCGACGGTTGAAGGCAGTCGCCAGCGCCGAAGCGTCATCCAGCAGAATCGTCCGCAGGCTGGTGTTGGTCGGGTCGTTGGAGAGCGATTGCCACCCCGCCCAAAACTGGTCGAGTTTGGGAATCAAGCCGTCGTCGGTGTTCTCCGCCAGCGTCGCTTCCAGCTGCGAGAGGATTTCGCTTTGCGATTCCCAGTTCTTCGCCTCAGCCGAAACCGAGCGGTAACGCCCGTCGAAAAACGAAAGGTTGAAGCGTTGAATTTTTTCGATGGTCACACCGCCGCCGCGCTGCCCCGCTCCCAGCAAATGGTCTGCGCCGTTGATGGATGTGGGCGTATCCGTGACCAAGACCGCAGACTGGCGGCGATAGCCTGGCGTGCTGGCGTTGGCGATGTTGTGCTCGGTAATCTCCAGAACCTGGGATTGAGTTAGAACTGCCTGTAATGCGATTGAGATTCCAGAGGAGATGGTCGGCATGGGATTTTCCTCAGGCGCGGATTTCGACGCCCAAGCCTGGGACGGCTTCCTGATTCTTTGTCCCATCTTTGGGCGAACGGTAGCCAGGCTCGGGCTGGAAGATTCCAATCAAAAAGGATTGGGTGGCTTTGAGCCAGTCGAGTTTGGTGACGGCAATCGCCTGGCTGGCGTGATTCATCTCACGCGCTTGAATCGCCAGGCTGTGGATTCCATCCGACAGGTTTTTGATTCGGCTGGCATCTTCGTCTTTGAGCAGGGGCAGCAGCGATTGAATGGATGTTTCCTCCGCCCGCAAGTTGAGCGAAAGCGAAAGTTCCTGAACCACCTGACGGCATTTGTCTTCGAGCGTGGTCACACGGTCGAGCAGGGCTTCCTTGTCCTCGACGATTTGCAGGATTTGGTCGGGTTCGTTCAAAAGGTAAATGCGCTCTTTCTTCGAGAGCGAAATCAACTCCTGCATTGCCCTGAACAATTGCACCAGAGCCTGTTCGAGTTCAAATCGGTTTTTGTTGAGTGTGTCGTCTGCCATTTCGGAAGTCCTTGAAAATGGATGTCATTGCGAGGGCGTCAGCCCGAAGCAATCTCTTGATTAGTCAACCACTGAGACACGAAGTCACGGAGTTTTATTAATGGTTTTTCTCAGTGTCTCGGTGTCTCCGTGGTTTGACTGGGTTTATTTCGTAAACACCTTTGCCAATAACTTGCGGGCGAGTTCGCCAACTTGAACGGTGTAATCGCCGCTTTCGATTTGCTGTTTGAGGAGCGCCACCCGTTCCGCGTTGACATCTTCAGTGCTGCCCAGCGTGGCGCGGGCTTTGGCAAGCAGGCGGGCGTTTTCCGACATCTCGACCCTGTCCTGTCCAGCGCGGGCGGATTCGGTCTCGCCAACGTCGTCCCTGCGCTCGATGGGGGTCGCAGTTTCGGCGGGCTTTGCGGAAAGGGGCTGTAGGTTGGTATTTTCAATTCTCATAATCTTGATTCTCCTGCGAGATACATTCTCACAATACCATTATCGGCAGGCTTTCTGAAAACATTAGACGATTAGTTTCTTGCAATAATCCAATTTCTAGCCACAAAGACGCTAAGACGCAAAGCCACGAAGATTTTCTCTTGGAGTCTTAGCGCCTTTGCGCCTTCGTGGTTAAGACGCCAAATCCTTTTCATCTATGGTGAATCTCCCTACGCCTTGCGGAGATTAATCGCCTGGGTGATCATCGTGTCGGTCTGCTGGAAGGCTTTGAGCGACATGGTCAGGGCCCGCTGGAGGGTGATGAGGCGGGTCAGTTCCTGCGCCAAATCCACATTGGAGTTCTCGACGCGGTAGGCTCCGAGCGTGCCGAAGTTCTCCGCGCCAGGGTCGCCTGCTTCCGCCGCGCCCGAAGAATCCGTTTCGAGCAGGATGTTGTCGCCGTTGATCGCCAGTCCGCTGGGGTTGGGGAAACGGCTCAACTGGACGTTGCCCACTTCCACGGTGCCACCGTCCGCGTCGGTGGCGGTGACCACGCCGCCCGCTGTCACGCTGATGTTGGTCATGCCTTCCTCGATGGCTCCATCCCACACAAGCGGATACCCGCTGGCGGTGACGAGGTTGCGATCCGCGTCCAGCACAAATTGACCGTCGCGGGTGTAGCCGAGAGTCCCGTTGGGCAGGGTCACGCTGAAAAAGCCTTCGCCTTGAATCGCCCAATCGAGGGAGTTTTCCGAATTCCTCAGCGTGCCTTGCGTGGTCAGCAATTGCGAGGCTTGCAGGAGCGACCCTTCCTTCATCTGCTCGGTGAGCATTTCCTGAAAGTTGGAGCGGGCGGCTTTGTACCCCGCCGTGTTGACGTTGGCGAGGTTGCCGCTGGTCACGTCCAGGTCGAGCATGTGGGTCAGGATGTCCTGCCGCGAGATGTTGAGCGTGTGAAAAAGTGATGAAGCCATAAGAACTCCTTAATAAGCTTTTGCATGTCATTCTGAGCGGAGCGAAGAATCTCGGATTTCAAAGGTAGAGACCCTTCGCTTTCGCTCAGGGCGACACCAAAAAGATCATCCTGCTCTTATCCAATCCGTCCGAGAGAGGAGATGGTCTTGCCGAGCAGTTCATCTTGATTCTGAACCAGTTTTTGCGCGGCTTCGTACGAGCGGGCGACTTCCACCAGTTGGGTCATCAACTGCGACGGGTTGGCGTTGGACATCTCGAGATAGCCCTGCGCCACACGCGGGACTTCCTCACCAGTGGAAGCGTCTGGACCTGTGAACAAGTTGCCTTCGGTGTGCTGCAACTCGTTCATCGGGTCGGCGAAGACGCCAATGCCGAGCGTGGCAATTTCTTCTCCGTTGACGCTGATGACGCCTTCGGGCGAGACGGCGACTTCGCCGTCGGGCAGTTCAATCGGCTGCCCCGCGTCGTCAAGGACTTGGAAACCGTCCACCGTGACAAGGGTATTTTCAGCGTCGCGCAGGAAACGCCCATCCCGGGTGTAACGGTTGCCGTCGGGCGTTTGCACCGTGAAAAATCCGCCGCCTTGCAAAGCCAGATCGAGCGGGTTGTCGGTTTTTTGCATGGCGCCCTGACCAAAGTCCACATACTCCTGACCAATCTGAGAGCCAAGTCCCATGCTGCCGACATACTCGATGGGACTGCCGTTCAGGTTGCCCGTTGTGTAAACCGCCTGCCCTTGCATGAATCCGCCAGAGGTTTCGAGGATCTGCTTGAAGCCTGGGGTTTGCAGGTTGGCGATGTTGTGGCTCAATGTCTGCTGGCGGACGGCGTTCATCACCATCGCGGAAACTGCCGAGTAAAGACCTTTAATCATGGTTGCTCCATTTTTTCAAAAACCTAAACCACAAAGGGAACGAAGGGTCACGAAGGAAAACCTTTGTGTCATTTCGTGACCCTTCGTGGTGAATTGGAAACTCATCGATTCCTCTTCTGAACTTCCAGCGCCAACTGCACTTCCTCGCGGCTCATGCTGAACTGGCGGGCAATCTCCACATCCGACATATTCGCCTCTGCCATTGCGCCGATCAAGCGGTTGCGTTCCAAGACTGAGGCGGTGGATTCAACCGTCTGCGACTGGTTCATTTTCGCCTGCGAAACGTTGAGCAGGGTTTGAAAATCAGACTGTCCCATCACGCCCGTGGCTGGTGTGGCGGTGACTGCCTGCGGCGGGTTGGCGACCAGTCCGCGCATTTCCTCAACCAGCGGAGCCATGCGCTTCGCCTGCGTCTGGCGGTTCTGCGCCAGCGCGGTTTCACGCGCCAGTTGAATCACGTACAACGAATCTTCGAGCGAGACGCGGGGAATATTAGTCATGGTTCATCATCGCTTTCAATGAGATGAGGGCGCGGGCGTGCAACTGGCAAACCCGCGACTCGGTGATGTCCAACACTTTGCCGATTTCCTTGAAAGTCAATTCCTCGTTGTAATAAAGCGAAAGCACCAGCTTCTCGCGTTCGGGCAGGCTGCCGATGGCGGAAGTCAGACCTTGCAGCATGTCCTGTTGTTCGAGCAGGTCGAGCGGATTCGCCTGTTTTTCGTCGCCAAATTTTTCGTGGAGTGACGACTCGCCGTCGGCGTCCACCTCGGTCAACACGTCGAGCGAGACCACCATGCGGCTGGAATCTGCCAGCCCCTGCTGAACCTCATCCACGCCCACGCCCATGTGCGAAGCAATCTCGCTCTCGGTCGGCTCGCGGAAATTCTCAGACCAAAGCGTGGTGATGGATTTCTGAATCGTCCGCACCCGTTTGCGCGCCGAACGCGGCATCCAGTCGGTTGTCCGCAGGTAGTCCATGATCTTGCCGCGAATCCGCAGACTGGCGTAGGTGCTGAAGCGGGTGTTGAACTTCGGGTCGAAATGGTCAACCGCTTCGATCAATCCCATCAAGCCCTGATGAGCCAAATCTTCGTAATCGCCGCCGCGCTCCTTGCTGATTCCCATCCGCCCCAGCAGGTAGTGAACCAGTGGAACAGATTGCAGAACCAGTTTCTCGCGCAGTTCGGGCGAACGGCTGATGAGAAATTCATCGAGCAGGTTGGCGGCTTCGTCTTGCATCAACATGGATTATTTCACCTTGAACGGGCTTTTGATTTCGTTTTCGTCGGGTTCATCCATCGGCGGAAGTTTGTCTGTGGTGCCAAGCCCCGCGCTGAGCGCTCCCATCGAAACCTGGCGGACGATGACCAGCAGCAGGACGCCGATCACCAGCGTCGAAATCCCAGCGCGGAGAATAAAGTCGGTGACGGTTGCGCCGCTGACCAGCAGAACGCCGACCACCGCAAAAAAGACCAGCGCCAATAAAATGACGGCAGAGGTGAAAGTCAACTCGACCAAGAGCGGCAGGGTGGAGTTATCCACTTCCTTCTTTGGCTTCGGCGGCTTGGCTTCGGGCTTGGGTTGTTTTTCGGGTTCCTTCTCTGCCATCTTTGACATCCAAAAGATTCTCAACCACGAAGGGTCACGAAGGTACACAAAGGTTTTCCTTTGTGACCCTTTGTTCCTTCGTGGTAAATAAAAGTCACTTGTTCCACTCCCTGCCGAACAGGGCGGAGACCAGCCGCATGGGGTCGGCGGTTTCGAGGTGACGCGCCGCTTCCCTGCCAGTGGCGAAGTACGCCAGCGGAACCTGATTCCGCCGCGCAAAGTTGTACACGCCGCCGAAGATGTGTGTCTCGTCGAGTTTGGTCAAAATCAAGCCGTCGAGTTTGAACAACCCCAGCGACGCGGACAGTTGAAACAAATCCGCCTCTTTGGTGGTGGCGGGCGCAACCAGACAGGTGACCCGCGCGGGCATCTCCGAGAGCAACGCGCCCAACTCCGCCATTTGGCTTTCACTACATGGGTTGTAGCCAGGCGTGTCCACCAAAAACAGATCGTTCGGTTGCGCGGCAGATAGAATCTCCTTCAAGTCCTGCGGGGTGTAAACCAGTTTCAACTCCACGCCCAGCGCGTCGGTGTACGCCCGCGCCTCGGCAACCGCGCCCGTGCGGACGGTATCCGCGCAGACCCAGGTCACACGCTTCTTCAAAGTCTGGCTGAAAAACAAAGCCAGTTTCGCGGTGGAACTGGTCTTGCCGCTTCCGCTTGCGCCTACCAGACACATCACATTGCTCGACACGAAAGTCCCCGCGCCTTTTTGCACGCGCAACTCCGCGCCCATCAACTGCACGATGGATTTTTTGCACGCCTCCGCATCGCCCAGCGTGGACGGGCTGAGAGTCTCCAACGCTACGCCCATCAAGCCTTCGATGAGGGAGGATTCGACTCCCTGTCGACTCAACTGCTCGTGGATTTTTTTCAACGCGGGCGGCAGGTAGCGGTCATCGCGGACGGCTGATTCTGCTACGGGAGCCGAATCCAAACTCGGGGCGGATGAACCCGCCAGCGGAGCCAGATTCAACTTGAGGGGCGGGGGCAGTTTGGCGGGAGCCTTCTTTGCTGGAGAAAAGTCCCATTCGATTTCGGGCATCTCTTCCACAAATTCCACCGTTGATTGTTTCTGCGGCGACGCGGCGGCAACCACCTCCACCGCCGACTTCTTCCACGGATTCCACAGCGGACCCAGCGGCACTTCGCGCATCGAAACCACAATCGCATCCGCGCCCAGTTCGCTTTGAACCAGTTGCAGGGTTTGAATGGTCGAATCGGCTTTGAATGTTTTTGTTACCATGCTGACCTCTGGAATTCTTTCACCACAGATAAACACGGATGAACACTGATTTTGGATAAAACGTGTAAATCCTTTTTATCTGTTTTCATCTGTGGTTTTTTATTAATCAAGTTTCACCATGCCATGCGCCTTGACTTTTGTGCCGTGCCCGACTTCGGAGAAAGCCATCACAATCAAATTGGGCAGCGATTGGTCAACCAGCCGCCGAAAGGCGAGACGCAGTTCACGCGGACAAAGCAGTATGGGGAAATGTCCGAGTTGGGCAAGAGCTTCCATTTGCTCGCCCGTCTTGAGCAAAACCTTTTGCGCCAGGTTTGCATCGATTTGAAAGGCGGGGCTGCCTTCCGAAGAAACCAACGACTGGCGCAGGGTGGTTTCGAGTTGCGGCGCAAGCGTGAAAACGTGCAGGGTGTTGGCTTCATCCTTGTATTGCGACGAAATGGTGTGCGCCATGTTCTGCCGCACGGCTTCCGCCAGAATGTGCGGGTCGCGGGTCAGGGGCGCGTTGTTGGCAAGGACTTCGAGAATGCCGCTCAAGTCGCGGATGGGGACTCGCTCGCGCAGGAGATTCCGCAGCACGCTTTGAATCTCGCCGAGGTTAAGCAGCTCGGGGGTCACGCCTTCGACCGAGGCGGGCGCCTTCTGCCGCAGTTGATTCAACATCTCCTGCACCAGTTGGCGGCTGAGCAAATCCGCCGCGTTGCCGCGCACTACTTCGGTCAGATGGGTGGTCAACACCGAAAGCGGCGTGACCACGGTGTAGCCCTTCAACTCCGCCTGACTCTGCTCCGCATTGCTGATCCAAATCGCGGGCAGACCAAACGCAGGCTCGGAGGTGGGAACGCCTTGCAGCGGGTCTTCGATGTCCGCGCCAGGGATGGCAAGCAGGCGGTCGAGCATGATTTCACTCGCCGCCACTTCCTGCCCGCGAACCTTGATTCGATACGATTGCGGCTGGAGTCGCAGGTTGTCGCGGATTCGCACCACGGGTAGGACAAAGCCCATTTCGCTCATCAACTGACGGCGGATACTCGTAATGCGTCGCAGCAAATTATCCTGATTATCTTCGTCGATGATGGGAATCAGGCTGTAGCCGATTTCTAACTCAATCGGGTCAACCACCACCATTTCCAACATCTGTTCGGGGGTTTCGGGTTCGGTGGGGCGGGCGGGCAGAATGGCGGCTTCTTCGACGGCGGCGGCGGTCGCCTGCACGCGGTTGACGAAGAACGCGCCGATTCCAAGCCCCAGGCTGACTAGGGCAAACGGAACTTTGGGCAAGCCTGGAACCAACATCATCATCGCCACGACCACCGCGCCAACCGCCAGCACGTTGAAGTTTGAGATTTGCGCCGAGACTTCCGTCCCCAGCGAAGACTCGGAGGTGGAGCGGGTGACGATGAGACCAGCGGCGGCGGAGACCAACAGCGACGGAACTTGAATCGCCAGTCCCGCGCCGATGGTCAGCAGGACGTAGGTTTGCAGGGCGGAGGTCAAATCCATGCCACGCTGCAAAACGCCGATGACAAATCCGCCGATGATGTTGACTAGCATGATGATGATGGCGGCAATCGCGTCGCCTTTGACGAACTTGCTCGCGCCGTCCATCGCGCCGTAAAAATCCGCTTCGGCTTCGATGGACTTGCGGCGGTTGCGCGCCTGATTCTCGTCAATCAAACCCGCGTTCAAGTCGGCGTCGATTGCCATTTGCTTGCCAGGCATGGCGTCGAGGGTGAAGCGGGCTGCCACTTCCGCCACACGTCCCGCGCCGCTGTTGATGACCACAAATTGGATAATCATCAAAATCAGGAAGATGACCACGCCGACGACGTAGTTGCCGCCGACGATGAGATTGCCAAAGGTGGTGATGATTTGTCCCGCCTCGCCGCTGAGTAAAATCAGGCGGCTGACCGAGACGTTGATTCCCAACCGAAAGAGGGTCACCAAAAGCAGAACCGTCGGGAAGACCGAAAACTCCATCGGCTGTTTGATGAACATGGTCAGCAGGACGATTCCGATGGACGCGGCTATGCTCATTGCCACAGCCAGGTCAATCAGAAAGGCGGGCAGGGGCAGCAGCAACATGCCGACCAAAATGACGAGGCTGAGCGCCATGATGATGTCATTCGAGCGCAGCAATCCTTGCAGGGCGGCGACGATCGGGTTTTGGGGCGGGGTGAGGGTGTTGGGGGTCATGGGAGATTAGTGAGTGGTGAGTGGTGAGTGGTAATTGGTGATTAGTGATTGGGTTCTGTGAAATGGGACTTGCCGCGGAGTTTGTAAACGTATGCCAGCACTTCCGCCATGGCGAGGTAGAGGTCGGCGGAGATTTCATGTCCAATTTCGATGGTCTTGTAAATCGAACGCGCCAGCGGGATGTTCTGCACGACGGGAATATTGTTCTCTTTCGCAATTTGGACGATTTTCTCGGCGACGTGGTACGGTCCCTTGGCGAGCAATTTCGGCGCGCGCATTCCGTCGTGATATTCGATTGCCACCGCGAGGTGGGTCGGGTTGGTGACGACCACTGTCGCCTTCGAGACGTTTGCCATCATGCGCCCGCGCGCCATGCGCCGCTGCATTCCGCGAATGCGGCTCTTCATCAACGGGTCGCCTTCGGAACGTTTGTGCTCCTGCTTGATTTCTTCCTTGCTCATGCGCAGGTTCTTGTACAAGTCCCAGCGCTGGTAGGCGTAATCGGCGACGGCGAGGACGAGGTACATGCCGCCGACACGCAAGGCAAGCGAAAGCGCAATCTCGATGAAACTGTCCACTGCGGTGGTGAAGTCGAATTGGGTCAGGGAGATGAGGGTTACAAATCTGGAACGCAGAAAGCCGTAGGCAATCCACGACACCCATCCAAGTTTGAAAAGCGCGCGCAAGAGTTCAAAAAAGCCATGCTTCGAGAAAATCCGCTTGAAGCCTTCGAGGGGATTGAGCCGCTTGAAATCGAAACCGATCCGCTTGCCTGCCCAGAGGAATTGAGTTTGCGCCAGCGTGACGGCTGTGCCAGCCAACATCACGCCGACGAGAATCAGCCCGAAGGAAGGCAAAATCTTTGCGCCGACATTGAAGAACGTCCCGCGCAGCCATTCGACGCTGATTTCTTCGGCGGGCAGTTCCACCAGGCTGTCGGTGATGAGCGACTCGAAGTTCAGCCCCAACTGCGCCCCAGGTCCGCGCAAAAGGAAAGCACCCATCAGGATGACCACGGCGGTAATCAATTCCTGACTGCGAACCACCTGCCCTTCTTCGCGGGCTTCCTGCAAACGGTGGGGAGTTGGGGCTTCGGTTTTATCAGCCATGCGCTTTGCTCACTCCAAAAACAACAGCATGTTCTCTGTCATGGATTTGAACAGGGAACCGAGGTACGGAAAAACGACGGCGAAGGTCATGCCCATTGCGATCATCGCCACCACCACCTTGACGGGCAAGCCGAGAAAATACACCTGCACTTGCGGAGCAATCCGCGCCAGCAAGCCGAGGGTTAAGTCGGTCAGAAAGAGGGCTGCCATGACGGGCAAAGCCATGTGAACACCCGAAGCGATGAAGACCGAAGTCATCCTGAGCACCGCTTCCAAGCCATTGAACGGCAAAGCACCATTCAGCGGAACGGCGGTGAAAGTTTTTTGCAGGGCGATGAGAACAAGGTGATGACCATCGAGTATCAGGAAAATCATGGCGGCGGTCATGACGAAAATCTGGTCGAAGGCGGAACCTGCTTCGCCGAGCGAGGGGTTGAAGATCCGCCCTGACTCGAAGCCGCTGCCCATGCCCATCGCCGCGCCCGCAACTTGAATCGCTCCGAAGGCGAGGTCGGCGGCGAAGCCAACCAGCGTGCCGATGATGATCTCCTTGCCGATGGCGACGCCAAAGGCAAAAGCGCCAATCGTCTCGCTGTTGGCGGGGATCGCTTGCAAGGGGAATAAAAACAAAGCCAGCATGAGTCCAAGCCCAATCCGCACTTGTGAGGGGATGTTCTGCCCGCCCAGCGCGGGGATGTGCAGCAAAACCGCCATGATGCGGGTGAATGCGAGAAAGAAGATTTGCGCCTGGAAGACGGAAATGCTCATAAATCATCCTGAAAAGGATGATACTGGATTCCCCCCCAGTCGTCCGTAAAGGTCGGGTGAAGCAAAACTAAAGAAAACGTAAATTCTGCCGATAATAGTTTGCTGAAAAAAGAACAACCTCACCGCGAAGAAGCGAAAGCCGCGAAGGTTTTTGTCCCTGCTGAGACATCCGAAGTCTCGAAGACTTCGGATGTCTGCTATCATCCGATAAAGGCTTGCTTTCCCAACGGCGGATATATCATCCGCGCTTTACAACCGAACTCCGAATCAAGAATGGCGACGCTGCCGCCGCAGGCTTCGGCGATGGCGCGGGCAATGGTCAAGCCGATGCCCAGCCCAGGGTGGGCGCGGGTATCTCCCTCTTCCATCTGATAATACCGCTCAAAGACCTTCTCCCGAAATTCCAGCGGGATGAAAGATCCTTCGTTCTCGACCACCAACGAGCAGCCGCCTGTCCCGTTCCAGTTCAAGGAAATCCAGACCTTGGCTTTTTCGGGACTGAACTTGCAGGCATTATCCACCAGATGAACGGCGGCGCGCGAAAACTCATTTTCCGAGGCGTGAA
>Ga0233425_10008669_pt1 | contig 13339 bp, 9 predicted proteins | sample Watercolumn_Towu_2_FD_181712 | JGI IMG/M metagenome (GOLD analysis project Ga0233425, IMG submission 181712) | Freshwater microbial communities from Lake Towuti, South Sulawesi, Indonesia - Watercolumn_Towuti2014_140_MG | ecosystem: Environmental > Aquatic > Freshwater > Lake | place: Indonesia...
GCGCCGGCGACGGCGAGGCTGACGGGGTCGCTCCATTGGCCGACTTGCTCATCAGCAAGCCGATAGATGGCTTTGTATTTCCAGAGCGCACTCTGGCCGGCAACGGGCAACGGCGCGGTGTCGGTGTAGTCGGGGATCGTGTCAATCGTCAGGAACACAAACCCTTTGCCGTCGCCGCGGTCCACCCAGATTTCGATGCCGTCGAGGACGATTCCTTGTTTGGTCCAGGCGACGATGATGTGGTTGCCGACCTGCGTGACGATGAGGCGCGGTTTGAGGGTCGCGGTGTCCACGGTTCCTTCTTCGCCGACGATCTTGAGGTTCTCGGCGATGGTCTTGGTGCAGCCGGGGGCCGCCCGCAGGCGGGCGACGAGCGCGATCAGCCGCGGGATGACGCCCGCCGCCACCGCCGCGGGCGCGGTGCGCGTCGGCAACGTGGGCGCGGCGCCGAGGATGTTGCCCTTGCCGTCGCGGAGGTCGTTCTTGAACGTCGTCCAGTTGCGCAGGTATTGGGTCGCGTCGCGGTGCATCTGGATGACGTAGTCGAAGTACAACGCGTCGGCTTTCTGGGCGGCGACATCGGCGTCGCTGAGGCCGAGGACGGTTTTGACCGCGGGCAATTTGTCGGCCAGTTCCGTCAGCAGGACCATTTTGCCGCCATCGGAGTTCGGCAGGTAATAGGATTTAGCCATGATGGGAGTCTCCTTCTAGGTTAATTTCGGTCAATTCTGCGAAAAAAGCGGTAACTGGCTGTTTGGCAATGGGTTCGAGGCGTCCAGCAGCGATTGCAGGGCAACTTTCAGCCGTTAAATGGCGTCCTTTAGCCGTTGCATGACGTCCTGCAGTCGTTGCAGGGCAACTTTTAACGGCTGAAGGGCGTCCTGCGACGATTGCATGGCAACGTGCAACGGTTGCATGGCAACATGGAGTCATTGCATGGCGTCCTTTGGCGGCTGAATGGCAACGCGCAAAGGCTGAGAGAGGCCAATGGGCGAGAGAAAGAGGTCGGTCGCTATTCGCTGTTGCGCTGTTGCGCTGTTGCGCTGTTGCGCTGTTCTTGTGGATGACGTCCATATTCATCTCGTTCCGGACTGCATGTATAAGGCACCGGTTTGCGGAAAGTCAATATCGTTTTGCTACCAACCGGTTCCGATGCTGAAAGACAAGGACCACGAGTGTTGACCGTGTGGAGCGATCAGGATAAAGTCGCATTGTGAAAGTCGTTGGAAACAGTGCAAGAGCCAGACCAATCCACATCTCCGTTGACCAGCCAAGAGAAACGTGAACTCAAGGCCAAGGCGCATCACTTGGAACCGGTGGTGCGCATCGGCAAGGGCGGGTTGACGACGACAGTGCTGGCAAGTATCGAGCAGGCGTTGAGGGCGCGTCAGTTGATCAAAGTGCGTTTCGATCACGACCGCGACGAACGGGATGTGTTGGCTTTGGAAGTCGCCGAAGCAACCCGATCAGAGTTGATCTGGCAAATCGGCAAGGTTGCGGTGTTCTATCGGCAAAAAGCGGAATCTTCACAAACTCAGTGAATCGCGTTCGCGGCGTGTTCGAGGATTATTACACTGGAAATCGTCTTCATCACTTGGAAGTTCTGATACGTCCAGACGACTTTCTTGTCCGGCGTAACCTCAAAGATCTGCGGCGCTCGGTCGAGCTTGCCGTGACCTTGCCAGTTCGACATGACAGTGTTGCCGTTGGGGAGACGGTGGAAGCCTGTCATAAACTTCAACGGCGCGCCGGGAAGATCGTCGTTGGTGAATTGCCAAACCACTTTGCCGGTCTTGTCCACTTCGATCAGGCCGGTCTCGATCCGGTCGGCGCTCTTGCGTTTGTCGCCAACAGCGATGAGTGTGTTGCCGTTGGGAAGACGCGCGGCGCTGTGCGGGCCGCCGGGAGCTTTGATTTCGCGGACGATCTTGCCTTGCGGGTTGTATTCGCGAACGGTTTCGTCGTTGTACATACAGCAGAGATAATTGCCGTTCGGCAGGCAACGAGCGTTGCGCATATAGGCGTGACCGCCGTTCTTGCCTTCGGGAAGTGTGCGCACCTCCTTGACGATGGTCTTGCCATCGGGGGCGACTTCGAGGAGGCGGCCGCTGTTGCATTCGCCGACGAAGGTGTTGCCGTTGGCGAGCCGCTGGCAGGCATAAATCTCGGATGGAGCTTCCACTTCCTTTTGTTTGACGACGTTCTTGACCGGAGAACCCGTGTATTCGAAGACAACTTTCTTGTCACGGGTGACTTCGTGGACGCCATTGAAGGTGTTGAATAGGAGATTGCCGTTCGGCAGCACCCAGAGATCGTTACATGACTTGGTCTCGTATTCCCAAGTGACCTTGCCGTCCTTGCCGACGAGGAAGACTTTGCGGCCGGAGTAGTCGGTGCAGGCAAACTCGTGTTGGGCCTGGACTGCCAATGGCAGCGCGACGATTGCGAGAAGATGTCGAATGTTCATTTGCTTAGATCAATTACGGAGATGGTGTGGACGTTGTCGGCTTTGTTCGGGCCGTAGGTGATGTCAATGTTGGAGACATAGACCTTGTCGCCGCGGCGAATACACTCGCTGGGGGCATCGAGTTCGCCGTAGGCGCCGTCGCTGACGGTATTCTTGGCAATGATGTTGACCTGACCCGTGCGTGTTGGAATGCAGGCGATGGCGTTGCCAAGGAAATCGGCGACCCAAAGGTTGCCTTGCGGGTCGCATTGAAGGCCGTCCACGCTTTCGAGGCCGCCGCCTTTCACAAAGACGCTGGAGGAAACAACTTTCCCGCTGGCGTCGAGTGTCAGCTTCCAGATTTCGATGTCGCCGAAGTTGCAGACGTAGAGGTTGCCGCGCGGGTCGAAGGCAATGCCGTTGGCGCCGACTTTGTGGGTTGTGTTCTTCGTCTTGAGCGTGAAGATCAAGTGCGGATCGCCTTTGCCCGTGACGTGGAGGGGCGAGGCGCCCTTCAACTCCGACAGCGCAAACCGGTACACGCCACTGGTCATCGGCGACTCCTCATCGAGCGTGGTGTCGCAGATGTAGATCGCGTCACCGCGCGCCGTGACGCCGTTGGCGATGTTCAGGCCGGTGGCGACGACCTCGATGTTCTTCGCCTTGTTGCCGTCCATGTTGACGCGCAGCAGCCGCGACATGCCGCGCTTGGTGGTGGCGAACATCTGGTTGTCGGCGACGTAGAGATTGCCGTCGGAACCGAAACAGATGCCGAGCGGGCTGGCGACGCCGGTTTCGGGATGCTTCGGCAGGTCGGACACTTCCTCGATTTTGTCCTTGGCGGTGATGCGGACAATCTTCGCAGGGAACTTGAACTTAAAGTCTTCGCCGGCGTTGTTCATCGCGACGTAAATGCAACCATCTTTGCCCAGCGCCATGCCGTCGGGGCTGTTGTACTTGTCCGGTAACTTGATGGCGGTCGGCTGGTAGGTCTTCGTCACGGCGACCTTGGAGGTACAACCCGCAGCGAGCAGAGTCAAAATCAATAGATGTTTCATGGGATCATTTTTACCAGACCGGTTCCAAAGCGTGAACAACTTTCCGGTAACGTTCATATTTCGCTGTCATCGTGGTGTGTGGCTCGTAGCGTCGTGCGATCTTCGTCATCGCCTTTACCGCTTCCGCGTAGTTCGCGTAACATCCCGTCGCGACCGCTGCCGCGATGGCTGCGCCGAGCGCGCCGAGTTCGCTTCCTGACGGAACTTCGACAGGAATTTGGAAACAATCGGCGAACATCTGCACCCAGACTTCACTGCGCGCTGCGCCGCCGGTGAAACGCACAACTTTGGGCTGGGGACGGAACTGAAGCAAGCGCTGCAAATGCCAATTATGAGCGAACACGATTCCCTCATAGATCGCCCGCAACACATCCGCCCGCGTGTGCCGGCCTTCGAGTCCGATGAGAGAAGCCTTGGCCGACGGATGCGCGTTCGAGCCGTACAGGAACGGCACAAACACCAAGCGCGGGTCTGTCGCCGCAGACGCAACGAGCTTGTTGCACTCGTCGTACGAAAGACCGTAGTCGGAAAGAAACCATTCGAGGTTTGCCGCCGAGGTCGGGCTGGCTTCGAGCATCAGGTAGTAGCCGGGGATGCTGTAGCACGAACTCATGAACAGGTCTTTGTCCACGAGCGGCTGCTTCGCGATGTATTGGCTGATGCCCCAAGTCCCGGCGACGATGGTCATCTGCTCTTCATCCACCAGTCCCGCGGCCAGTCCGCAAGCGTCCACGTCAAACATCCCGCCCGCGACCGGTGTGCCGACCGCAAGACCAGTTTCGGCAGCGGCTTGCGGCGTGACGCGGCCACAAATCTCCGCCGTCTTCGCTAATGGCGGCAGATATCGCTGCATCTCGCCGAGGCCAAACGCATCCAACACACTCGCGTCGTACTGCGCGGTGACGACGTTCATCAAGCTTGTGGCCGACATGTCGGTCAACTCCGCGCGCGCTTCGCCGGTCAGCTTGAACCGGATGAAGTCCTTGCACATCAGCGCCCATTTCGTCCGCTTCAACGTCTCCGGCTCGTTGTCGCGCAACCACGCCAGCAATGCATTCGGCTGTCCCGGCCAAAGACACTGGGCCGTCTTCGGCAGCACTTTCTCCCACACGCCTTCGGCGCGCCAACGCTCGATGTAGCGTTGCGCCCGGTTGTCGGTCGAGTAGATGCCATTGCGGACCGGCTGGCCGTCCTGGCCGACAAGATATAGTCCATTGCCATGTCCCGAACCGGCGATGCAAGCGATGTCGCGCGGGTTGATGCCGGACTTGGCGAGCACCTCACGGATCGCCTCGGCAGTCCCGCGCCAGAGTGCATTCGAGTCGCGTTCGTGTGGCGCCACCATCTCGACTTTTCGTCCCGCAACTGCGACTTCGTCGCCGGCAAGTGTGAACAACGCCGCCTTCGAGACGGTGCCGCCATTGTCAATGCCGAGCAGGTACTGTGGCATGGCCGTGTCTTTAGCAACGGAGCCGCCCGCGAGGCGAGAAGATTCTTCAAATCCCTTTACATACGGCTTCTGGCTCACTATCAGTACAGTCGTGAAAAGATTCGCAGTGATTCTAGTGGTGTTGCTGGTTGCGGGGTGCTCGCGGCATGAGTCGTCGTGGGTTACGGCCGCGTCACGCGTGAAATTGCCGTCCAGCGCCCTCGACCAGAGCCGGTTGCTCTCCTATGCACAGTCGCCTGCGTTTGCGAAGCGGATGAAGGCCGAAGCCGCAACGAATGGGTGGGGGCAAGTTACGATTGTGGTGGAGAGACCGGACAGTGGCTTTTTGGAGTTCAAGGCGGCCTCGACAGATACCCAGACGGCAGTACAGGTGGCCAGTCTCATGGCGTCGCAATTGATGGCGTTCGCCATCGCTCACAAAATGGATGAGGCTCAATTGGACAGGACAGCCGCAGTATTGACCCGTTAAAAACCTGTTGTCGGGTGGGGGTGAATCTGCGATAAGTCTGCGCACTTGGAGGAATTTGTCATGCTGAACCTTCGTTATGATTTCAATAACCTGATGTCGGAGCGTGTGGGCGACCACGGCGTGAAGGATGCCGAGTTGAAGGCGCTCGCGCCGAAGATCGAGGCGGCGTGGAACGCCATCGAGAAGACTCCGCCGGGGTTCCGAAAGCTGCCGTACAACACGAAACTCGCCGACGAAATTCGCGTGCTGGCCAGCGATTTGCAAGAACGCTGCGAGAACTTTGTCGTGATCGGCATCGGCGGCTCGGCGCTGGGCAACATCGCGTTGCAGTCGGCGTTGAATCATCCGTGCTACAACGAGTTAATGCGTCCACCGCGTCGCGGGCCGCGCCTATTCGTGCCGGACAACGTTGATCCCGACCGGATCAACGGCCTGCTCGACGCGCTCGACCTTGAGGAGACAATCTTCAACGTCATCACCAAGAGCGGCGGCACTGCGGAGACAATGAGCGAGTTCCTTGTGTTCCGCGAGGCGCTCATCCGTAAGCTCGGCCCGGAGAAAGCCGTCCAGAACATTGTCATCACGACGGACCCGGAGAAGGGCGAGTTGCGCGAGATCGTGAAGAAGTTCGGTTACGCGTCGCTGCCGATTCCGCCGGACGTGGGCGGGCGATGGTCGGTGATGAGCGCGGTCGGTTTGCTCAGCGCGGCGGTGACGGGCATTGACATTCACAAGCTGCTCGAAGGCGCAGCGGAGATGGACAAGCTTTGCAGACAATCTAGCCAACTCTGGGAAAACCCGGCGTTGACGGGCGCAACGCTGCACTATCTGATGGACAAGGCAAAGGGCAAGAACGTGCAGGTGATGATGGCGTACTCGCACGCATTGCGCGACGTGGCCGATTGGTTCCGACAACTCTGGGCGGAGAGTCTTGGTAAGAAAGTGGACCGCACTGGCAAAACCGTTCATTGTGGCCAGACGCCGGAGAAAGCCGTCGGCGCGACCGACCAGCATTCCGTGATGCAGCTTTACATCGAGGGACCGTTCGACAAAGTCGTGACGTTCCTGACGGTGGACGAGTTTGCGACGCGCTGCGACATTCCGCACGCGTTCCCGGAATTCGAGGCGGTAAAATATCTCGGCGGCCACACGATGAATGAATTGCTCAACGCCGAAGGCAAAGCAACCGAGTTGGCCTTGACCCAATCCGGCAAGCCGAACTGCGCCATTCGCGTGAAGAAGGTGGACGAGCGCACTGTTGGGGCGTTGCTCTATCTCTTGGAGATGCAGACCGCCTACGCCGGCGAACTCTACAACATCAACGCCTTCGACCAGCCCGGCGTCGAGCTTGGAAAGGTCAACACCTACGCACTCATGGGCCGCAAGGGATTTGAGGCGAAACGCCGCGAGGTTGAGCAAGCCGCGAAATCGAATCTAAAATTCGTGGTGAATTCATGACCGACGCCGAGGTCCTCCAAATCTTCCGGGACACGCAAGCGTTGTTGAGCGGGCATTTCCTGCTGCGTTCCGGTTTGCACAGTCGCCAGTATTTCCAGTGTGCGCTGGTGCTTCAGTATCCGCGTCACGCCGAGAAACTCTGTGCGGCGCTCGCAGCGAAGTTGCCGAAGGCGGATACCGTCATCTCACCGGCAATGGGCGGGCTGTTCGTGGGGCACGAGGTCGGGCGCGCGCTCGGTCTGAAACATATTTTTGCGGAGAAGAACACGGCGGGCGCGTTGGAGTTGCGCCGCAACTTCACCGTCGGCAAGGGCGAGAAGTTCCTTGTCGTAGAGGACGTGGTGACGCGCGGTGGTCGCGTGCAGGAGACGATTGATATCATCAAGGCGCGTGGCGGCGAGGTCGTCGCTGTCGGTACGTTGGTGGATCGTTCCGGCGGGAAGGCGAATTTCGGCGTGCCGCTGGTGAGTTTGTTGAAACTGGAGATTGAGACGTTCGAGGCGTCGGCGTGTCCGTTGTGCAAGGAAGGGAAACCGGTGGTGAAGCCGGGAAGCTGACGCGAAGCGTCATCCTGAGCGAAGACGAAGGATCACAGTTTTTATGATCGGTTGGATTCTAAAGAAAATTGTTGGCAGCAAGAACCAGCGAGAGGTCAAACGCCTCTGGCCGGTGGTGGAGATCATCAACGACTTCGAGAAACAATATCAGTCGTTGAGCGACGATCAGCTTCGCGCCAAGACGACGGAGTTTCGTGAGCGATTGTCGAAGGGCGCGACGCTCGACGACATCCTGCCGGAAGCGTTTGCGGCGGTGAAGAATGCTTGTCGCAAGCTTTGCGGACGTGAGTGGCTGGTGCGCGGTCGCCCGTACAAGTGGGACATGGTGCCGTTCGACGTGCAGTTGATCGGCGGGATGGTGTTGCACTCCGGTAAGATCGCGGAAATGGCGACGGGCGAAGGCAAGACGCTGGTCGCCACGTTGCCGCTCTACCTGAACGCGCTCGCCGGCAATGTCCATCTGGTCACCGTCAACGATTACCTCGCGGCGCGCGACTCGGAGTGGATGGGCGAGGTTTACAAGCTGCTCGGCCTCACCGTCGGTTGCATCCAGCACGACCAGCGGCCCGACGTGCGGCGCGCGCAGTACGAGTGTGACATCAGCTACGGCACGAACGCCGAGTTTGGCTTCGATTATCTGCGCGACAACGGAATGGCCACCAGCGCCGACACGCAGGTGCAACGCGGCCATTTCTTCGCCATCGTGGACGAAGTGGATTCGATCCTCATTGACGAGGCGCGCACGCCATTGATCATCAGCGGCCCGTCCACGGTCACGACGCACCAGTTCGACAAATACAAACCGCAAGTGGCGGAACTGGTGCGGTCGCAGACGATGTTGTGTAATCGGTTCGTCAGCGAAGCGAAGGAGCTTCTCGACAAGAAAGACGGCGGGAAGGAGAAGGATGCCGATCCTGTCGGCGACGCCGGCCGTCTTCTCTATCAGGTGAAGATGGGGATGCCGAAGAACAAGCAGATGCTGAAGATGTTGGAGGATCCGGAAATCCGCAGGCTTCTCGACGAGTCGGAGTTAAAAGTGCTCGCCGACAACACGAAGAAGGAGCAGATCGCGCTGAAGGAAGAGATGTTCTTCACGATTGACGAGAAACAACACGACGCCGATCTCACGGAGAAGGGGCGCAAGTTCCTGAACCCGAAAGACCCTGACGCGTTCGTCATTCCGGATCTGATCACCGCATTGCACGAGATTGACACACAAGCCATCGCGGACGAGGAAAAGCAAAAGCAGCGCGAGGAAACCCAGCGACAGTTTGAGGAGCGGAGCGAGCGGATCCACAACATCGCCCAACTTCTGCGCGCGCACTGCCTGTTCGAGAAGGACGTCGAGTATGTCATTCAAGACGGCAAAGTTGTCATCGTGGACGAGTTCACCGGCCGCCTGATGCCGGGCCGGCGTTGGAGCGATGGGTTGCACGGTGCGGTCGAGGCAAAGGAAGGCGTCGCCGTCGAGCGCGAGACACAGACGCTTGCCACAATTACGATTCAGAATTATTTCCGCCTCTACAAGAAACTCGCCGGCATGACCGGCACGGCGGAGACCGAGGCGACCGAGTTCCAGAACATCTACAAACTCGGTGTCGTCGTCATTCCGACCAATCGTCCTTGCGTTCGCGCGGACGAGAACGACCGGGTTTATAAGACACGGCGCGAGAAGTTCAACGCGATCATTGACGAGATCATCGAGCGCCAGCGCAAGGGACAACCATTGCTTGTCGGCACGGTGAGCGTCGAAGCGAGCGAAGTCCTCTCGCGAATGCTCCAGCGCAAAGGCGTTCCCCACAACGTTCTCAACGCGAAGTTTCACCAGCAGGAAGCCGAGATTGTCGCGCGCGCCGGGCAGCGCGGCGCTGTCACCATCGCTACCAACATGGCTGGTCGTGGCACCGACATCAAACTTGGCGAAGGCGTGCCGGATGTCGGCGGCCTGCACGTCATCGGCAGCGAACGGCACGAGGCGCGGCGCATTGACCGTCAGTTGCGTGGCCGTTGCGCGCGCCAAGGCGATCCGGGTAGCTCGCGGTTCTACATCTCGCTCGAAGACGATTTGATGCGGTTGTTCGCCAGCGGCCGGATCGCAAACATCATGGAGAAATTGGGGATGAAGGAAGGCGAGGAGTTGCAGCATCCGCTCCTGAACCGCTCCATCGAGACGGCGCAACGACGCGTCGAGGAACACAATTTCTCCATCCGCAAACACACGCTCCAATACGACGACGTGATGAACAAGCAGCGCGAAGTCCTTTACGGCTTCCGCAATGACATCATTCACGGCGACACCCCACGCGAGTCCATCTTCGACATCATCGAAGAAGTGATCGAGAACCACGTCAACGCGTCTTGTCCGGACGAGCAGCCGGAGGATTGGGACTTGAAAGGGCTGCTCCGTTGGGTGAACCACGCATTCCCGATCGGCCTGCGCGACGATCAAGTTGCCAGCAAGACCGGCGAGGAGATTCAACAATTGATTCTCGACAAGGTACGGCAGGCGTACGAATTGAAAGCAGCGCACGAGGATGCTGAAACGCTCAAGGTGATCGAGCGGCACATTGTCCTTAACGCGCTTGACCGACTCTGGCAGGAGCACCTCTACAACATGGATCAGCTCCGACACGGCATCGGTCTGCGCAGCTACGGGCAGCGCGATCCGCTGGTCGAGTACAAGAGCGAGGCGTTCTCGATGTTCGACGAGATGATGGTCAACGTGAAGGACGAGATTGCCTCCAACGTCTTCCGTTCGGCCAGCAGCCTCGAAGCGATGATGAATTTCCTCCATGGCTTGCCGATGCAACTCAGCGCCCCCGAACTCAGTAGCGGCAGCGCCTACCAAGGCGCCGTCGCAGCCGGGACAAAACCGGAACAAGGCGGCGATGTTGTTGATCAGGCGATCAGGGACACGAGCACGCCCATCAAACGTGAAACCCCAAAGGTCGGCCGCAACGAGCCGTGTCCCTGCGGCAGCGGGAAGAAGTTCAAGCAATGTTGCGGCAAGAACGCCTAACGTCGTTACTGCGTGGCTGGTTGTTGCCCGTCGCTTCCGGCGTCTTGTTGGCATTGGCATTTCCACCGTTCAACTATGCGGAGTGCGCGTGGGTTGCGTTGGTGCCGCTCTTGTTCGCGTTGCAGGACGGCACTCGCGGCCAGGCGTTTCGTCGTGGCTGGATTGCCGGACTGGTATTCTTCGGGATGACGGTCTGGTGGACGATTCATGTGACGGTTGCCGGCACGATTGGCTTGATTGCGGCGCTGGCAGTGTATTTCGGGCTTGCAACGACAATCTTCTCGTTGCTGCGTGCACCGGATTCAGTTTGGCGGAACTTGTTGGCCGGTGTCGTTGGCACGGCGTGGTGGGTGACACTGGAGTGGGTGCGCGGCAAGATCATCTTCGGAGGGTTCGGCTGGAATGGGTTGGGTGTGAGCCAACACCAGACGTTGCCGCTAATCCAAATCTCTGAAGTCACCGGCGTGTACGGCGTGTCGGCGCTGGTCTGTTTCGTGAATTTTGCGATCTACTTTACGTTTCACCGGTTCTTGCGACTGCGGAACGACGAGGCGCCGACGCGACGGTTGAGTTGGGAACTGTACGCGGCTGTGTTGCTGGTGAGCACGGCGTTCATGAACGGCTTGAAGATGCTGCGACGCGACGATAGCGCGGTGCCGGGGTTGCGCGTGGCATTGATTCAAGGAAACATTCCTCAACAGGTGAAGTTCAATCCGAATGAGAAGCCGATGATCACGGAGCGATACCGCGCGCTGACGGAGAAAGCGGCGCTGCTCAAGCCTGACTTGGTGATCTGGCCCGAAACCGGATCGCCGGGCGTGTTGCGATACGAAGCGGAGTCGTACAACCTTGTCTCGAACATGGCTGCGGTCGCCAACGCGCCGCTGCTGACCGGCACAATGGACGTGGAAGGGCAGGACTGGTTCAACGCTGCCGCGCTCGTGCGGCAGGACGGTCAGGTCATCGGTCTTTATCGCAAGATTCATCTCGTGGCGTTCGGTGAGTATGTGCCGTTGCGGAAGATTCTGCCAATAATGAAATGGCTGACGCCGATTGATGGGAGCTTCGAGCGTGGCGACACATTCAGCGTGATGCAGTTGGACGCCGTGCGTTTCGGAGCGGTGATCTGCTTCGAGGACACGTTGCCGGATTTGTACCTGCAGTTTGTGAAACGCGGTGTGAATTTCATGGTGAACCTGACCAACGACGCATGGTTCAAGGAATCGCCCGCCGCCGAGATACACTTGGCCAACGCAGTCTTTCGCGCAGTCGAGACGCGTCGTCCGCTGGTGCGTTGCACGAATAACGGCGTGACCTGCGTGGTGAACGAGTCTGGCCAGGTCAAGTCGGACCGGCGACTTCCGCCGTTTCAGGAGGGGATCTTGGTCTGCACGGTGCCATTGTCGGAGGGCAAGGAGTTGACATTCTATACGCGGCACGGCGACTGGTTTGTCGTACTGTGCGCGCTGATTAGCGCCCTTGCCTGTGGTTGGATGGCGTGGCGTGCGAGGAGGCAGGGCGCATGAACGTTTTGCCGGGGTTGCGGTTTGATTGCACCTGCTGCGGCCGATGTTGCCAGCAATGGGGCGTCGAAGTAAACGTGGCGGAGAAAGAGCGTTTGGAGAAGTTGGATTGGAACAAGGTGACGAAAGCGCCGGCACGCGACCAGTTCTTTCGGCAAGTGGGGAGCCGGTGGTTGCTCGGACTGCAACCATCCGGCCTGTGCCGGTTTCTTGGCGACGACAAACTGTGCATCATCCACAAGCGCTTCGGCTTGGAGGCGAAGCCAGCGACGTGTCAGCGTTTTCCGTATCATTTCGCACGGACGCCGACCGGTGTGTACGCGAGCCTCTCATATGTCAGCGTTGGCGCATGTGCGAACGTTGGTCGCGAACTCTCCGAGTACGTGGATGAACTGGCGGCGCTCCACGAACGGCTTGGCGGCGACCGCGAACACGGCGCGGAGGTGGCGTTGACTGACACGAAACGAATCGGCTGGAATGACTATCTCGCGTTGGAGGAACGAATTCGCGCGGGGTTCGAGGGCGCTCTCTGGCCGGCGTTGCTTGCGGGAGAGCGTCTGCTTACGGACACCATCCCGTCCGCCGAGTATCTACCCATTAGCGGATTGAATTGGCGGCAGCGCGCCATTCTCGGCCTTTGTGTGCAGGCGTTTCTGCAGACGACTGGGGCAGCGACATTTGTCGGGCCGATTGTGATGTCGGTGTTGCAACGACGACTGGAGATCAACGGTCGTTCGGTGGCGTTCGCTGATTTGGCAGTGTTACCGAAGATATCGCTGGACGCAGGCGCGGAGACGATGCTGCGGCGGTTCCTCGTGCAATCGCTTTTCGGTAAGTGCTACTTTGGACGATGGGGCGACGATGAGGTATCGGTGCTGGCGGGTTATCGTCTGTTGATGCTGCAATACGTGCTGGTGATTCTCTCGGCGAGATTGGGCGTCGGAGTCTCGGAGGCGTTGATGACGACCTCGCGCAATCTGCAACACCGCGCCGCGCTCGGCAGTTGGGTGTTGCCGGCGGAGCAGCTTGCCACCGAGATGCGCGCATTGGTGCCGCGCATCGTATCGCCAGAGTAAACGCGCTCTCGATTTGCGTGTCGCGCTCTCGATTTGCGTTGACAAGGCAAAGTCGTTCCATCATCCTGTGCGGCGTTATTCGAGTTGTAATTTGGAGATACGCTGGGTGAAAAGAATTACGCAACAATCGAATATGGTTGGCACGCCGCCTGCGCAGGCAGGCAGGCAGGCAGGCAGGCAGGCAGGCAGTTCCCCACCTCCACAGCCATTCCGGTTAAGAGCGCCGAACAAGACTACCAGAAGCGTTGTAGCCGCGGCGCTCTGTCGCCGCGTTTTCCCGCAC
>Ga0233425_10008670_pt1 | contig 13339 bp, 8 predicted proteins | sample Watercolumn_Towu_2_FD_181712 | JGI IMG/M metagenome (GOLD analysis project Ga0233425, IMG submission 181712) | Freshwater microbial communities from Lake Towuti, South Sulawesi, Indonesia - Watercolumn_Towuti2014_140_MG | ecosystem: Environmental > Aquatic > Freshwater > Lake | place: Indonesia...
TGTCCGTTTCGAGTCATCGCAAGAACCTCCAGAATGAGACGCTAGTCCTGAAGAGGGGCTATGGGATGGGTGACGCCAGCAGGTCGATTATCCCGCAAGCCGCGGCCGGATGTCAAGCATCGTCAGCCGCTACCACGTGTTCGTGATTCCGCAGGTGTTCTTGGCAGTAGCAGCAGGCACCCGCGCATTTCGAGCAGTAGCGGAAGTCCATTTCGGGGTGCGTCTGGTCGGTGATGCCGCAGACGCGGCAGGTGTGGAGGGCTTTTTTCTTGGCCGGGGCGAGGCGTTCGGCCTGCGTGGCCATCTTGCGGCGGCCGGCCTTCATGCGGCGGAAGATGTCGCTGCCGAAAAACAGCAGGAAATTGCCCACGGCCGCCAGCACCAGCAGTTGCTCGATCGGCGCGCCCACCACCAGCACATAGCCGTAGCCCAACCACTGCACCAGCGCCAACCACTTGATCTTGATGGGCAGCAGGAAGAAGAGCATCAACTGGAAGTCGGGAAACAGGTAGGCAAAGGCCAGGAACACCGAGCCTTGCAGAAAGACGGCGAAGGCCGGCGTCTCGGGCGTAATGAACGACACGCCGGCGGTCGCCAACCAGCCAATCAACAGGAACACGTTGTAGCGGAAATCGCCCCACGATTGCTCGAGCGCCGTGCCCATCAGGAAGAGCAGATACCAGAAGAAGATCGCCCAGATGGGGTGCGTCAGCGGCGGCAGGAAGAGGAACGTGACCAGCCGCCAGACCTCGCCGTCGAGCACGCGCGCGGGAATCAGGAGCATCGCCTCCAGCAGGGCGTCGTTGGCCAGCGTCAGCACGTAGGCCAACACCTGGCCGACGATCACCAACACCGTGACGTTGGGTACCGCAAAGCGGCCGATTCTCCGTTCCAGGCGGTCGAGGAGCTTCATTGCGGCCATCATAGCAGAGCCAGACGGCCAGGTGAATCGTCTTGTTCTTGGCGAGCCTCGGGCGTCAGCCCGGGGATGGGGAATGACACACAAGTGCCGCTATCCCCGGGCTGACGCCCGGGGCTCGCCGGGAATACTCGGCACTTCCGGCGACGAATTGCGGCCGTCCGCTGACAATTACCATAGTGGGACACGGTGCGGGCGGAAACGCCGGGTGCCGCATCGCCCACCCCCCACAGGGAATAAAATCGGCCGATTCCGACGAAATTCCAACCGCGTCAAGGGGGTTTGACAACGTATTCCTTGATGGGGATATTGAGAAGTGGGCCGTTTTTTCGCCGGTGGCCGGAACACCGGCGGGAACTTCCATTCCGCCCGGCGCGTCTCATGTAGTGAGCCTGCTGTGAACGACGACGCCCAATTGATTGACCAAACCCTGGCGGGCCACGGCGCGGCCTTCGGGCAACTGGTCGAGAAGTATCAAGACCGGTTGTACAACACGGTGGTCCACGTGGTCGGGAACGCCGAGGACGCCCGGGACATTGTCCAGGACGCCTTCGTCCAGGCGTTCGTCAATCTCTCCGGGTTTCAGCGTTCCAGCGCGTTTTACACCTGGTTGTACCGCATCGCCTTCAACGTGGCCGCCACGCGCCGTCGCCGGCGCCGGCCCGTGCAGTCGGTCGAGCAACACCGGGAGCAGAGCGGTATGGAACCGGTCGACGAGGGCGAAGGACCAACGGAACGCTTGGAGCGGATCGAACGCTGCCGCCAGGTGCGGCAGGCCATTTCGGAACTGAGCGACGAACATCGGAACATTTTGGTGCTGCGGGAGATCGACGGTTTCTGCTACGAGACGATCGCCGACATCCTCGACCTGCCCGTCGGCACCGTACGCAGCCGCCTGCACCGCGCGCGGCTGCAACTGCGAGACGAGTTGAAAGAAGTGCTGATGGTGGAATAGGGGACTGTCCCAATTTTCGCGGGCACCATGCGCAGTATGGTCGCGAAAATGGGACTGTCCCCCTTGCAGTGCGAGCGACTGAGATGAACGAAGCGTCGCAACACGAACTCCTGAGCGCCTACCTCGACGGCGAGTTGACCGCCGACGAGCAGGGGCAGGTCGAACGGTTGCTGGCCGACGATCCGCGGGCCAGGCGGCTGTTGGACGAGTTGCGCGCGCTGAGTGCCACGCTCCAATCCCTGCCGCAGCAGAAGCTGGGCGAGAACATCAGCCAACAAGTGCTCCGCATGGCCGAACGCCGCAAGCAAAGTGCGGAATCCGCGCTGCCGTGTCCCGCCGAACCGCTGCCGCGGCCTTCGCGGCTCCGCAACATGCTCAGCCGCCGGGCGCTGACGTGGACCGCCCTGGCCATCGCCGTGGCCGTCATCATCGCGATCAACGAGCCGCCTAATCCGCAGCCGGACAAGCCCGTCGCCGTGGCCCCGCGGGAAGATGACGCCGGGCAGAAGACCGGCGCGAAGCCCGGGCCCGCGCCCGAGATGCGGGCTACCGGCGGAGTTGTCGAGAAGGTGAAGGAGCAGTCCGAAGCGGTCGCTTCCGCATCGCCGAAGCGCGACGCCTCGAAGGTTACCGGTGAGGAAGAACTCGCCGCGGGCAGTGCGGCCCCGGACGCGCCCGGCAAGCCCACGACCGCCAGCGGCAAGCCCAAGCGGCCCGTGATTGCCAAGTTCTACGCCGACGGCAAGCCGATCGTCTTGCCCAAGGATGAGAAGCTTGTGGAATCAGGAAAGGCCGCGCCGAGCGACGCCGATTCGCTGGTCGTCATCGTCTGCGACGTCAGTGCCGAGGCCGCCGAGAAGCACGTCTTCCGCCAATTGCTGGCCGAGAACCAAATCGCCTGGGCCGAGCAGCCGCAAGGCGCCAAGGAGGAGGCGGCCGAGGATCGCGAGGTGATTCTCGAGAAGAACTTGGAGCGTGTGGCCGAGAACGAGAACCGCCGCGCCGCCGGCCCCGACCTGCGCCTGACCGAGAGCCTTGCCAAGGCCGGCGCGGCGGAACTGGTCGAAGTCCGCGCAACGCGCGCCCAGATCGACGCCACGCTCGATCAACTCGCGGCCCTGCCCGAACAGTTCCTGACCGTATCGATCGAAGCCGGCGCGAATACCGAAAGCCGCGGACGTTGGAACCAGTACGCTCGCCGCAGCGAGGCCGCCGGTTTCGATAACATTGCGCAGCGCGGCATCGCGCGGCGCATCAGCCGGCTCGACGCGCTGGATGACGCAACCTTGAAGTTGCGCGTGGCGTCACCCGACGGCGATGTGGCCAACCTCGAGGCCAAGCCCGCCGCCGACGCCGTGTCGGCGGGAGAAGGCAAGGCCGGCGGTTCGCAGCCGGGCGGCGCGGTCGGCGGCCGATGGAGGAATCCAGGACAAGCCGGACACGGGATCCCGCCCGCTGAACAGCCGGCCTCGGGGGATTTGGCGCACCGGAGGCCCGCATTGCCGTCGCCACCGGCGCGGTCCGCCGGCGACCTGGAACCGGCCACGAAACCCTCGGCGACCGCTGCGCCGGCGGCCGGCAACGCCCCCAAGTCAAACCTTGGCGGCGACGTCAATGGTGTGGCCAACGGCGAGCGGCCCATGCAAGCGGGTGGCAGCGGTGTGGGCAGTACGACGGGCGCCAAAGAAGGTGGTGGACCCAAGACGGAGCCCGCGGCGCCGGCAACAGCCGCGCCCGCGCCGCCGAAACCAGCCGGCCCACCTCCTGCCGCGGAGCCGCAACCGGTCGAGATGCAATTCAGTGACAGCAAGGCCGGAAAGGGCGAAGCCGGGCAGGGACGGTTCGGAGAGGGCGGCAAGGATCTTCGCGATGCCGACAAACCCGCCGTCGTCGCGCTCGACAAAGCCGAGAAGGACACTGCCGACGACCGCAGCAGTGGCCTCCGAAGGCGGGCCGACGAAGTGGACAAGAAGCGCAAGCTGGCCGAGAAGAAGATACCGGCCGACGGCAAGGAGGAGCCCGTCATCGAGAGAGAAGGAGATGGCGCCGCGCATTACGCCTACGGCCCGAAAGCGGTTATGGCACAGCGGCCGGCCGAGCCGACGTGCCGCGTACTCTTTGTGCTCCGCGTGGTTCCGAGCTACGCAGCCGAGGCCAAGGCCGCGGCGGCGCTGAAAGCAGCCGCCCCCAAGGCGGAAATCGACGCCGCGCGCGAAATGCCGGCCGCCAAGTCGAAGTAGCCCGTTGTTGGGGCAGCAGTTGCACTGCTGCCCCGGGGTGGCAGTGCAACGGCCACCCCAACAACTGTTGCCGCAACGCCGTCTCTATCGACACGTTTTCCCCAAGTCCGACCTGTTGCGACGGTCGTTGGTTGTTGCGGCCAACGCCCTTCTCCCGCGGCGTTTCTGGCACGCGCGGTGGCTGTGCAGGCGAGTCCCTGTGCCGGCCGCTGGCTGACTCGCGCGACCCTGGTAGAATGGCCTGTCTACCTGTTTCGCAAATGGACCTGCCAAGAATGAGTTGCACGCAATGGACGAACTGCACGCGATGGACACGATGCCCGGGCAAGAGGCTGTTTCGCCGCTGGTCGAAGAGACCTCGCAGGTGTATCTGGGTCGCTGGAACCGGCTGGTGAGCACGACGAACTGGGAGAAGGGGCGGATCATCGCCGCCTGGCGCGAGGCCCTGCTGGCCGCCGGGGCGCCGGCGGCCGAATGCACCGACGAGGCCTGGAGCCGCCGCGTAGGCAACGTCAGCCCGCAGCACGTGGGCCGGCTCCGCCGCGCGTGGGAGCGGTTCGGCAGCGTGCAGTCGCAATACGCCGGGCTCTTCTGGAGCCACTTCCAGGCCGCGCTCGATTGGCTCGACGCCGAAATGTGGCTGGAAGGGGCCGTGCAGAACCAGTGGTCCGTGGCCCAAATGCGGCAACAGCGTTGGGAGACGCTCGGCGCACCGGCCGACCTGAAACCCGGCGACGAGGAGATCGTGCAGGCCGACTTCGACGAAGACGTCGAACCGGCCGCCGAGCAGGGGACGGCAGGCGCGATCTTCGATTCGCTCGGCGTGGTGCATCCGGCCGAAGCAGACGCCGACGTTGAGGACGACGGGCCGCCGCCGTTCGACCCGTTCGACGCCGCCGACCCGGTCGCGGCCTCCGCGGCCGTTGATCCGGTCCGCCCGTTCGAGCACCTCGCCGCGCTGCCGCCCGACTTGAACGAGGCCTTCGAACTGTTCAAGCTGGCGATCTTGCATCACAAGATCACCGCCTGGCAGGAGATTCCCTGCCGCGACGTGTTGGCCGCGCTGGACTCGCTGAAGCAGTTGGCACTTGCGCCGACGGACGAGTGAACGTCCCGCATTGAGCCTGGCCGATGGTCCGATCGGGGGATGCGGTCGGCGTGCCGCGTACGACTGGACGATGTCCAGCGGGCTGCATTGGCAATGGCAATTACGGCCGTAATAATTGACACTGCCGTCGCGCCCTGGTAGGATTGAGCCTCTCTTCTCCCAACGGCGCGCCGTACGAGGCTACACCCGTGAAACGATTGCCCCAGCCGCCACTGCGCGCGGCGTGGTTTCTGGTTCTCTGCGGTTTTCTTGTTCCGTGCGATCCCGCGCGCGGCGTCGAATACGTCATCAACATCAGCGTCGACGGCCTGGGCGCGACCTACCTGAAGTCGCTCGTCAACACCAACCAGTTGCCGAACTTCCGCCGCCTGCAAGTCGAAGGCGCATGGACGAACAACGCGCGCAATGACACGGCCGACACGACCACCGTCGCCAACCACACGAGCATGATGACCGGGCGGGGCGTGGCGGGGCCCACGGGGCACAACTACACCGACGACGGGACTCCCGCCGCCGGCGTGACGATCCACAGCAACAAAGGCTCCTACGTGGCCAGCGTCTTCGACCTGGTACACGACAACGGCATAAGTACGTCGTTGTACGCCAACAAGTCGAAGTTCGTCCTCTATCAGCGGTCGTACGACGCCGCCAACGGCGCGCCCGATCTGACGGGCCCCGACAACGGCCAGAACAAGATCGACACCTACTTCTACAAGACGGACTCGCTGTCGCTGGTCACCGAGTACTTGGCAGCGATGACCGCGGCGCCGACGCGCTACAGCTTCCTGCATCTCCGCGATCCGGATACGGTCGGCCACGCCAGCGGCTGGGGCACGACCGACTACAACAACGCCGTCAAGACGATCGACGGCTACGTGGGCCGGATCCTCAACCTCGTCGAGAGCAGCCCGACGTTGCGCGGCAAGACGACCCTCATTCTCACCGCCGATCACGGCGGCACGAACGTCGCTCATTCGACCGTAACGCAACCGCTGAACTATACGATTCCCTTCTACGCTTGGGGTGCGGGCGTGAGCCGGGGCGCCGACCTGTACGCAATCAATTCGGCGACGCGCTTGGACCCCGGCGCCGGCCAGCCCGCCGACTCCGCACCCGGGCAGCCGATCCGCAACGGTGACATAGCCAACTTGTCGTCGGGACTGTTGGGACTGGGCCCCGTCTCCGGCTCGACGATCAACGCCGGCCAGGATCTCGCCCTGCAAAGCACCTCGGCCGCGCCGCTGCCGATCCTCGTGGCGTGTCAGTATTTCGCCCAGCAGCCCGTCGGCACGGCCAATTGGACGCCCGGCCGGGGCAACGTCGAGTTGGCCTTCTCGACCACGGCGACGCCGCAAGGCGGTGGAACTCAGATGGCCGCCGTCTACACGACGCCGGCGTCGCCCTGGACCACGCCTTGGACCTTCCGCATGCAGGGCGTGCTGGCCGAAACAGCCTTTGCGCCGATCGACCTTGCGCCGTACCAGAGCGTCAGCGCCGGCATCGACGTCAAGATCAAGAACGCCACGTACAGCGACGGCGATTTCTTCAGCGCAACCCTTTTTAACGGAGCCGAGACGGTCTCGCTGGCCGACGTGCGCGGCGCGGCCCTGAACGACCTGCCGAAAAGCACCTGGCTGCACTACACGGCCGCGATCCCGGCCGGCTGGACTACGGCCACACTGAAGATCGCCAGCAGCACGAGCTACACCACGACCGAAGAGGCGGTCGACTTCGACAACATCGAATTCTACGCCGCGCCCACGGCCGCCACCGGACACTGGACCACGGCCGATGCCGGCGTTTGGTCCGAGGCGGCCAACTGGAACAGCCCCATCCCGGGCCACGCCGGCGATACGGCCGTCTTCAACGCCATGACCGGGCCGACCACTGTCACGCTCGACGGCCGCCGCGCGCTGGGCAGCCTGACCATCAACGGCCCGACCAACTACACGCTCTCTGGCGGGCCGGACGCCGGACTGACGATGGCCGCCGGACTGAACAGCCCCGCCTCGATCGCGGTCGTCGGCGAAGCCGGCCGCCACGAAATCGCCGTCCCCATCGCGCTCCTGAGCGACCTGACCGTCGCCGCCGATGCCGGTACAACGCTTGTCTTCTCGAACCGCCTTGCGGGCAACCGGTCACTCACCAAGACCGGCCCCGGTACGCTGATTCTCGCGGGCGGAAACGAAGTGCTGGGCGACACGGCGGTGCAGGCCGGCACGCTCCGCTACGACCTCGCGGGTGCAAAGCCCGTGGCCATCGGCGACGGCTCGACGTTGAGCATCGCCGCCGGCGCCCGCGTCGAACTGGCCGGCACGCAGAGCGGCACCAGCGACGGCACGCATCACCTCCGCGTGATCAACGACAGCCCGGCCGACGGCCTGACGGTCAGCGGCACGAATCAGGCGGTGGCCGGTATCGAAGGCGTCGGCGGCACGACCCTCCTGGCCGGCGCCAGTTTGACCACCGACAGCATCGTCCAAGACACGCTGACGATCCTCGACGGCGCCTCGTTGACGATCCGCCCCACCGTCAGCGCCACGTCGGTCGGTCAGACGCAGTCGAATACCGTGCCCGAGCCGGGCGCAATTGCGCTCTTACTAGTCGGCGGGCTGCTGATGGTCGCCCTTCGTTTCACTGGCCGACGGGCTCAGTTGCGTGGGGTCAAGGCTTGACCCGCACGACGACATAGGGCGTCTCGCGGTTCAGATCGGGATAGATCGTGCCGTTGCCGCGGTTGTCCATGACTTCGATCAGATACATCAGATCCCACGTGGGCACGACCTGCTCGGCCGGAATCACCGCCTGGAACTGATCCTGCTGACCGGTCGGCTGCATGGCGAGCGTGCGGTAGTCCTCGTGCTGGTTGACGTTGCGGTAGCGGAGGCGGACCCACTTCACGCCCGCGGGATCGCGGACTTCAGCGACGATGGCCAGCGGCTTGCCGGCCGGCGCGGTAGGAACGGGTTGGTGGACTACTGCGGGCGGCTTGAATTCGTCGGAATCGGGCGATGGCGGATAGCGCGGCGCGGGCTTGATCGGCTTGCCGCGCGCCAAGTCTCGCTGCTGCCGCTCCAACGCGGCGAGCCCCTTCTCCATCGCCGCCAGTTCGTCCTTCCAATGGCCGCAAAGGCCCGCACCGCGCACGCCCATCATCAGGTCGTCGGCGTACACGTCGCCGGCCGCGGCCACGAGTCGCCGCCACGCGTCGACGGCACGCTGCTCGTACCGAATGGCCTCGTCGAGCGCGTTGGGATCCTTGGTCCGCTCAAACAGCCGGTAGTTGACGGCCGCCGGAATCCGCTGCGAATGGTAGCTTGCCAAGTGGGCAAGTATCTTCAGGTCCGTGACCGCCGAGTCGAACTCCTTGTTACGGCAATTGCCAATCTGCCGCTCGGCCTCGCCAACATGCCTGAGAATCCCGAGGGCCGTTGCCCGGAACCAGCGGCTAGTCTCGCCCGGCCGCGTCTTGGCCGTCTCGTTGCCCTCGAGCAGGTTCTGCGCCTCCTCGTCGAAGCTGGCGAACTGCTGCGTGTCGCTCCCTTCGGCCTTCGCATAGGCCGGCAGATCGCCGAGCCGCTGCTTCTCGGCCCAGCCGCGGGTCATGGGGAAGTGGCTGTAGGGATAGCAGGCGGCCACGATTTGCGGCAGGATCCAACTCGCCCGGTGCAGAGCCTCCGCGACGTGCGGCGCCGCCTCCTTGCCGAAGCGGCCTTCGAACTCCCGCTGCCACACTTCGGCCGGTGTCTGCGGATTGTAGCCCATGCGGCCGAAGCACTGGAAGAAGTGCCAGTAGCGCTCGAACTCGTAGTCGTAGTAGCGGTACTTGGGATTGAGCAGCTCGAACGGTTTGGCGTCGTGCGGCTGGGCCTCCATCTTCGTGCAGAGCGGCTCGTTCACCTCGAAGCCGTCGCCGTCGTAGAGGTGCGTGCTCTCGGCGAAGCGCCGCGCGAACTCGGGATCGCCCCACAGGAGCACGCGGGCCGTGCCGCCGTTCCACAGCCGCCAGTGCATCTTGTAGCGCTGCGGATAGCGGAGCATGTCGGCGTAGCTGTGCCGGCGGTCGAACTGGTTCTGGCGGTTGATGTGCGTGGGATGGAACGGCAGGCCCATCTGCTCCATCCAATACTTGGTCGTAATGCGGAGCTTCACGCCCATCTCCAGGCCGGCGTCGATCACGGCGTCGGGCAGCCCCTTGGCGCGGGCGTCGAAACGCACGTGCGGCGCGTCCCGCTTCATCACCTCGAACACGTTGCGCCAGAACGCCTCTTGCTCGCCCTTCTTCAGCCCCGACTCGTCGTGCATGCGGAACTGGATGGCGTCGACCGCGGGCACCGCGCGGAGGAACTTCGCCAGGGCCGCCTTGGTGTACGGCGTGAGGTTCTCCGGCGTTACGCCCCAAACGAGGCCGGGCGTGGGTTTCGTGGGGATCTTCTCGGCCCCGGGCACTCCGCCCCCTTGCACGCCGCCGCGATAGATGTGGTCCCAAATGCCCAGCGTCACGTTCAGCCCGCGAGCGTGCGCCATCTCGATCAGCCGATTGAGCGCCTTGAGGTTGCGCTGCTGTTCTTGCGGCGTAATGCCGACCATGCGCACGTCGGGAAACTCTTCCACATCGAAGAAGTACGGATAGCACGGCGCGAGGAAGCCGCCGTTCTCGTAGCCGAAGATCACCACCAGCGAGTTGAAGCGGTTCTTCGCCAGCACATCCAGGTAGCGGGCCCAGTACTTCTCGTCGTAGAAGCGGCTCTCCCAGTAGGCGCGGTTCATCGTGTAGATGGAAAGCGCCCGCTCCGAGACGGCCGGTTTCTCGGCGCAATCCCGCACGTAATACAGCGGTGCGTTGCGGTCTTGGCTCCAGGAAACGCGGTCGGCCACGTCCAATGCGCCGTACATCAACCCGCGGTCGTCGGAACCGGCGAGCAGCCAGACCGGCTTGCCTTGCCGTTCGATGCGGCGGATGAGCAGCGCCTCCGGCCCTTGGGGAACGGCGAGGTTCTGTGTCTTCAGCAAGCGGGCCGCCGGACCGTCGCCCGTAGCCAGGCCCGCCACGACGACGGACTTCGCCCGCGCGTTCTCCAGGGAGTCGGCCATATCGCACGGCACACCCTGGGCTCGCAAGGCGTCGGTCAGTTTGCCCAGGCCGTGGGCAGCCACCGGGCCGGGCACCTTGTCGGCCACCACGGCCACCATCGGCTCCTCCGCCCGCGCCCAACGAGGCAGGTTGGCCGCCAGGGCCGTGAGGAGGAGTGTCAGCATCACCCGCCGTTCCAACCTACGCCGCGCGTTCATATCTCACCTCGACATGGGCAATGCGAAGAGCGCGACCGCTCAGTTCGCCTGAACGTCGTAGCACAGCAACACGTCCTGGTCGCGAAGGTAGAGTCGTCCGCCCACCACCACCGGATGCGGCCAACTGTTCTTGCTGCTGCGGTCGGGTTGGTCGAAGCGTCCCTTCTCGCGATAGCCCTCGGGCGTGGCTTCGACGAGTGCCACGATTCCCTTGCCGTCTTCCGCGCGGAGGTAGAACATGCCATCGGCATAGGTGATCGAGCCCTTACCGAGCTTGCCCTTCTCCTGCCAGACCGCCTTGCCGGTGTCGAGTTCCTGGCAGGTCCAGCCCTTGCCTTCCGAGAATCCATACAGGTGCTTGCCGAGCAGCACCACGCCGCCGTGGTGATTGGCCATCACTTTGTTGTCGTACACCGGCTCGGCCGACCATTTCCCGTCGGCCGTCGCGATCTTGAAGAGATTGCAGCCGATGCCGTAGCCCGACGAGACGTACACGCAGCCGTTGTGGTAGATCGGCGTGGGAATCACGGCCACGGCGCCGCGGCGGGCCGCGCGCCAGAGCATGCGGCCGTCGGCCGCGGCAATGCCCGCCACGCTGGCGTCGGTCAGTTGGATGTACTGCCGGACGCCGCCGATCTCGGCGACGATCGGCGAGGAGTAATGGATGCCGTCGGTGAACTCCTTACTCTGCCAGAGCAGTTCGCCGGTCTTCTTGTTCAACGCCACGAGGTTGCCTTGCGGACCGCCGGGCGCGAGGATCACCTGCTGGCCATCGACCAACGGCATGCCGCAATAGCCCCATTCCGGCAGTCGGCCGCCAAAGTCCTTCTGATAATCCTTGCGCCACAGTTCCTTGCCGCCGGCCGCGTCGACGCACACCGCCTCGCCGTATTGACCGACTGCAAGCACAAGATCGCCATCGACCGTGGGCGTGCAGCGCGGCCCGGCGAACCCGCCCCAGCCGGGCGCGCCCGCACGGCCGACTTTGGCCGTCCACAGCGGCTGGCCGTCAGCGCGGTTCAGCGCCATGACGAAACTGCCGTCCGCGTTCTCGCCCATGACGAAGATGCGGCTGCCCACCACGCTCACGTTCGTGTAACCGCCGCCCAGCCCGGTGGCCTTCCAGAGCAGCTTCGGGCCGTCGGCCGGCCATTCCTTCAAGAGACCCTTGTCGGGGGAATGCCCGTCGCGGTTCGCGCCGCGCCATTGCGGCCAATCGGCAGTCGCGCCCACGGCAATGGGCGAAAACGAGAGGATGACGGCGACGGCAGCCAAACGCACGAGATGGTGTTGCATGAGCGGGAACCTCGGTCAAATCGGGAATTGGGGTAGACGGAACCTCGACGGCTTTCCGCCGCAATGCCGAAAACGAACGTGTGCGGAGAAAAGCATTCGCCGAACGGACATGACATTACCATAGACGCCCCCGATTTGCCAGGATTTCGGCAATCGGCAACGCGATCGGCGTCGTGCTGTATTTCGCCTTTCGATAAGCTACACTAGGATCAGACTCTCTATCTTCTTTCGGCACGTTGGCCAGTAGCACGGCATGGCTCCACAACGCGAGATCGTCATCACCGGCATGGGGGTGGTTAGCCCCATCGGTATTGGCCGGACAGCCTTCGCCGAAGCATTGAGGGCCGGGCGGGGCGGTATCCGGCGTTTGGACCTCTTCGAGAACGCCGACTTGCCCGCGCCGATCGGCGGTGAGGTCGTCGATTTCGACGCCAAGCTCTACGTCCGACCGCGGAAGAGCCTGAAGGTGATGAGCCGCGACATTCAGTTCGGCTTCGCGGCCGCCGACATGGCCTGCATCGACGCCGGGCTGCGCGACCACCCGCCCGACCCCGAGCGGCTGGGAGTGTTGTTCGGGGCCGACCTGATGACCTGCGAACTGCCGGAGGTGGCGGCCACGTATCGTGGCTGCTTGGTGGACGGGCAGTTCCGGTTCGACCGCTGGGGCCCGGCCGCGATGGCCGACCTCTTCCCTTTGTGGATGCTCAAGTATCTGCCGAATATGCCGGCCTGCCACATCGGCATCGCTCAGGACGCCCGCGGACCGAATAACACGCTGACACTGGGAGACGTGTCGAGCCTGTCGGCGATTGCCGAGGCGACGCGAGTGCTCGAGCGCGGACAGGCCGATGCGCTGATTGTCGGCGGCGTCAGTTCGCGGTTGCATCCGGCCGTGCTGATCTATACTCGGGTCTACGACGCGGACCGCCGCGGTGAAACGCCGGCCGACGCCTGCCTGCCGTTCGACGCCCGGCGGCGCGGCAAGACGCCCGGTGAAGGGGCCGCAGCGTTCATCCTCGAACCGCGCGAGCACGCAACGGCCCGCGGCGCAACCGCATTGGCCCGCGTGCTCGGCTACGCGGCCGCCTTCGAGCCTGCGGAAAACGGCCGGCCGATGCAAGGAACGGCGATCCGGCGGGCGATTCTCGCCGCGCTCCAGGACGCGGACATCGCGGCCGGCGACGTCGGGCACGTCAACGCCAACGGCGCCGGCACTCCGCTGGACGACCGCATCGAGGCCCAGGCCATCCGCGACACCCTCGGCGACGTGCCCGTCACCGCGCCCAAGAGTTTCTTCGGCAATCTGCGGGCGGGCGCCGGGGCCGTGGAACTGGCCGTCAGCCTGTTTGCCTTGCAGAGCGGGCTCGTTCCGCCCGTGCTCAACTACGAACGGCCCGACGCGCAGTGCCCGGTCAACGTCGTGCGCGACCGGCCGCTCGAGACCGGCAAGCAGATCGCGATGGTTCTGAACCACACGCGGTACGGTCAAGCCATCGCGGTGGTGCTGGCCGGCGCGTAGAGCCGTAGCC
>Ga0233425_10008671_pt1 | contig 13338 bp, 12 predicted proteins | sample Watercolumn_Towu_2_FD_181712 | JGI IMG/M metagenome (GOLD analysis project Ga0233425, IMG submission 181712) | Freshwater microbial communities from Lake Towuti, South Sulawesi, Indonesia - Watercolumn_Towuti2014_140_MG | ecosystem: Environmental > Aquatic > Freshwater > Lake | place...
TCTCATGCGGGTGTTCGCTTCATCAGACAAGATAGCTGAGTTTATCCCGGTAGGCCCGGAGGACGAGGAAGGGGCCAAGCAGGAGTCTGAATACGTCAACCGGGTGTTCACCCAGGAGAACAACGGCTTCTATTCGCTGTACACCTGGATCAAAGACGCCTTGATGAACCCAGTTTCGTATATCAAGGCCTTTTGGGACACGGCGGAGAAGACCACGACAGAGACCTATAAGGGGCTTTTGCCGCAGGAGGTGGCGGAGCTGCTTCAAGACGAGGAGCTGGAACCAATTTCTATGTCCGAAGAGGAGATGGAGGCAGCAACTCCCACTGGGGAGGTCCAGGTGCAAGTCTACGACGTTGAGTTTCGCAGGACTACGAAGACCGGGAGAGTTGTGGTGGTCCCGGTTCCCCAAGAAGAACTGTCAATCGACACCAATCTGACCGGTGTGTCTCTTGAGGACGCGCAATATATCTGTCACACAACGCAGAAGACCCGCTCATATCTCATGGAGCTTGGGTATCCCGCCGAGAAGGTTTCGGAAGTCCCCAGGGCGTCCACTAAGAAGAATACCGACGGCGAGGCAAGTCACCGGGCGCAGGAGTCGGACAACGACTGCTCAGAGGATGACGCATCGGATACCTCTCTGGAGCTTGTCGATCTCCACGAGGCGTATATCTACCTGGATTATGACGGCGATGGCAAGGCGGAGTTCCGCCGGATAGTAACCGCCGGAGACTTCGTTTTCGAGAACGAAGAAATGGACTACAACCCATTTGTCTCTCTGTGCTCTGTGCCTCTCCCGCACGAACACGCAGGGCTTTCATGGGTTGAGCTTGTGCAAGACATCCAGAGGGTACGGACTACTCTTACCCGTCAGTTCCTAAATAATCTGTATCGCTCCAATAACCCGAGAACGGTGGTAGGCCGTGGGGTCAACATCGACGATGTGGTGAACGACATCCCGAACTCCCCCATACGGGCGAAAGACGTGAACGCCATACGACTGGAGCCGACGCAATCGGTAGTAGCCTCGATCATCCCCGCATTTGATATGCTGGACGCCATGAAAGAGGCCCGCACAGGTGTGTCAAGAGGCACTATGGGGCTTGACGCCGATACGCTGTCCAGAGTCACCAAAGGGGCGTTTTTAGGCTCGCTGGAGCAGGCGAACCAACGCCTGGAGATGCTGGCTCGTATCATCGCTGAGACAGGCGTAAAGCCGTTGTTGCTCAAGATTCACAAACTGCTGTTGACTCACCAGACCGAAGTGGCCCAGGCGAAGATAGCCGGTCAGTGGGTGCAGGTGAACCCGCAGGAGTGGAAAGAACGCAAAGACATGGCTGTCCTTGTTGGACTAGGCACCGGGAACAAACAAGCCCAGGCCTCTGCTATCGAGATGGTGATAGCCCACCAGAAGGAACTCAAAGCGTCCGGCAGTATGTTGGTGGACGATCAACGGATGTTCAACGCGGCGTCCAGGCTGATTGAGGTAGCAGGGCTGTACAACCCGGAAAAATACTTCGCCGACCCCTCTAAAGAGCCGCCGCAGCAGCCGAAACCCCCCAGCCCTGATGAACAGATGGTCCAGATCAACACCAGGATGGTGGAAGTCCAGAAAATGGCGGAAGAGTTGAAACACCAACGGGAGATGCTGGCTATTCAGGAGAAATCTCTTGCCGACAACCGAAAGCTCCAGGCCAAGGTAGCAGAACTGGAGGCCAAACTCAAAAAGGACGGGATGGACGACGAGTTCAGGAAGCAGGAACTTCTGATCCGGTCGGAAGTAGACCTTGCCAAGTCTTTCCCTTCTGAGTTGGGCGATGCTAACAGGCAGCAGGATGAAGCGAGGAGTCTGCTATGAGCCACGAGACAGACACCCAGATGGACGCGCAGGAGGCCCGCTATCTCATAACCCACCCGATGTTTAAGGGGGCGTTTTCCGCTGTCAGGGAGAACCTGGTACAAGCGATAGAGGACAACCTAGTAACGAACGAGCTACAGAGGGATAAGTTGATGCTATCCCTTCAACTCTTACGCTCCGTTAAGGAGCAGATCGAGGCCTACGTCATAAACGGAAGGCTTGAAAAACTGAACACGGAGGATTTTTGATGGATATCGGTGACGACATAATCGAGTCTACCACTACCCCGGTTACGGGAAGTGATGACGTAATTCGTCGTTTGGAGACCCGTTTTTCCGGGAAAGAGGACACTCCTTTAGAGAAGACCGGAGAGGATTCGGCAAACACCCCTGTTGACGCAGTTCCGGATAATCACAGCAGCTCGGAGGATGGCGGAGAGCCGCAGAAAGCAGAGGGTGAGCCGGAGACACAGGCCCCTTCGGAGGAAGGGGATATCGAGGTAGACCCCGCCCTCGTAGCTCAGATTCTCGGACTTGATGAGAACGGGCTTATTGTGGATGAAGACGGGGTGTTGTACCTACAGACCAAAGTGGATGGTGAACTCGGCAAAGTCACGGTAAAGGACTTGTTGAAATCCTACCAGACGGAAGCCCACGTCAACAACAAGTCGATAGCCCTGGCCGAAGATAGGAAGCAGTTTGAGCTTATCAAAGAGGCCGGGATTCAGGAGATAAAAAAGAGTATTAGCGAAGCCGCCGCCGTGACGCAACTCATGGAGCAGCAGTTGACGAGCCGATTTAACTCTATCAACTGGGAGGCTCTACGGGTGCAAAATCCAGCGGAATGGACCGCTAAAAGGCAGGAGTTCACCGACCAGGCCAATTTGATCAATCAAGCCAAATCCCAGTTGGGGGCCTTGATCCAAGGGCAATATCAGCAAGACCTGCAAGCTATGTCGGCAGCGAAGCAAGAAGCCCTTCTCAGAGAGGCCGAGGCGGTTAGGGCCAAGTTGCCCTCATGGTCCGATCCCGAAGTAGCACGGCAGGAACACGCGGCCTTGGGGAACTTCTTGCGGGATACCTACGGTTTCGCCCCTACCGATCTCGACGGGGTGGAAGACCACCGGGTACTCCTGATGGCGATTGACGCGATGAAGTACAAGGCGTCCCAGCTGGGGGCGGAGGCAGCTACCAAGAAGATCAAGGCGCTGCCGAAGCTCGTGAAGCCAGGAACCAGGACTAATAGCGACAATCCCGCAAAAGTGTTGGACGATAAGCGAAAGATTCGATTGAAAAAATCCGGCAGCGTTCATGACGCCGCCCAACTCATCCTTGGAAGGATGAAAGGAGCATAACCATGGCACAGGCAACAGGTGCGCACAGCACATACGATGAAGCAAGCAAAGGCAATCGCGAGGACTTGAGCGATATCATCGAGGATGTGTCCCCCACAGACACTCCTCTCTATGCCCTTATGGGCAAGAAAAAGGCCAAAGCGACTACTCACGAGTGGTTGACAGACTCCTTGGCCGCAGCAGCCGCTAACGCCCAGGTGGAAGGCGATGACGCGTCTCCTGCCGACGCAACGGCGCGTACCCGCATGAGCAACTACACCCAGATTCTCCGCAAGGCCGCTGTAGTCACCGGCACGCAGGAGGCGGTGGACAAGGCGGGTGTTGACTCCGAAATGGCGTATCAGGTCGCCCGCCGCATGAAGGAGATGAAGCGCGACATGGAGTACGCCTTTATCGGGGCTGCCGCCGGTAACGCTAAGGTTGCAGGTAACGACTCGACCGCCCGCGAGATGGGGTCTCTGGATGCATACGTCATTACCAACGGGTCGCTCGCCGCGTCCGGTTCCTCCGCTGCCGCAGGTAACGGCGGAACTCCGTCCGACTACGCAGGGACCGACCGGGCCTTGGATGAGACCATCTTCAAGGACGCCCTTCAAGACATCTTCACCAATTCAGGCGGCAGTTCGTCCCTCACCTGCATCACTACGGCGGCATCCAAGGGGGTTATCTCAACCTTCACCGCGTCTTCAACTCGTCATGTGACCACCGACGACAAGAAGTTGGTGGCGTCTATCGATGTGTATGTAGGTGATTTTCACACGGTCAAGATCATAGCGGATAGGTATTGCGCCACTGGCCATACCTATATCGTCGATCCTGAATACATCTCTTTGGCTGAACTCCGGCCCCTGTTCTCTTTCGATCTCGCCACCCTGGGGGATTCCAAGAGAAAACAGCTGGTATGGGAAGCTACTCTGGAGGTAGGCAACGAGAAGGCGCACGCGCATATCGGCGATCTTACCACCTAACCCTAGACGAAACCCCCTCTTGCTCCCCACAGTGGAACGGGAGGGGGTTTCGCTCATTGAAACAGGAGAGCGATCATGGCAAGAGGGAAGAAGATAGACACTACTAAGGCCGTCATAGACGATCTGATGGGTATCCCCCCGTCTCCGGTGGTGAAGACCATCGGGCAGCTTGAGTATGATAAAGAAGTCTTGCGGCAGGAACGCCGGAAGTTGAAAGGGGATGTTCAAGCCCTCCTTGACTGTCAACGGCGTATGGACGCCATTGACGAGCAGATCAAAAAGGCGAAGCGATGAAACTTGTCAGTCGAGTATATGACCCCGTAACAGGCATAACAGAAGAACACTATGTCGAGGGGACCAAGGTCCATATCAAACGGTGGCAGGACATCGAGGAGAATGTAGAACTCAACAAGAAGATGTTTAACTCAGTCTCCAGTAAGTCGAAAGAGCATCTCCGTAAGGCTGACGGCTTGGTTCAGATGGCATCGATCCCCCTTTCTGCTGTCGAAAATCTCAAGCAGACGAGGGGAGTCGATATTCTGACCTGCACAGAAGGGGAGCTTAAAAGGCTCTTGAATAGCAGTGAGTTTGCCAAATTCAGAACCGCCCCAGGGGTGTTGTAATGGAAAAGATCACGGACTACGGGACACTGAAAGCAGCCTTCACCGGGGAGTACGGGTATTTCCACAGGGGCGACATAGATGGCATGATCCCTGTATTCATCCAGATGGCCCAGGCCCGGATCAATAGGGATTTGATCGATAACCCCGACATGATAACCCTCGCCACCGTGGACATAGTGGCCGGGGACAGGATCATAGCGTTACCAACGGACATCAAGAAGCTCTTGAATATTCAAGTCTCCACGTCAGGAGGTCGTAAGGCCTTGCTGCAACTCACACCGCATCAGATGGATGAGATGTACGCGGACACGGAGTCCGGGTCTCCTCTACACTACGCGATTTACGGGAAACAGATCGAAGTGCAGCCGGTTACGGATGGTGACGCCACTCTCGAAATCCTGTACCAATATAAGCTGGCAGAATTTTCCGCAGACACGGATACGGACGCTTTGCTTACCAGCAATCCTATGATTTACATCTACGCTGTCATGCTGGAGTATTTTTTCTATTCACAGGCGGACGAGCGCATGGCTGTCGTGCAGAAACTTTACGATGTTGAACTCGACTCCATCAACACGGCATCGGAAGACCTGCGTTACTCCGGCGCTCCTTTGCAGATAATCTCCTTGGGAGGTAGCACCCCATGAGCCTGGAAGATTTGACCGGAAACAAGTATATCAACTCCCTCGTATCCACTAACCCCGTGGGAAGTACGGACACCAAGTCTCAAGGGGACGATCATATCCGGGGGATCAAGAACATCCTTTTAAAGACGTTCCCCAACCTTACAGGACCGGTGACGGCCACACAAGCAGAGTTGAACCGACTAGACGGAGTCACCGCTACCACGGCAGAACTGAACATCCTGGACGGAGTCACCGCTACTGCTGCAGAGTTGAACATCCTGGACGGAGTCACCGCTACTGCTGCAGAGTTGAACATCCTGGACGGAGTCACCGCTACTGCTGCAGAGTTGAACCGACTAGACGGAGTCACCGCTACCACGGCAGAACTGAACATCCTGGACGGAGTCACCGCTACTGCTGCAGAGTTGAACATCCTGGACGGAGTCACCGCTACTGCTGCAGAGTTGAACCGACTAGACGGAGTCACCGCTACCACGGCAGAACTGAACATCCTGGACGGAGTCACCGCTACTGCTGCAGAGTTGAACATCCTGGACGGCAGGACTCTAACAAGTACAGACGATAAGATCGACGCATTTCCAGCAGGGACTGATACGGTGTTCTATCAAGCGGCAGCCCCTACGGGGTGGATTAAAAGTACGGCCAACAACGATGCGGCGCTCCGGGTGGTCAGCGGATCGTCCGGCGGCTCGGCTGGAGGGACGCACGGTTTGTCGTCTCCGCCTTCGACGGCTCATGTCCACAGCACCTTGTCTCACGCTTTAACTACGGCTGAGTTACCGGCACACACGCACCCATTTGTGAAGGCTTTTGATATATATGATGCCCAAGGGAGTATCCAGGCTGATGGAGCAATAACCAAAGTGGTAGGGGCGACGGTACCTATAGTACGGTACACACACACAGGTTCGGAAGGCTCCGGTTCGGCTCACTCCCACGGCAACACGGTAACAGCCTCTCCGACTCAATTCTCTCCAAAATATGTGGACGTTATTATATGCTCGAAGTCATAGTAGAGTGTCCGTTAGGCGGGAAATGTGAATATATCGGAGACGATAAGAAGCTGCACAGGTGCGCGTGGTACACACATCTTATCGGCAAGAACCCGCAATCGGAGCAACAGGTAGACGAGTGGAAGTGCGCCATGGCATGGATGCCGCTCATGATGGTGGAAAACGCGCAGACTATTCGAGGAGTTCAGGCTGCTACTGAGTCATTCCGCAACGAGATGGTGCTTGGGCAACAACTATTCTCGGAGAAAGTGACCGCGTTAGAGAAAATTCAGGACAGGAAGCTCCTAGATGGCTGACTACAACGAACCCTATTTGACGCTGAAACTGACCGGCATTTCGTTCGATACTCCGGCGTACGAACTCCCGCAGACTATTTGGTCCGAGGGGAAAAACATCCGGTTTATTAACGGGGCAACCGAGAAGTTTTCTGGGCAGCGGGAGGTTTTCGGGACGCCTCTGAACGATCCCAACTGGTTTCATCCTGTCGGCTATGGCAGCGATTACTATTGGGTTTACGCTAGCAACGATGCGGTCAGCGTCACCGACATGACCACACACACGGACATTACTCCGACAGCGGGTGTTTCCGCCAATCTGGATATCAATTGGAACGGGGGCTTGATCAACAACATCCTGGTCATGAACAACGGACTGGAAGCTCCTATTTGGTGGGACGGCTCGCCCTCATCCATCATGACCGAGTTGACCGCGTGGCCGTCCAACTGGCTTGCCGCGTGCATCCGCCCTTTCAAAAACCACTTGATAGCGATGAATGTCACCGACGGGGCGAATGACTACATAGATGGAGTGATGTGGAGCGACGCGGCGCAGCCGGGGACTATACCCAGTTCGTGGGATGTTGCGGACCCGACAAAGGAAGCAGGCTTGGCGTACCTCTCTGAGACACCAGGGGAAGTTGTCGATGGAGCGCCGATGGGCGATGCCTTTATCATCTATAAGAGGGAGTCGTGTTTCTCCATGACCTATGTTGGTGGTGCGTTCGTATTCGGGTTCCGTAAGCTGTTCGACACGGTAGGAGTCCTAGCTCCTAACTGTATAGGCGTGATAGGCAGGCGGCACCTCGTCTTGACTATGGATGACCTCGTTGTTCACGACGGCTCGACCATTGAGAGCGTGTTAGACTCACGGATGCGGGATTGGCTGTTCTCTTCTATGAGCCAGACTAACTATCATCGCAGTTTCATTGTCGCTAACCACAAGAAACGGGAGATGTGGGTCTGCGTTCTTATCGGGGCCGTGGAGTATGCCAACACCGCTATAGTGTGGAACTACAACACGAACGATGTAGGACTGAGAGAAATCCCTAATTGCCGGTTCGCTACCCCAGGTGTGATCGACCCTGGGGAGTCCGCGATATGGGATGATGACTCAGGCACCTGGGATACCGATTCGTCTGTGTGGAATGAGCGCGGATACTCTCCAACAGCTAACTCGGTCCTCCTCGGAGATATGCCTAACTCTCTGTTCTTGGAAGCCGACAAGACAGACGCCTTTAATGGGGTCGCATTTGAATCTTATGCGTCGCGGGAGTCCATGCCGATCTTAGACCGGCATAATATAAAATTCGTTAAAGCGGTCTATCCCCGGATGACTTCTTCCGGGAATCCGGTGGTGAAGTTCCGGGTAGGATCGCAGATGAACGCCACGGACCCGATTAATTGGGGATCAGAGAGGGAATTTACAGTTGGTGTTAGTACAAAAGTCGATTGTATGGTAAAAGGTAGGTATATATCGGTACGCTGTTATTCTGATACTGATTGCAACTGGCGATTGCATTCGTTCGACTTGGAAGTCGAACTAGCGGAAAGGAGGTAGGGTATGGGCGGTTTTCTTAGTGGTCTGACAAAGATGCTGTTCGGAGGGAGCGACTCGAAGCAAGAGTCGTCGGCCCGCACCACAGCGACCGGTGGGTCACAACAGGTCGGATTCAACAACCAAGACACCGGCGCTTTCAATCAAGCCAATATGTGGCAGCGGCTGTTTGGCCCGCAGGCTGAGTATCTATCTCGGATGTGGGGGCAGGCTTCTCCGAATCTGGGGGGTGGGTATTACGACGCGGGGGCGAGTTCCCTGGCCAAGATAGGGCAGGGGTCTAGGGCGAACCTGTACGATCCGTTGGTACGAAGCTACCAGACACAGTTCGGCTCAGCCAGTCCGTTCAGCACCGCATCCAATGCCTTGACACAACCGCTGATAAGCGGCCTCACCAATATCATGAACTCCCCGACTCGGGTTTTCGGAGCGGGAGGGAACAACCCGCTTCTCGACAAGAATGTAGCCCTTGCCTTGGAGCAAGCCAGCACCAACTTAACAAGGAATGTGCTGCCTGTTATTGGGCAGAACGCGCAGGCAGCAGGGCAGTATGGAGGAACCAGGCAGGGCATCGCGGAGGGTTTGGCGTTGTCAGACGCCAACAAGCAGGCTCTACAAACCGCTATGGGGGCTTACGGTGATCAGTATGCACAGGATCGGGCGGCATCCCTTGCCTCTCAAGCACAACAGGATCAAACCCGGTTAAACGCGGCGACTCAGATTCAGCAGGTCTTAGGAAACGCGGCAGGCAATGTGACAGCCGGAGCTAACACCGGACAGCAGCTACTTAATCTCGGCATGGGAGGGGCGCAGGCGATAGGGCAGGCAGGCAATATGCAATGGAACCCCTATATGAATTACGCCAGCCTCCTCGGAGCGCCTATAGTCCTTGGGAATATGGGATCGACAGGGGCCTCGTTCGGAAACGTGACCAGCGGTAATGCAGGAACAGCGACGAGCAACATGAATAGCAATCAGTCGGCCAGCGGCAGTTCTTCCAGTAACAACGGTTTAATAAAGGCTGTTATCCCTTTCCTTTAATCTAGATTCAGGTAAAGAAAATGGCTGGATTACTTGACTACTTAGGCTTAGATAAATCGTGGTACCCTTCCGCGTCCAGTTCGATGCCACAGGCACCGAGTACGTCGTATGGTGTGTTGCAGGCTGATGCGAAAAGACCAGAGTTGACCTCGTTGGAGAAATTGGCTTTGGGCTTGAATAGTTTGGATACTAACGCACCAGCAGCACCGTCCTTGGGAGGACTGCCTACGTTTCAGACTCCGCAGTTCACACCGGCGGCTTTGCAGGCGTCACAAACACCGCTGGGAGGAGCTCTGACCCCAGCCGTTCTTCCTCAGGCTCCGCAGGTAAACCCGTTCGTCAACCCTCCTGCTTGGTCGCCGCCACAACTGGCTCAACTTGGATTCGGTAAATTCTTTGGAGGTGGATGATGGGGCTACTTGATCTGTTCACCGGCACGGCCTTGGCTAGCGCACAAGCCAAACTGAAACAACAGGCACTTTACGATAAGATGATGGAGGCGAGGGCGTTATTCCAAGACAGGACTTCTATGGAGGAGCAGTATCTTCGGGGTCTGCTGGGCAGTAAAGGAGCCTCACAAGCCGTAGGGGAGGGCATGGGGGCCTTTCCTACAACAGAGGCCGCGCAGGCCTCTGTCCCAGCAACTGGGTTATACTCCGATGACCCGAGGCAGGTTGAGATTACTCGTGCTATAGCCGCCAATTTCAACCCCAATGCGTTCCAACCGGCTTACACCGGGACGGTCATGGCTCCTGCTGAGTATCAGAGGGCCTTAGATGTGGAGCAGTTAAAGGCCGCGAAGGAGATCGCTAAGCAAGGGATGATGACGCCGGGAAAAGAGATCGTGTCGTACCCGACGCCGCAGACTGAGCGCCATCAGGTGTATATGCCAGATCATCCCAATGCCGATCCATCTACCGGCCTGGTAGATATGGGCGTTCGCCCGGTATTTGCCCCTCCTGACCCATCTAAGGGCGACGGGAGGTCTGATGACCATTTCCCAAATTTGGCCAGGACATCCATACCTCCGTCACTGTTTGCGAGTAGATACGAGATGCAGGTAGCAGAACAGAGGCTCGCGGGAGGGGCGGACGAGAAAAGCGTATATGACAGCGTTGTCGAAGGGATCAAGAGGAGGAACGCTACGCGAACGGAGAATAGCCCCACCGCTCTTAACGCCGACATAGCGGCCCAGGATAAGGCGCAAGCCGCTACATTGGCGATCATCAAAGTCAAAGACACCATGGAGCGTATCGGCTCATTCCTGGAAGAAGCGAAGCCGTTAATCCGGTGGGGTACTACCGGAAACGTCGGCAGAGTTACAAGCGCTCTCTTCAAGAGCAGCGACGCGAGCAAACTGAACCAATGGCTCGATCCTGTGCGCCGTCAGCAGATTTTGACCACTCTGCAAGAGATGAGGGCCATGTCCGCTACAGGGGCATCGGGGCTGGGCAATACCAATACCGCTGAGATTCAGGCGTTAGAGCAGAGTGTAGCCAATTTAGACCCCGGCAACTCCGATCCCCAGGTACTCCTGACTCAGATCGAAGAGATCAAGAGGAACTACGACAGGGTGTACAAGTCTCTCCAGAAGGATGAAGAGTATAAGAAGGGGAGAGCGAATATGCTCAAGTGGGGCGCATCGTCCGTCGAGAGAGCCGGAGGGTATGTGGTGGAAGAGGAAGGAGGGCCGTGAACCATGCCAAGGTATAGAGTAACCGCCCCGGATGGCCGTTGGAAAGTGGTGAGGGGTGACCGTCCGCCCTCTAAGGAGGAGCAGATAGCCCTATTCCAGCAAGACGGGTCTCCGCAGGAGAGTGAACCCGAGATCGCTCCTCCTGTTTCGCTAGCGGAGGTTGCGCCTCCTGAGAATTCCTTCGCGCAGGACATCCAGGACATTACGCGGTCAGCAGCTAGTGGCTTTGTACCAGGGGCGGACTACATCAGGGCCGCAGGTACTTGGCTCGCTCCAGGGGGGCCAGAGACATACGGGGAGGCGGTAGCGCGGGAGAAAGAGAGGTCTGCGGATATTAGCGACCGGATACCTTACGCAGACTTAGCGGCTCGACTGGTCGGCGGGTTTACGTCTCCGCTGGCTAAAGTTGGTGCAGCCCTGGGATTATTGGGACAGGGGATAGTGAACGCGCCCATAGGGGCTGTCGAGGGTGCCGCAGCCGCGCCGGTCGGAGAGGAAATCGAAGGGAGCCTCTATGGAGCCGGTCTAGGATTTGCAGGCCCAACAATAGGCAAAGCCTTGGGTACGGTGGCGTCCGGAGCCGGTAAGCTGGGGAAAGGTGCCTACAACACCGTTCTCCGCGCTCTATCTCCCGAGTTTGCCAAAGAGGAGGCCCGGAGAGCGGCTTTAGGGTCGCTGGGCGGCGCTCTCGCTCCGAAAGGGAACCTAGCCGCCATTTCACCAGGGGAGATGTTGGCTGATGTCGCAGGCGGCGGGGCTGTTGAGCCTTCTACCTCGCAGGCGCTCTTGGAACACCTCGCGGAAGTAGACCCGGCTACCAGTCAAGCCGTTACCGGGCTTATGGAGAAAAGAGCGGCGGGGGCATACCCGGAGATGAGCGGCAGTCTTTCTCCGAGGACACCGATTGCGCCCTTAGCTCTCCCGACCGAGATACCTGTCCCGCCGAAACCCGACCGTCTGATTGATAAGGTCACTGACAAGTTTGGCATACCATGGGACACATTCAAGTCTACCGTCCAGGACATAACCGGCGTTACTGTGGGTGGGGCGAGGAGCAAGAAGGGCGATCTGCTGGACGCGCTGAAGAAGCAGACAGGCCCGCTATACGATGAGCTTTTTTCGTCTGAGCTTACGGATAAGGAAGCAGGGCCGATCTTGGATTTCCTGTCTGCTAACAAGAAACTGGTCTTGGGCGCCATAGAGGACGCCGAAAGAATTCACCAAGGGAATACCGGCGAAGCACTGAACATCAAGGCGTTGCTAACTGACTCCATGGAGGAGGGAGGAGAACGGCCGGAGGTTACCGGATGGACAGGCGAGACTGTAAAGAACCTCAAACGGGGCCTACAGCAACTCATGAGTCGGTCGGAGATGACCAATCAAGTGACTTCCGAGGCCACTCCTCTCGGCAGGTCAACCATGAATCTGATTAAACGGTTTTCCGATGTGGTAGACGACAGTTTGTCGGAGATCACCACGAAAGTCGAAAATATGACCATGAAGGAGGTTGACGCTCTCTACGCGAAGGGGATAGGGGAGGTCAAGCAAGCCGGTGAAGGGTGGAAGTTTGTAGACGAGAAGGCGAGAATCTTCTTGGATAACTGGGGGGAGATGACCCCCGGCGAGCGGTCGGCGTACACATCAACGGCGGTGGGCAGTCTCTTGGAGAAGGCAGCCGGTAGCAACAAACCAGGCTCACCCGGTATGTTGGATTTCCTTAACTCCGAAGAGATGAAAGAGAAGTTATCGGCGATGCTCGGCCCGGACAAAGCAGGGCAGTTGCGGTCTTTTCTGACCAAGGGAGGGGAAGGAGCCATAGACCCAGCCTTGGCCAAAGAGACTAACGCCAAAAATCTGTTGGATTGGGTGACACAAAAAGCAGAGGTGAAAAAGGCTAATGAAGCGGCCAAAACAGCGTACACGGAAGAGACTGCACGGCGGACTTCCGCTACTCAAGTAGGCCGGTCCTTGATGACCGAGGACAACCCAACTCTCCTCAAGGCAATTTCCGGAATGTCGGACGTTGAGAAGGAGTTGGCGGCCCAAGCCGCTGAAAAGGAGTTGCTCAAACAAGGGAGAAAGTCTTCTAGGACGCTGTTCGACGCGCTATCTGACCCGGAGACTAGGAAGAACGCTGACGTTTTGATGGGGGCAGACCGGGTAACTTCTCTGTTCGACGCTGTGGAGAAACAAGCTGTCATGCAAAAGACAGCAGAGATGGCGGCAAAAGGCAGAGAGGCGGGGATAGAGAAGGTAGCGAAAGACGCGGTAATGTCTACAGCATGGAAGGGCTGGCCGCTCC
>Ga0233425_10008672_pt1 | contig 13332 bp, 9 predicted proteins | sample Watercolumn_Towu_2_FD_181712 | JGI IMG/M metagenome (GOLD analysis project Ga0233425, IMG submission 181712) | Freshwater microbial communities from Lake Towuti, South Sulawesi, Indonesia - Watercolumn_Towuti2014_140_MG | ecosystem: Environmental > Aquatic > Freshwater > Lake | place: Indonesia...
CAAGCAGTCGAAGGGCGGCGACCCGATGGAGAAGCTCGCCATCGGCGTGTGCGAGAAGCTCGCGGCGCACCTGGACGCGGGCAAGCCGGCGCGCAGCGCGAAGCTCGACGACGACAAGGAGCGAGCCATCGTGAGCGAGATGCAGCTCTTGACGAACAAGCCGACGTTCTACGTGGCCAACGTCGACGAGAGCTCGCTCACGACGCTCGGGGACAACCCGCACTACCAGGCCCTGGCCGCGCTGGCGAAGGAAGCAGGGGCGCCCATCGTGCCGATCTGCGCGGCGCTCGAGGCCCAGATCGCCGAGCTCGAGCCCGCCGATCGGCCCGAGTTTTTGGCCAGCGTGGGCCTCGCCGAGGCAGGCCTCAACTCGGTGATCCGCGCGGGCTACGAGATGCTGGGGCTCATCACCTTCTTGACCGGTGGCGACAAGGAGTGCCGCGCCTGGACCATCCAGAAGGGCTGGACCGCCCCGCAGGCCGCCGGCGTCATCCACACCGACTTCGAGCGCGGCTTCATCAAGGCGGAGGTCATCTGGTGGGAAGACCTCGTCACTCTCGGCAGCGAGGCCAAGTGCCGCGAGGCCGGCAAGCTGCGCGTCGAAGGACGCGACTACGTCGTCAAGGACGGCGACGTGATGCATTTCCGGTTCAACGTCTGAACGGGCCCGCACGCCCTACAGAGGCGTGTGCCACTCAGGCGTATCCGCACACCTCCGCGAGCGGCTTGCCCGTGCGCTGCGCCTTCTTCAGCTGCGAGTAGCGCCAGTAGGTGTAGACGACCGGGATGAGCTCGAGCGTGAGGAACGCGCTCGTCGCGAGGCCCCCGACCATGGGCGCGGCGATGCGCTTCATCACGTCGGCGCCGCTGCCGGTGGCCCAGAGCAGCGGGATCAGGCCGATCAGCATGGTCGACACCGTCATGAGCTTCGGGCGCACGCGCTGCACGGTGCCCTCGGTGTGTGCCTTGATGATGTCCTCGAGGTTCCTGATCCTGCCGTCCCGTAGGCGGCGCTCGAAGGCGTGATCGATGTACACGATCATCACCACGCCGGTCTGCGCGGCCAGCCCCACCAGCGCGATGACGCCGACCCAGACGGCGGTCGAGAGGCGGTAGTCGAGGAGCCAGAGCGCCCAGATGCTGCCCACCAGCGCGAACGGGATGCTCAGCATGACGATGAGCACCTCCGTCAGGTTCTTGAACTGGAAATAGAGCAGCAGGAGCACGATTCCGAGCGCGAGCGGGATCAACACCTGCATGCGCTCGCGCATCTGCTCGAGCAGCTCGTACTGGCCAGTCCACTTCAGGTACATGCCCTGAGCCAGGCTGAGCTCGTTGCGCTCGATCGCGTCTTCTACCACGCGCTTGGCGTCGTTCACGAAGCCGCCGATGTCGCGGCTCGGGTCCACGTCCACGTAGACGTAGCCGACCAGGAGCCCGGCTTCGTTGCGCAGCATGGGGGGGCCGTGGGTGACGCGCACGTCGGCCAGGTCGCCGAGTGGAAGGCTCTTCGCCGCGGACTTCATCGGCATCGGGATCAGCACTTGGCGCAGCTTCTCCGGCGACGAGCGGAAGTCCTCCTTGTAGCGGACGTTGACGCTGTAGCGCTGCCGGCCCTCGACGGTGACGGTGACCGGCTCGCCCCCGACCGCCGCCTCGACCGAGCCCGTGATGTCGTCCACGCTGAGGTCGTAGCGCGCGAGCGCGTCGCGGCGCGGGATCACGTCCACGTAGCTGCCGCCGAGGGAGCGCTCGTAGAGCACGCTGCGCGCGCCCGGTACGCTCTTCAGCAGGGTCTCGAGCCGCTCGCCTGCCTTCTCGATGTCCGCGAGGCCGTGGCCGAACACCTTCACGCCGACGGGCGTGCGCACGCCCGTCGTCAGCATGTCCACGCGCGCCTTGATGGGCATGGTCCAGGCGTTGGTCCAGCCGGGGAGCCGCAGCGCTCCATCGAGCTTCGCGACGAGCTCCTCCCAGGTCTCGGGGCGCTCCTCGGGCCAGACCTTGCCGAGCACGCGCTTCACTGGGGCGGGTGCCCAGCTCGAGTACCAGCGCGGCTCGCGCACCTTCGGCCAGGCGCTCTGCGGGTGGAGCTGCACGATGGTCTCGACCATGCTGAGCGGCGCCGGATCGGTCTCCGTCTCGGCGCGGCCGACCTTGCCGAACACGCTCTTCACCTCGGGGAAAGCGCTCAGCGCCGCGTCCTGGCGCTCGAGCTGGCGCTTGGCTTCTTCGATGGAGATGCCGGGCAGCGTGGTCGGCATGTAGAGGACGTCGCCCTCGTTGAGCGGCGGCATGAACTCGCTGCCGAGTCGGAGGTAGAGCGGCAGCGCCGAGAGGATGGCGAAGGCGCCGATGCAGAGCGTGGTGACGGGTCGTCGCAGCGCCACGTACACGAAGGGCTCGTACACCTTCAGGATCGCGCGCGAGACGGGGTGGTTCTCCTCGCTCCGAACCTTGCCCCTGAGCAGCACGTCGCGCAGCGCCGGGGCCAGTGTCACGCTGAGCAGCGCCGCCGACAGCATCACGAACGTCTTCGTGTAGGCGAGGGGTCGGAACAGCCGGCCCGCCTGGCCCGTGAGCCCGAAGACCGGGATGAACGACACCGCCACGATCAAGAGCGAGAAGAAGATGGCGGGCGTGACCTCCTTCGCGGCCTCGCCCAGCAGGCGGGCCCGCTCCTTCGGGCTCAAGTCGGGCGGAGCGTGCTCGAGCTTCTTGTGGCAGGCCTCGATCATCACGATCTCGGCGTCCACGGTCGCACCGATGGCGATGGCGATGCCGCCCAGGCTCATGATCGTGGACGGTACGCCCAGGAAGTACATGGGGATGAACGCCGTGACCACGGCGAGGGGCAGGCTCAAGATGGGCAAGAGCGCGCTCCTCAAGTGCAGCAGGAACACCAGGATCACCACGCTGACCACGACGCCCTCCTCGATCAGCGCGCCCTTCAAGGTCTGGATGGCGCGATCGATCAGGCTCTTCCGGTCGTAGGTGGGGACGATCTCCACGCCCGGCGGCAGCGAGCCCCGGAGCTCGGCGAGCCGCTCCTCGACGCGCTCGATGACCGCGCGGGCGTTCTCGCCGTGGCGGGCGACGACGATGGCGCCGACGGTCTCGCCCTTGCCGTCGAGCTCGGCGAGGCCCCGGCGGATCTCGCCTCCGGTGCGCACCTCGGCGACGTCGCGGACCCTCAAGGGCTCGCCCATGGGCCCGGCGCGCAGCGCGATCTGCCCGATGTCGTCCAGGCTGCCGAGGTAGCCACGCCCGCGCACGAAGTACTCCCGGCCGGAGAGCTCCATCACGCGCCCGCCGACCTCGCGGTTGGAGCGCGAGATGGCCATGCCGATGTCGGTGACGGAGAGGCCGTGCGCGCGCAGCTTCTCGGGGTCGACGTTGACTTGATACTGGCGCTCGTAGCCGCCCACAGCCGCGACCTGGGCCACGCCGGGCACGCTCTCCAGCGCGTAGCGCAGCGTGTAGTCCTGGAGCGAGCGCAGCTGCGAAAGATCCTGCTGGCCCGTGCGGTCGACCAGGGCGTAGCTGTACACCCACCCGATGCCCGTCGCGTCGGGGCCGAGCGTCGGAGACACCTCTTCCGGCAGGCGATCGCGGATGGTCGCCATGTACTCGAGCACGCGAGAGCGCGCCCAGTAGAGGTCCGTGCCCTCCTCGAACAGCACGTAGACGAACGACATGCCGAACATCGAGTAGCCGCGCACCGCCGAGACCTTGGGCGCGGCCAAGAGCGAGCTGGCGATGGGCGTGGTGATCTGGTCTTCGACCAGGGTGGGGGAGCGGCCCTTCCACTCGGTGAAGACGATGACCTGCGGATCGGAGAGATCCGGGATGGCGTCGAGGGGCACCCGCCGCGCGGCGTTCACGGCGCCGACGGCGATCGCCACCCACGCCAGGATGACGAGCCAGCGGTGCCGTGCCGCGAGGTCGATGAGCCGGCCGATCATGGGGCGCCGTGCTGGGAGTGATCCTGGGCGGCGGCCGCGCCCTTGCCGCTGAGCGACGCCCGGAGCCGGCTCTCGGAGTCGATCAGGAACGTGGCGCCGGAGACCACGCGCTCGTTCGGCCGCACACCCGCCGTGAGCTCGATGCGGTCGGTGCCGACCTCGGCGCCGACCTCCACGCTCTTCGGGCTGAAGCGGCCGGGCGCTTCTTCGACGAACACGTAGCGCTCGAGCCCGGTGTCGATGAGCGCGTCGCGCGGCACCGCCACCACGGTGCGAGAGGGCTGCTTGATCTCGACCCAGCCGAGCTGTCCGGGGCGGAGCGCCATGTCGGCGTTCTTCACCGAGAAGCGCACGCGCGTGGTGCGCGCGTCAGCCTCGACTTGCGGGTAGACCAGGTCCACCTTGGCCACGACGGGCGCGGAGAGCCCGGGCGCGGTGAACGTGCCCTCGTGACCGAGCTTCACGCTGCCGAGGTCGCGCTGGTAAACGTTGGCGACCACGTACACCTTGGAGAGGTCCACGATCTCGTACAGCGCGTTCTCCGGGGCGACGTAGGAGCCGAGCACGACGTTCTTCTTGGTGACGTAGCCGGCGATGGGGGCGCCGATGCCGATGGTGCGCATCGGCTCTCCCTTCTTCAGCAGCTGGTCGATGGCGCTCTTCGACATGCCGAGGAGCTCGAGCTTCCTCCTGGCGCGCTCCCCGGAGCTCTTGCCGGCGTCGAGCGCGGGCCAGTCCTTGACCGCCAGGAGCTCGCTCTGCGCCTGGTAGACGTCGGGGCTGTAGACCGAGAGCAAGTTCTGCCCTCGCCGTACGCGCACGCCCGTCTCGCGCACCGCGATGCTCTCGACGAAGCCCGCCGCGCGCACGTGGACCTGCGCGGCGCCGCTCTCCGGCGCTTCGACGCCGGCGGCGAGGCGCAGCGCGCCGCTGGTCGGTGTCTCCACGGCCACCGCGGTCCGCACGCCGATGGCCTGGAGCCGATCGAGGCCGAGCTCCACGGGCACGGTGCCGGGCGGCGTGGCGCCGGGGGGCGTCGAAGCCGTCGTCGCAGAGCCGGAGGGTGCGGCCGCCGGCTGCGGCGACGGCGCAGCCTTGGAGGCGGGCGCGCGTGCGTGGCCCGCGTGCAGTGCGACCGCGGCGTCTTGGGCACCGGCGTCGTGGGCGGGCTCGGGCGCGGCGGCGCTCGGCGGAGGCTTGGGCGGCGCGGCCCGAGGCTCGAGGCGCATCTTGCAGATGGGGCAGCGCGACGGTCCTGGCGTCTGCACCTCGGGGTGCATCGGACACACGTAGACGACGCCCTCGCCGGGGGCCGCGCTCGGCGCGGGCGCGGGGGCCGCCGCCTGCGAGGCCATCGCCGTGGCCTTCTGCCGATCCTTCGGGATCGGCTCCAGGGTCATCTGGCAGATGGGGCACTCGCCGGGTGAGGGCGAGGTGACCTCCGGGTGCATCGGGCAGTAGTACTTGGCCTGGTGGGCCGCGCTGCCGTCGGCGTGGGCGTAGGACCACCAGGAGAAGCCGGCGGCGAGGGCGGTGAGCAGGATGAGCGCCCAGCGCACCAGCGCCATGCTGCGCACGCCGCGGGGCGGAGGCTCGGCTTCGGAGTCGGGGCTCTTGGGCTCGGTCGGTTCGTGTTCGGACATGGTTCTTCTCCAGGGAGGCCTCAGAATTTCGCGGGCTTCTTCGGCAGCTCGCTGCCGGCGGCGAAGTCGAGGTCGGTCAGCGCGTGATCCAACATCGCGCGGGTCATGACGATCTGCAGCTCGACGTCCACGACGTCGCGCTGTGCGGTGAGCAGGGTGAGCAGAGGTGTGCCGCCGGTCTCGTAGCCCGTGAGCGCGAACTCCAGGTTCCGGCGTGAAGCGGGCAATGTCTCGCGCTTCAAGATCTTGAGGCGCTCCAGCGTGCTCTCCACGGTCGAGAGCGACATCGCGACGTCGGCGTTCACCGCCTGACGCGCCTGGTCGATCTCGGCGCGCGCCGCGCGCACGCTCTCGCGCTGCGCGGCCCGGCGCTGCCGCGGCCCGCCCCACACCCACGGCAGCGACATGGAGAGCGAGGCGCCGTAGCCGTGCTCGGTCATGCCGTTGGTTGGAGGGAAGTAGAGCCCGCCGACGCTGAACGACGGTGCCCCCGCCTCGCGATCGAGGGCGCGCTGCTCGGCCTCCGCCGTCGCTCGCTTGGCTTCGGCCAGCTCGAGCTCCGGCCGGCGTGCGAGCGCACGCTTCTCGATTTCTTCCACGCCGAGCGCCACGCTCATCGCGCCCTCGTCCGTGGGCGGGCCCAGCGGCGCGTCCAGCGGCCGCGAGAGCAGCGCGTTCAGCCGGCGTTTCAGCGAGCGCAGGCGCGAGGCCTCGCCCGCGGCGTCGGCGCGGGAGCGCGAGAGCTCGACCTCGGCCTGCGAGACGTCGGTGAGCATGCCCCCCGCCGCGTAGCGGGCCTTCGCGACCTGGAGCACGCGCTCGGCGACGCCGATGTGGTGCTCGTGGACGTGGTGCTGCGTGGACGCTTCCAGGTAGTCGACGAAGGTGTGGCTCACGTCTCGGGTCAGCGTGCGGGCGGCTTCGCTCTGCTCCGCACGCGCCATGCGCGCTTCGGCGTCGACCGCGCCCTCGCGCGCCGAGAGCGACCCGGGCGCAGGGATGGCCTGCTTCACGCCCAGCATCACCATGCCCGCGTCGCGCACCGCGTAGGGGCGCGTGATGGGCACCTGCCAGACGTCGAGCATCAGCTCCGGATCCGGCAATCGGCTCGTGGCCTTCGCGCGCAGCTTGGCAGCCTTCTCGCGGTGGGCCGCGGCGCGGACTGCCGGGCTCTTCTCGAGGGCGGCCCGTACGGCGGACGAGCGCGACGTCTGCGTCCCGAAAGCGTCACGCGGCGGCTCGGCGCGCGCGACGGAAGGCGCCAGCGCTAGCGCCAGCGCCGCCATGAAACCACGACTGTTCTTCGACATCGAAAACTCTCCTCGGCGTCCACTGCGCGGTCGTGCGGGCGCACGACCACCGGTCGAGCGCGGGCGCACTACCGCCCGCGCAGGCTCGGACGGACAGGAGAGCTCAGCTCAAGAAGGCTCGATGCAGGATGAAGAACGGCGCCGCGGGCGTCGGCGGCGGCGCGCGCGCGCGCGGCGGGGCGAGGGAGACGCGCACCGTCGGGAGCGCGTCTGGAAGAGTGACCGGCAGGAGCGCGAGCACCACCGGCGGCGGGACCGCGGGCAGCTCGTCGAAGGCCGTGACCGAGCGGCGCTCCGCGGAGGCGTGCAGCGTGCGCTCGTCGCAGCAGTCGCCTTGAGAAGCGCTGGGGCTCGGGCTCGAGGGGCGCTCCGCCTTCTCGTTCGGACAGCAGCACTTGGCCGTCAGCTTCCCGCGCATCTGGCAGAAGAACGCCTGCGCGCTCACCGACCCGGCGGGGAGCAGCAGCATCAGGCTGATCAGGAAGGCGACGATGCGACGCACGCTTCGAGAAGGATAGCGCTCCCCACGCCCAGCGTCCACGGCCGTTCAGCGCCCCGGCTTGAACTCGTCGGAGCGGAGCCCGTACTTCTTCAATAAGCGGTGGAGCGTCTCCCGCTCCATGCCTGCCCGCTCCGCCGCCCGGGTCACACTGCCCTCGAACTCGCGCATCAATTCCACCAGATACTCACGGGAGACACGATCCCGAGCGATGTCCACGACCTCGCGGTACGTCAGTCTGCCGAGGTCGCTCGCCAGGCGAGGACGGCCCGCGGTCGCAATTTCTTCCGGCAGCGCCTCCACCGGGATGCGTGGACCGTCCACGACGGCCAGCGCCCGCTCGACGGCGTTCTCCAGCTCTCGGACGTTGCCCGGCCAGTCGTAGCGTACCAGAGCCGACAAGGCCTCCGGCACGAAGCCCTCCACGCTGCCGCCGTAGCGCCCACGATGACGCTCCAGGAAATGCGCCGCCAGCACCGGGATGTCCTCTCGCCGTTCGCGCAACGGGGGCAGGCGCACGGGGAACACGTTCAGACGGTAGAACAGGTCCTCGCGGAAGCGTCCCGCGGCCACGGCAGCCCGGAGGTCGATGTTCGTCGCCGCGATGACCCGGACGTCCACGCGGCGTTCGTTCGAATCACCGATCCGACGGACCGAGCGTTCCTGCAGGACCCGGGTGAGCTTGACCTGCATCGCGAGGGGAAGCTCGCCGACCTCGTCGAGGAGCAGCGTGCCTCCGCTGGCTTCTTCGAACAGGCCGCGGTGATCGCCCGCGGCTCCCGTGAAGGCGCCCTTCACGTGCCCGAACAGCTCGGACTCGATCAACGTCTCGGGGATGGCTCCGCAATTGACCGCGACGAAGCGTCCGGCCTTGCGCGCGCTCTCGGAGTGAACGGCTCGCGCGGCCAGCTCCTTGCCGGTGCCGCTCTCACCCGTGATGAGCACGGTCGCGTCACCGCCGGCGGCGCGCTTCAGGAGCTCGAAAAGGTGCTGCATCGCGTCGCTCTTGCCGATCAGTCGATCGAAGCGACCGATGTGGCCGAGCGCTGCGCTGAGGTCGCGCGCTTGCTCGCGCAGGCGCTTGCGCTCGACCGCGCGCTCGATGGTGAGCAGCGCCTCGTCGGGGTCGAAGGGCTTGGTGAGGTAGTCGTAGGCGCCCTCCTTCATGGCCTCCACGGCCTTCTCCACCGAACCGTAGGCGGTCATCAGCACGACCTCGACGTCTGGCTTCGCGCGCTTCAGCTCGCGCAACACCCTGAAGCCGTCGGCGCCCGGCATGCGGATGTCGGTCACGACGACGTCGAAGTCGTCGTTCAACGCCAGCGCGAGCGCGCGCTGCCCGTCCGTCGCCGTGGCCACCTCGAAGCGGTCGGACAGGATGCGTCCGAAGAGCCCGAGGATGGTGTCCTTGTCGTCGGCGACCAGGACGCGCGGCTTGCTCATGCGCGCGCCCCGTCTGCGACCCGCGGCAAGCTCACGCGTATGCGCGTGCCCTGCTCGACGCGAGAGTCGATGGCGATCTCACCGCCGTGCGCGTGGACGATGGCCTGCGAGATCGCCAGCCCCAGGCCCGTGCCGCGCTCCTTCGTCGTGAAGAACGGATCGAACGCGTGCTCCCGCACCGACTCGTCCATGCCCGCGCCGGTGTCGTTCACGTCGAGGTGAACTACCCCGTCCTTGCCCTGCACCTGAACCGTCACGCGCTCGCTCCCGGCCTCCAGGGCATTGTTCAACAGGTTGGCGACGACTTCACGCAGTTGCGTCGAGTCGCCTCGGACCCTGGGCGCGCCGCTGCAGTCGACCTCGATTCCCGCCGTCGAGCGCCCCGACTCGCTCAGGCGCTCCACGGACTCCTTCACCAGCTCGCACAGGTCGAGCGGGGTTCCTTCGAAGTCCGGCGGGCGCGCCAGATCCAGGAGCTCGCGCACGATGCGCTGGCATTGGTGGGCCTCGTCCGCGAGGATGGCGAGCTCCTCCCCCGCGACGGCGACCACGTCCGGGTTCTTCCTGAGCAGCTTCAGGTAGCCGAGGATCACGCCGAGCGGGTTGTTGATCTCGTGGGCCACACCTGCGGCGATCTGGCCGACGGTGGCCAGCTTCTGCGAGCGCACCGCCGCGGTCTGGTGGGCCTCGAGATCGCTCGCCATCTGGTTGAAGGTGTCCGCGAGATCGGTGAACTCGTCGTCCCCGCCCAGGCGGATGCGCGTGGACAGGTCACCCTTGGCGATGCGCGTCGCGCCGTCGCGCAACCCGTCGAGGCGCGTGCGGATGGAGCGCACCATGAAGAAGCCCAAGGCGGCCGCCACGGCGAGCGCCAGGGCGAAGCAGAGCAGCGCGGCGGCTCGAGCGTCGGAGCGCAGCGCGCGCTCGCGCTGCCGGGCGTCCAGGCTGAAGCGCTCGAGCTCGCGGTTCAGCCCCTCGCTCATCGTCACGACTCGCCGGACCAGCTTCTCGGTCTCCTCGTGACCGCGGCTCGCTGCTGCGCGGTCGTTCGCCTCCACGCCGGGCAAGATCCGCGCTTTGAAGGCCTCGTCGACCTCGGCCACCAGGCGCGCGATCTCCAGCGTCCGAGCGCGGTGCTCCTCGCTCCTGGCCATCTCCTGCAAGCGGCGCGTGGCGGCGCGGGTGTTCTTGGCGGCCTCCTCGTAGTGGTGGGGGTGCGAGCGATCCCACGAGATGATGGTGTGGGCCTGGTGCATGTACTGCTCGCGGATCAACGCGGCCATGGAGTGCCCCGCGTGCTTGGCGTCCTCGAGCTCCGCGACCTCCTGCTCGGCGGCGCCCAGCCGGTCGAAGGTCGTGAGCGTGATCCAGAGCGCCACGGCGAAGAGCGCGAGCACCGCCAGGAACGCTGCGGAGAGGCGCACGGAGGTCCCGGAGAACAGCGCTCGCCCGCGATCCATGTGGCCCGGTTGTTCCTGCAACGTACATGCCCGGGCCGCAAGGCCGGCCGGTGAGGATGCGCGTACTCGCGGCACGCGCGGTGCACGACGCTGGAACGCGCCCCTCGCAGCTCCCCGAAACACGCAATTTTCGCCGAGGCGGCAGCTGCGCTCCGTGATTGCGAAGGTCACTGAGTGATCCGGGCGATCACGAGCCGGCGCGAGCCCGCGCTTCTCGGCGCGAAACGGCGCTTCTTCGCGCTGCGCGACCCGCGTAGGCGCATGGCACACGTTCTCGGCTTGAGGGAAATCAAGTCGGGAGCCCCTGACGTTTCGCTCGAGTGACCCCCGCGGTCACAGCTCGGCCACTACGCTGCCCGGCGAATCGCCGTGCCCTTCCCCGGGCACGAGCGTTGCAGACCGCGGCGTCCGCGGAGGCCGATGTTCCATCTGGGATCAGTTCGAAACGTCATGCGGGTCTGGCTCGCGGCGCAGGCTCTCTTCTTCGCCGCCTTGCTCTCGCGGGAGGCCTCGGCCCTGCCGGCCTTCGCGCGGAAGTACGAGACGACCTGCCAGACCTGCCACCTCGTCTACCCGAAGCTCACGCCGTTCGGCGAAGCGTTCCGAAGAAACGGCTACCGCTTCCCGTCCAAGGGCGACGAGGTGATGACGAAGCGGGAGCCCGTCGCGCTCGGCACGGAAGCGCAAGCCGACCTCTGGCCGGACGCGGTGTACCCGGGGACCATCCCGCAGGAGTTCCCGCTCTCCGCCACCGCGCAGCTCACGGCCAAGCTGGGCACGGCGTTCGAGGCCCACGGCGGCGAGGCGGAAGCCGACGGGCACGGTCACGCCGCGGCCGCCGGCGGCAGCGAGGACATGAAGCTCGACTTCGGCCAGCTCGGCGCGAGCGCGCGGCTGGTGTCCGGTGCGACCTTCGGCGAGGTGTCTTCATTCCTGATGGCGATCGCGTTCGGTGAGCACGCGCCGGTCGAGGTCGAGCGCTTGGCGCTGTCCTTCTACCCGCTGTCGCCTCAGCACCTTCAGATCAAGGCGGGGCGCTTCGAGCCCGACCTGCACGGCATCTCCATTCACCGCGGTGTGCTCGGGCACCAGCTGCGCTTCACCAGCGCGCGGCCGCTCAACAGCGGCTTCGCGGTCGAGCCGTACATCCACGCCATCCAGCTCTCGGGGATGCTCGCGGGCCGCGTGGGGTGGACCGCTGGCGTCGCGCAGAACATGGCGCCGGTCGAGGGCCTCGAGAAGGACGTCTACCTGCGCGCCGAGGGCAAGCTCGGCGGGATGCGCCTCGACGGCATCGACTCCGTGGCCGAGAGCAAGGCGTGGCGCGAGAAGAGCATCAGCTACGGTGTCTCGGGCTACCGGGGTCGCAGCCTCGTCACCGGCGCCAGCGGCGCGACGCACGCCGACCGCTTCCTGCGCGTGGGCGCGGACGTTCACGCGGTGTGGAACGATCTGATGCTGGATCTGGCCGCAGCGCGGCAGTGGCATGAAGCGCCGGGAGAGGTCGCCGACGGCTCGCGCGTGCTGACCCTCGCGTACGCGGAGCTCACCTACGTGACCCTGCCGTGGCTGTTCCCGACGCTGCGTTACGAAGGTTCGTTCACGACCGGACGTGTGGTCGATGGAAAGAGCGTCCGCGAGACGGGTTGGCTGGGCCTGGCGGGTGTGAACTGCCTGCTCCGGCCCAACCTGGTCCTGCGCACAGACACCGGCGTCGGCGCCGACCCCGGAGGACACACCGAGTTCCGATTCGTCAGCATGAACGCCGTCGTGGCGTTGTGACCGGAGAGTCATCGAAGGAGAAGCCATGAAGCGCATCGTCTGGATCTTGGTCGCCGCCTGCTTGTCACTCGTGCTCGGCTCGAAGCCGGCCAGCGCCGCCCCGCCCAAGGGCGTGGTCAAGGGCACGGTCTCCGCCGAAGCCGCCAAGCACCGCGCCAACACCATCATCTACGTCAAGGACGCCGGGCAGGGCACGTCCAAGGCGACGGTGAAGATGGACCAGCGCGGGTTGATCTTCGTGCCGCGCGTTTTGCCGATCCAGAAGGGCACGACCATCGAGTTCATGAACAGCGACCCGGTGGGGCACAACGTGTTCACCCCGGACGGTGACAAGTACGACCTGGGCACCTGGCCCAAGGGGCAGTCGCGGAAGTACACCTACAAGAAGCCCGGCGTGTACCGGCAGCTCTGCAAGGTCCACGACGACATGATCGCGTTCGTGGTCGTGCTCGACACGAAGTACTACGCGGTCAGCGCCAAGAACGGCAGCTTCAAGCTGCCACCGCTTCCGCCCGGCAAGTACACGCTGGGCGTCTGGCACGAGAAGCTCGCCGCCGAGGAGGTCACCGTCGAGGTGACCGAGGGCAAGCCGGTCGACGTCAAGATCGAGCTCAAGCCGAAGTCGTGATCCCATGGCCGGCATCGATCGACGACGCGCGCTCCTGATCTTCGGCTGGGTCGCCGGCGTGGTCGCCACGGTCGAGGCCGCGTGGGCCACGCTGCGCTTCGCGCGCGCGCCCGTCTCCTACGGGCCGCCGCGGCGCTGGAGCTTGGGCTCGCCCGAGCGCTTCCCCGCAGGCTCGGCGGTGTACGACGATCAAGCGGGCGTGTACGTCAAGCGCGACGCGAAGGGGCTGCGCGCGATGTCGGCGGCCTGCACGCACCTCGGCTGCTCGGTGCGCCGGCAGGACGCCGGCTTCGTCTGCCCCTGCCACGGCAGCCGCTACGACGAGGAGGGCCGCGTGATCGGCGGCCCCGCGCCGTCGCCGTTGCCGCACTATCGGCTCGAGCTCGACCGTCGCGGCAAGCTCGTCGTGGATCTGAACCGCCCCGTCGATCCGAAGGTCCGGCTGGAGGTCGTCTAGGCCCATGAAGGCCTTCCTGGAGCGCGTGCGCGCCTCCGTGTTCCGCACCGGATGGCCGCAAGACGACCGCGAGCGCTTGAAGGCGATGCACACGTCCATCGTGTTGCATCTGCACCCCGGGAAGGTGCGCGTCGGGTCGCTCGAG
>Ga0233425_10008673_pt1 | contig 13331 bp, 6 predicted proteins | sample Watercolumn_Towu_2_FD_181712 | JGI IMG/M metagenome (GOLD analysis project Ga0233425, IMG submission 181712) | Freshwater microbial communities from Lake Towuti, South Sulawesi, Indonesia - Watercolumn_Towuti2014_140_MG | ecosystem: Environmental > Aquatic > Freshwater > Lake | place: Indonesia...
CGCGTCACCTCGAGGACGTCGTGGAGGCCCTCCTCGCCGAGGCCCGGGTCGCGCCGCCGCTCGCACGGGCGGGCGCCGCGCATCCCGGCGTGGCATCGTTCCTCGATGCCGCGGGGCATCTCTTCCGGCTCACCGCCGCCGATCGCGCGGCCGTGCTCGAAGCCGCATCGCTCGACGCGCTCTGCGACGTCCTCGCCAGCACTGGTGGCAAGGCCGCGTGGCTCGCGCGGCGTCCGCGGCGTGCGCCGGCGGCTGCGGCCGAGGCGGCGACAAATGCGGCCGAAGCGCCGGCGACCTCGCCCCAGACGCCTGTGGCCGACCCGGGCATCGAGACGTTCCTCGTGGACTTCGTGGTGGAGCAGACGGGCTATCCGCGTGAGATCGTGGAGCTCGACGCTGATCTCGAGGCCGATCTCGGAATCGACTCGATCCGCAAGGCGCAGCTTTTCGGCGAGATCGGTCAGCGGTATGGGCTGACGGCCGACGAGAGCGTGTCGCTCGACGACTTCCGCACGCTGCGGCACCTGCTCGACTACATGCTGCCGCGCGTCGTTGACGGGTCGCAGTCTGCCGCCGCGGCGCCGATCTCCGCGCCGACGGCCGCCACGGCGCCGGCGACGTCGTGGGAGCCGCAGTCGGTCGCGGCGACGAACGGCCACGCTGCGGAGCCCGTGTTCGCGCCGACGGCGACGGCGGCTTCGTCACAGGCCACGTCGGCCTCATCGGCCGAGCTCGAGACGTTCCTCGTGGATTTCGTGGTGGAGCAGACGGGCTATCCGCGCGAGATCGTGGAGCTCGACGCCGATCTCGAGGCGGATCTCGGCATCGACTCGATCCGCAAGGCGCAGCTTTTCGGCGAGATCGGTCAGCGGTATGGACTGACGGCCGACGAGAGCGTGTCGCTCGACGACTTCCGCACGCTGCGTCACCTGCTCGACTACATGCTGCCGCGCGTTGGTGGCGGTGCACGGTCTGCCGTCGCGGCGCCGATCTCCGCGCCGACGGCCAAGGCGCCGGCGACGTCGTGGGAGCCGCAGCCGGTCGCGGCGACGAACGGCCACGCGGTCGAGCCCGTGTTCGCGCCGACGGCGACGGCGGCTGCGTCACAGGCCACGTCGGCCTCGTCGGCCGAGCTCGAGACCTTCCTCGTGGACTTCGTGGTGGAGCAGACGGGCTATCCGCGCGAGATCGTGGAGCTCGATGCCGATCTCGAGGCGGATCTCGGAATCGACTCGATCCGCAAGGCGCAGCTCTTTGGCGAGATCGGTCAGCGGTATGGGCTGACGGCCGACGAGAGCGTGTCGCTCGACGACTTCCGCACGCTGCGTCACCTGCTCGACTACATGCTGCCGCGTGTCGGTGGCGGTGCACGGGCTGCCGCCGTGACGGCTCCGGCACCGGTCGTGCCGGCAAGTCCGACCCGCTCCGCGGCGTGGGCTCGCGGTCTCGAGACCGGACGTCGGGAGGCGGCCGCGATCCGTCGCTGGGCGAGGCTCGTGACCGCATCCGCGGGCGCGGCCCCGGGCATGTTCGGCACCGACATCGACGAGGAACTCGCCGGCATCGCCGAAGGCGCTGCGATCGACGTGGCCGTCCTGCGGGCGGCGTATGCCGATCCCGTGGCGGCGGTCGGTGGCTCGGATGCCGTCGTCGTCACGCCGGCCGCCGCGGGACGCATCGCCGGCATCGCGATCGCCGTCGGCCGCGATGCCGATCCGGTCGCCGTGCCGTTCGACGCTGACGGCCTGCGCGGTGTCGTCCTCTCGGCCCGGGGCCTGCCGGGCGGGTTCGCGGGCTGGAACGACGCGGGCGTGGTCGCGATCGCGGCCCGCGGCACGGGTGACGCGGGCCTCGTCGCGCGGATCGCGCGGTCGTGCCGGTCGATCGACGACGTGCGGGGCGTGCTCGCCGGCTGCGACCGTCGGCCCGTCGGCCTCATCGTGGCCGATGCGAGGGGCGTCACCACCGTCGATGCCCGTGGCGACCTCGGTGTGCCAACCGCCGCCACCGTCCGCGCCGACGCGAAGTCGCCGCTCGTCCGCGTGGCGCTCGCCGACGGTGCGATCGACGCCGCGCAGGGGCTCGCCGATCTGCTCGCTGCCGATCAGCCGGGCCCCCGCGCCGCGCTCTCCACGACGGCGCCCTGGCTCGCGATCGGCGGCGAGATGATCGTCTCGGGAGGTCCGCTCGCGACCGCCTGGCTGCCCGCGACCGCGGCCGGCCTCGGCCACGCATGGCGTGCGGCGCCGATGCCCGCAGCCAACACGGCCCCGGACGTCACGCGTCGCTACGCCCTCGGGATGCGCGACGTGGGCGACCCGAAGCGGGTGCGGAGCCTCAAGGGCGACCGCGTTCTCATCGTGGGCGGCGGGCCGCTCGCGACGGCGCTCTCCCGCGCGCTCGAACAGGCCGGGGCCACGCCGCTCGTGGTGGAGTGCGGCTCGGCCGAAGAGGCGATCGCGGCGGTCGAACGTGCCGAGGAGGCTGGCGCCGTGCATCACCTCGTCGTGACCACGGCCCGGCGGCGCGACGGCGACTGGCTCGCACGTCGCGCGGCCACCGTCGCCGCGCCGTTCTTCGCCTGCCAGCGCTGGCTCATGCTGCGGAGCCGTGCCGGCGACATCGCCCGGGCCACGCTCACCGCCACGGTCGATCTCGGCGGCGATTTTGGCCTCTCGGGGCCGATCGGCAACGTCTCCGGCGGGGCGCTCGCGGGGCTCTTCAAGGGCGTCGCCCGCGAGGTGTCGGGGCTGCATGTGCGCGTGGTGGACGCGCCCGAGTCGCTCGCCGACCCGGCCCTCGCCGCGGCGGTCGTCGCCGAGATCCAGGATGGCGAAGGCCCCGTCGAGATCGGCCTCGTCGCTGGGCGTCGCGTGACGCTCGTGCCGCGCGAGGAGGCCCCGGCCCGCGGCCGGCCGCTCGGTGCCGTGGCCCCGGGCAGCGCGTGGATCGTGACCGGCGGTGCCCGTGGCGTGACCGCGGCGTGTGCCCGCGAGCTCGGTCGCCGGCATGGCCTCTCGCTCGTGCTCGTCGGCTCGACGCATCCGGTGCCGGTCGAGCAGGCCTGGCTCGCGCTCGACGACGCCGGCCTCCGCGACCTCAAGGGCCGCATCATGCTCGACGCCAAGGCCCGCGGCGACGATCCGCGGTCGGCCTGGAAGGCGGTCGAGAAGTCGATCGAGATCGCGACCTCGCTGGCACGGTTCCGCGCGGCGGGCGTGACGGCCCGCTACGAGGCCTGCAACCTCGCCGACGCGGCGGCCGTGCGGCAGCTCGTGGCCCGCGTCGCTCGCGAGGTGGGGCCGGTCCGCGGCATCGTCCACGGCGCCGGGTTCGAGGCGGCCTGCCGGTTCGAGAAGAAGACGCTCGAGGGTCTCGAGGCGACGGTCGGGCCGAAGTGTGCGGGCCTCGAGCATCTGCTCGCCGCGGTCGATCCGGCCGCGCTCGAGGCGGTGGTGGCGTTCGGCTCGACGAGCGGTCGTCTCGGCGGTCACGGCCAGGCCGACTACTCGCTCGCCAACGACATGCTCGCGAAGATCGTGGGCCGCGCGCGTCGCGAGCGCGGCCTGCGGGCGACCGTGTTCCACTGGCACGCCTGGGACGAGGTGGGGATGGCGAGCCGGCCCGAAAGCCGGTTCGTGCTCGAGCAGTTCGGCCTCCATTTCATGCCGCTCGCCGAGGGCGTGCGGCGGTTCATGGACGAGATCGATGCCGGTCTGCCCGACGCCGAGGTGCTGGTGACGGAGCCGGCCATGTGCCCCGATGCGGTCGCCGCGTCGCCGACGGTGGCGGCCGCCGCGCCCGCGGTGCCCGCCGCGGCGGGCAGCCTCGTGGACCGCGTCGAGGATCAGCGTGGCGTGCGAAGCGTGATCTTTCGGCTCGATCCCGCGACCGATCGGTTCCTCCTCGATCATCTCCAGTACGGCCGGCCGCTGCTGCCGGCGGTGATGGGAGCGGAGTTGCTCGCGCAGGCGGCGGTCGCCGCCGGGGCGTGCGACCGCGTCACCGAGATTCGCGACTTCGCCGTGGAGCGTCCGATCGGATTCCCGACCGAGCAGCCCCGCGAGGTGCGGGTGGAGGTCGCGCCGACGGCATCGGGGATCGAGGCCCGCGGGCTCGCCGCCGTGATCTCCGCCGACGGCCGCGTGGCCGGCGAGGAGCGGGTGCACGTCGCGGCCACGGTGTCGGGGAACGCGGTCGAGCCGGTCACGGCCACGCTCGACGAGCCGCCGTTCCCGTTCAATCCGATGGTCTATCAGGAAGACGCGCCGCTGAAGCACGGTCCCTCGTTCCGCACGCTCACGGGCCTGTTCCTCGACCGCAGCGGCGGCTGGGGCCGGCTTGTGAACCTCGCCGGCGATCCGGTGGCGGCGCCCCGCGGGTCGCGAGGCTGGACGGTGCCCGCCGCGCTCCTCGACGGCTGCATCGTGGGCTGTGCCGTCTACTCCTACATCCTCTGCGGCCGCCGCGTGGAGGTGCCGGTGCGGTTCGACCGGCTGCGGATCGTGTCGGCCGCCCGCGGCGGCGAGAAGTGCACCGCGCGGATGCTCTACCGGTCGCACGATGCCCGCGAGAGCATCTACGACGTCGTGCTCTTCGGCGACGACGGCCGTGTGATCCTCGCACTCGACGGCCTGCACCTCGCGGTGATGGCCGGCGAGCGGAGCCCGCCCGCATGACGCTCGATATGCTCTGCGATCCCGTGCCCGCCGGCCGCGTCGCCCGCGGACTGTCGTTCGGCGGCCACCGCGTCGACGTGGTGATCGAGCGGCTCGACGATGCCGGGGAGACGGCATCGACCGCCGGCCGCCGGCTGGCCGAGGAACTCGCCGCGGCGTGCCTCCACCTCCCGCGCGGCGGTGTGCGCGTGGCGGCGCTCGCGCCGTCGGGCCGGCCGGTCGCGGTCGTCGGCGGCCGCCCCGTGGATGTCGCCGTCACGATCTCGCATGCCGCCGGCGTCGTCGCCGCCGCGGCCGCGGTCTCGGCGCCGATCGGGATCGACATCGTCGATCCGGCCGAGGCGGGCCGTGGCCTCGACCTGTGGTTCACACCCGACGAGCTCGCCCTCGCGCCCGACGACGACGGGCTGCTCCGCGGCCAGCTCTGGGCCGCCAAGGAGGCCGCCTACAAGGCCGCCCGGCTCGACACCGAGTTTCGCCTCGGCACCGTCTCGATCGACGCCCTCTCGCCGCGCGGCTTCGCGTGGTCGGCCCGGTCCGCCTGGCGAGGCGCGCGGGGCGAGGGACGGTTCGTCCGCGTCGGGCGTTTGATCGTCGCCGTCGCCATCCACCAGCAGCACGAGGAGGTGCCTTCATGATCGATCTCACCGGCAAGGTGGCGCTCGTCACCGGCTCGAGCCGCGGCATCGGCCGCGCGTGTGCCCTGCGACTGGCCGAGGCCGGCGCCGACGTCGTCGTCAACTACGTCACGAGCGGCCGCGAGGCCGACGAGGTCGCGGCGCAGATCGCCGCGATGGGCCGCAGCGCCGCCTGCGTGCGGGCCGACGTCGGCGAGGAGGAGGACGTCGAGGACATGGTCGCCTTCGTGGGCCGCGAGTTCGGCCGCCTCGACATCCTCGTCCACAACGCGGCCACCGGCGGGTTCCGCCCGCTGGCCGCCACCACGCAGCGGCACTTCGACGCCGCGATGCACGCGAACGTGCTCTCGCTCGTGCACCTGCTCAAGGCGTCGGCGCCGCTCCTCGAGGCCGCCGACGGCCGCGGCAAGGTGGTGGTGCTCTCGAGCCACGGTACGCACATGGCGCTGCCCATGTACGGGCTCATCGGCGGCTCGAAGGCGGCGCTCACGGCGCTCGCCCGGCACTGGGCGCTCGAACTCGGCGACCGCGGCGTGAACGTCAACGTCGTCGAGGCCGGGCTCGTGGAGACCGACTCCACCCGCCGGCTGCCGGGCGCGGCCGACATGTTCGCCGGCCGCCGCTCGAAGACGATGATGGGCGAGCGGATGCTCGAGGCGACCGACGTCGCCGACGCCGTGCTGTTCCTCGCGAGCCCGCTGTCGGACCTCGTGCAGGGGCAGACGCTCGTCGTGGATGGCGGTGCGGCGATCCACGTCTGACTCCGATCCCACAGCCCACGAGCCCCGATCCCCCATGCACGCCCGCGACTCCTACCTGCTGCTCACCGGCGCCACCGGCCTCCTCGGCCGCTCGCTGCTTCGCGACCTCGCCGCGGCGGGCCGTCGGATCGCGGTGGTGGTGCGTCGGGGCAAGGTGGGCTCCGCGGCCGACCGCGTGGACGAGCTGCTCGACGACTGGCGCGAGGTGGCGGGGGCCGACGTGGATTTCCCGGTGGTGCTCGAGGGCGATCTCGCCGTCGAGGGCCTCGGGCTGTCGGCCGACGAGCGGGCGTGGATCGCGACGCACGTGGGCGAGGTGGTGCACTCCGCCGCCAGCCTGTCGTTCCAACGGCGCGAGGCCGACGACGAGCCCTACACGAGCAACGTCACCGGCACGCGGAACGTGCTGGCCCTGTGCCGGGCCACGGGGCTGCGGCGACTGCATCACGTGTCGAGCGCCTACGTCTGCGGCCTGCGCACCGGCACCTGCCTCGAGACGGAGCTCGACGTCGGGCAGACCTCGGGCAACGACTACGAGCGCAGCAAGATCATCTCCGAGCAGGAGGCTTTGGCCGCCGCCGGGTTCGACTCGGTCACGGTGCACCGGCCGAGCATCATCGTCGGCGACCTCGTGCACGGGTTCACGAACACGTTCCACGGGTTCTACAAGCCGCTGCGGATCGTGCAGCCGTTCGTGGAGGCGTTCGTGGGCGCCGAGCTCGAGCCGGGATCGCTGCTCGAGGTGCTCGGCATGGACGGCCGCGAGACGAAGAACCTCGTGCCGGTGGACTGGGTCTCGGCGGTGATGACCCGGATCATCATGGACGAGTCGCTCCACGGCCGTACCTACCACCTCACCTCCGACGCGCCCACGAGCGTGGGCACGCTGTGCCGCGTGTTCGAGGAGCTCGTCGTCGAGATGGCTGCCGAGATCGGCCGGCGGCGGGCGGCCGACGCGGCGGCGGGCACGAAGCCCTCGGCCGGGTTCGATCCCGCGACGCTCGGGCGGATGTTCCTCGATCAGATGCACGTCTACCGGGCCTACTGGCGCGACGATCCCCGCTTCGACGCCGCGCACACACGACAGGCCGTGCCGGGGCTGCCGGCGCCGGCGCTCGACGACGAGACGATCCGCCGGCTGTGCCGGTTCGCGATCGCCGCCAACTTCCGCTGGCCCCCGCCGGGCCGCGGCCCACGGCGGCCGACCGCGCGGGCCGCGCTCGAGACGCGGCTCGGACCGGCGTCGTGGCAGTCGGCCCGCGGCCCTGCGATCGGCCTGGCCGCCTCCGGCTCCGGCGGCGGCCAGTGGACGCTCGCCATCGACGGGGGCCATGCCGCGTCGCTGCACGTCGGCCTGCCGTCGGGCGACGTGCCGACGATCCGCCTCTCGGCCGCGGCGCTCGCTGACATCCTCGCGGGCGACGAGCGGATCGAGACGGCGCGTGGCCGTGGCGGCATCGCGATCGAGGGGGGCGATGCGGCCGGCCGCGATCGCGCGCTCGCCGTGCTTGGCGCGCTCGCTGCACGGCGGCCCGCGTCCGGGCCGTCGGCCCGCGTCGCGGTTTCCAGCGGCCGCGGCGGCTGATAGCCTCTCCACGCCGTCGCCGGCCCACCTCGGGCCGACGCAGTGTCGGGGGATTCATGAACACGGGCATCGTCGTCTGGTCGATCGTCTCCTCGCTGGCGGGGTTTCTGTTCGGCTTCGACACCGTCGTGATCTCCGGCGCCGAGCGGACGATCCAATCGCTCTGGGGCCTGTCCCCGGGGCTCCACGGCGTGGCGATGGCCGCGGCCCTCTACGGCACCGTGATCGGCTCGCTGGCCGGCGGTTGGCCCACCGATCGCCTGGGACGTAAGCCGACCCTCATCTGGATCGGCGTGCTGTATTTCGTGTCGGCCGTGTGGAGCGGGCTGGCCCACGACGTCTGGGCGCTGATCGTGGCACGGTTCATCGGCGGGCTCGGCGTGGGCGCTTCGACGGTGGCCGCGCCGCTCTACATCTCGGAGATCGCGCCGCCGGCGGCGAGGGGGCGGCTCACGGGGCTGTACCAGTTCAATCTCGTGCTCGGCATCCTCGCCGCCTTCCTCTCGAACTATCTCCTCGAGGGCTGGCCCGACGACTGGCGCTGGATGCTCGGCGCCGAGGCGCCCCCGGCGCTCGCCTACACGCTCGCCTGCCTGGCGATCCCCGAAAGCCCGCGCTGGCTCTTGCTGCAGGGGGGCGACGCGAACCGCCGCCGCGCGCTCGAGGTGCTCGCCCGGATGGATCCCGCCGCGTCGCCCGCCGACAACGAGGCGACCGCGGAACGGATCGTCGCGGCGTCGGCCGTGCCGGCGGGGGGCACGCCGGCCGGGTCGCTTGCCGGACTCCGTCGCCCGCTCCTGCTCGCGTTCCTGATCGCGCTGTTCAACCAGCTTTCGGGCATCAACGCGGTGCTCTACTTCGCGCCGCGGATCTTCGAGATGGCCGGGCTCGGCGAGAAGGCGGCGCTGCTCCAGTCGATCGGGATCGGCGTCACGAACCTCGTATTCACGTTCGTGGGGCTGTGGCTGATCGACCGCATGGGGCGCCGGACGCTGCTCGTCATCGGGTCGCTGGGCTACATCGCCTCGCTGGGGATGTGCGCCTGGGCCTTCGCGACCGGCCACGAGTCGCTCGTGCCGGCCTGCATCTTCGCGTTCATCGCGGCCCACGCGGTGGGACAGGGGGCGGTGATCTGGGTGTTCATCTCCGAGATCTTCCCCGACCGGTTCCGGGCCACCGGCCAGGCGATCGGCTGTGGCACCCACTGGGTGATCGCGGCACTGCTCACGACCGTCTTTCCGTCCGTCGTGGTCCACTTCCCGCCGAGCGTCGTGTTCGCCTTCTTCGCGGCGATGATGGTGCTCCAGCTCGTGTGGGTGCTCACGATGGTGCCCGAGACGAAGGGCGTGCCGCTCGAGGAGATCGCCCGGCGGCTCGGGGGCGGCGCATCCCCGGGGTAGACTGTCCGACACCGCGAACGATCGACCACCAGCGAGGATGTTTCCGATGAGCCATCAGCCACGCCGCACCCGACGCACGTTCCTCAAGGGCCTCGCCACCGCCACCGCGGTCGGTGCGACGTCGGCCCTTCCCCGCCGCGCATCCGCACTCGCGTCGCTGAACGACCGCCCCGTGTTCGCCACGATCGGCATGCGGAATCAGGGCTGGACGATCACCGAGAAGTCGTTCCCGTTCGCCGACTTCGCGGCGATCGCCGACGTCGATGCGGGCGTGCTCGGCACGTTCGTGGAGCGGGTCGCGAAGGGGCAGGGCCGCGCGCCCGAGGGCGTCGCCGATTACCGGAAGATTCTCGACCGCAAGGACGTGGACGCGGTGATGATCGCCTCGCCCGACCATTGGCACACGAAGATGGCGGTCGAGGCCATGCGGGCGGGCAAGGACGTCTATTGCGAGAAGCCCCTCACGCTCACGATCGACGAGGGCAAGCTCATCGAGAAGGTCGTCACCGAGACCGGCCGGGTGTTCCAGGTGGGCACGATGCAGCGGACGGAGTGCGATGCGCGGTTCCTCACGGCGATCGCGCTCGTGCGTCATGGCCGGATCGGCACGGTGAAGCGGATCACCTGCGGCCTCCAGGGGATGCAGTCGTCGCCGGTGATCCCCGAGGTGCCGGTGCCCGCGGGGCTCGACTGGGATCGCTGGCTCGGTCCGGCGCCGCAGGTGGCCTACCGGGCGCTGCCCGAGATGCGCAAGGGGTATGGCGGGGGCGTGCCGCTCTACAGCAACTGCCACTACGCATTTCGGAACTGGCACGAATACTCGGGCGGCAAGATGGCCGACTGGGGCGCCCATCACGTGGACATCGCCTGTTGGGCGCTCGGTGACCGGGCCTCCTCGGGGCCGATCACGATCACGCCGCAGGAGTTCACGCTCGGCTGCGACTACAAGGACGGCTTCCCGCTCGTCCACGACCGCTACAACGTGGCGACCGAGTTCACGCTCTCGGTGGCCATGCCAGGCGACGTGGAACTCGTGATCACGAGCAAGGGCGACAACGGCATCCTCTTCGAGGGCAGCGACGGCCGATTTTTCGTGAATCGCGGCAAGATCACCGGCAAGCCCGTCGAGGATCTCAAGGATGCGCCGCTGCCCGAGAAGGCCGTCGAGGAGGTGTATGGCGGCCCGGTGAGTGCCAACCACACGGCGAACTTCATCGATGCGATGCGGTCGCGGAAACAGCCGGTGTCGGACGTGTGGTCGCACAACCGCATGCTCGAGATCTGCCACCTCGCGAACATCTCGATGCGGCTCGGCCGGGCACTCACCTGGGATCCGGTGAAGCGCGAGATCGTGGGCGATGCCCAGGCCGCGACGTTCCTCGGGCGCGAGCCGCGGAAGGGCTACGAGATCGGGGTCTGAGGAGACGGAGCGCGGAGCGTCGGGCCGTCGCTCACGCGTCGCCCCAGCGCTCGATGACGAGCGGGTCGTGCGAGCGGATGTCGCCGATGCGGAGGGCGGCCTTGCCCGCGAGCAGGTCGTCCACCAGGCTGCCCACGACCTCGGCCCGCCAGCCGGAGGCGAGCAGCGGTGTGCGTTCTTCGTCGAAGTAGCCGAGCTTGTAGGCGAGCAGGTCGCGCATGTCGGACGACGTGCCGACAAGCGCGGGGGCGAGGTGCGAACTCCGGCACATGCCGGCCACGGCCGTGGCGAGGAACTGCCCGAGCATCGCCAGCTGCGGTGGCGGGGCCCGATGCCGCTCGCCGCCGGGGCACTCCTCCTCGGGCACGGCCAGCCCGCACGCGATCGCGTCGGAAAGGCCCTTGAGGATGTGCCGCAGGTCCGACCGCTGCATACCGCGGATCGCGGAGATCTGCCGCTCGTCGGCGCTCTTCCGCTTGCACAGCTCCACGAGCAGGTCGTCGCGGAGCACGCGCTTGGGGGGCATGTCGCGGTGCTCGGCGACGCCGTCGCGCCAGTGCCAGAGCTCGCGGGCCACGGCCAGCTCACGGCGCGACAGGCCATTGAGCCCCGCCACGCGGCGCCAGCGCTTCCGGACGAACGATTCCTCGACGTCGTCCTGCCAGGCCGCCATCTCCTCGCGCATCCACTCCACGCGGCCGAGCTTCTCGAGCCTGGCCTCCATCGTGCGCCACAGCCGCTCAAGGTGGCGGACGTCGTCCACGGCGTATTCGAGCTGGGCGCGGGTGAGCGGCCGCTGCCGCCAGTCGGTGCGGGTCTCGCCCTTGTTGGTCGGCAGGCTGAGGAACCGGCGGACGATCGCGGCGTAGCCGGCGGGATAGTCGTGATCGACGAGGCCCGCCGCCACCTGCACGTCGAAGAGGTTGGAGGGCCGGGCCTTGATCGCGTGGAGGATGAAGCCGAGCTCCTCGCGGCCGGCATGGACCACCGTCGTGCGGCCCGGCTCGGCGAGCAGCCGCCAGAAGGGCTCGACGTCGCGGGCCTTGAGCGTATCGATGACCGCGAGGATGCCCGGCGCCGCCACCTGGATCAGGCACAGCTGGCTGCGGTAGGTGTGCTCGGAGACGAACTCCGTGTCGAAGCAGACGTGCGGGTGGCGGGCGAGCCGCTCGACGAGGTCGCGAACCTCGGCGTCGGTGGTCAGGACTTCGAAGGAGTCGGGAGCGGCTTCGGCGGTCACGCGAGGAGAGGCTGGAGGGATTCCGTCGGTCACACGAAGAGCCACGCCATCACGGCGAACACGGGCAGGAGCACGCCCACACTGTACAGGACGTAGCCGAAGAAACTCGGCATCTTCACGCCGGACTGCTCGGCGATCGCCTTGACCATGAAGTTGGGCCCGTTGCCGATATAGGTCATGGCGCCGAGGAACACGGCCCCGAGGCTTACCGCCGCGAGCAGCCGCGCCTCCGGTGCCGTGAGGCCGTCGCTGGGATCGATGCCGGCCGCCTCGAAGAACACGAGGTAGGTCGGGGCGTTGTCGAGCACCGACGACAGCGATCCCGTGGCCCAGAAGAAGGCCTGCGGCGAGGCGATGCCGAGGCTCGCGCCGTGCTCGTGGAGCAGGGCGAGCGCCGGCTGCATGCACACGAAGATGCCGACGAACAGGGCGGCCACCTCGAGGATCGCGCCATAGGTGAAGCCGTTCTTGCGGCGGACCTCCGACGAGCCGAGGAGGAGCGAGAGCCCCACGAGCCCGAGGAGCACGATCTCGCGGAGGTAGATCCACGGATGCCAGGTCGTGCCGGGGAACGGCTTCGACGGATCGAGGAGGGCGACCGCCGCGATCACGCCCGCCATGAGGAGCACGTTCGGCCAGAGGCCGCTGAACCTGAGGCGACCGGCGAGGAGGCGGTCGCGGACGATGTCGCCGCGGGTCTCCGCGGGATAGGCGAGGAACGTGTCCCAGAGCCAGTAGACCACGAGCAGCACGCCGTTGGTGAACAGCCACTGCTTCCAGAGCGACAGCGTCCAGAGGAAGTCCACCCCCTGCAGGTAACCGAGGAAGAGCGGCGGATCGCCGATCGGCAAGAGGAGGCCGCCGCAGTTGCAGACCATGAAGATGAAGAACACGAGCGTGTGGGCCACCCGCTTCCGCTCGCGGTTGGTCTCGAGGAGCGGCCGCACGAGGAGCATCGCCGCGCCGGTCGTGCCGATGAAACTCGCGAGCACCGCACCCACCGCCAGAAACGCGGCGTTGACGGTGGGCGTGGCCTCGAGGTCGCCCTCGATGCGCACGCCGCCGGTGATCACGTAGAGCGCGAACAGGAGCGAGATGAACGGGATGTATTCGGCGAGCATCGCGTTGACGAGCACCGTGCCCACCGTGGGCCACGACGCCCCGGCGGCCGCGGGCTCGACGATGGCGTGGGCGGGGAAGTGGAGATCGACGGGATGACGGTGGCCGAGGAGGTAGTACGCGAGCGTGATCGCCGCGAGAATGCCCGAGACGAGCAGTTTGCTCGAGTTGTGCTCCCACCAGTGCGACACGCCGGGCGTGAGCGGCAGGATCGCGATCGCCGCGAGCAGGATCGCGAACGGCAACACCATCACCACCGGAGGCGCGTGGCCGCCCGCGGCGTGGCCCTGGTCCGCATGATCGGCCGCCGGCGCCGCGGCATGGGCGTCGCCGTGGCCCGCTTGTGACTGCACGAGCAAATCACGACCATGTTGCGGGTAGCCCAAGGCGAGCGCCGCCACGTACAGGATGACCGCAGCCGCGATGCCCATGAGCGGAAGACGCGACGCCCCACCGGGGGCGTGCGAAGAATGGCTGGCAGCGGTGTCA
>Ga0233425_10008674_pt1 | contig 13330 bp, 26 predicted proteins | sample Watercolumn_Towu_2_FD_181712 | JGI IMG/M metagenome (GOLD analysis project Ga0233425, IMG submission 181712) | Freshwater microbial communities from Lake Towuti, South Sulawesi, Indonesia - Watercolumn_Towuti2014_140_MG | ecosystem: Environmental > Aquatic > Freshwater > Lake | place...
ATTTAATTGAAATAAGCAGAATCATCCTGATTAAATCTGCCTTTTTCGGATGTATTTCCAGCGCATACATCTGCAATACATCCGATCTCATTTCCTTGCCACAGTCTGCAATGATAGCACCCGTCCGGAACCGGATAATCTTCGTCGTCCATTTTTACCACCATAACCCGTATAGATTTAGTAGTATAAATAGTTGTCGTTTTTAGCGTAAAACGATATGACGAAAATCGTCAATAATTTGGATCAAAAATTTGTTCAATTGTCATATTACGCCATGACAATCGACAACATTTTCTTGCAATTTTGGTTATGCGATCGTCTTTATTATTCGGATTAACCATCAGGAATGGTTCACAACCATATTCCCTCAGAATTTTCCATCGGTATTTCACACTATCAATATCATCATAAGAATGAATATACATTAAAACTCTTAATCTATATGAACCAATACCAACACTATTTAAAATTCTAATTCCATTAATAATTTTCTTTTCATCACCAAGTATATCCCATGAAAAATACATTCTATTATATTCATGTTTCATCAGTTTTAACATTCGTGCATTTTTAATATTTATCAATCTAAAATCCAGATATTCAAATCTTACAGTTACATCATTTTTCAAACAGAAAGCATAAACCATATTGAAAGCTTTTTCATCGGCTAAAATATTATCATCCAGCAATCTTAATACCGTGTTTGGAATCCAAATATCATCAGGTTTCTGAATAAACCTTATCCCATTCGGTTCTAATTTTGGTACACAACAAAAATAACAATGTCTTATACATCCACTCGTAACTCGTCCGATCGCATATTTCGAACCATATAGCGAGTGATCAGGTTTTTCCTTTTCTATTTCAGGTGGTAGTTTAACAGTTTCATCATATCCGGGGCCACCGATAATAACTGGAATATTTTTATCATAAACCAGTCTGGTATTTTTAAACAATACAGAAATATAAATCAGATCGGGTTTTTCAGTATGCAATCCAACAATATCGCCTTTTCTTTTATGATATGTTGAAATTTTCATTAAGGCTAAATTAGGTAATTTGCTATCTGGTGAACACAATAATACTCGCATATTCAGATAGCTTTCACAACAATATAAACCCCAATCAGAAACATAGCGATCTTAGCCATATGCGCTAAAAAGTAATATCTCATTCCCTTAGTAGTTATCTCATAAACCGTTTGAATTGTTCTGGTAAAAAATGTTTCTCTCGGACTCATTTCATAATCAGTTTTTAGTTTTTTGATATCATTATTAAGGACTGATAATTTTACATCAAAACTAATTATAGCAGACCTTAAGCTTTTTATTTCATCATCTACCATATCTTGCCATTCGCCCATAGCAATACCATCCATTTTATAAATAATTTTATTCGACACATTACCGTTAAATCATTCAAATAATAATCATACATAATATTTTTTTCATTATCAAACAATGCAACATATCTATTAAAATATTGTATTTTATCTATGTTTGCTAATATAATATTTTGTGGAAAATATTCCATTTTCAAAAATGCATCGTAATGTTTAACCCCAACTTTATGTTTGATTTCCACGATCGTTTTCTTAAGATTGGGACGGGATGGATTCGAACCATCTATCAAAATGGTCAAATTTCCCATTACGGTATTGGAGAAACGGGTGTGGCGCAAGAAGCTTACCATTTTAATCCGTCCCATAAAGAAAAAACGATCTTGAAAAAATTTCAGATCGGTTTGTTATCAATCTTGACGGTATATTCCGTGTCGAATCCGTCTCCCATCTTGGTTATCACGATTCGATTTCCAGAAAGCTTGGGAATCGTCTGCAAGGCCAGTAACAGTCGTCTGGATGTTGTTGCGAGTATTTTGGTTTTTTCGTCAAACATATCCAGCACTATGAATTTTGCACCATGCTTCCCACGAGATGGCCCAGTTTCCGGAATCATTTCAACACCATCATCATTAAAGATGAAGATGTTTTCCCCGTCGTTTATCTTGGCAAATTCCGTTTCATTATAGTTGTTGTCTCTCCAACTCATCAGATCACCGACAGGTAATTGAAGTTTAACTAAATATAACTATCTATTTAAGGATTTTACAATCGTAAAACGATTGTAAAATTAGAAAAAAGCACATCTTAAATATATGATATGAGAATACCGGTATACTTACCGGGGGAATGAAACAATGCTTAGATATATTCCTCAAAATATCAAACCTGTAAAAGGATTAGAAAAAGTAAAATCATGGAATATTGATAATTTATCCGATATAAATTTTGTTTTAAAAGAAGCATATGATTTTTATCAAGGTGAAATATTTATATCATTCACAAAATGGGAAACTTGCGGTGGCTTAAAAGCAAAATGCTTTGTAAAATACGGTGATCAGGTAATAGGATATGTGATTCGATATATCGGGATGCGCCCGAATGATAAAAAACTGGAATCATTCGTATGACACGAATAGAAGATGAAATAACCGGTCATCGGAGAATCATAACATTAAATTTAGGAAATGCTCGATCGGTTAAACGAATAGTCCGTCATGAAGCTAGGACATATATTGGTAAAATCTCGCAACTGGAAAAAATTCATGGGCAGAAAAAATTAGCCACCATGCTTAATGTAAATCCAAGAACGATTAGAAAATGGAAATCGAGAGAGAATAAGCCAAAGATCGGAAACATTCGAAAAATAACAACACAATACGCAACCATCAAGGAAAAGCATATTTACGAAGGAATTTTCATCAGAAAAGAAGATTTACAAAAAGCGATCTTGGAAAATGCCTTAGAGTATGGATTTGACAAAAAATTCTTACAGGTGAATAGTGAATACGATAATTTTGGCCAACAGTTATTTATTGTTTCGATTTTATTTAATAAAGGCCAGCAATTATCAGCAAGAATCAAGAAGCATGGAAAATATTTTCTTGCATCATATGTTATGAAATATCATAGTTTTGAAGATATGGTCAATATGGAGATTCCAGCATTGGACAAAAAATTATCAAATTCACCAGTTACAGGAATAAGGTTATTCCGGTTCGGGGTAATCTTTTATGCATCCAGCAAAACTTATAGTAAACGGTAAAAAAGTATTCAAGAAAAAAGGCAATGAGAGTAAGCGAGACTGGAAAAAAATAATAGTATTGGATATTGAAACATGGGGTTTAGATGCAACCGAAAAATCATTTGCAATAGGTGTTTGTTATGACGGAGAAAGCTTCTATCGCTTCTCAAATGTGGAGAATATGCGAGATTGGCTTATTAATTATTCTCATAACGGTTATTCAATATTTGGTCATAATTCCGGTGCTTATGATTATTATATTTTGTTTGGTAATCTATTTGATTATTTTGGTTCTCAAAATGTCATTATCAATGGTTCGAAATTCATCATGGCTAAGAAGAAAATTAGAGAGAGAATAAGAAACGGTAAGAAATGCAATGAATATATTTATTTTTATGATTCGTTGAATATATTAATGTCATCGGTTGCTGATCTTGGTGTTAATCTCGGAAAACCGAAACATGAAACACCTAAAAAATTCATAGATGGATTTCCGAGAGTGATTGATGAAAAAGATTGGAAGTATTGTGAGCAAGATTGTACTATAGTTTATGAAATGCTGAAAAAAATATATGATGTTACTGGTTGTTTGAAAGCAACTATAGCATCAATAGCCTTGGACACTTTTTCAAGGCATTTTCAACAATCTGATTATTTCATAGATGAAAAATTGGATTTACATTTTAGAAGATCGTATTATGGTGGTCGGGTTGAATGTTATAAGTTGGGAAAAATTCCGGCTAATAAATACGGTGATATAAATTCTCTATATCCTTATGTAATGTTGAAAAATAATTATCCAAATCCGGGGAAACTATATCATCAATCTGAAATGTCAATCAATAAATTCATGCAAATATTAGATGAATACGAGGGTACCGCAAATCTAACCGTGAAGCATTTACAATCGGATATCGGTTTTCTACCGGTAAGGATTGACGGTAAATTATGTTTTCCGATCGGAGAATTTACTGGTGATTGGAATTTTCCGGAAATACGGTTTGCTATCAAGCATGGTGTTATCAAAATTCTTAAAGTTAATGAAGTTGTATATTCCGAGAGAATGGAATCACCGTTTAAGGATTATGTCTCTAAATTTTGGGAATTGAAAAATTCATCAGACGGTGCTGAAAAAATAATTTATAAATATTTATTAAATTCTCTATATGGAAAATTTGGCGAATATAGAGATTTTGAAGATATATATAGTAATCAATATAACCCGGAATTTTATCAGATGCTTATAGAGAAATATCAGAATAAGAGAATAAATATAATACCTATAGCGGAAGATCGTGAAGATATATATTATCGTATATCTAATCAAAATGATATAGATGCATTGCGCCCGCATACGATATTTGGATGGGCTTCATATGTTACATCATATGCGAGAATCCGAAATATAGAGATACAAATAAGACTGAGAAATGAATCTATGATATACTATACTGATACAGATTCGTTTGTATGCGATTCAATACCGAACGATCTAATATCTGATGAATTAGGCTATTTGAAAATAGAAGATAAAGAATTTACCGAGATACACGGTAATAAATGGTACCAATATGAAGATACAAAATCAAGCAAAACAAAACTAAAAGTAAAAGGTGTAAATAAGAACCATTCTCAAAACGGAAATGAGTTTAAATTCAAATCAATAATAAAACTAAAATTAGCAATAAGGCGAAATATACCTGTCGGTACCGGAATAATCGTAACAAAATTGCTACAAAATGATTACGATAAAAGAATAGTTACAAATAATGGGTATACTGTACCGATAGTATTAAATGCTACAAATTGTATATAGATGCATGGTGATGGAAATCTCCGAACCGGCAACTGTGAAGTCCGCAGAACCGACAGAAACACCGGTAGAGAACAATCAGAGATCGTTATCAGATATGATGGTAGACTTCTTGGATGATCCCGAAAAAGCGGTAGAGAAATACGGTGGGAATGGTCTTAAGGAAATGATGAGCAAGCAAAAAGATATCCAAGATGAAGCCGCAAAACAGAATGCAAAAACATTTCTTACAATGGCAGAATCCATAGATAAGAGATTCAACAATATTGAGAATATGTTAAAGGGAATGCAGAACGAAAATCAAATCATAAAGCGATATCTAAAAAGAGCCTTGAAAGGACAGCATATAACAGATGATGATAACGGTGAATAACTATGCCATTTCCATCCAAAGAAGATTGGACAAATCCAGATTACTGCAAGATGATGATAGAACGGAAACGAAAAGCGAAACAACCCATTCCGGATAATTGGCCGGAGCATGTTAGAGTAATGTCAGCAACTATCACCGAAGAATCTAAACCGATCGTAGAAGCGAATCGGGGAGAGATTCCAGAAACAACCGTTTCGATTCGTGAAGAAGTTGAGAAGGCTTTAGGTGGCCCAGTACCGAAGGATAATGTTGGTACTGGTGAAGAAGGCCAACTACCAAGAATAAAGCATGAAATGCCATCAGTAAAACAGAAAGTTACGCAAGCTAAAGATAAAGTAAATGTTGAAGAATTGGATATCCCGTTTGATGTAATCGGAGCAATGATAAACGAAACAGAAACAATGAAAGCTTCCGATAAAAAAATAGATACATCAATCGAAAAGTGCAAGCAATTAAACCGATTACTGCATCGGGCTTTTCCTGATCTTAGATTTCCGCCAATATGGGCTTTTGCGATCGCTTTGTTTTCATGGTTAGCACCGGCGATAAAAGCCTTTTTCCCCAAACTATTAGATTGGGGTAAAAAGAATATCGGTAAGATTCAGATATTTGGTAAGAAAAATCAAGAAGTGAAACCTGATGGAAATAAAACTTAAATTTTCAGCAATTTGGGTTATGCTGTTTTTAACTATTTGGACTTATCTCGATTTATGGTCTACTATCGGTCAATTAGGTTCTTTTTTCGTTGGAGCATTTCTATTAATATATTGGTCTACATCAACAGCAATCGATGTTAAATCAGGTGATGAAAAATGATAATACAATTAGCAGATGACGGTTCGATTTTTGTACCGGGTATACCGGGTTGCGGAAAAACTTTTACATTGATGAATATATTTGACGAAGATGAATACTGCGCAGTATTCATCAATCCAAAAGGTAAGCAATTTTCCAAAGGGCCATATACTCTAAAGCTTGATGATAACGCTTTGCGATCGTTTGAAAAGACTGGAAAAATCGTGGTGAACACCAACGAATATGCTCATGTTGCTGAAATAATACAATATTTTGAGGAAAATTGGGATATGAAAAAAGACGGTAAGGTTAGAATCTACATTGATGAAACAGATTATTTTGCTGATTATGAAACCGCAAGGGGAATAGATAATAAAGTGGTTGAAGGATTTACAAAATTACGCAATGATGGAATCCTTTTTGTCGCAATGTGCCAATCCGTAAAAGGCCAGATATCTGCGATTGTTCGCAAGACATGCCATCAACGGTTATTTTTCAGATTGGATGAAGGCGAATATCGCCAAGCAAAAATAGATTATGGACTGCCTTTTAACTGTAAGATGTTTGAGTTTTTCAATTATCATCTTGGGGAATTATATCATGTTAAACCGTCTGGAAAATTCCCTAAAATAACATGGACTGCAACCAAGATCGGAGAAAATGATGAATCCGAAAAGGAAAAGGATAATAATGAGTGAAAATGTCCATCAAAAAGAGCAAGTTTTAAGACGGTTTCAAATTCGATGTGTTCCACAAAACAAATATGTTACGCTTACCGATTGCCGAAGATGTGAAAAATACAATGGAGAGATTTATCCACCCGGAGATAACGGTATTTGGTGTATAATGGACTGATCATTATGAAAGGATTCAGAACAACCAATGTTTTGCAATTGGATAAGATGCAGTTGGCAGAATTATTCGAGGCTATGAAAGGTAGATTCATAGTTACTCTTAATGATTTTAGATGGCAATGCCAGCAATGTGGTAAATGCTGTAATGGCTATGATAATAAGATTTTGATTCCTGATAATTTTAGAAAAGAATCCGAGAATAAATGCAAGTATGTTGCTGATGATGGGAAATGCCTTATCTATGAAAATCGCCCGTTATTCTGTCGAGCAAATCCGTTTTCGATTTATGTACATGGAAAATATAAATATTTATTAGTTTATGAGCATTGCAATGGACACGGAAAAGGAAATCCTTGGACTAAATTCGATTATGATGTAATGATTGAATACCTTATGGGTTTGCAACAAAAACATTGGAAGGAAAAAATACCAGCAGATAAGGTAATTGAAACACCGTTTTAATTCAGGTTATATTTAGTTATTTTAATCATTAAATACCTGTATGGTTATTACTCAATTAGAGGTAATACGAATGTCTGATGTACCGGGGATTGTCTCGACAGGGAAGAATATGCTTATCAAGTTTGGACTGCCTCTCGGCGGTTTCTTTGCTGGATGGGCGATTGGCGATCTTGGACTGAAAAACGCTATATCGTCTGCTATTTCTGGCCATATAACTCTCCCTGATTCCGCTTTGAATATCCTTACTGCAACTGCTTACTTCGTAATAGGTGTTGCGCTTTGGGCGATGGTGCCTTATGTTGGTGGTTTTGTTGGTGCTTTGCTGATTGGAATTGGCACCCGTCTTATTCTCAATAAGTCTGCGGGGGCGAGTTAAATGGGCGCTTATAATGTTTTCAGCAAACCAACAACCCGATCGTCAACCGCAAAGTGGAAGGAATCTTGCGTCTTTAACATCACCGGCCCTGTTGCATGGTTCGAGGTAAATATCGAGGCTATTCTTACCGAATCCGGTGGTGCTGATGGTACCATAACCGGTTTGGTTTCCAATGGCCTCGAAACTGTTGTTGTCAAAGTCGGTTCTGCTGTCCTTTATACCGTGTATGGTGGAGAGGAAACCGATTATTCCACCGGTCATGGTTGCCTTGGTGAAATCAATCGTTTCCTGTTTGGATATTCGTTCTATCAGACGGGTTATACTCTAACCAAGTCTACCACCACAACTGTTTCCGGTTGTTTCAAGCTTCCGTTCTGGCAACCTGATGCGGCTAATAAGGCTATTACCGTTGAGATAAACATGCGGGCGGCGGCTGATTATACCGCAACCGGTACCATTGCATATACCAGCGATCAGATAGACATAGAAGCATACTATGTTTCGTCGTGTCCAAAACTCTACTATCAGACGCTTGAAAAGACTGGAATAGTAGCAACAACTGAGCAGAACCTTTCAATCGATAATGCTGAGCAGTATAAGGCATTCGCTATCGTGTTCGCATACACGCAGTCAAGCGCCTACGAAGATTACATAACCCGGATAAAGCTAACCGATCAGGGCGGCCAGAATCACGGGGAATGGACACGGAACGGAACGGTTAAGGATGCTGTCGAGCATGGTGGTTTCATCGCCCAGTCGTCTGCGGCGGCGAGGGTTTGGGCGGAAAGGAATGAGGGTTGCTATGCTTGCAAGGTGCCTCAACCGGTTCAGATTCAGAATTTGAAGATGAAGATAACCCCGAATGCATCTGCGTCTGCTGGTATAATTCATGGCATACTGTTTGGGGTTTCCGGAGGCGCACCAGTAATGGGGAGGCCATCGGTTCAGCCCGCATCCAGCACACCTGAACCGGCTAAGTCCAAGTAGAGAAAAAATAATAAAATCAAACAGGGAAAAAATTCCCTGTTTGATTTCCCAAATGGGTGAGTGATATGGGGAATCAAACAGATAATCCGGGTGTAATGCATTTTACCGGTACAGCAGATAGTATTGATAGTACCACGAGTGAAGCTATCCGCAAGATCGCAACCACGAAAGCTAATGCTCTATTGGATGGTTATTCCGCAATTTTTCCAACACCTGTTAGAGGTTTAGAAGTTTATAATAGTTCCACCGGTGGAGAAACAATAAGAATATCCTTGGATGGTGGTCAAACATGGTTGCAAATAAATCCATCTGAGGGCTGGACTTTAGACCCGATGAATACCAGCAAAGTTGCTGGTAGAGGTTATTTCTTCGTTGAAAAAATACATATAATTGCGTCTGCATCGACAGCAAAAGTTGACATAATTCCACATTTCGGAGAATGAAAATATGGTTGTTGGTTTAATTGCTGGTGCTGTTGTTGCTTCTCTCGTGGGCGGTGTAGCCGCATGGCAATGGGGAGAATCGAAAAAAATCGAGGCTCAAGGTAAATCAAAAGGAAGCGAAATATTTGCAGACGAATTGGAAAAATGGTTGCCTTGGGTTCTGGTTGCGATCGCAATTATAATTGCGGTTGTTGTCACGATATTCTTATGGTGGAGATTCCGATGAAATGGACTGGGGACGCACGACAGGAAAACGATAAATCCGGCAATCCATTACATTGGCTTATTCGTGATGATGGACAATCACTTAATATTCAAGCAGAATCCGGAGAAATAATATCCATTTCAGTAAATGATAGACATTATAGAACCAACAATCAAGAAGATAAAAATATTACAGAACGATATGCTGTCGTTTCATCTGCTGTACCGTCTGATGTGATGGGTAAATATTCATGGCCTGTTGGAGCGCCGGAGCATACAGCACAAATCGATAATATAACTTTCAATCGCCCGCCCAGTACAATTGATGGATATTGGAATCGGTACATAACCGTTAAACAGGTGGACATAGTAGATTTGGGAAAAGTTGAAACCAAGGTTGTTCCACCGATTGATACTAATAATAAAAATGTACCGCCATCAGTTACGCAAACAGGTGTTACCGGAAACGAAAAAGTTACAAATATCACCGATGATGTTAAAAAAGAAAACGAATTGAAAAAGCCTAATCCGGTTATGGATTGGTTTAAAGAAAATTGGTGGATAATTGCAATTATCATAGCAATTCTAATAATGATTATAATTATATTCTACCTATTCAAAATAGGATGGTTGAAATGGCCATCGAAAATAATACCGGAGGCTAAACCTAATGCCACCGCTTGAAAATTATTTCGGAGATACATTTACTAATCCTTATACCGGTGGAGAATCTAACGAATCCGGTCAAACCCAAGGACAGGGCGAATCAACCGGTGCTGGTGCTGGTACTGGTGAATCTGGTGATGTTAAATTCGCTTATGAAATCTATATTCCACCATTAAATGAAAATCTTATAATCGGAGAATCCAGTTATGAATATTCGACACGAGAATTAGCTCGTGATGCTGGATTGGCGCAAGCTAAAGAATTGCAGAAAGGTAGAGAGCAATTGAATAACAATGGTGAAGCTAAATCAGGTGCTTTAATCGTGATTGTAAAACCTGATAAAGCGGGTTTCAATAATTCCAATTATGAATTACCGGGTTATGATAATTGGACAACAACAGGGCCATTAACCGAAAATCAAAAACCGCCAACGAATCCATCTGATCTGGTTCTCCCCGATCGTGGTGGCTCAGTACCACCTGAAGGTTCAACCGGATTTGGGAATGGTTCAGGTTCATCTGGTGCGTCAGGTTCTAAGCCCAAGAAGATTGATATTCCCTCAGATATTTGGGTTGCTTTAGGTGCTATTGCTATACTGATAATAATATTCATATTGATACTAATATTTGTAAAATATGTATTACCAAGAATCATCGGTAAGGTGAAAACTTAATGAGGAGAGGCAGATCGGGCGGGGGATTAGCCGCTTTACTGCAATCTGCTAAAGCTTACTTTAATGGAATAATGGTTAAATCATCTGCTTATACACAAATCGTTGATGAATCTGGTACTGAATTAGGTAGAATATATAAAAGCGGTAATGGTTATAAACTTACTTTTGCTGGTGCTGAAACAACATATGTCTTGATTGAAAACTCATATATTCAAATAGTTCAACCAACAGGTTATACTCTCTCAAATAATTCATCAAATTGTTCAATAGGTAATTTAGGTGGAATAGGGACGGCTGTTCAATATATTTTAAAAGGATTAAGATTAACACGAAGCATTCTATCAGAACTATGTCAAATGGTTATGCATATAAATAATTCTGGTTCTAATTCTGTAATTGGATATAGATATAAAATTCAAGCAACAACCGGATTTGTAATATCAGTACCAGCAGATACAATAAATACCTTGGGTTTATTGGTTGCTACGGAGGTTGTGGCTAATGGTTCATTAACTACCGTTATGCCATTAACAGCATTGAATGATAGTAACTTAGTTAAACTCTATTTCTCAACAGCAACAACTGCTGGTCATTATGCAAATTTCGATGGTGTTAATAATGGTCAATTCGTAGATGCAGTTGCACCTGTCGCTAATCAATGTGCTGGAATTATAATGGAAACGATCGCCGGTGCTGGATTGGCTATAGTATTGATTCAACGACAATAGGTGATATGCTATGTTGTATAGAATGAAGATGGATGAAAAAATAGTATTTGAGGCAGATTTAGTTAATCCTCCAACTGAGGCACAAATCAATGCTAAAGTACAAAAAATAAAGGATGCTGGATTTACTGGTAGACTTACAGTCTATAAATGCATTCCAAAAACTACTTATGATGAAAAAGAAATATTTGCAATTGATGTGGTTTAAATGACTGATATTAACAATGATGGAATTGATGAAAATATCCAACATATTTGTTCCATTGCTGTTGGTGTTGTTGCATTAGTTTGCGGTAATTTACTTGCGTATATTTATGATGGTGAATACCTGAAAATTATGATTGGTTGCGATCTTCTAATTATAGGCAGTTATCTTAAGGTTTCTGTCGATAAGTATTTTGCGAAAAAGGGTTAGTTATGAAAAACCCAAAATGTACCGGTTATGCTTTTGATTTGCGACATAGAGAAACAACCATGAAACTGGTTAAGTCTGCGTGGGGAGATCATTACTTATGTCCATATTGTGGTAAAATAGTTAATAAATAGAAAAGTTTATTACTATCTAACGCTATCAGGTTAGATGGTGATAAATACGGACTTAAACCAAATACAGGCAATAGGAAAATCCGCCCGCAAGCTACAGAAAGTTTGCGGTGAGAATAACGCGAACCGACAGGTTAACCTTTTGGAGAATAACCTCGTGGTTGTTCTCTCCGAGGCAGTATCATCCACAGATATGCGAAAGATACTGAAGATCGCCGAAAGGATCGGGGTGCCGACATTGCGCCCGCAGACCGATAATAAGTTTATCGTGCAAATCGATCTGAATCCCGGCCCGTTGGTGGTAGCTAAGCCCAAGGTGGCACCTGTCAAGCAGACGGTGCCAACGACGAAAAAGACCAAGTAGATTCAACCCGGTTCAAATCCGGGTTTTCCCTCAGTCTTTATGGGGAAAAATGAATCTGCCTAAAGGTATAATGGTAACTTGGAATGGGGAATCTGAGATAAAACCGATAACTTATGTTAGAATTACTTTTGGATTTAAGATACCATGTATTTTGCCAACGAAATTTTGTATGTTTTGTAAAAGATTAGAATTTTGTAGACTGGGCTTTAGATTGGCTTATGCGTTTGGGGTTAAATGGAGATGGGTGAAATAATGCCTCTTATAAATGGTAAAAAATGTGATGGATTGTGTTCCATATGCTTCTATAGGATGCATTGCGATCGTCATTCATCTAAATTTGAATATCCTACTGTTAAATCAAATAAAAAATTTTCACATCGAAATCCAAGAAAAAGATTATTCCCAAAAGTTGAGGGGAATAGTAATGTGCGTATTTTAGGACAGGATTTTAAACATGAAAAGCGGGTGAAAAAGGATGCATAAGAAACCGGTAATCGTAAAAAACTTGAGAAAAGTTAAACCAACTAAAGACTATATTATATTTTGTAATTTAATTAAAAATAGTACTGCTTTTCATTCCAGAAAAATTACCTTACATAAAGATGGAATTACATCAATAGAAACCTATATGGGTACCGCCTATAAAGAATTGAAAAAATGCTGGACTTATCATAAACCAAAAGCTTTATATTATTAGATACATTTATATACCCATAAATGTATATGGGTTATGGTGGTAAAAATGGATCGGCATATGATGTATACGGAAATGATGGGACATATAGCAGAAGCGCAGGTTATAATGAATGATATTTGCGAAAGCACACCAGATAATTCATGCATAAATTGTCCATTGCGACGGAAAAAGAAAAATTTGTGCGATCGTATATCGAGAATCAAGTAATTTAAAATCAGTTTTTTAGTCATTTTTATTGAGGTTTTGCGGTTTTTGGGTACTATATCATCATC
>Ga0233425_10008675_pt1 | contig 13330 bp, 13 predicted proteins | sample Watercolumn_Towu_2_FD_181712 | JGI IMG/M metagenome (GOLD analysis project Ga0233425, IMG submission 181712) | Freshwater microbial communities from Lake Towuti, South Sulawesi, Indonesia - Watercolumn_Towuti2014_140_MG | ecosystem: Environmental > Aquatic > Freshwater > Lake | place...
TTTTCTCCTCCGGCCAGGGCATGAAACAGGGTTGTCTTTCCGGTTTGAGGTAGTCCGATTATTCCAATTTGCATGGGCAGAGTATGCCTCAAATTATGTTTCCGGTCAAGAGAACACTTTATGGACAGGGTTCAAGGGGGCGTGGATTCGAAAGACTGGGGAGAAAGGAATGGGGAGGCTTACAGGACAACACCGGGACGTTTTTTTCCCGGCACCCAGCTTCACAGGGCAAGCAGTGCTCCGAGAAAAGACGTCCTTGCCCTCGGGGCAAATCCCCCGAGGGCAAAAATATCTTTAGCTTTTGTCTCCTAAATCAAGTCAGCCCTAGGCTGATGGGTGGAAAAGATTATCCTTGTCCCATGGCATGACGGGCGCAGTTGAAGCCCTTACCAAGTTCACAGAGCACGCAGGCGTCGTTGGTTTTTTCAGTAATCATCAACTGGGATTCACAATTTCCACACAGGCGCTCTTTCCCCCTTTCCATGGGTCCGGCACAGGGGGAGATGGTCATGGGGCAGAGCATGGTACAGGAACCGCACCGTTTGCAGAAATCAGGACGGACCCCGAAGGGAAAATCCACATGACGCTCCTTACCACGGCCGACAAAGCCGATGGCCTTGGCCTGCCACATTTCGGCACATACCCGGACACAGCGGCCGCAAAGGATACAGTCGGAATTCCGAAAGGGATAGCGCACCTCTTTCACCCCGCAGCGAACGGCCATATCCTGCACCGCCCGGGAATTAGGGGCCTGGGCCACCAGCAGCTCGGCCAGATTGCGTCTCAGTTTTCGGATCTTGTCGGTATTGCTCCTGATGATCATTCCTTCTTCCACCGAAAGGGTGCAGGAAGTGGTCACTTTGGATCGGCCGTGGGCGATCTGTTCGACCACACACAGACGGCAGGCGCCGATATCCGACAGGGTCGGGACATGGCATAAATGGGGGATACAGATTCCATATTCAATGGCTGCATCCAGGACACTCGTTCCTCTGGCCGCCTTTATATGGGCTCCATCGACAATCAAGGTAACATATTCTCTCATAGTTCACCTCATTAACTGACCGAAATCGATTCAAATTGACATTCACTGATACAGAGTCCACACCGGGTGCAGAGATCGTTATTAATCCGGTGGGTGTGCTTCTTTTGGCCCTCAATCGCCAGGTTCGGGCAATTCCGTTTGCACACGCCGCAGCCCGTACATTTCTCTTCATTGACCGTATAGCTGATCAAAGACTGACAAACCCCGGCCGGACACCGTTTCTGGTCGATATGAACATGATATTCGTCGAGGAAATACTTCAGGGTAGAAAGCACCGGATTGGGGGCGGTTTTGCCCAAACCGCACAACGACGTCTCCTGGACGGTTTCTGCCAATTCCTTGAGCAGATCGATTTGTTCCGGTCGGCCCCGGCCTTCGGAGATATCGGTGACGATTTCCAGCATCCGGTCGATCCCCAGACGGCAGGGCAGGCATTTCCCGCAGGATTCATCCTGGAGAAAGGTCAGGAAGTATTTGGCCACATCCACCATACAGGTGCTTTCATCCATAACCACCATGCCTCCGGAACCGACCATGGAACCGGCCTGCGTCAGGGCATCGAAATCGACCGCCAGATCAAATTGTTTCACCGGAAGACATCCCCCGGACGGTCCTCCGGTCTGAACGGCCTTAATGGCCTTCCCATCCGCCGCTCCGCCGCCGATATCATAGACCACCGTCCACAAGGGAGTTCCCATGGCCACTTCCACCAGACCGGTATTTTTGACATGGCCGGTCAGGGCCAGGATTTTGGTCCCTTTGCTGTTTTTACTCCCTTTGGCCGCAAACCAATCGGCCCCGTGCTCCATGATCCCGGGCACATTGGCCCAGGTCTCGACATTATTCAAGGTAGTCGGCATATGCCAGAGGCCGTCAACGACGGTGTGGACATCCTTCGGCCGGGGTTCGCCTACTTTTCCTTCCAGAGAGGCCATCAGAGCGGTGGATTCTCCGCAGACAAAGGCCCCTCCACCCCGGGCGATTTCCACATCAAAGGAAAAGGAGGTTCCCAGGATATTCTCGCCCAAAAGCCCCCTGGCCCTGGCCTGAGCCACGGCCTGCCGGGCATGTTTGACGGCCAGGGGATATTCATTGCGGACATAGATATAGCCTTTTTGGGCGCCAATGGCCCAGGCCCCGATCATCATCCCTTCCAGGACCAGGTGGGGATTTCCTTCCAGTAAACAACGATCCATATAGGCACCGGGATCCCCTTCATCGGCATTACAAATGACATACTTTTCTTCTCCCGGGGCCTCCCGGCATTCCGCCCACTTCCGGCCGGTGGGAAATCCCCCGCCCCCTCGTCCCCGGAGACCGGATTTCTTGATTTCGTCGACAACGGTCTCAGGAGAGGTGTGGGTGATCGTTTTCATCAAGGCCGAATATCCCCCCACGGCCAGATAGTCTTCGATCGATTCCGGATCGACCAGACGATTCATGGCCAACAACTGCCGGTCCTGGGCCCGGTAAAAGGGGATGTCCGACTCTTTTTTAATCTTCTTTCCGGAAACCGGATCGGTATACAGCAGCCGGTCGATGACCTTTCCTTTCCCCAGGGACAGGGAAACGATCTCCGGAACATCTTCGGGACTGACATGACAGTAGAAGAGGTTGGCCGGATCCAGGACCATGATCGGTCCCTGTTCACAAAAACCATGACACCCGGTGGTGCGGATGCGGACGTTATTCTCCAGTCCCTGGGCCGCCAGTTCCTTTCTCAGCTTTTTAATCACCTCTTTTGATTTGGAGGCTTGACAGCCTGTTCCGGCACAGGTCGTCAAAGTCTTCTTGATCTTTTTCCGTTCCGTCTGCAGTTTTTTCCGGATCGCTTCCAATTCCTTAAGACTGCCTATTCTGGCCATGATCCTTTCCCTCCTTTTCCGCTTTACGAATAGACTGGATGAGCTTACGAAGTTTGGCGGGGGTCATATGATGATGATAGGCCCCGTTTTGGACCACTACCGGTCCCAAGGCACAGGCCCCCAGACAATTCACGTGTTCGACGGTAAAAAGTCCGTCGTCGCTCATTTCACCGGGCTTGAGCTGGAGTTGGTTCAGGGCCTGATTCAGAAGAAGCTTGGCCTGACGCACATGACAAGCCGTGCCTAAACACATGGTCAGGACGTGTTTCCCCCGGGGCTTAAGCGAAAAGGCTTTATAAAAGGAGGCCGTACGAAAGACCTCAATCAAGGGGACGCCCAACTCCTTGGCCACAATGGTCATAGCCTCTTGGGAAATATATCCAAAGGATTCCTGAACATCCTGGAGCACCTCAATCAACAGATGGGGTTGACTCCGCCTTGTTTGAACACAAGACTCAAGGGATTGCAGATGCATGAAAGGGCCCTCCTTCACGGTTTTTTATTGACGGCTTTCAGTTTATCCGTTAAAATTACCCCGGTAAATGTCCTAAAAATGCTCATTTTATACCTATATTTGATAGGTAGTTTTTATAACTATTTTTTGCCCATAAAATACCTATTTAAAATCCACAAGGAGAATAACGAGATGGCTAAAAAGCAGCCGCCTTTCTTCCAGAAAGCCCCTCTGGAAGAACCTCTCATTCCTTTTTGGGAAATACCCTTCCCCTGGCAGATCCCTCCCAACCAGGAGACGGAACCGCAGAAGATAGAAATCGCCCTCCGGGAGCGCATTAAAGAACTGAATTGTCTCTACCGGATCGGCCAATTGGCCGATCGCCATAGTGATTCGATTGATCAGTTTTTAAAAAATCTGGTGGATCTCTTGCCGCCCTCCTGGCAGTACCCGGAGATCACCTGTGCCCGGATCACCTTTAACGGGACGGTCTATAAAAGCAAAGGGTTCAAAGTGACCCGTTGGCGCCAGTCCTCCCAAATTTTGATGTATAACAAGCCGGCTGGGGAGGTCTCCGTTTTCTATCTCGAGGAACGGCCGGCAGAGGCGGAAGGGCCCTTTCTTAAAGAAGAGAGGGCCTTGATCGATGCCATCGCCGAACGGATCGGCACCATCGCCATGCGCATTTCGGCCGAATTGGAACTGCAGGAAATCAACCGGCAATTAACCGTGGAGCGTAAGGCCCTGCAGGAGGCCAATGCCGCCATGCGGACCGTTCTGGCCCGGATCGAAGAACAGAAGCAGGAGGTCTATCAAAACATCCAGGCCAATGTTGAAAAAATCCTGATGCCCGTTCTCCATGCCCTGATGGTCGAACTGCCCAGAGGTCAGAGAAAATATGTCGAAATCTTGAGGACCCAGCTTGAAGAGATCACCTCTCCATTTATCAAGCAGCTTTCCCAGGGTTTTCACTCCTTAACCCCCAGCGAGATAGAAATCTGCAACCTGATTCGAAGCGGAAGGCGCACCAAAGAAATCGCCGAAATCCGGGGGATCTCCACAGCGACGGTGAATCGCCACCGGGAACATATCCGGCGGAAACTCAAAATCACTAATCAGGAAGTCAATCTGCCGACCTTTCTGCAATCGAACATGTGGAAACAGGAGCGGGGATAATGAGGATGAAAATTTTTTTCATGAGGTCCATTTAATTATTTCATTCCTCCGGGTTTTTGTGTACCATCCACTTCATCCCTCTTCCGGGGCACATTCATCAATGGAGCACATCAGATGCACACCGGTTCAGCCGAAAAAATCAGGTTTCCCTCCGAATCCCTTTATCTGGAAGGATTATTGATCCAGGACCGTTTTTCCCAGGCCGTCGTCATCTCTCATCCCCATCCCTTATATGGAGGGGACATGCATAACCATGTGGTCGGTTTAGTGGCCGAGGCCTTTCAGGAACTCGGTTGGACGACGTTGCGGTTTAACTTCCGGGGGGTCGGCCGGAGTGAAGGCGATTTTGATCAGGGGCTGGGGGAACAAAATGATGTCTTGGCCGCGGTGACCTACCTGCGCGACCGGGGCATGGGCCAAATCATTTTAGCCGGCTATTCCTTCGGGGCCTGGGTCAATGCCTTAGCGGCCCAACAACATCCGGATCTTTCACACTCGATCCTCATTGCCCCTCCTTTGGCTATGATGGATTTCACTTTTCTCAGGGACGATTCGAAAACAGCCCTTATTGTTGTCGGGGACCGAGACCCCTTCTGCCCCCAGAAGGACCTCAGGACATTGTTGGAGGCTCTGCCGTCACCCCCACCCCTAAAAATCATCATCGGGGCGGATCATTTCTTTTCCCAGGGTTCTGCCGAACTGCACTCCGCCATCAAAGAACTTCCCCTCCTGAAAACAGTCCGCCATGAATCTTAAAAAAACCGGCATCTGGTGTTTTTCTACCTATCTGGCCGAAGGGCTTCCTTTCGGGATCATTCGTCTGCTCTCCTCGATCTTCTTCACCGATATCGGCTTGAAAGAACGTTATCTCGGCTATTTAAATTTTTTAGGAATCCCCTGGAATCTCAAATTTCTCTGGGCTCCTCTCCTGGACATTATCGGCACCAAACGGACCTGGATGATCATCATCCAATCCCTGATTTCCATCTTAGTTGCCGCCATTTCTTTGTCTTGCTTTAGTGCCGCCGGTCAGATGGATCCGAGCTGGTTTATCGCCGTCATCGCCGGGACGTTCGTCATCCTGGCCTTTCTATCGGCCACCAACGACATTGCCATAGACGGTTATTACATGGAAGGCCTCACCGATCCCAAGGAACAGGCCGCTTATACCGGCTATCGTGTTTTTGCCTACCGGGTGGCCATTGTCCTGGTCCGCAGCGGTTTTGTGGCCCTGGCGGCCCTGGCTACCGCCCGATTCGGTGATGCCGATCCCTATCGGCCATGGGGCGTGGCCTTTGCCGCTGCCGCTCTAACCATGTCTTTAATCACTTTGTTTCATATGCGGCACCTTCCCCGATTCGAGCAGGAACGGACCGGCCGGTCGGTGAACGTTATCTTCCGGGATTTTGGCCGGGCCTTTGCCTCTTATTTTGAACAGGAAAAGGTCATCCTGGTGATCATTTTTATCATTATGTATAAAATCGGTGACGAGATCCTCTTCTCCATGGGCACACCTTTTCTGATGCGGGAATTGGGTGTAACCAAAGCGCAACTTTCCTGGTTGGGCGGTATACTGGGGGCCTTGGGGACCATCGCAGGCACCTCCATCGGCGGGATCTGGATCAAGAAAAAAGGCTTAAAGAAAGCCATCTGGCCCTTGACCATCCTGATGAATTTTAATATCTGGGCCTATGTCTGGCTGGCCTGGAGCCGTCCTCAGGCCGATACGGCCTCCGGGTTGGCGGTCATTGCAGCGGTTCACACCTATGAGCAAATGGCTGCCGGATTGGGAAACGCCGTGCTTCTGGTTTACCTCTTGCGGACCTGCAAACCGGAATTCAAGGCCTCTCATTATGCCGTCGGATCGGCCATCATGTCCCTCTTTTCAACTCTTTTCGGCGGGTTCGGGGGGCTTATCGTGGAACAAATGGGCTATCTGAATATGTTCATCATGGCCTTTTGCGCCTCCATCCCTGCTATGGCACTGATGTTCTGGGTGCCTATTCGGGAAGAAGGATCTCCTTGACATGCCTTCTTTTCCTGTCGTCCAAGCGGACAAGATATCCAAACGGTTCAATCATCTGACCGCCGTGGATCAGATCTCTTTTGAAATCCATTCCGGGGAATGCTTCGGCTTTCTCGGGCCGAACGGAGCCGGCAAGACCAGTACCATCCGGATGATCTATGGCTTTTCTCCCCTCAGCGGGGGTCGTCTGCTGGTCTTCGGTCAAGATATCAAAAACCATCTACGGGAGATCAAGGCCCGGATCGGGGTCTGTCAGCAGGAGAATAATCTTGATCCCGATCTGACGGTCTGGGAAAACCTGCTGGTCTATGCCCGTTATTTCAACCTGCCGGCCCAAACCGCCAAGGAACGGGCCGAAGCCTGGTTGGACTTTATGGGGCTGTCCCATAAAAAACAGGCTCCTATCCCTGAACTCTCCGGGGGTCTCATGCGCCGTCTGGTGATTGCCAGGGCCCTTATCCACAATCCGGAACTGCTGATTTTGGATGAACCGACTACCGGCCTGGATCCACAATCCCGGCATCAGGTCTGGGAGCAGCTCTGGCAGCTTAAAGCCAGGGGACTCTGTATCCTCTTGACCACCCATTATATGGACGAGGCCGAGCAGATCTGCGACCGCCTGGTCATTATGGATCAGGGGCGTATCCTGGTGGAAGGGGTACCGGGGTTCCTCATCAAGGAACACATCGGTGGAAATGTGATAGAAGTGGAGAATCCCTCCCGCCGTCTGATTGACTTTTTAAAGGCCTCTCAGGTCCATTTCGAACACTTACTTCATCGTCTGGTGGTCCATACCCGGGAGGGAGAAAAACTATTCAGCCGCATTTCCGGAGATTTTTGTGAAAGCGGTTGTACCCTGCGGATGGCTACTTTAGAAGATGTGTTCCTAAAATTTACCGGCCGGGGGCTGCGGGAATGAATCAGGCCTCATCGAACGCAGGGATTCCCTCTCCGAACTCCCAAGGCCCGACTCCGAGCTCTCTTTCCTGGCGCTTCCTCCGGGTCTGGCAGCGTAATTGGGATGTCTATATCAAGACCTGGAAAATCAATTTCCTGCCCCCCCTGCTGGAACCCTTTTTTTATCTCCTGGCCTTTGGGGCAGGACTGGGCTATCTGGTGGGCCAACTCACTTTTGCCGGAAAACTGATCAGCTATTCAGCCTTTATTGCTCCCGGTCTGCTGGCCATCAATATCATGCAGAACGCCTTTTTTGAAAATACCTATGCCTCCTATGTGCGGATGTATTATCAAAAAACCTTCGATGCCATCATGGCCACGCCATTAACCGTAGAAGAGATTATTTTAGGAGAGATCTTTTGGGGGGCCAGCCGTTCCCTGATGGCCACGGCCCTGATGATGCTGATCCTTTCCTTTTTCGGGCTGCTCACCTATCCCTGGGCTTTGGGCATCCTGCCGATAGCCCTCTTGGGCGGACTCGCCTTTGGAGCCGTGGGGATGTGTTTTACGGCCTTAATGCCGAATATTGAAACCTTCAACCTTCCGGTCTTTCTTTTCATTACCCCCATGTTTCTTTTTTCAGGGACCTTCTTTCCTCTTGAACAGCTTCCCCTATGGGCCAAAATACTAGCCGGATTTTTCCCCCTGACCCATGTCGTAGAACTGACCCGGGCATTGGCTCTGGATACCTTAACGCTGTTCAATCTAGGGAATCTTTTCTACCTCCTGATTTTTACTTTAATTGCCCTGCCGTTGGCTCTCCGACTGATGGTCCGCCGATTGATTCATTAACAGGCAGCCAAACCCCTCCGAGAAGATCAGCCGAGGGTTATCAAGTTGACTCGTCTTCAGGTTTATGGTAATCACTTTCTTATCCGGGGAAGCGGTCCTTCCCAAGGGTCTTAACGAATAAAGATCAAAAAAGGATGTCTTGTGTCCTCCCATTCATGAAACGCCCCCAACCACCAACAACCGAGAAACGCACACCCGGTACAAAAAGGAGGGTACTCCTTATTTCTCTGCTCCTTGCGGTGGTCACCTTTATCGTCTTCTTTCAAGTTATTCAGAGCGAATTTGTCAACTTCGATGATGATGTCAACATTACGGAGAATCAAATCATCCGGAACGGCCTGACGGCCAAAGGCATAGTCTGGTCCTTTACCACCGTTCACGCCGGGTTCTGGCATCCTTTGACCTGGCTCTCTCACCTGATCGTCGTCCAGCTCTTTGGGTTGAATCCGGGATGGCATCACCTGGTTAATCTCATCCTGCATCTGGCCAATACCATCTTGCTCTTTATCGTTTTCAACCGAATGACCCAGGCCTGCTGGCCGAGCGCTTTTGTAGCCGCTCTCTTTGCCCTCCACCCCTTACATGTGGAATCGGTCGCCTGGGTCACTGAGCGAAAAGACGTCCTTTCAACTTTTTTCTGGATACTTACCATTCATCAATATATCTCTTATGTGACCCGGCCCGGTCTTAAAGAATACCTGACCGTCTTCTTTTGCTTTACTTTAGGACTGATGGCCAAGCCGATGCTGGTCACTCTTCCTTTTGCCCTGCTCCTTCTTGATTATTGGCCTCTTTGCCGCCTGGAGCAGAAAAGACCATCACCGGAGGTAAAACACCCTCCCCAAAAGAAAGGGAAAAAAGAACCGGCGACGGTTCAAACCCAGGGACAACCGACGGTCCTCCAATGGTCGCAGATCCGCCCGCTTCTCCTTGAAAAGATCCCTTTTTTTGGTCTAACCCTGCTTTTTTGTATCGTCAGTTATCTTGCCCAGAGTTATTGGGGTGCACTCAGCTCATTTGAATCCCTTTCCCTGAGTGCCCGTCTTGCCAATGCCCTTATTTCTTACCTGGAATATATAATCCGGATGGTCTGGCCCGTAAACCTGGCCGTTTTATATCCTCATCCAGGGTCATGGCCGACCTGGCAGGTATTGGTCTCCGTCGCACTCCTGATCTTTTTTACGATCCTGGCCTTCCTTACACGGAAGAGGCACCCCTATGGAATAGTGGGTTGGTTCTGGTATCTGGGAACACTGGTTCCCGTCATTGGAATCGTCCAGGTAGGCGGTCATGCCATGGCTGACCGCTACAGCTATGTTCCTCTCATCGGTCTCTTTATGATCATCTCCTGGGGGATGGTGGAACTCCTGAAGACATGGTCCTACCGGAAACAAATCCTGGCTGCCTTATCCGGATTGAGTCTCCTGATTCTATCTTTGCTCACCTGGCGACAAGTCGGTTACTGGCAAGGAAACCTCTCCCTTTACAATCACACTCTGGAAGTGGCCACGAAAAGAAGTTTCTCCCTAAAAAACAGGGACCGGGATGACCCAAAAGATTTAGCAATAATTACTCCCTCAGTTAAGAACAACCCGGGAATGGCCTTAATTTATAACAATCGCGGCGTTACTTATCGAGAGCGCGAAAACTACCAGCAGGCAATCAAAGACTACGACAAAGCCATTGATCTGGACCCGAAATTTGTCAAGACTTATTACAATCGGGCAATTACTTATGATATTCTTGGCAATTATCAGCAGGCCCTCAAGGACTATGATAAAGCCATAGAACTCGACCCTAAGGAGGCAAAGTCTTATAACAACCGCGGAATTGTTTATGGCCGCCTCGGCAATCTGCCTCAGGCAATCAAGGATTTCGGTAAGGCCCTCGAACTGGACCCCCAATATGCTGCGGCCTATATGAATCGCGGAATTGCTTATCATAAACTTGGCAACCTGCCACAGGCCCTCAGCGATTTAAAGAGCGCAGCCCGATTGGGGGATAAGGCCGCCCAGGATTTATTAAAAAACAAAGGACTAGGCTGGTAATACGCTTATTTCCAAAAAGGGGTTTTAGGATTTCGGGGTTGAAGCAACCTGATCAAGATCTGGTGCTTCCTGGTAAGGAAAACTATATTGCCTAAAATTCGCTTCTCTCTGGCCAAAAATTGGCCTTCAAGAAGCATCCCGGTCTGGGGTTCAAGGAAGTACTTCCACGTCTTTCATTTGAATCCTCGCCCCCATGGCCCCTTGAATCTTTAAGCAACTTTTCATCTTTGATGATACCTCGCATCTGGCAGACCATGGGAATTAATATGATTATAGAAAGCAACATAATTAATGCAACACCAATGCATTTCTGCCGAATTATCCCCCCTTTAGCAAAGGGAGGCGAGGGTGGACTTAATAGCCGAAGAAATCCCCCTCATTCCCCCTTTTCCAAAGGGGGAGGTTCGGATGAGCACTATCAAACACCCATTAACACTTTTCAAAATCGCAGAGGCTCCCATTGCACTACTTTTGCGGTTCTCAATAAAAGAGGGAGCCGTATGGAAAATGAAGAGGCGGAAGGCTATGATTCCTAAGCGCTTCAATTTTCCCCAGTAGATAATCGTTCCCTTTGTTACCTGAAAGTAATATACTATGACGAAACGAAAAATTGACAAAACGAAAAAAAAATCCAAATCGGACCCGTTAACCGTTTCCTCGGCTACGGATTCTCAGGACACTCCTTATCCCCATCAAAAATGGGTTTTCCTCGGCCTGATGTGCATGACTTTCCTCTTGCGTCTAATCATTCTGTTCAACTCCAGGCATTACCTGGACAGTGATGAAGCTGTAATTGCCATGGAAAGTCTGGATATTATCGCAGGAGAACCTATTCCTTTTTTTTTATACGGTCAAGTCTATGGCGGTGGACACACGGTTGAAGCCTTGATGGCCGCACCATTATTCTTTCTTTTTGGACCCATCGATTATTTGTTAAAAATCAGCCTGGTCATATTTGCCTGTCTTCATATTTTACTTGTCTATATTACTCTTTATCAGTTCTTCAATAAGAGATTCGCCCTTATTGCTTCAGCAGTATTTTCCATCTTTTCAACCTTTTTCGCTTTCAACTTCCGGGCCAACGGCGGCATGGTGACCCTAATGGCTGGATGGTTAGGATGGTATTTATTCTTTCAATCTTATTTCTCTGAAAAAGAGAAAAAACTTTTCCTGCTTTTTTCCGGAATTGCTCTCGGTTTTGCCTATTATTGTTTCGATTTTGCGCTCTATTACCTGTTGGGGGTCTTCATTCTTTGGGTACTGAAAGATCGTCTGCAGATTTGGAAAAAATGGGCATCGTTACTTACTTTCACGGGAGGTTTTTTTATTGGCGCCATGCCGCTTGTCTACTATAATTTGGCAAACGATTTTGCGAACATCAAAGGACTCTTATTAATAGCCGGCCCCGGTTCGTCTCCTTTATATAGCACACTGAAAAAATTTGGAGTCCTACTCGCCCATGATCTCCCGGCCTTCTTCAGCCTGGATGTTAACGATTTCCCTTCAGAAATATCACCGATCTCTTATCTATCATACGGTCTTTTTCTACTCGCTGTAATCTATACGATTATGAAAACTGCTCGACCATTTTTCTCTCTGACCAAGGGAAGCTTAGCCCGACGAGGGAATATCCTGGACCGAGAAGACAGGATTGCTTATATCCTTTTACTGTTGTTCCTCTACCTGCTCATATATTGCCTTAGCGCATCTGGCGGGAAGGCAACGCGCTATCTAATCCCTCTCTCTCCCTTGGTGCCAATTGTCCTTGCCTGGCCTATTTGTTTTTTTCGAAGAAGATGGTTTATCCCAGCAGTGACGCTGGCCTTCTTGTTTGGAGGGATACAGCTATACTATCTTGTCCAGCTAGCCCAGGATGATACGGTTCTGGAATGGAGAAACGTCACCCATGGAGAGGATGTCAAGAAGCTGGCCACATTCCTGTTGGACAATAACTTCACAACCGTCATGACTCCCTATGAAATAAAATGGAAGCTCATGTTCGCGAGTCAGAGAAAAATTATTGCCGCCTCATATATGTTCGGCTTTGATCGTGAACATAAATACAATAGAGAGGTGGTTGAACGCGTCAATCACCAAAATGTTCCCTTAACTGTTGTCTTTGATAAAGCGTACAAGTTACCCCAAATCGCCCTCAATTTTAACCCCCAGGGGGCGTTCGATGTAGAGGGATTCCATCAATTCCTTCGGCAGAATAATATCAATTACCGGATCACGCCTGTTGGCCGAGATTACCTCGTCTATCACGGTTTTTCAGAACCCATAAGGCTGCCGGACCCATATAAAAACCAAGGCTAAGGAGGGGCGCGGTTGGTAATTCCTTCAATCCCTGATTAACTTTCCCAATATTTTGACCGGAACCAACCTCCCCTCCTCTGTCGCCCATCGGTCCACTTTGAGACGATTCTTCTACCTCGCTGTAAGGTTTTTCTAATGGATAACATGTTAATATTTAACAAAAATCATGACAAAAGCAATTTCCTATTGACAAACCCTAACCCATTAAATTAAAAAGATAGTTTTTGTACTGGATATTAGTAAAAGGATATTGAGATGAAGTTCTGGAGATTGCCGCTAGATGCCGAGTCCCATTCCATACCGATTGGGGAACTTTTCATCATCAAAGACCGCTGTAAGGGGTGCGGCTTTTGTATTGAATTCTGCCCCAACCAGGTCCTCAAGGAAGCCGCTGAATTCAATAAAAAAGGGTATCATCCCCCCCTGGTTACCAAACAAGGGGAATGCGTCAATTGTAATCTCTGCGAAATCATCTGTCCGGAATTTGCCATTTATAGCGTACTTAAGGAATATAAGGAACTGACGGTCGAGGATATTGCCAACTATTCAAAAAAATTCCAACCCGGCCCCTCTTCCTCAACCGGCGGGTCCGTTTCAAAAACATAATTTTTAAAAAAAACCGTTCGTCGTTCGGCGTTAAGCGTTCGGCGA
>Ga0233425_10008676_pt1 | contig 13330 bp, 17 predicted proteins | sample Watercolumn_Towu_2_FD_181712 | JGI IMG/M metagenome (GOLD analysis project Ga0233425, IMG submission 181712) | Freshwater microbial communities from Lake Towuti, South Sulawesi, Indonesia - Watercolumn_Towuti2014_140_MG | ecosystem: Environmental > Aquatic > Freshwater > Lake | place...
GAGTTACTAACTCTTCAGTATATTATCGTAAGTGTATCAAATACAATAAGTTATGTAAATGCCATGAGTAACAAAAAGCCCCTGGTCTCATCAACCAAGGGCTCCCTGTCATTTAGTGGCGGAGAGACCCTACTTCGCTATTCTATGCAAACTCGTGAAGCTTCGTAGAGATTTACTGCACCATTCTCCTTCGCCAATTTCTTCGAAGCCCTACCACTGTTTACCAGTAGAAGGGCGAAGAAGAATGGCGGAGAGATAGGGAGTCAAATAAGCACAAATCCGCAACTCTCCATCGGTAAATAGGTTACAACGTAACTTGTTTTATGTCAATGGAATAGCTATTCTACCTGTTATCCCCTGCCTTCCTCTATTATGACCTATTTTCGCTTTAGTTGGGCACAGTATGGGCACAAATATCATTATGAAAAATCAAGCACTTTCATATTGATCATATAAGAATCCGTATCTTTGATTTTAATAATAAGGGCTTGTTTTAGTAATTTATCTACATCTCTCCTGGCCGTTCTTTCCGACACGCCTTTATAGATGGCTTGAAACAATTCTACTTCAAATAAATCTTTTAAAGAAAATTTATTAGCAGGAGAATTAAGCATAATATTTATTAGATTATATTGTCTTTGCGATATAGTCTTACTCTTACGTAAAAAATTAAAGTAATCGCGCAGAGACAATAGCCTTATAGCCCAATAAATCTTATCTCTTAATTCTTTAACAGATTCCACCAAGCCTTTTGCAACAAATTCGATGAAACATGTGTTATCGTATTTCTTATCTCTTTCAGATGAAGAAAATGATATAAAATATTCATCAATGTTTTTTTGATAGTAATTTGATAACATCTCAGGTATATACTTATAGCCTGCACATTTTAGAATTAATGCCTCAATGGCACGAGCAGTCCTGCCATTACCATTCCCAAACGGATGAATTAGTCCTAAATAATAATGAGCCAACCCTCCCTTAACCAAAGGACCTAAACTAACCACATCTACTGCATTAATCCATTCTATGTATTCTTTCATTAATTTTTTTATATCATCAATTTGTTTTGGCGGTCTATACACTCCTCCATGAGCTTTATTTCCAACATATTTTTCACCACCCATATACTGCCCCGGCTCATTATCCTCTTTATCAGTATCTTTGGTTATTATGGCATGTATTGTCTGGATGACCTCTTCGGTTAAGACAAATGGTATTTCTTTTGGGCAATAATTATCGATAAAGGCGTATACCTTTTTTAGATTATCAATCTGGATCTGTGCGTCGTTTAATTTTTTACGAACTACATCGGACGAAATTATTTTACCAACTTCTTCTTCCGATAGTGGGTTTCCCTCTATTCTCGCCGTTCCAAATATTGATCTCCTAATTAAATCAACTTGTAATTGCGCTGTTACTTCTGGTAAAATTGGTATATTTTTAATAGAATCGTAAAATGCTTGAAATTCTACCAAGTATTTTTCAATCTTTTCTTTTTCATATGTTTCACTAAAAGTAAATGGGCCAAACTTAAATGTATCTATTTTTTTCATTGTTTTTGACCTTTATTTTGTCACGTTTTATATATTCATAACTTATTGATCTACAATATAATATATATCATATGATTTAGTATTAGTCAATTGATTTGTCATAATATTTGACAGTCAAAATATCTTATCTACATTTAATCGGATTTTACTTCTTCCTCGCGTTTCCTTACTTAGCAACCATTTATCAATCCTTTGCTCTCTGAATCTTATCAAATCTCCCACACGAATATACGGCACATATTGGTAATGTACCCACTTATATATTGTAGATGACCCAACTTGAAGTTTTTCGCTAAGCTGTTTTGGAGTTAATAATCGATCCATATAGGTTTAGAGTTACTAACTCTCCGCCTTTTTGTTATAAGTTGCTGCCGTATATATTGTTATCGTTTTACAGCTCGATCTTGTGCCCATAAAATGCCCATTCTTGTCATCGATACGTCTTTTTTTCCAATATTATCCTTTCGACCTTTTCCAGCCTTTGACCTATATCTTCCAATTCAATGGCTTTTAATGCATACTCAATAATATCCCGGCACGCTCCTCGTCTAATATCCTCGCGCTTGGAATTCATAAGGCCCACCAATTCGTCAACGGCCTTCGTAACGCTCAATTTCAGCTTACCCATTGCGTATTCTATAAGCTCATCCCTTTGCCTTTTGAGCTCTAGCTTGAACGCGTCATCCTTGAGCCAGCTATAATAGGCTGTGCGGCTTATTCCAGCCTTATCACAGGCCTCTTCTATAGATTTTGAGCTTAGAATATGTGCTATAACCATTTGCTGTTTTTCAACTAAACGATCTTCCATGTATGCCAATCTCCTTTTAATCTGTTATATTTCGTCCTTTTTTGCATTAGGGCTTATAACAATTATCCGCGGCTTGTAATCTTCTCCGTATACTACCCTCAATTCCCTCTTCTTCCCCTCAACGCTCTCCCCGTCACCCACAAATACTACTATTGGGCCATCTTTCTTATCTTTAGCTACTATATCAGCTTCGATCTTCTCGATTCTCCTCTTCGTATCCATCTCGATCTCCCTTCGTCCTTGTCCTCCACGCATCCTAAAAAATACCCCTCTGGCGATATGCTGGCGACCCCCTGACAACCCCCTGACGACCTATTTACGACAACTTTTTTACGAAGTCGCAGACTTTTGCTTAAACCGCAGCATAAACGCTGTTACATCTGCCTCCAGAAAGTAACGCCTATTGTATATTTCTATGTATGCGAGGCCTTCTGCGATCCATCTTGTTAAAGTTCTTGACTTGCCTGTTTTGCCTATTCTTAAGCCTAAATGTTCTGCAAGATCCTTTTCGAGCCATATCTCCTCCATCTTCATTTACGTCGTCCTCCATAAAACTTTCGACCAATTTTCCTCTTTCCTTTAAGCCTTGGCGCAGGGCCTCAATTTGCTCCTTAGGCGCATACATAAGCTTGCCGATGCAAACCCAGCATATTATCCTAACCGCCTCCTCGCTGTAGTTCCCGGTCCTCTGCTCCTTACAGAGGGAGCAAGTAAAAACCTTTGTACTAAAGTAGCTTGATTTCATATTCTCCTCTTGTTACTCATTATTGTGTAACTCACCCCCCACTCCTTCGTTTTCTGTTACACATATGTATTAATATGGGTATCTATGCGTGCCGCCAGGCGCGGAGCTGATACCCGTTTGATTGATGCGTAAAGTCGCCTCCCTTCCCTTTAACAACCTGCTCAACAAGGCCCTCATCGATAAGTTGCTGCATTTTGCGGAATACATCCATCGGGTTGAGATTGTAACCGTGTTTGTCTCGAATGATCGAGCTGAGGGTTCTATAACCTACAAGAATGGTTGGCCCGGTTGCCTTCTCTATTTGAAACCATCTAAGCGCCTTAACCACAAGAAGCATGCCAAAGCCATCGGCCTTGAAACGCTCGGTCAGAAAACACTCTAATTGTTTGATATCAAACGGCAGGTCTTTGGTAGTCGATCGGTTTAGCAATGATAGTTTGCGGTTAAACTGGCACTTGTCTTTTCCGATGCAATAATCCTCAAGGGCCTTGCAACCCAATTTGACCTCATGCTTATCAACCCACTCAACATATTTGATAAGCTGCCGTCTCTGCTCGCCAATACCAAGAGGCTTTTCGCACCGGTCATTCCACTCGAGGAGCTTGTCTTTAATCTTTGATGAGTCGTAGCCAAGCCTTTTAAGCTCAACTATGATGGCATGGCGCATCTTATTAAACTCGTGGCCCCTTTTCGATCCTGCGAAAAAAGCTTCTTTAACACAATCTCGCATATTTTCAATAGACTTCTTCTTCACGTCATTTCTCCTGAACTGCTTACTAATAACTTTTGGCTTTAGCCGTCAACTCATCGTATTTGGCGATTACGGCCCGCCTTACCACATCGCCCGTCTGCCTGTTAATAGGATGGACGCAGTGTATCTCCTTGCCGTTTGGCAATACCTTTATGGGATAGACCAAGCGGTAGCCGTCCGGAGAGGATGGTGATGTGTAGATCGCTACATTACCGATGTAGAACTGACTGTTGACTACGAAGGAGACAAACGCCACGAGGCCGTTATTAGGCTTTACAGGGATGATCTGGATTTCGGATATTGTAAGGTCGTTCATTACCTTCCTCTCCACATAGTCTTTACTATAGCTACTTCCGCTTGCTATATGGAGGGGATTGGATGGGGGATATTTTATGTAACTAATTGAAATATAAGTAAATAAAAAAATCCCACACCTTTGGGGGATGTGGGAGTTTATGCAGCTGCCCGTTGATACTATTTTTTATGCTTGTGTTGCCTGCCTCTGCGCTCTATTTGAAAGCCATCACCGAAATGTTCTTCAACATCTTGCCTATTTTCGCCCCTGTCCTGTTTATGATTCTCGAGATCTTCAAGCTGTTGCCCTGTCATTATAGGAATTAGAGAAACATAGCCATTACGCTTTTGAGAATAGCCGACTATGATGTCTGGGACATCACATTTTTTTTGCCGAAGCTTATTTACCAATGCCTTATTCAAGTCTTCTATAGCCTTGCTTGGCGCTTGCTTCGTCCCCAAATAATTCTTCATATCGTCCCGGTTGACAATTCCGCCATCAGGTAGTCTCGAAATGAAAACATTAAAAAGCGAATGCATGTGGCCACCCTCTTTAATAAGCAGTTTTTTCCGCTCATTTTTCCATATAACATAGAATGATACTGACGTTTGCTTGTCGCGGTTATCATGGTCCTGTAAAATATAGCACTCGTTTGGCCGCTTCCAAGTCACTGTATCAATCGGAGATATTTTAGGAGTAGCCCTTTGCTTCCCTTTCTTCTCTTTGGATGGTTTAGTTTTAACGCCAACATACGTTTGTAATTGACCTTTCAAAGTTCCGAGATCGCCATAAGTTATCAGGGTATCTTTTATTTCATTGTGGGCATACTCTACCAGATTTATGATACGAGTTTTTTTAGCATTATCGTCCTCCCCTTCCCTAATAATCTGCTCTATATTTTGATCCCTGAATGTCTTGCACAGATACAAATCCATTTCTCTTTTAGACGTGATTTGTTTTAATAAATCACAATGCCCCTGGGTAACGCATCCGGGCAATTCTTTGATAAGTCTATCGAAATTAAATATATACGATTTAAAGCTGGCGATTTTTGGTTTGAGGTCCCCTTCGATATTAACATTTAGATAATGAGGTTCCAACGGCTCCATCTTTGTCAACACTTCTTCTATAGAGTTTATCGTATCTTGAGTAATGCCCTTGAAATATTTAATCTCTTCGATGATATCATCTATCGTTGCGCCAACATAATCTGTGTCACAAGCAAATATCGAACGCCCTTTCCATGCCATTTACTCTAAACTCCTTATATTCGACACTTCATCCTCACATATTTTTAAATATCACTAATACTTTAGCTCGCTCCTTTTATTCTTTTCCAACCACTTCGCTATTTCATCTAGATCAAATCTTACAAGCCGGCCTACCTTGATGTATGGTATGCGCTTCTGGGACGTCCAGGCGTAGACAGTCTCAATGCTTATTTTGAGGTATTCGGAAAGACCTTTGGGGTCTATGAGATTCTTTAGCACTTGACCTCGCTCAAAAGCAAAAGAGCCGGAAGGAGGACCGGCTCTTGCTTAAACATTACTCCGGTGAAAATAATATACTAATCAACCTGCTGCGCTGTTAAAAATATTGCCTTTTCCAGAGCAACGAAGAAATCCTGATAAGTCTTCGGGTCTTCGATTGTCTTGATACCATACTGAGCATTTGCTCTCACCAATAGCTGTTTAGTGCCTCTTTCCCTAATAGTAACGGTCATTGTAACGACAACTTGATCTGCGAATTTTGTTCCAGTAACAGACCCAAGCAGAAGGTCTGACTTATCAATTACAAAATTCAAATCTTGCATAGTGCTAATAACCGTTTGTAGCATTTTCTTCTTATCGGTAGTATCGAAAGCTCGAGACTGAATACTTCTTAATTTTAATTGGCTTGCATCGGTTTCAAAAGCTTTTTGGGCAGTAGTGGCGCATCCAGATATAAAAGCAACTGTAAACAATACAACAAAAATACTACCAACTATTTTATGCCTCTTCATATTTGCTGACCCTCCAGGAACACTGCCTTATTTAGAGCCGTGAAAAATGTCTGATATATCTTTGGATCGTTTATAGTTTCCAGCCTGCTAACCCTGTCAGTCATATTCCATATCACTCTTTGGAATGTTGCTCGAACTACTGTTTTGCTACCATCTCCGGACGGCTGGACAATGATTGAGGCCTTTACCATCTGAGCCTTATCACATGAGGCTGTAGCTCCTCCATAAGTGCCGCCGAGAGCACATAACGTATCAAGCAAGATTGCTCCAGCAATTTGTCCCCCACTAGTAGCATCCGCTTTTTTTGATGCAGCTATAAAGCCAACCTTGGTCTCGCTATTATCTAAAGTAAATCCCAAATCTTGGACTACCCCTGAAACAGCTGACATCATTTTTTGTTCATCTCTTGTATCATATTGCCTGGCTTGAAACTGCCGTCTTTCAAGAGAACCCTTATCAGGCACCATTAGGTTCTTTGGGACACTGGCACAGCCAGCCACTACAAAACATAAAACCGCTATAAGACACAGGGTTAAAGCTGATTGCTTTTTTTTCATATAAATCTCCTAAAAGCTGGATGAATGGTAGGCAAAATCTCGAACTTTTCCGTTCGCGTCAAATTTGATTACTATCGTAAGCGTCTTTTGTGAGGTCCTAGCCGCTCCTGATTCTGGCGCAACAAATCCGATTATTAGCCAGGCGCCGCCTCTTTCATTAGAATAAACCACCTCAGAGGCAATCTTATCATAAGCCCAGACTTCACATCTATTCTCATCAGTCGTAACAACATTTGGTGATCCAAGTATCTCAATAACTTGAGATGATGGCATCCCAAGACGGATTTCGCGCTGAACCTTTCCTACCGTGAGCTTGTCATACTGTTCTGCCCTATTAATTTGCTTCGCATGATAGGCGGCTGAAGAGCATCCTGAAATCAAAATAACGCACAATATTGCACAGCAATATTTAATCACCATCTTAACGCCCCCTCTGTTTATCATGCTTAGCCCCTAATAAAAAACAACCCTGCATGGGTTGCTTATTATCCAAATATTTTTCTACACGTTTTCATGTTTTTATGTTATCACTCATCACTGTTGTTGTCAAATTATAATATTCTTCAGCCGTTTGCTGTCATTTTCAACCTATTTAATCAACTCTTACACCGTAGTCTCTAGCGCTTCTGCTATGCACTCCAGCTTATCCAGCCTCGGATACCGTGTGCCGGCCTCGTAGTTACCGATCGTGCCTTGCGAAACACCAAGCCGCCGGGCAAGCTCGCCCTGGGATATGCCGATCTTTTTACGGGCGCCTATAAGGTTTTTGGCGAAGTTCATCTCATCTCTCCTTTAATGTCCGTATCGCCCAAATGATGAAGTGGCACGCAAATTTATACACCGTCAATTCTCATTTCTTTTTAGATTCCTCTTCCTTGCCCCGAGACATAAACTCGTCTATCGTCATAAACCGTATGTTTTCCGCGATTTCTCTATGAACAGCAACTCTTTCTCGTCCTTATTGATAGTCGCGATCACTGCCAGCTCATCATAGACTTGTCTTAGCTGTTTCTTTGTAATGTCATCAACATATCCTTGCCTCTCCAATTGCTCGTCAGCCTTTGGCTCTAACTTCATTAACTGCGACCCTAATAATCCCCCACGCTTATAACGGAACTCTTCAGACTGATACTGAGCATCAGTTCCTCTATTTTCAGCTGACCCAACATCTGTATTCAGTACTGACCTTTTTGCCTCAGCCTCGCCCTCTCTGAATCCTTTCATATAGTCACCCGAACAGCCTTCACATAAAAATACGATACTTACGGCACAAACTAACAAGCATAAGCTATTTTTTTTCATCGCAACCTCCATCACTATTCGCCTTAGGTCCATAATCCAATAAAATCTTGCCGCTAATCTTAACCAGTAGGAGGCGTAACCTTGCCTGGTTTTTTTTCGCGCTGAATAACCTTGCCAATACCGATTACAACTCCAAAGAATATTGCGCCGATAAGATAGATTCCAAATACGCCGTAAAAAGGATTCGTTTTAAATAATGTTCTCATCGCGAGAGTGAGAAAAAAAATACCTAAAAACCACACCCCCCAAAAAGCTACCCGAAGAAATATTCTAAAATCACGCGAAATGGAGCGAGTCAAAAAACCAAAGGCAATCAAAATGAATAGATAAAACGGGATATGCTGCCCAAAAGTCATTAGAATCGCGTGCTTAAATCCCTCAGTCATCGCGCGGGATTTGTAAGTTGCCTTTTGCTCATAAGTCATAGAACCCAACTGAAGATTTTCTGATTTTACGATATTAGCAAAGGTATGTCCTCCGCCAACTTCAAAACAATGACGAAAAAAACCGGGCAATGTAATGACTGCCAATAAGATGACAATGCTAACAAAGATGGCCGGCCTGCTTAACCTTCTCATCACCAAGGGCTTCCCTTCTGTTCCAAAGTAAAAAAACAACCCTTTTGAGGTTGCCAAGCACTGCTTTTAGTTATAAATATCCATTCGCCACGTCCTTGTAAAGCTCCAAATCATTATAATCTACTATTTGATAACATGCAATTAGAGCACCTCGTTCTCGGCCTAATTAATGCAACTCATTCCACTACAACACACTATCGATAATCCACCTGTTTTTAGTGCCTATACAGTGCCCATTAATTGATTCTACGCTTTTTTCTACTTTCGTAATAACAAATTCTGCACCAACATCCTCGCCTAATAACATCCGGAACAGCTTCCCATGCGTGCCCCTTTGCACATTTCCATATGAGCTTAGTTCTGGCATTTGTATAATTTTTTGATAGACACTGCCCACCATTTTTCTGAGCGATTTTTCTCATCAAATCAATCGTTAATCTCTGCGAAGCACCATGCTTTGCTTTACCACAAACATGGCACCACCTACCTTGAGTTATATATTCTGGTCTTGTTTTCCACTTATGACCCTTGTTGCATTGAAAAGTCAAAAGAGTCTTGGAATTGACATACCTTTTTGAAAGACATTTCCCACCGCGAATCTTTGCGAGTTTTTGCATTTCGCTGATATTCAAATATTTTGTTTTACTGCAAAATCGACACCACGAACCAGCATTAATACTACTAAATGTCGTTTTCCATGTATGCCCTTTTGCGCATTGCCACTGATACTTATCATGAGATGTTTTAAATTTACTGGATAAGAATTCCCCTTTTTTGGACTTAGCTAGTCTAATCGCGTCCTCAATCGTTTTTTGCTTCACTCCTGCGCACTCTGGGCACCATCCACCACTTTGTATATTCGTTGGAGCTGTCTCCCACCTGTGTCCTTTTGCACATTCCCATTTCATAGGTGTTCTTGCATCAATGTAATGTTTTGACAAACATCTGCCCCTACGCTTTCTTGCAAGATCTTGCATATACTTTAAAAGTTCCGGAGAATACGCAGTTGATATATCTATCTTAAAACTCTTAGGTAGTTGAGGAAACCTTCGCTTGTTTTCTTTAAAACTTTTTTTTAGATATGGTATTAGGGATGCCCATCTCATGTTCCACGGAATCCGAATTAGAAGTATTCCGTGTCGCTTACATATTTGTTTTTTTAAACGATCTCTTTTTTGTATCGCCTTAAGACTTACCTTAGAATGATAAAAATCAGAGTGATCGTAATGCTGTTTGCCTTGATATTCGAAAGCTAATTTTAAGTCGTCGTTATAACCATCCAGCTGCATTGGCCTTGCATTATTAACTCTTAGCCATCTTGGATGAGTCACTGGGAATTTGTTTTCGAAAATCTGCTCAAAATATGCGCGAGCAATTCTTTCGCTTCTACTACTTGAACATTCCGGACACCATTTACCGTTTCTTATGCTATTAGCCGATGCTTCCCATTTATGCTCTCTTGCGCATTTCCATTGCAGCTTTGCGCTATCATTAACATATTTAACAGATAAACAACGACCGCCTCGTTCTTCTGCAATTTCTTTCATATCCTCAATACTAAGCCTTGGATGCCCTGAGCATACCCTGCACCAATATCCCATCCTAACCATATATGGTGTTGCTTCCCATTTATGGCCTTTTGAGCATTCCCATTTTAATTTCGTATCTATACCTGCATACTCGCGAGAAAGACATCTGCCCTTATTGGTTTTCGCTATTTTTCTCATTAATTCTATAGTTAGCCTTTTGCCAGCATTGATAATCTTTCTCGCACATTCCGGGCACCAACTACCAGTTCTAATATTGTTGGCACTCGCTTCCCATGCATGCCCCTTTGCACACCGCCATTTAAGATTACTGCTAGCGTTTATGTATACTTTAGAGAGGCATTCGCCTCCCCGCTTCTTTGCAGTCTCTTGGATATCTTTTAACGTTAATGGGCTATTTTCTCTGCACTGCAAACACCATGACCCTCGTCTTACACTATCAAAAACTGCTTCCCAGACATGACCTTTATCGCATCGCCAGTTGAGCTTTTCCCGAGGGTTATAATATGTCTTTGATAAACATTCCCCTCCTCTTTTCTCAGCAATTTTTTGTATTTTAGATATATTCCATTTATATGGACGATTAATCATAGTTCCAGAATACCTTGCTCTATCTGTTTAGCCTTTAATGTTCGCCTTGTCAAAAGTCTTAGCTATAATGTCATTCTCTTGTAAATAGTTGTTTAATATCTGAAGATATTTCTCGATGTGTCTATACTTATCAATGAAATCTGCTATAAATTTCTCGTCAAACTTATCGATCATTTTAGTTCCATTATAATACTCGAGCAGATAGGAGTCTGATGGGTTATCGTAATAAATAACACCGTGAGCCATCTTATTTCTGATCAATATAAGATCGTTCACATTCCTTTTCAATCTGTTAAAATTCTCAGCATCAAGACCTGGTATCTTACCTTTCGACATTTCATATATATCAGATAATAACTTTCTCTTATTCATCAGGTTAAAGAACTCTTTTTCAAGAACAAGCCCTCTAAATGCATCGTGTTTATCGTAATTTCTACCAAAGAAAAAATGTGAAATAATTATGTTTAGCATATTTTCTATGAATAAACATAACTCAATGATATTGCCACGATATTTCGTTATTTTTTTGAATATGAATGAATGTTTTTTTAATTTGGATCCCGTGTCTTCATATGTCCCATTATAAAAACTATAACCTATAACAGAATTTAACAACTTATCAGCTTTTCTGAATATGTGTTTATTTGTTTTCTCGATCGTCATTCATTCCCCCTATTATTAATGAAAATACCTTGTTCTCACCCTATATGATGAAAATATGCTTTCCAAGCTCCAATCACAACCTGCGTTGTTTGAATTAGTAATTTTTCTTCGAGAGTTTTATATTGCCCTGAGTAACAAATTGTTCTAAGTTTAACTAGTTTTTCTGGAAGTTCATCATCGTAATGAACCCCTCCCTCTTTTTCTGCTAACATTCTAATAATCTCATTGGGTGAATACATGTCTTTGCCCAATCTTATAAACGAAGATAACATCCAATCTTTTATTTCAAATTTTTGGTTACTTGGCGAAAAAGAAGTTAAACCAATAAAAAAATTTGATATTTTTAAAACCGTATATTCATCTTGGTCTGAAAATCTCTCTGATGGCCCATAGCATAACAAGGGTATCTTTTTTTCATCAGCTATATTTATTAGCAAAGGATTTAAGGCACGGCTTCCTGAGCACAAAAGCGCCCTAAGCTGACTTAAAATAACTTTGAAATACTTATTATCGCCAGTCAAAACTTTTTCCAGGGCATCTTGTAGCAAGGATATTGAACTTCTAAGTTCTTTCAATCTTCTTTCTACATCCTTTTTTTCACTCATTTATGTTCTTGCTTTTTTCAAGCTGCTATAGACAGCTTTTCTTCGAATAACTTTATTAAAATTTAAGCTTTTCCACAGCCTTGTCTACATGTGAATCTGCAAGATGTGAATATATCATAGTCGTTTCTATGTCTGTATGACCCATAAGCTTGCTTACAGTTGGTAGATCCACGCCCTTCATGACAAGATGGCTTGCAAATGTATGGCGGAGAGTATGTAACTTGGTTGCATCCGGAAAGCCGCAGCGCTTTGTAAGGCTCATGAGACGCTTCCTGAGTCTGTTATTCTCAATCGGGCCACCTCTTTCATCCTGGAATACTAGGGTTCCCTTGCTATGGTTATCCTTAAGCTTCTTTAGAACTTCAATCAATTGATTATTAATCGGAATCTCACGCTCAGCCGTCTTAGGCGTCCAATCGTCCTTAACTCTAATCTTAATCTTCCGCCTATCGAAATCAACATCAACCCATTCGAGATTGAGAAGCTCCCCCTTTCTCATCCCTGTATTCAAAAAGGCGAAGAATATTGGATATTCCCATTCATTACTTTCATCTAATAGCTTTTTACATTCATTATCTGTCAAAAATCGAGGTGTAATATGATTGGTTATCTTGAGCATCTTTACACCATCTGTAGGATTCTCTTTCGTATAGCCCCAACTCTTTGCAAGAGCAAGCACGCCCCGGAGAGTCTTTAATTCCATATTGATGGTTTTGTTTTCAGCCTCTTCTTCAAAGCGATAGGCCTTATAATCTTCGAACAGTCTGGGTCCTAGATGAGATACTTTGGAAACAAATGGGTATTTGCTGGTTAGAAACTCTTTGAAATTGTCTATGATGGCTCTGTAGCGCTTCTGAGTTGAAGGAGAATGGTTTGTTTTGGAATAATTGAGGTAGTATTCAAATAGCTTGGCTAATTCTTCGTCTTTACGCTCAAAGCCTAATTCGCCTTTAGCGATCTTTACTTCAATATCTTTGAGGGCAAGCTCTGCAATCTTCTTGGAGGGACCTACTTTTTTGCGAAATCGTTTACCATTTACACGGTAATCAATAAAATATGTGCCGCTTCTTTCGCGTATTGACGCCATATCTTCCTCGCATTCTGCTGCGCCCAAAATATGGGCACAAGTTGGGCACAAGCACCTATGAGGAAGTATACCACTTTAGCAATACATTGTCAAATAATAAGTTACGACAACAAAAATAATAGTGGCGGAGAGATAGGGATTCGAACCCTAGAACAGCCTTTCAGCCGTTACACGCTCTCCAAGCGTGCGCATTCAACCGCTCTGCCATCTCTCCGCAAAAAATCAAAGGAAAGTCTTTCCGTT
>Ga0233425_10008677_pt1 | contig 13327 bp, 14 predicted proteins | sample Watercolumn_Towu_2_FD_181712 | JGI IMG/M metagenome (GOLD analysis project Ga0233425, IMG submission 181712) | Freshwater microbial communities from Lake Towuti, South Sulawesi, Indonesia - Watercolumn_Towuti2014_140_MG | ecosystem: Environmental > Aquatic > Freshwater > Lake | place...
CACCCAGCGCGGTTGTCGCGTTTTTGGCGGACGCATTCAAGCCCGGCAAGAGCGCGGACATTACGTACTCGGTCGGCATCTACAAACGCGATGGCACGGGCGGACACGCGGTTACGCCGTACGCGATTGAAGACAAGGGCGGCGGCATTTTCGCGATTATGGTGTACGACAATAATTTTCCAAACCTGCCGCGCGAAATTCTCGTGGACGTGAACAAAAACATTTGGCAGTACGAAGCGTCTATCAACCCAGGCGTACCGGCGGCGTTGTACGAAGGCGACGCTGATACGAAATCACTCGACCTCACGCCGTCCGCGCCGCGTTTGGAAGCCCAGGTGTGCACATTTTGCGAAGGCGCGACGACCGGCTATCGCGGTCCGGGCGTCGCCGCGCCGGTTACGCCGTTCAACGAAATCCACATCAACGGCGGCGGCGTGCGCGTGCTCATCACCGACGCGCAAGGACGACGACTCGGTCGTATCGCCGGCAAACTCGTCAACGAAATTCCCGGCGCAGAAGTCGCGACGATTAAATCGCTCGACACCTGGTCGCTCACGACCGAACCGATTTATCGCATTCCGCTCGGCGTTAAATTCGTCATCACGCTCGACGGCGCGGAATTGAAAAAAGAGACGCAAGCCGAAATCGCGATGATCGGTCCCGGCTATGCGCTCGAAGTGCAAGACATCAAACTCGCGCCGGGTCAAAAAGATACGCTCGATGTCGCGCCCGACGGAAGCAAATTATCGTACAAACCCGGCGCGAGCGAATCGCCGGATATTGTCATCGCGATTGAAGGCAAGGACAATGTAGATTACGAATTTTTCGTCAAGGGTTTCGAGCTCGAAACCGGCGGCGCGCTCAATGTCGCGCTCGATGTGAAAAAAGGTCAGTTGCTTTTAAGCACGGTCGGCAACAAACAAGCCGGCGCGTATGTGCTTGCGATTGGACGCTATGACGCGCAAGGCATTCAGGAATTTGGCGGCGAGTTGAAACTCGAACCGGCGGACACGGTGTACGTGGATTATTTGAAATGGCAAGGCAACGGCAAACCGATGACCGTCGAGATTGATTACAAGAGCGACGGCTCAATTGATGAGACGGTCGAGTTAGAGGATTTGAACAAGTAGCGCGGGCGGCTCGCCCGCATCGTGGCGGCGGACTAGCAGTCCGCCGCACTTTTTTTTCGCGTTGTCAGTCGCGCGAATTTGTGCTACACTGTCGCGCGAACTTGATGGAGAGAATCGTCGGATGCGCGGACTGTATCCCAAAATAATGTTGCTCGTCGGCGGCGTGTTCGCGGTCGCGCTTTTTTTTATCGGCGCGATTGTGTACGTGTCCGAAAGCCAAATCGAACGCGAAGGCATCGTGCGCGCGGAAACGCTGAATCGCATGGCGTTCGAAGCGCTGTACGCCGCGATGCGTCAAGGCGGCGGACGCGATGGAAACTTGAATGTCATCGCGCGCATGCGCGGGCTGGGCGCGTTCACGCGTTTGCGCGTCGTCAAAGGCGCGCCGGTCGTCGCGCAATTCGGCGCGCAAGCCGACGAACTTCCCGAAGATGCATTTGAACAACGCGGTCTCGCCGGCGAAGTGATTCAACACATTCGCTGGCAAGACGGCTATCGCATCATCCGCTATGTAACGCCTCTGCGTGTGCAACCCGAATGTCAACGCTGTCATCTCGCGGAAATCGGCGCGGTCAACGGCATCATCTCCACCGAAATTTCTTTGCAAGCGTACGAAAGCGCGCTCTACCCGCGCCGCGATTTTTTGATCGCGACGACGATGGCAAGTTTGGTCGCGCTCGGACTCCTCACCTTTTACGCGTTGCGCCAAATGATTTTGCGCCCGGTCCAAAAAATTCAACACGGCGCGACCGCGATCGCACAGGGCAACCTCGCGCATCGGCTCACGCTTCAAACCGGGGACGAGCTCGAAACGCTCGCGACCGAGTTCAATCAAATGACGCGCGAATTGCAAACGTCGTACGCGAAACTCGCGGAGGAACAGGACAAGGTGCTCGCCGCGATTGAATCGTCGCGCGATGGCATCTGGGTCAGCGATGTGAACAAACGCGTCGCGATGGTCAACTCCGCGCTCGAAAAAATTACCGGGCGCGCGCGCGCGGAGGTGCTGGGACAACCGTGCCGATTTTTGCTCGGCGTCGCGCCGCACGCTGGCGAAGTGGATTGCGATGATGCTTGCCCGTTCGTGCATCCGTACGACAGCGGACGCGTCGAAGGCAAATTACTTTCAACCGACGGCAAAGAAATGTGGATTGATGTAAGTTACGGTCGCGTGCACGACGCGCAAGGCAACGTCACCGGTGTCGTCCATATCGTCCACGATATGACGCAACGCAAAGAAGCCGAAGACCTCAAGGACGAATTTGTTTCGCTCGTCTCGCACGAACTTCGCACGCCGCTTCATCACATCAAAGGTTTCGCGACGACGTTACTACAAACCGATGTGAACTGGGACGCGGCGACGCAACGCGATTTTCTCGAAAGCATCAATCGCGAATCGGACCGGCTCGCGATGCTCGTCGAAAAAATTTTGCATCTGTCGCGCCTAGAAACCGGCAAACTGCCGATGGAAAAGGATTGGCACGCGGTTGACGATTTGATCGCGCATGCGTTGCAACGCAAAAACGCGATTGCGCCGGAACGCCGCGTTGCCACAACCAGCGCGCGCGCTTTGCCGCCACTCTTCGTGGACGCGCGCGAAATCGAAGTCGTGCTCGCGAACTTGCTCGCGAACGCGGACAAGTACTCGCCGCCGCATCGCGACATCGCGTTGACGGTCGCGCGCCAGGATCGCGAAATTATTTTTTGCGTCGCGGATCAGGGCGTCGGCATCGCGCCGGAACATCTCGAACAAATTTTTACGCGGTTCTATCGCGTGGATACCACCGCGCGCCGCGCGCCCGGCATCGGGCTGGGGCTCGCGATTTGCAAGCGCATCGTTGAGGCGCACGGCGGGCGCATCTGGGTCGAAAGCAAAATCGGCGTCGGCTCGCAATTTTTTTTCAGTCTGCCAGTGCAGGAAAAATAAAAAACCAGGTTTCTTGACCAATACCTTCGCCAATTTGTCCGCGCCTTGAAAATTTTCCACTGATGGAATGAAACACGGACATTTTTTCGCATTTTTTTCAATTGTCCGTGTTCTTTTCCGTCAGTGGGGAGAATTTTTGGATTTTGGCGAAGGTGTTGTTGACGAAACCTGGTTTTTGTTTTTACCCGATCAACAAATTAATCGGATTTTCCAACAGCGTTTTCAAATCGCGCATCATTTGTGCGGCTTGCGCGCCGTCGGCGACGCGATGATCCACCGAAAGCGTCGCCTTCAGCATTTGCGCGATCTGCACCTGCTCGCCGACGACAATCGGCTTTTTGATGACCGCGCTCACCGCGAGGATCGCGGCTTCGGGTGGGTTGATGATCGCGGAAAATTCTTCGACGCCGAACATTCCCAGATTGCTGATTGTGAACGTGCCGCCGGTCAAATCATCGGGACGCATCTTGTTCGCGCGCGTTCGTTCCGCGAGCGCGCGCGACGCGCGCGCGAGTTCTTTCAACGATTTTTTGTCCGCGTCGTGCAGAACCGGCGTAATCAATCCATCATCGCGCGCGACCGCGATGCCGATGTTGATCGCGGTGTGCAGTTCGAGTTTGTCGCCGCGGAACGACGCGTTGAACATTCGCCATTTCGTCAACGTGCGCGCGACTGCGGCGATCACCAGATCGTTCACCGAAATTTTTTCGTCGTCCTTGCCGAGCGCGTTCAACTGTTCGCGCATCCGCATCGCTTCGGTCAAATTGATTTCGAACGTAACGTAGAAATGCGGAACCGTCGTTTTGCTTTCGGTCATTCGCCGCGCAATCGCTTGGCGAATCCGCGTCAACGCGACCGGGTTTGTATCCTGAACGGAGCGCGATGCATCCTGAGCGGAACGCAGTGGAGTCGAAGGATGCGCGGGCATTGTGGCACGTCGCGCCAAAAATTGCTTGACATCTTTTTCGACGATGCGCCCGCCCGGTCCGGTGCCGACGATTTCCGCAAGATTTATTTTTTCAACCTCGGCAATTTTTCGCGCCACCGGCGATGCTTTGATCCACGCATCGTTTTTTGTTTCGGGCGATTTTATTTCCGCGGACTGGTTCGTGATTGGAGTCGCCGCGACCGGTTGCGTCGCCGGAACATTCACCGTTTCACCAGCCGCGCCGATGATCGCGATCGCCGTACCGACCGGCACGTTCTGTCCCGGCGCAACCAAAATTTTTTGCAGAACGCCGGTCGCGAATGCCTGAATCTCGACCGTCGCTTTTTCCGTATCCACTTCGGCAATCGCCTCGCCTTCGCGCACCGCGTCGCCTTCGTTCTTCAACCAGCGCGCGACCGCGCCGCTCGTCATATCGAATCCCAGGGCAGGCAGTAAAACATTCGTTGCCATCATCTCACCATTTCTTTCACGCGCGCAATGATATGTTTTTCTTCCGGCAACGCGAGCGCTTCGAGCGGTTTCGAGTACGGCATCGGCACTTCAATCGCGCCGAGCCGTTCAACCGGCGCGTCCAGATAATCGAACGCGTCCTTGCCGATGCGCGCCGCGATCTCGGCACCCATTCCACACGACACCCAATCTTCTTCGACGATCACCGCGCGATGCGTTTGCTTGACCGATTCGATCACCGGCGCGAGATCGAGCGGGCGCAACGTTCGCAAATCAATCACGGTCGCCTCGATGTTTTCTTGTGCAAGCTGGTTCGCCGCCGCGAGCGCGACGTGCAACATTCGCGAGTACGACACAATGGTAACATCGCGTCCCGCGCGTTTGATTTCGGAGACGCCGAACGGAATCGTGTAATCGCCGTCGGGCACCTCGCCCGTCACGTTGTACAACCGCGCGTGTTCGATGAACATCACCGGATTATTCGAGCGCAACGCGCGCTTCAACAAACCTTTCGCGTCGCGCGGCGTCGCCGGCATCGCGACGATCAAACCGGGCAAACTCGCGTACCACGCTTCGAAACTTTGCGAGTGCGTCGCGGCGAGTTGCCCCCAACCGGCGGGCGTGCGAATCACGACCGGGCAACTGAATTGTCCGCCGAACATATAGAACATTTTCGATGCGTTGTTGACGATTTGATCAATCGCGACGAGCGAAAAATTGATTGTCATCAATTCCGCGACCGGGCGCAAGCCACCCATCGCCGCGCCCATCGCCGCGCCGACGATCACCGCTTCGGCAATCGGCGTATCGCGCACGCGTTTCGCGCCGAACTCGTCGTACAATCCGCGCGTGACCGCGTACGTGCCGCCCCACACGCCGACCTCTTCACCCAAAATAAAGACGCGTTCATCGCGTTGCATTTCTTCGCGCAGTGCGGCTTTGATCGCGTCGCGATAACTTTGCTCAGCCATTCACCACCTCCGGCGCAAAGACATCGGTGTACAATTCGGATGGCTCCGGGAACGGGCTCGTTTCGGCGAATTCGATGGATTCGGCGACGACGCGTTCGACCTCCGCGCGAATGCGCGCGAAATCATCCTGGGTCGCGCGCGCGGATTCGCGCAAACGATTTTCAAAGCGCGCAATCGGATCGCGCGTTTTCATTTTTTCGACTTCATCTTTTGAACGATACCGTTGCGGATCGCCCATCGAATGTCCGCGCCAGCGATAGGTGTGCGCTTCGATAAATTGCGGACCTTCGCCGCACCGCGCGTTCTGCGCCGCGTGCATCATCACGTCGCGCATCGCCAACACATCGTTGCCATCTACCTGAACTGCCGGGATGTTGTACGCCAACGCTTTCGTAATCATATCCGGCACCGCGGACGCGCGATGCACCGCCGTTCCCATTCCGTACTGATTGTTCTCGACGAGAATAATTAGCGGCACGTTCCACACCTTTGCCATATTCAACGATTCGTGAAACATTCCGATATTCGTTGCGCCGTCGCCGAAAATCGCGACCGCGACGCGCGATTGATTTTGATATTGCGCCGCGAACGCGAGCCCGACCGCGAGCGGAATGTGTCCGCCGACAATCGCGTAACCGCCCCAAAAATGTTTTTGCGGATCGGCAAAGTGCATCGAGCCGCCCTTGCCTTTGCAGATGCCGGTTGCTTTGCCGTACAATTCCGCCATCAACGCGTTCGGCGCGAGCGCGCGCGCGAGCGCGTAGCCGTGATCGCGATAATGCGTAACGACATCATCATCCGGGTTTAGCCCCGCGAGCGCGCCGACCGCAATCGCTTCCTCGCCGATGTAGAGGTGCATAAAGCCGCCGATTTTGCCTTCGGTGTATGCTTGCTCCGCGCGTTCTTCAAAACGCCGGATCAAGATCATTTGTCGCCACAAATCCAAACCTTGTTCACGCGTAACCGATAACGTCGCGTCGCGCGATGCGGCTTGAATGGTCGCGACAGTTGCTGGGTTGGTCATTCTATCCTTTCAATTTTTTTACGCGCCGACCAAAATAGAAACCACCGCGACAAGATCGGCGACGATACCTCACTCATCACGGCGGTCGAAATGGACGCGCGAATTTCTGTAAAAGATTTTATACAAATTCGATTGAAATGCAAGTGGGGGGGCAGGGGCGAAGCATTTTTCGGAGGTGCGAAAAATGCTTCGCCCCGACCTCGCGCGTTTTATTTTCGCAAGCAATTTGACGCAAGTGCCGCGTGGTGATAAACTGCCCCACGGTTTTACCGACAGCGCAAAAAACTGATTCGGGAGTTCACCGTGCTTGTTTTGAAAAAGAAACCTTCGCTGGATGAATTTATCAAAACGTGTTCGCCGCTCTATAAAATTCCCGACCTGGAACAAGTAATGCGTTTGCGCGTCGAAGGCATTGTGAATGAACTGTTGGCGTTTGAGCCGTAAGCCGATCCGGTCGAAAACCTCACGCGCTTTCTCAAAGAGGATCCAAATTTTCTCGGCGTGCTTTTAGCATTGACTAATCTATCGCAAGAAAAATTTTTGCGGATTTTAACGGCGGAACGCTTCGCCACCGGCGATTTTGGAACCGAATGGAAAGCGGACCGAGTTTTCCAAATGATGCAACGCGACGAAAAATTCGCCGCGCGCATCGCGCGGCTTTTCTTGGAAGGACGCAATAGCGAAACCCTGGTGCGCCAGGTTGCCGATTTTTATCTCGCGCAACTTGCGTTGCCGGAAAATTGGGCGACCGTTGTGCGCGACCGAAGCGTGGTTGAAAATGTGATTCGGAAAAAACTCGCGGGCGAATACACGGATAAAAAGGGCGAAGCGATTGAAGCATTGATTCGCGAAAAATTAGAGCAGGTGCGCGTCAACTATGGAATTGGGTACGAACACGGTCAAGTCAAATTCTTGGGCAAGGAAGTTGACCACGCCATTCCAACTTGCGGCGCTCCAATCGTTTTGATAATGACTTCGTATATGGAAACCACGTCGAGCAATCAGACCGCGCGCGCGAATGAGCAACAAGCCATGTATCAAAAAGTGATTGGTGAGAATGTGCGCTATGGAATCCAGCGCGTATTTGTAAATGTTGTTGATGGCGCGGGCTGGTTGGCGCGTCGCCCCGATTTGCGAAAATTGCACGCGGGTTGCGATTATTGTTTGAACTTGAGTATGTTGGATCAAATTGAATCCATCGTTTGCAAATTTGTGCCAGCAGAATTTTTCCAACAGCGTCACCGTCCGATGGTTCAAGAGGAGCAGTGATGTCGCGCAAAGAATTTATTGACCAGGTCATTCAAGGCGATTGCGTCGAGGTCTTGAAGCGCATACCCGATAACGCGGTAGATGTTTGTTTCGCCGACCCGCCCTTCAACCTCGACAAAAAATATACGTCCTATCACGACCAACGCCCAACCGATGAATACCTGGTGTGGTGCGAACAATGGTTGCGCGAACTCGTGCGCGTCACCAAACCGACCGGCTCTATTTTTGTTCACAACATTCCGCGCTGGCTGACGTACTATGCGGCGATTCTCAACAAGTTCGCATACTTTCGTCACTGGATCGCGTGGGACGCGATGAGCGCACCATTGGGCAAAACGTTGTTGCCCGCGCATTACGGCACTTTATTTTATATGAAACAGCCGACCGATTTCAAGTTCTATGAAATTCGCGCGCCGCACAAACGTTGTCGCGTTTGCAACGAGTACATCAAAGATTACGGCGGAAAAAAAGATCAGATGCATCCGTTCGGCGTTCTCGTCAGCGATGTGTGGACAGACATTCACCGCATTCGCCACGCGGTTCGACGCGACGAGCATCCGTGCCAACTGCCGATTCCGATTCTCGAACGAATCGTGTTGATGAGTTCGGATCCGGGCGATGTGATTCTCGATCCATTTTTGGGCACCGGCACGACCGCAATCGCGGCAAAAACATTGGGGCGGCATTTCATCGGAATTGATCTTGATCCGGCGTACGTTGAAATCGCGCGCGAAAAAATCGCGCTCGTCGAGCCAAGTCGCTACAAAGGATTCTACGTTTCGCAATTTCTGGGCAAATTGCAAAGTGTGCGCGACGTGGACGCATCCAAATTGTTTCCGCCGCAACTAACTGCGCCGGAGAAAAAGCGACTGCGCGCGAATGGCAATGGTTCGCACAATCAGGCGACTGTCGCGGTTCAATCTGCGCCGCGCTTGTTGGAAAAACGCGCCGCTTACATCGCGCACTCTAAACCGGCGGCGAGTAAAATAAAAATCAAACGCGCGCAGATCGCGCGGTGAATCAAGGAGTTGGATCAACAATGAGTGAGTACGATTTGATCGTCATCGGCGGCGGGCCCGGCGGATATGTCGCCGCAATTCGCGCGGCGCAACTGGGAATGAAAACCGCGCTCGTCGAACGCGATAATCTCGGCGGGGTGTGCTTGAACTGGGGCTGTGTGCCGACCAAAGCCCTGCTCAAAAACGCGAACGTTGTCGAGACGATTCGCCACGCGAACGATTTTGGCATCCAGGTCGAAAAATTTTCCGCCGATTTTGGCGCGGCGATTGCGCGCAGTCGCCAGGTTTCGAATCGTCTCGTCAAGGGCGTCGAGTTCTTGATGAAGAAAAATAAAGTCGAAGTGATCAAAGGCGAAGCCGTGTTGACCGCGGTGAATCGTGTCGAGATCAAAGCGGACGGGCGCGGACTGATCGCAAAAAATATCATCATCGCGACCGGTGCGCGCGCGATCACGATCCCAGGTTTGCCGCTCGACGGCAAGGATGTCATCACCTCGCGCGAAGCGCTCGAACTGCGCGAACTGCCGTCGCCCATCGTCATCGTCGGCGCGGGACCGATCGGCATGGAGTTTGCGTACATCTATCGCGCGTACGGCGCGGAGGTGACCGTCGTCGAAATGTTGCCGCACTTGTTGCCGCGCGAAGACCCGGAAGTGAGCGCGGTAATCGAAAAGCAAGTCGGCAAGATGGGCATCAAGTTCCGCGTCAACACCAAAGTCGAAAGCGCGCAAAAAGTTGGCGGCAAGGTGCAATTGCAAATTTCGAGCGACGGCAAAATCGAAACGATTGACGCGCAAAAAGTGTTGGTCGCGATTTCGGTCAAGCCGAATAGCGAAAACCTGGGTCTCGATGCGCTCGGCGTGAAAATGACGCGCGGCGCGATTGAGGTGAACGATCAAATGCAAACGAACGTGCCGGGCATTTACGCGATTGGCGACGTTACAATGAAACTGCCGCTCGCGCACGTCGCGTCGCATCAAGGCATTATCGCCGCCGAAGCGATTGCCGGCAAAAATCCGCGCGCGCTCGATCTGAACAATGTACCGCGTTGCACGTACTGCACGCCCCAGGTCGCGTCGCTCGGCTTGACCGAACAGCAAGCGCAAGACGCGGGACACGAAATCAAAGTTGGGAAATTTAATTTCCGCGCGAACGGCAAAGCATTGGGCATCAACGAGTACGAAGGATTTGTGAAGCTCGTCGTGGATAAAAAGTACGGCGAGATTCTCGGCGCGCATTTGGTCGGACCCGAAGTAACCGATCTCACCGGCGAATTGTCGCTCGCGAAATCAATGGAACTGACACCCGCCGAACTCGCGCACGCGGTTCACGCGCATCCGACCTTGACCGAAGTGATCGCCGAAGCCGCGCTAGATTCACTCGGCGAAGCAATTCATCAGTGATCGAAAATCCAATGCCCAACATCCAACATCCAACTTCCAAACGCATCGCAATCATCGGCGGCGGATTTGCCGGATTAACCGCCGCGTACGAATTACAAAAACGCGGCTACCAAACATTTTTGTTCGAGCGCGCGCCGGAACTCGGCGGGCTTGCCAGCACATTTGCGATTGAAGCAACGCGGCTCGAACGCGGTTATCATCACTGGTTCACGAGCGACACGCACATTATCGCGCAGATGCAAGAGCTGGGCCTGGGTGATCGCGTGCAATGGATTCCGTCGAAAACCGGTTGGTTCGAGAACGGCAAAATCTGGAATATGGTTACGCCGCTCGATGTTCTGCGACTCGGCACGATTCCGTTTGTGGATCGGTTACGTTTGGGCTTCGCGGTCGCGTACCTCACGTATTTGCAATCGTCAAAAAATAATCTGGGCAAGTACGAAAAAATTACCGCGCTCGAGTGGTGGAAAAAGTACGGCGGCAACGCGGTCTGGGATAAAGTGTGGAGTCCGATGTTTCGCGGCAAGTTCGGCGCGGAAGCCGAACATATTTCGATGGTGTACATTTGGTACAAGATCGTTTTGCGGATTGGCTCGCGGCGCGGCGTTGCGAAAGAGGAACTCGGTTATCCGCGCGGCTCATACCAGGTTTTGATTGACGCGCTCGAAAACGCGATTCGCAAACAGGGCGGAAAAATTTTTGTCGGCGCGACGGTCAAGCGCGTTGTCGTTGAAAACAATGTTGCGTGTGGATTGCAGTTCGCGGACGATGAAACGTCGCAAAAGGCGCGGAAGGAAATCGAGGGAAATGAGGGAAATGCGCGGTTCGACAAAATTATATGCACCGCGCCATCGTTCGCCGCGCTGAAAATGATTGACGAATTTCCGCGCGCGTACGTCGCCAAGATGAACGCGGCGAAATATATGGCGGCGGTTTTGCTTGTGCTTAAACTCAAGCAACCGATGACGCGCATTTATTGGATGAACATAGCGGATCGTTCGATTCCATTTGTCGCAACGATTGAACAGACGAATTTTCTTTCGCCCGGCGTGTACAACGGCAAGCGCGTGGTGTACGTTTCGAATTATCTCGATGCCGCGAGTCCGTACTTTCAAATGTCGCGCGAGGAATTGTTCAACGCGTACCTGCCGCACTTGCAGAAACTCAATCCTGGTTTTTCGCCGGACTGGGTTGAGGAGATGTGGCATTTCAAGGAAGCCGCCGCGCAACCGATTATGCCGCTCAACTATTCGAAAATGATTCCCGAACATCGCACGCCGATTCGCAATCTGTATCTCGCGAACACGACGCAACTCTATCCCGAAGATCGCGGCACGAATTATTCGGTGCGGTTGGGGCAGGAGATTGCCGGGATGGTTGATCAAGATGTGAAACGGAATTTGCGAGGAGGAGAAGAGTGATCAATGCAACTATATTGCTGGAGACTCTGATTCGCGAAACGCACAAATCAGAATCCGAAGTGTTGACGCTTGCATTTCAAACCGGCTTGCGCCAACTCTGGCGCGAGCGCGCGCTCGGCGCATACTTGCGAAAAGAAATCACACGCGACGATGCAATTCGCATCGCCGGCATTGATTGGGTTGAACTTGCGGAACGTCAGCACAAAGCGATGTTGGAGGATTTGGCGTGGGCACTGGTGTAGTGAATGTCGCTTGATCTGATCGGATTTTGCATTGAGGAGGAATTGAACTGTGATCCTTGACATTGCCGACATCCAAATTCTCGATAAGGAAAAATTGCGACGTAAGCATGATATCTATGATTATGAAGTTGAAGAGGTGGTGTGGGGCGACGCGCGTTTTTTCTTCGCGGAAAAAGGATACACGGAAGGCGAAGATCTGTATCGCGCGTTAGGGCAAACCGAAGAAGGGCGATACTTGATTGTGTTTTTCATTTACAAGCGCAATCACACTGCGTTAGTACTCAGCGCGCGCGAGATGACACAAAAGGAGCGTAAGCGATATGGAAAAAAATAAAATCAAACGCGATCCACTTCCTGAACGATTCAAAACAATAGACGAGTTTACCAAATTTTGGGAAACTCACGACACGGAAGATTATCCTGAAGCGTGGCGCGAGGTGCGCGCAGTGGTGAGTATGAAAGCGCGCCGCTATCCACGGGTTGTGCTCGAACCAACCGTTGCCCGGCAGTTGAGCAAACGCGCACGCGCGGAAAAAATATCTTTCAATGCGCTCGTGAATCAATTGCTCAAACAAACTTTGAAACAAAGTACGAGGTAATCAACGAATGAAACTTGCCATCACCGGCAAAGGCGGCGTCGGCAAAACGACGCTGACCGGTTTGCTCGCTTACGCGTACGCCGCGCAAGGTCGCAAGGTGCTTGCGATTGACGCGGACCCGTCGCCGTGCTTGGGCGACGCGCTCGGATTTTCTAAAGAAACATTGCGCGGCATCCAACCGATCGCGGAAATGGAAGACCTGATTCTCGAACGCACTGGCGCGCAGAAAGGTCAGTACGGCGGTTACTTTAAAATCAATCCGCGCGTGGATGATATTCCCGATCGTTTCTCTGCGATGAATCGCGATGTCAAATTGTTGCAACTCGGTTCGGTGGATACCGGCGGATCGGGTTGTATTTGCCCGGAAAGTGTTTTGCTCAAATCCCTCGTCACGAATATCTTGCTCGCGCGTAACGAGGTCGTGTTGATGGATATGTACGCCGGCGTCGAACACCTGGGTCGCGCGACGGCGGATTCGGTGGACGCGATGTTGATCGTCGCCGAGCCGACCGCGCGCTCACTCGGCACCGCCGCGCAAATTCGCGATCTCGCGGGCGACATCAAGATCACGCGCTTGTTTTTGATCGGAAGCAAGGTGCGCGATGAGAGTGATCGCGCGTTCATCACGAAAAATTCGCCGGGGTTGCAAGTGCTGGGATTCATTTCTGCCGATCCTGCCGTGCTCGAGGCGGATCGCAACGGTTTGGTGCTGTACGATCTCGCGCCGACACTCGCGGCAGAAGCACAAACGATTGTCGCCTCGCTTGACAAGATCATTCCGGCAAAGTAAAAAAATCCAGGTTTCTTCGAGAAACCTGGTTTTTTGCGTGAGTGAAACAAGTCACGCGTGAGCAGTGACGCGCGGCACTCGCGCAGAAACGCAACGCGTGATACGATGCGCGTAAATCTGCGAGAGGAAACAA
>Ga0233425_10008678_pt1 | contig 13327 bp, 10 predicted proteins | sample Watercolumn_Towu_2_FD_181712 | JGI IMG/M metagenome (GOLD analysis project Ga0233425, IMG submission 181712) | Freshwater microbial communities from Lake Towuti, South Sulawesi, Indonesia - Watercolumn_Towuti2014_140_MG | ecosystem: Environmental > Aquatic > Freshwater > Lake | place...
CTTGATTGTCTTGACTTCCCACAGGCCGGCTTTCATGTCGCCGGCGAGGGCGGGGGCGGCGAGGAGGGGGAGGCTCAGGGCGAGAATCGTTTTTTTCATGGCGGGCTCCTTTCTGTTGGCTGCCGGAAATGGCGTCATCATCGAAGGCGCATTGTGCCAGAACCGGAGCAGGCCGTATCGGGAGCTCCGGCTTCCGCGCTATTCCCGCCGTTCCCGGCGCCAGACCAGACAGCGGTTGTTCGACGGCATGGCGTGGTCCTTGGCCAGCGTCAGGCCGGCGCGGCCGGCCAGGTCGTTCACCACCTCGAAATCGCGCAGGCCCCGCCGCGGGTCGTGCTCCTTCAGCCGGGCGTCGAAGGCCGCGTTGCTCTCGCTGGTGAAGCGCCCGCCGTAATTGAAGGCGCCGTAGACGACGAGCGTGGCGTCGCCGGCCATGACATCGGGCAATCGTGCGAACAGCCTCTCCACCTCTGCCCAGCCCATGATGTGCAGCGTGTTGGCGGAGAATACCGCGTCGAAGCGCCGATCCGGCCAGTCGCCGGTCACGTCGAGCGCGAAGGGCGGCGGGGTGTTGGGCAGGGACGCCTCGTCGAGCCAGGCCCGGATGCCGGCCAGGTTTTCCGGCAGGTCGGTGGCCTGCCAGACCAGGTGGGGCAGCGCCGCGGCGAAAAACACCGCGTGCTGGCCGGTGCCGCTGCCGATCTCGAGCACACTGCGCCGATCCGCGAAATGCTCGCGCAGCACGGCGAGGATCGGCTCGCGGTTGCGGGCACAGGAGGGAGCGTCGGGTTTTTCCATTTTTCGAAGCCGGCCGGTGCCGCAGGCCCTGAAACGCCAAATCTGCAATACTGGTGCCCGAAGCAAGCTAGCAGAACGATCCGCGCCGGCAATTGGGGTGTTTACCTAACCGGCTTGAGGTTATCCCTGATTGATCGGGTTGGGGGGATTGCTATGTTTGCCTTGGGCAACAAAACAAGGGCGCGAGGATGAGCGGCGCAAGCGAAGCGATGTGGCTGGGGCTGGTGCTCCTGTGTGGAACCCTGGTGGTTGCCATTATCGGGTCGGCCTACCTGCTGTTGCGCCTGCGCGAGGCGGAAGAGCGCCTTCATGAGAAAGAGGACCAGCACCAGGGCATCCTCGACCGCCTGCGGGAAAACGAATACCGGCTGCGCACCATCATCGAGTCCGAGCCCGAGTGCGTCAAGCTGCAGGCCGCCGACGGCACGGTTCTGGAGATCAACCCGGCGGGGCTCAGACTGGTGGATGCCGAGCGGCCGGAGGACGTCATCGGTAAGAAGATCTATGACGTCGTCGCGCAGGAATACAAGGACATCTACCGGGAAAATATGCGCCGCGTCTTCTCCGGCGAAGCCGTGGTCTACGAATTCAAGTCGATCACCCTCAAGGGTCGCGTCTGCTGGATGGAAACGCATGCCGTGCCCTTGCGCGATGCGCGCGGCGCCGTCTATGCGCTGCTCGGCATCACGCGCGACATCACCGAGCACAAGTGGGCCGAGGAGCAGGGACGGCGCCACCAGACAGAGCTGGCGCGCGTGGCGCGCCTGTCGACCATGGGCGAGATGGCCACCGGCCTCGCCCACGAGCTCAACCAGCCGCTTTCCGCCATCGCCAACTTCGCCCGCGGCTCGCTGCGCCGGCTGAAAAGCGGCGACGCGCTGCCGGCCGAGTTGGTCGTTCCGCTCCAGGAGATCTGCGAACAGGCCGAGCGCGCCGGCGAGGTCATGCGCCACGTGCGCGAGTTCGTGCGCAAGAGCGATCCGCGCCTGACCGCCATCGATATCAACCTGGTCGTGCGCAGCGTGGTCAAGTTCACGGAAGTGGAGACGCGCCAGCAGCACGCCTTCGTTACCCTCGACCTGGCACCGGAACAGCCCCGCGTCTGGGCCGACTCGATCATGATCGAGCAGGTGATCGTCAATCTCGTGCGCAACGCGGTCGAGGCCATGGCGGAGGCGCGCACGCCGCGGCGCGAGATCATGATCCGTACCGGGCTTTTCGGCGACGACATGATCGAGGTGGAGGTGAGCGACGCTGGTCCCGGCATAGACGGCGCGGTGATCGACCAGATCTTCGACCAGTTCTACACCACCAAGCCGGACGGCGTCGGCATGGGACTGTCGATCAGCCGCTCCATCGTCGAGTCGCACGGCGGCGTGCTGCGGGCCGAATCGCGATCGGGCGGTGGCGCCACGTTCCGCTTCACGCTGAAGGCGATCGCACGTACATTGGCGAACGATGAGCGACGCTACAGTATTCATCATTGACGACGACCGGGCGGTCGTGCGCAGCCTGCGCTGGCTGATCGAGTCGGTGCGCCTGAAGGTCGAGACGTATCCATCCGCCCAAACCTTCCTCGACAGCTACGATCCGTCCAAGCCCGGCTGCGTGGTGCTCGACGTGCGCATGCCGGGCATGAGCGGGCTCGAGCTGCAGGAGCGCCTCGCGGCGGGGGGGGGCTACCATCCTCCGATCATTTTCATCACCGGGCACGGCGACGTGCAGATGGCCGTGCGCGCCGTGCAGGCCGGCGCCTTCGACTTCGTCGAGAAGCCCTTCAACGACCAGGATTTGCTTGATCGCATCCAGCGGGCCATCGCCCACGACGCCAGCCAGCGCGGCAAGGCGGAGCAGCGCTCGCAATTGCGCGCGCTCTTCGTCAGTCTGACCCCGCGCGAGCGCGAGGTGCTCGACTTGGTGGTGGAGGGCATGTCGAACAAGGCCATCGCCAACGCCCTGGGTCTGAGCGCCAAGACCGTCGAAGTGCACCGAGCCAAGGTGATGGAAAAGATGCACGCCCGCTCGCTCTCCGACCTCGTCAAGCTGGCCATGCAGAACCAGATTGGCTAGTTCCTAGGCGCCGTAGCGCAGGGACTGACTTTTCCGCTGCGGCGGCAGGTCGGTGCAGCTGCCGTGGGCGACGTGGGCGGCCAGCCCGACGGTCTCGCCCAGGGTCGGATGCGGGTGATGGATGGCGCGGCCGATGGCGGCGGCGTCGCAACCCTGGCTGATGGCCAGCGCGATCTCGCCGATCATGTCGCCAGCGTTGGAACCGACGATCGCGCCGCCCAGTAGACGACCGCCCTCCCGCTCGAAGATCAGCTTGGTCAGGCCGTACTCGGCGCCGTTGGCGATGGCGCGCCCGGAAGCCGCCCAGGGGAAGCGCGCCACGTCCATCGCCAGTCCTTTGCGCCGCGCCTCGTCCTCGGACAGGCCGACCCAGGCCACCTCGGGGTGGGTGTAGGCCACACCGGGGATCAGCGAGCTGTCATAACGGCTGTCCAGCCCGGCGGCGGCTTCGGCAGCGACGTGGGCCTGATGCACCGCCTTGTGCGCCAGCATCGGCATGCCGGCGATGTCGCCTATGGCGTAGATGTGCGGCACGTTGGTCTGCATGCGGTCGTTCACCGGGATGAAACCCGCCTCGCCTACCGCCACACCGGCCTGCTCGGCGCCGATGCGCCGCCCGTTCGGCGTGCGCCCGACCGACTGCAGGACCAGGTCGTAGCGCTGCGCCTCCGCCGGCGCCATGTCGCCTTCGAAGCGCACCCAGACGCCTTCCTCGTCGGCGTGTGCCGCCACGGTGCGCGTGCGCAGCATGATGTTGTCGAAGCGGTGGCGGTTGCGTTCTTCCCAGATGCGCGCCAGGTCGCGGTCGGGGCCGGGCATCAGGTGATCCTGCATCTCCACCACGTCGAGGCGCGCGCCGAGCGCGGAGTAGACGGTTGCCATCTCCAGGCCGACGATGCCGCCACCGATCACCAGCATGCGGCGCGGGCGCCGGTGCAGTTCCAGTGCGCCGGTGGAGTCGACGATGCGCTCGTCGCGCGGCAGGAAGGGCAGGTGGATCGGATGCGAGCCCGCGGCGACGATGCATTTTTCGAAACGGATCGCCTGGAGCCCTTGCGCGGTTTCCACCTCCAGGCAGTGCGCGTCGCGGAAGCGGCCGCTGCCAGTGACGATGCGCACCTTGCGCGCACGGGCCATGCCGGCCAGTCCGCCCGTGAGCTGGCCCACCACCTTCTCCTTGTGCGCGCGCAGCGCGGCGAGATCGATCTCCGGGGCATGGAACCGGATGCCGGCGCCGGCCAGTCCGGACGCCTCCTCCATCGCCGCCGTCAGGTGCAGCAGCGCCTTGGAGGGGATGCAGCCGACGTTGAGGCAGACGCCGCCCAGCACCGCATGGCGTTCGACCAGCACAGTGTCCATGCTGAGGTCGGCGGCGCGAAAAGCCGCCGAGTAGCCGCCCGGACCGCCGCCCAGCACCAGCATTTCGCACGCGATCTCCGCGGGCGCCGGTGCCGGCACCGACCGGGAAGCGGCGTAGGCGGCGAACAGAGAAAAACGGGGCGGCGCGGAGGGAAGTGCGCCGCCCCGCAAGGGCTGACTTTTCGGCCGCTGCTCGAGGCTTTCCTCCATGACGACGACGATGCTGCCGACGGCCACCGCCTCGCCCGGCGCGACGCGCACCGCTACGACGGTGCCGTCGACCGGTGCCTGCACGTCGAGCGCCGCCTTGCCCGATTCCACCGTCACCAGTGCGTCGTCCGCCCAGACGGCGTCGCCGGCCTTGACGTGAACTTCGGCGACGGACAGCTCCCCCTTGTCGCCGACATCGGGGACGGCGACTTCGTGTAGCCGTGTCACGGCCGCATTAGGCCGCCATCGCCACGCTGTTGATCGTCACCTTGCCGGTGACCTCGATCGGGCGCGCCAGCGTGTCGAGCACCGGGCAATGGGACTCGACCGCCTCGACCAGTTTGCGCAACTCCGCCTCGGAAGCGGGGCTCTTCAGCGTCGTCTCGTAGGTGATTTTCTGGTAGCCGGGCGGGATGGAAGGATCCATGCCGAACAATCCCTTGAGATCCAGCGCGCCCTTCAGGTTGACCTTCACCTCGTCGAGCCTGATGCCCATCATCGCGGCCATCGCCGAGTACATGATCTCCTGGCAGGCGCCGAGCGAGACGAGCAGCAGCTCGACGGGGTTCGCCCCCTTGTCCTGCCCACCGAGTTCCGGCGGTTCGTCGACGATGATCGGCGCGAAGTTGCGCACATTGCCGGTGCAGCGCACGTCTTCAACCAGCGCCGTCTGCGCCTCGAACACCACGCGCGACATGACCGGATTGTCCTGGATGCCCTGCACGGTCTTGCTCAGTGCGGCTTTCAAAGATTCCTGCGACATTGTGGTCCTCCTCTTGTCTCCTGTGTTATTTGGGGCATGATGCCCATGCTGGGCGGATGGCGCGGCGGCGCCATCCGAGCCTTGACTGTGGAGCAATCCACGGGGGAATTGAATCGGGACGATTCCTCAACCCGATCCGGAATAACCCTAAAGCAGGTAGTGGTCTACCAGCAGCGCGGCGAAGAGCAGGAAGAGATAGGTGATCGACCAGCGGAAGCTGGCCTGCGCGGCGCGGTCGCTGTAGCGGCGCAACAGGCGCCAGGCGTGGACGATGAAAATGCCGTCGAGAACCAGTGCCGCGGCGAGGTAAAGCCAGCCGCTCATGCCGATGGCGAACGGCGTCAGGGTCACCGCGGTGAGCCCCAGCGTGTACGCGAAGATGCAGCGGAGCGTGTAGTCGCGCCCGTAAACCACCGGCAGCATCGGCAGCTTCGCGTCGGCGTACTCGTGCGCGCGGAAGAGCGCAAGCGACCAGAAATGCGGCGGCGTCCACACGAAGATGATGAGGAACAGCAGCCAGGCCTCGCCCGGCGCCTGGCCGGTGACGGCGGCCCAGCCGAGCACCGGCGGCATGGCGCCCGAGGCGCCGCCGATAACGATGTTCTGCGGCGTGCGCGGTTTCAGGATCACCGTGTAGACGATGGCGTAGCCGACGAAGGTGGTCAGCGTCAGCCACATGGTGAAGGGGTTCACGAACACATGAAGCAGCGACAGGCCGATGCCGCCGATGGCGCCGGAGAGGAGCAGCGTCTCCAGCGAATTCACCTCGCCGCGTGGCAGCGGTCGCCCCTGCGTGCGCGCCATTACCGCGTCGATCTCCTGCTCGATGAGGCAGTTCATCGCGGCGGCGGCGCCGGACACCAGCGCGATGCCGAGCGTGCCGGCGAAGAGCACCTGCAACGGCACCATCCCCGGCGCGGCGAGGAACATGCCGATGACCGCGCAGAACACGATCAGGGTGTTGACGCGCGGCTTGGTCAGGCGCAGGTAGCGGCGCAGCCGCTCGGCCGGGCCGGGGCGGGCGGTGAGGAGCGTTTCGGCCATAAGCGCAGACCTCCGGATCGTTGATGGCCCGGCCAGTCTAGCCTCCCTGCCACTGCGTTCAATCAGGAACATCCTCAGTATCCCTAGGTAAACATCCTGATTGTCCCCCCCGGCGCTGCGGCCTATCTTTCGACTACTACAAGAGCGGTGGGCGATCCCGCCGTACCGACAAATTCGAGGAGGAGGCAATTGCCATGTTGGACTTGCGCATATTGGACTATGTGTATACCGGCTGGGGCGCATTCTGGGTGACCATGTTCATGTTCGTCCCCTTTGCCCTGATGGCCTACTGGGTCATCCGCAGGAAAAGTCTGGTCGATACAGGGCCAACCCAATTGCAGCCCAGCGAGTTTGCGCCCATCGAGGGCATTTGGCTGACGTTTGCATTCATCTTCTTCGTCATCGCCAATCTTGCCAGCCTGAAATACATCCCGTGGGCGGCCGCCTCCGGCGCGGTCAGCGGCGAGCAGGAGGTGCAGGTCGACTTCACGGCGAAGTCCTGGGCCTACGACATCTCCAATCGCCAGATCGAGGTCGGCAAGCCGGTGCGCTTCTCCGGCCGGGCGAGCGACACCCAGCACGGCTTTGCCGTCTATCACCCGGACGGCAGGGTGCTGTTCACCATGCTGATGATGCCGGGCACCACCAAGCCCACGACGGCCGTCTATACGTTCAAGGAGCCGGGCAAGTACGCGGTGCGCTGCCTCGAGTACTGCGGCATCGCCCACCACAGGATGCAGGACGAACTGACCGTCGTCAAAGGCAACTGAGGCAACTGAGCGCACCCCAGCGGAGGAGAACCTGAAATGAGCATAGCCAGCACAATCGTCAAGAGCACGCCGATCTTCGGCAAGATGTTCGCGGTCGACAAGAGCACCGGCCTGGAGGAAATCAACGCATGGCCGGCACTGATGATCATGAGTTCCTTCGTCTGGCTCGTCGTGGCCGGCCTGCTTGGCCTGGTCATGCCTGCGACGCAGATCTTCGATCTCAGCTCGGACCACTTCTACACCACGCTGACGCTGCACGGCGCGGCGCTGACCTTCCCCTTCTCGTTCCAGCTCATGATGGGCGTCGGCCTGCACCGCTCAGGCGGTTGCGTCGGCAAGCCGGTCACCGGACTGCTGGCGGCGCTGTCGTGGCTGTCGATGAATCTGGGCGCTGCCATCCTCACCGTCGCCGTCCTCATGGGCCTCAAGGTCAGCGTGGTGGTGATGTTCCCGCTGCCCCTGGTCGGCGCACAGATGGGTGTCTGGAGCATGGAGTCGGTGATCGTCGGCTTCACCGGCATCTACCTGGTGCTGTCCTGCATGATTTTCTGGTATCCGCTGCTGGTGTTCAAGATGTTGTTCTTCGGCAGGAAGCGCGCGGAGCTCGTCCTCTCCGAGCGCTCGCTCAACGAACCGGGCATGCTTGGCATGATCCTCGCCGCCGCGACGCTGCTGCTGACGGGCCTGCCGCTGGTGGTGGTCGGCACGACGCTGTTGCTGGCGCTCTACAAGATCATTCCGATGTCGCTCGCCGCCTGGGCGGCCGAGCCGGTAGTGTTCCAATACGCCTTCTATCTCTTCGCCCACAACCTGATGGAAGCGATGGCCCTGATGGTGGCGAGCGCGATGTATGCCACGTTGCCGCTTTACCTGGCCGACGGCTCGCGCAAGCTCTATAGCGAAAAGCTGGCCAACCTGGCGTTGTGGACCTTGCTGGTGACGTCGGTCACTTCCGGTCTGCATCATTTCATCACCTTCTACCCGAACCAGCCGGCGGCGTTGTCCTACTGGGGCAACATCATGAGCTGGGGCACCGGCCTGGGCGCGGCGATCAGCATCTTCACCGTCCTCGCCACCATCTGGCAGCACGGGCTGAAGCCGGAGCCCGGCATCATCGCCGTGCTCGTCGGCTGGGCGCTCTACATCCTCGACGGCGCCAGCGCCATCGTCACCTCCAACATCGCCTGGACCTACCTGCTGCATGGCACCATGTGGCAGAGCGGCCACTTCATGACGGTCGTCCTGTCCATGTCGCTGATGTGGATGGGCGTTCTTTACCATCACTATCCGGTGATCACGGGCCGCAAGCTCGACCCGGCGCTGGGCAGCCTGTATATCAAGTTGATGACCGTCGGCAGCCTGGGCGCGGCGATCACCATGCTGGCGGGCGGGGCGGCCGGCATGCCGCGGCGCTTCGCCGACTGGCACCCGGAAGGCTGGATGCTCTACGGCAACCTGATCCTGGCCTTCGGCCTGATCATCGGCGTTTCGTTTGCCGTATATTTCTACAATCTGATGAAGTCGCGCGAACTCGCCGCGCCCATGGGCGAACTGGCCCGGGCGTAAGACGATTCGGCAAACCGAAGCGTCCGCAGCGATGCGGACGCTTTTTTTTGTGCCACCCGATGCCCTGCAAGCTCTGCGGCCTGCCCCTGCCGAAACCGCCGGTTTCCGACGCCGGCCACGACTTCTGCTGCATCGGCTGCCGCGAGGTGTACCGCGCCTTCGGCGAGGACGCCCTCGTTCCGGCAAAAGTCAGTCCCCGTGACACGGCGCCTCCGCCCGGAAGCCGCGTGGCCTTCCTGTGGATCGAGGGCATGCACTGCGCCTCTTGCGAGTTCCTCATCGGGAAACTGGCGCTGAAGATCCCCGGCGTGCTTTCTGCCGCCTCCAGCTATGCCACCGCCACAGCCCGCATCGTCTACGACCCGGCGCGGGTGAAGGAAGCCGAACTGCCGCGGCTCCTCAGCCGCCACGGCTACCGCGCCCGGCTGCGCGGCGAGCCGGCGCCGGAACACGAAGAGGGGCTCGATCTGCTGCGCCTGGTGTCGGGCGTCACCGCCGCCTCGCTGACGATGATGCTGACCTTCATCTTCATCTACCCGCTGCATGGTGGCTGGCTGACGGTGGAGGACTATGGCGCGATGAGCCGCCTCGCCTTCGCGGCCGTGCCGCTCTTCCTGTTCTTCCTGACGACGATCCTGGTGTTCTTCGTCGGCTGGCCGATCTTGCGCGGGGCATGGATCGGACTGCGCGCCCGCCTGCCCAACATGGACGTCCTGCTCGCCCTGGCCATCCTCGCGGCCTACGGCTACAGCGTCATCCAGTTCTTCAACCGCTCCATCGACCTTTATTTCGAGGTGGCCGGCACGTTGGTCATGATCGTCACCATCGGCCGCTATCTAGAGCGCGGCGCACGCGCGCGCGCCACCGAAGCGCTCAAGTCCATCATGCAGGCCTGGGCGCCGCACGCCTGCGTGCTGCGCGGCGGCCAGTATCTCGACTGCCGGCTCGACGAGGTGCAGCCGCACGACCGCGTCTTCGTGCGCCAGGGCGAGGCCATCCCCGTCGACGGCAGCATCGTCGCCGGCCGCGGCGCGGTGGACGAGTCGCTCATGACCGGCGAGCCCTTTCCGGTGTCGCGCGGCGAGGGCGAGAAGGTGCTCGGCGGCAGCCGCCTGCTCGAGGGCAACCTGGAGATCGACACCGGCCCGCAGGTGGAAAGCCGCATGGCCAGCCTCGCCCGCATCCTCTGGAACACGCAGAGCGCGAGCAGCGGACTGCAGGCCCGCGTCGACCGCCTCTCGCGCCGCTTCGTGCCCGGCGTGCTGGCGCTGGCGGCGCTGGTCGGCGCGGGCTTCCTGCTCGCCGGCGCGGGGGCGGAGAAGGCGCTGCTGGCCGCGCTCGCCACGCTCATCGTCTCCTGCCCGTGCACCTTCGGCCTGGCCATCCCGCTCACCACCGCGGCGGCGATCGGTGCGGCGCTGCGCCGCGGCATCGTCGTCACCGGCCCCGATCTCTTCGAGAAATCGCCGCGCGTCGACGTTGTCGCCCTCGACAAGACCGGCACGCTCTCCAGCGGCGAGATGGCGGTGGTCGAGGTGATCGGCTCGGCCGAGATCGTCGCCCGCGCCGCCGCCGTCGAGCGGCACTCGCCGCACCCGGTGGCGCGCGCCATCGCGCAATTGGATGCCGGCCGCAGCGCCGGCGAGGTCGAGCTCCACCCGGGGCGCGGCGCCGTCGCCACGGTCGGCGGCAAGCGCATCGCCGTCGGCAGCCGCGCGCTGTTCGCCGCGCTCGGCTGGGCGGTCCCTGCGCCGCTCGCCGCCCGCGCCGAGCAGAGCCGCCACGGGGAGAGCGTCGTCTCCTACGTCGGCTGGGACGGCGTCGCCGAGGGCGCCATCCTCACGCGCGACCGCTCGCGCCCGGCCTGGGACCGCGTCGTCGAGTCGCTGCGCCGCCACTGCCGCGTCGTGCTGCTCACCGGCGCCGAGCATCCCAACGGTTACCGTCAGCATGTCGACGAGGTGCACGCCGGCGTGCCGCCCGAGGCCAAGGCCGCCGTCATCCGGCGGCTCAAGGCGCAAGGGCGCGTCGCCATGATCGGCGACGGCAGCAACGATGCGCCGGCGCTGGCCGAGGCCGACCTCGGCATCGCCTTCGGCGCGCCCACCGCGCTGGCCGCCGAGGCCGCCGACATCGTGATCCCCGGCAAGCGCCTCGAGCGCGTGCTCGAAACCTTTCTGCTCATCGGCGTCACGCGCCGGCGCATCCGGCAGAACCTCGGCTGGGCGCTCGCCTACAATGCCATCGCCATCCCGCTGGCGGCGACCGGCATGCTCAGCCCGCTCGTCGCCGCCGTGGCGATGTCGGCGAGCAGCATCCTGGTGGTGATGAACGCCGCGCGGCCGATCCTCGGCAAGGACCCGTTCGAGGGCGAAGGCGAGGACGAGGGCGGCGAACGCCCGGCCCCCGTCCCCGGCGCGCCTTCCTCGGTGCGCTAGGCCGTTACTGCGGTTTCGAGAACGCCCAGGCAGCGCCCGGTGTGCGCCTGCCCGCAGGGTTTGGGAACGGAAAAGTCAGCCTCTGCGATACGGCGCGGGGGTTTGCATGGGGCCGGTGGTCGGCCGTGGCAGACGACAAATTTTTCTGAATTGGCAGGCAAGCAATGTCAGCTTTGTATAATTCGCCTGGACGAGGAATCGATCAACTACTTCAAGGCGATTTCCGAGCAGGTCGGCATTCCGTACCAAAGCCTCATCAACCTGTACCTGCGCGACTGCGCGGCGTCGCAGCGCAAGCTGAATTTGAACTGGAAAGAGGCTTGCGCGCTGCTCTGCGCGAAAAGTCAGTCTGCGTGGTACGGCGTTTCCCCTCACCCTAGCCCTCTCCCCACCGAGTGGGGAGAGGGAATTGTTCTAAGGGATAACCCCTAGCCCCCACTGGAATGATCCGGATTCCGCGCTTCCGCGGATGCCGATACATTCCGCTGACAACGCCCGGGCGGAATACGGGCGATCCAGCATCGAAACCACCGAGGAGCGAACCATGGACGTACGCGCAGCCGTGGCCTGGAAGGCCGGCGCCCCCCTGACGATCGAGACGGTGCAGCTCGACGGCCCGAAGGCCGGCGAGGTGCTGGTGGAGATCAAGGCCACCGGCGTCTGCCATACCGATGCCTTCACGTTGTCCGGCGACGATCCGGAGGGCCTCTTCCCGGCCATCCTCGGTCACGAGGGCGCCGGCGTCGTCGTTGAAGTCGGCGCCGGCGTCACCAGCGTCAAGCCGGGCGACCACGTCATCCCGCTGTACACGCCGGAGTGCCGCCAGTGCGAATACTGCCTGTCGCAGAAGACCAACCTGTGCCAGGCGATCCGCGCCACGCAGGGGCAGGGGCTGATGCCCGACGGCACCAGCCGCTTCAGCATCGGCGGCCAGAAGCTGTTTCACTACATGGGCACGTCGACCTTTGCCAACTATTCGGTGATGCCGGAAATCTCGGTGGCGAAGATCCGCCCGGATGCGCCCTTCGACAAGGTTTGCTACATCGGCTGCGGCGTCACCACCGGCATCGGCGCGGTGATCTACACGGCCAAGGTGAAGCCGGGCAGCAGCGTGGTGGTGTTCGGCCTCGGCGGCATCGGCCTCAACGTCATCCAGGGCGCGCGCCTGGCCGGCGCCGGGATGATCGTCGGCGTCGATCTCAACCCGGGGCGCAAGGCGCTGGCCGAGAAGTTCGGCATGACGCACTTCGTCAACCCGAAAGAGGTCGAGGGGGACCTCGTCGCCTACCTGGTCGGCCTCACCAAGGGCGGCGCCGACTACACCTTCGAGTGCGTCGGCAACGTCAAGCTGATGCGCCAGGCGCTGGAGTGCTGCCACAAGGGCTGGGGCGTCTCCACCATCATCGGCGTGGCCGGCGCCGGGCAGGAGATCGCCACGCGGCCGTTCCAGCTCGTCACCGGACGCGTCTGGCAGGGCTCGGCCTTCGGCGGCGCACGCGGCCGCACCGACGTGCCGAAGATCGTCGACTGGTACATGGAGGGCAAGATCAACATCGACGACCTGATCACCCACGTCATGCCGCTGGAGCGCATCAACGAGGCCTTCGACCTGATGCATGAGGGCAAGTCGATCCGCTCGGTCGTTACCTTCTGAGCGCCGCCCCATGACGCTCACCACCGTGTCGCAGAGCACGTGCTTCGGCGGCGTGCAGGGCGTCTACAGCCATGCCTCGATCGAGACCGGCTGCACCATGCGCTTTGGCCTGTTCATGCCGCCGCAGGCGCAGCGGGGACTGGTGCCGGTGCTCTACTGGCTGTCGGGGCTCACCTGCACCGAGGAGAACTTCATCGTCAAGGCGGGGGCGCAGCGCATGGCGGCCGAACTCGGCATCGCCATCGTCGCGCCGGACACCAGTCCGCGCGGCGACGCCGTTCCCGACGACAAGCAGAGCTACGACTTCGGCCAGGGCGCCGGCTTCTACGTCGACGCGACGCAGGCGCCGTGGAGCCGCAACTACCGCATGTTCTCCTACCTGACGGACGAGCTGCCCTGGCTGGTCGCCTCGAACTTCGCCGTGGACCCGACGCGGGCCGGCATCTTCGGCCATTCCATGGGCGGCCACGGTGCGCTGGTGCTGGCGCTGCGCAAGCCGCAGCGCTACAAGTCGGTTTCTGCTTTTGCACCCATCTCGTCGCCGATGCGCTGTCCCTGGGGCGAGAAGGCGCTTGCCGGCTACCTCGGGCCGGAGCAGGCCGCCTGGGTCGACTACGACGCCACCGCCCTGATCGCGAAGCGGGGCTGGAAGGGC
>Ga0233425_10008679_pt1 | contig 13323 bp, 10 predicted proteins | sample Watercolumn_Towu_2_FD_181712 | JGI IMG/M metagenome (GOLD analysis project Ga0233425, IMG submission 181712) | Freshwater microbial communities from Lake Towuti, South Sulawesi, Indonesia - Watercolumn_Towuti2014_140_MG | ecosystem: Environmental > Aquatic > Freshwater > Lake | place...
AACCGGTTGTGCAGAACACCAAAGTGATCACCTGCGGCCCCCCGATCATGATCAAATACACCCTGCTTGCCCTCGACCGGCTGGGATTTGCCCCCAAAGATGTCATCACCACCCTCGAGATGAAGATGCAGTGCGGCCTGGGGAAATGCGGCCGGTGCAACATCGGCAGCACCTATGTGTGCAAGGACGGACCGGTTTTCACGTATGAGCAGCTGAAAAAGCTGCCGGATGAGTTTTAGTTACTTCATATACCCCACAACCACTTTATCATTAGCTACAACCTTTTCACCCTCTAGTACCTTCAACAAGTAGATTCCCGGTTTCAGACAGGAAACATCGATTTCAGCTTTTTTCTGGCACCGACCGATACAAATGGTGAATTGCAAGCGTCCAGTGAGATCGATCAATTGTATCTGCCCCTCACCAGAGTTGTATCCAATTTCTACTGTATATATTTCCCCAAAAACATTATCTTTGCTCTACCATTCCCAATGAAATGGACCGTCAAAGCAAAGCCGACTGGATCTCGATCGTACCTATTATTATCCTCGTAGTGGTATTTTGTCTCTATGTGCTTTCTATGGTCCTTTACTGAATTTTCCATAGAAAATAACAGGAATTTTTTTATTTAAAAAATATGTCGTATGTTTGCGACATAAAACAAGATTGTCTGTTAACTGGCGCAGGATGACCTATTCAAAACTAAAGAATTTCAAGGAAGATCAGCAATCGCTGGCAAAATTGGCGAAAGCTCTATCCCACCCGGCCCGGATCGCTATCCTTCAGTACCTGGCATTACAGAAATCGTGCATCTCGGGTGATATCTCCCGGGAGATCCCACTCAGCCGCACCACCGTATCGCAACACCTGCAGGAACTTAAAGAAGCCGGTCTCATCGACGGGGAAGTCACCGGAGTGAAAGTGTGCTATTGCATCAATGCGGAAGCACTAATGAAATGCAGGCAATTACTGGAATGCTTTCTCAAATCGATCAGTGAATATAAACAAACAGTATGTCAATGAACCAGACCGAAGATCCCGGCAACGAATCTACGGGCAGGAAACAGGAAAATCCTTTATCAGCCGATTGCGGCTGCTCATCCGATTGTTGTACTCCGAAACGCGCAAAACCCTGGAAGAAAGTCCTTTTTTTCCTCGTTCTTCTGGCGATGGCAGCCCTGCTTGTGTTTAAATTCACACAACCGGAATCTTCCGATGCCGAAAATCCGACCTGTGCCACACCCTGTGCCGATACAGTCAAATGCAGCAAACATGCCGATGATGCGGATTCAGCCACTGTAAAAGAACCGGCCTCCTGCTGCGAATCCCGTGAAAAATGAACGACTGGATCCATCAAACCCTGCAACCGGGACAGACCGGATTCACCGTTTTGGGAGCCGTATTCCTGTTAGGGATCATCGGATCCCTGACATCCTGCTGCAATCCTGCCATTATCGGGGGAATTTCAGGGTACTCGGGGATGATAGGTTCCGACCCGGCCACGAAACGGAGAATCATCCTGCAGGGAGTTTCCCTGCTGACAGGAACCGTAGTTTCCATGGCCATCCTGGGAGGCCTTTCGGGGTTCGTCAGCGCATGGCTGCTCCGTACTGTTGGAAACTCCTGGAAGATTATCGCTGCGGCAGTTTCCATCTTTTTCGGCTTGTATGCGATGGAATTGCTTCCTTTTCGGGTGCCCACCCTGAGACTTCAATCCGGTTCAACCGGAAAAGGATTTTGGGGATCTCTTCTGTTCGGATTCGCTCTTGGAGGCGTTTCCACTTCCTGCGGAATTGTATGCAACCCCATCTTCCCGTTGGTCCTGGGAGTTTCTTTTATCAAGGGGAACTTTATCTGGGGAATCCTGATCCTTACTCTTTTCGGGATTGGGTACGGATTGCCTCTTGCTTTGTTGCTTATCGGGGTAGGTTTCGGTGTAGGGAAACTTTCTTCTGCATTTTCGGGATGGAATAGGATCATTCGCTATGTTGCCGGTATTTTACTGCTGGGTATCGGCTTTTATTTTCTGTGGACGTTATGAAAACAAACCAAAAACCCGGATTCATTGCAGGTTCACTCGAGACAAGGGCCGGAATGGTCCCGCTGGTCACATCACACTGGAGCTTCAGGGATTACCTCGGAACGTGGAAGGTCAGAAGTTCCTTTGGCAGAGACGCGTACAAAGTGAATCCCGGCCTGTACGCGATCGGCTCACCAGGGCCCGAATCCGACGTATTTGTCTCGGCCAACTACAAGCTCAGCTTCGATGTGCTACGGCGCGGGTTGGAAGGGATCAGCGGCTGGATCCTCGTATTGGACACCCGCGGTGTGAATGTCTGGTGTGCAGCAGGCAAAGGGACATTCGGAACCCGGGAGCTGGCCAACCGGATTAAATCATCGGGGCTCGAGAAGGTGGTTCAGCATCGCCGTTTAATCGTTCCTCAGCTTGGCGCAACCGGTGTTTCGGCACATGAAGTCAAAGCGATCTCCGGTTTTTCAGTCAGGTACGGACCAGTTAAAGCAACGGATATAAGGCAGTTTATTGCCGACGGGTACAAGACATCCGGGAACATGCGCACCGTAACCTTCACCCTGAAAGAGCGGGCCAAGCTGATCCCCAATGATTTTGTCTATGGAAAATATTACCTGCTTTCAGCACTGGCCGTCGTGGTCGTTCTGTCGGGACTATATCCCTGGGGTTATTCCCTGACCAAAACCGCGGATGAGGGTATCCGGGCGGGGCTGAATGTCCTGGCAGGGTATGCGGCGGGTATCATCGTGGCGCCGCTGCTGCTTCCACTGATCCCCTTCCGTAGTTTTTCATTGAAAGGATTTGTAACAGGAATTCTGGCTGTCATCCTTCTCTCGGTATTCCGGTTGACGGGAACATCCATCACCGAAATGATCTCCTGGTTTTTCATGATCACTGCGGTTTCCTCCTTCGTGATGATGAATTTCACAGGTTCCTCAACGTACACATCTTTATCCGGAGTCAGGAAAGAAATGAAGATCGCCATCCCGTTTCAGATCTCATTTGCTTCGGCCGGCCTGATCATTTTTCTGATTTCAAATTTCACATCAAAATGAAGCCATTACTGTACCTATCAGATGTTGTGACACTGGCGCTGGATCCGGCGCTTTGCAACGGATGCCGGATGTGCACCGTTGTATGCCCGCATGATGTGATCGCCATGGCGGATAAACGGGCTCAGATTATCCATCGCGACCGGTGCATGGAATGCGGTGCCTGTGAGATGAATTGTCCGACCGGGGCCCTGAAGGTCACCTCTGGGGTGGGATGCGCCGCCGGGATTATCACCGGCTATATAAATAAAACCGAACCGACCTGCGGATGCTCGTCATCCGGTTCTGCCTGCTGCTGAAATCCGGCACCCCGGAACGTCAATCCGGAATATTTTCCTCGGCTATCAGTTCAGCAACATAGGTAGAATCCCGGCTACCGGCCGGGGGGACAGGGTTGTACTGGTACAGCATCACCACATTGAGATCCGATCCCGACCATGCTGCCGGTTTGATGACCAGGAATGTACGTACCTTTTTACTGCACTTGTCCTGATCGACCCAGGAGCCTGAATTCGCATACAGGCGTTTGTACTGACTTCCTTCGGGGTAGACGGTCAGACCGGGATTATGGGTGTGGCCGAACGAAACGATGTTATACTGATCATGGCCCGGTGAATTGTTCAGGTACTCGTAATAGGACATAGCGCCCACTTCAATGCTGTTCAGAATAGCAACAAAGACCGAGATCGGCACCGGAACTCCGTTGGCTTGCTGGGTGGCAGGCCATTTCGGTTCAATGCTGTCGGCGTACATCTGGCGGGCACCTTCAAATGAGAACGGCGCCAGGTACCCGTCGATCCCCGACATGTTCACAACCGCCGAATCCATCGGGGGAGCGGGCACCTGGTACTGGTGCAGCAATTCCACAAAACAGAGAATCCACGCGGAGTTGAACATCCAGGAACTTTTGACAGGGGAATATACATAGCCCGGCAATTGCGGATTTCCCACGCAGGAAGCATAAAAGCGGGTAATGAAGTACCCGGGGGGCAGCATATGCGGAGGATTGACCAGGGGCTGGGGGCAGTTGAAAAAGTCGTACCGGTGTCCATGCTCCATAATGATCTTATTGGCGGGAATGTACTTCCCCAACCCGGGCACATCTCCTTCCCACTGCACACCGGGGATGATCTCCTCCAGCACTTCCCGGGTCATGAGCATATCGTGATTCCCGGGAACATAGATCAGATCCAATTCCGGGTGAAGCGCGATCTCCCTGAATTTATTCACTGAGGGGAGGTTAACCGGATTATTGGCTACCGCAAGAAAATAATCCCGGGAATCGCGGATACCGGCACCGGAATCAAAAGGAGCATCGCGGAAGGGCACCATCCATTCGTCGAAAATATCTCCCTGGATGATCACCTCTTTGATTTTATTTCCCCGGAGGATGAAATCGAGAAAGCTTTCCAAAGCTGCTGCATTTTTCCCGAACATGGAATAATTGCCGGTGTTTGCAGACGGCAGGCAGAAATGAACATCGCTGATGATGGCCATGGCGTCGCGTAGGGTGTCGGTTCCCTGTGCCGGAAGCGGAAGGCCGATGAACTGTCCGGTTGTCCTGATCTCAAGGGTTATTCCTTTGCAATGGATGCCGGTGGCGGAGGATCTTAGCCCGGGGCCAAGCGTAAGGAAATACCGCCAGCCTTCGTTCAGGGTAAAGCCGTCCATAAAATCCAGGTAGACCATGGATCCGGAAACCACGATGTCATATGCAGTGATCGGGCCGTTTTTATCGGACAGCGTAATGGAATTGGTCACTGAACCGGTATCGACCGGCTGATCGAAGATCATTTCAATGACCCTGTCTTGATTTGCGACCCGGTAATACAGTCCGTGTTCCAGTTCCATAGTCGGAAAGGTGACGGACAAATACTCCGGGATTAATTCGGTTGTTTCTTTCCTGCAGGAGGCGAGAAACAGAAAGCCCAGGAACAGTACGCTGGCCAGAAAAAGCGCACGGGATACAGTTTTTTTCATAGCAGAGGATTATCAGGGATTAACCTTATGAATTGCATTCTGAATTTCGCCAGGATACATAGAATTTTCGCATTGCAAAATTACCTATATTTCTTATCTGGGGCGTAATATAGTTTCTTTTTACCATAAATTTGAACAAGTTTAGGGTGACATCAGTAGTTCTGAATCGAACTTTTATATTGCCTTTCAGAATATATTTGTATTGTCTTTCAAAACAAGCCAGAAGACTAATGACTGTATGACAAATATTTTACAGAATATACAACAAGCAGTTTTATTAACCCAGTCAGTGCCGGTTCATCCCGAAGCCAGGCTTCGTGAACTGGTGGCACCCATCTGGGAAGATTTTCTTCGGAAGAAGCGGATCAATCTTAGTTTTTATATCAGGGAGGAACGACAACTCGCAAATGGCCGTGCCGACACGGTTTTTAACCGTCTTATTTTGGAATACAAAAAGCCTGGCACGATCAATCCTTCCAAAGAGAAAAACCGTAAGTTGATATCACAGGTTCAGGGTTATATTGAGGATTTGGCAAGGGAAGAACATTGGAAAGAGGAACGTTTACTTGGAGTGGCTTTTGATGGGAATTACTTCGTATTCATTTACAAGGTCAAACGATGGATAGTTGAAGATCCGGTGGCTGTATCAGAGAAAAGCGTTAGCCGATTTCTCGAAATGCTGGAAAAGCTTACATCTAAAGCTGCACTGGTTCCCGATAATCTGATCAAGGACTTTGCGGTAGGATCAGGAGCAAGGAATTTCGTGGCATCAAATGCCATAAGAGCGTTTTATCTTACTTTGTTATCGAATTCCAATCCCCGTGTGAAAGCGCTTTTTGACCAATGGGCGCTTCAGTTTGCCGAGGTTCATGGCGCTTTTGAAAACAAAAAGTTTGATGCTCAAACACTTTTCAAATCCTATGGTTTCAAAAAAGAGGAGCAGAAGGATTTTAACTTCCTGGCATTCTTTTTTGCGCTCGATACCTACTATGCTCTTTTAATGAAATTGCTTGCTTATCAGGTTGTGGGATTTTATACACTGAGAAGCGTTGCTGGTTTACCTCTTTCCGACTGGGAGAACTTGTCATCCGATCAATTGCTCGACAAGTTGAAGGCCCTGGAAGAAGGTGGAATTTTCCGGACAGAACCGCTGAACATAAGGAATTTCCTGGAAGGGGATTTACTCTCCTGGTACCCGGATGTCTGGAACGAGGAATTGGCCAGCGCCATAAGGGCAATCATCAACAGGCTGAACCAGTATGATCCGGAAACCATGGAATTGTTGCCGGATCAGACCCGGGATATTCTTAAGAAACTCTACCAATTTCTTGTCCCTAAACAGATCCGACACGATCTGGGTGAATATTATACACCCGACTGGCTTGCCGAACGATGCCTGAATCAGTTGGGATACGGCCCCAAAGATCCGGAGCTTTTTCAGAAACGGTTGCTGGATCCGGGCTGCGGATCAGGCACTTTCCTGGTATTGGCAATAAAACGGCTGAAAGAACATGCCCGGCTTCTTCAAAAAGATCCCTCCGCGACGTTGGTGCAAATTACGAAAAACATTGTAGGTTTTGACCTTAATCCGTTGGCGGTCATTTCGGCGCGCACCAATTTCCTGTTGGCTGTGGCGGACTTACTCAAATACAAGAAAACAGAACTAATTATCCCGGTTTACCTCTGCGACAGCATCAATCCACCCAGCGCCAAACACCAGGACGAACTCTTCGACCAGCAGGCAGGCCATTACCAGATATCAACCAGTGTTGGCCCATTTCGCTTTCCGGAAGCTCTGGTGCAGCGCGCCAAAGTGCAACAGGTAACCGGATTGCTTGAAGATTGTGTTAAAAAAAAGCATACTACCAGGCAGTTTCTCGAACGGGTGCACCAAGAGATGAACGGTGAGACTGACCGGCGTACCATTGATCTGGTTCTAGGAGAGACCTATGAGAAACTCCTCGATCTTGAGCAGAAAGGGATCAATGGCATCTGGGCCAGGATTATCAAGAACGCCTTTGCCCCCTTATTTGTGGGAACCTTCGATTTCATTGCCGGAAATCCGCCGTGGGTGAATTGGGAAGCGTTACCTAATGAGTATAGAAATAATATTAAATACCTATGGATCAATTATGGACTATTCTCATTGTCAGGCAATGAAGGCAGGTTAGGTGGTGGGAAAAAAGATATTTCAATGCTAATGATGTATGTAAGCATAGATAAGTATTTAAAGGAAAAAGGGAAACTGTGTTTTATTATAACACAAACAATTTTCAAGACACAGGGGGCTGGTGATGGTTTTCGGAAGTTCAGAATAGGATCATCTGGAGAATATTTTAAAATTGAGGAAGTTGAAGATCTTGGCAGCATTCAACCTTTTGAAGGAGCGACAAACCAAACTGCAATTATTAATTTACGAATTGGTTCACAAACCGAATATCCAGTACCATACATTTTATGGCTTCGTAAACCTAAAATACCAATATTTTTTGATGATAATATTGAAGACGTTTTAGGAAAAACAATTCGTAGAAATCACAAGGCCAAACCAATATCCAGCAGTTCGAATCAATGGATAAATGCAAAAACGTTTGCATTGGAAGCATTACATAAACTTATTGGTAATTGTGAATTCAAGCCAAAATGTGGCATTGTCACTGGTGCAAATGGAGCATATTGGATTGAGATTATTTCAAAGGGAAAAGATCTGTTGGTTCACAATGTCCCTGAAATTGTAAAATTTAAGAAGACCTATGATATAAAAACAGTTGAGAGTCTTGTTGAGCCTGATCTTGTTTATCCTTTATTACGAGGAACAGATATTAATAGATGGTTTGGGCATCCGATCCTTAATATTATTATTCCCCAAGATCCAATTAAAAGAATACCAATCTCAGTTGATCTAATGCAAAGAAAATTCCCTAAAACCCTCTTATACCTAAAACATTTTGAAGAAATATTGAAAAAAAGGCCAAGTCATGTATTTAAACAAGCAGAGGGATATCCATTCTATGCAATGTTTGGTATCAGCGAAGATACTTTCTCTCCCAATAAGGTAGTTTTTCGAAAAATTGGAGAAGAAATGATTGCATGTTCAATGCATTCAGATATTAATGGAATTTGTGTAGTTGCTGACCAATCTTTAAATATCATTCAAGTAAATTCAATAAGAGAATCTTATTATTTATCGGGTTTATTAAACTCTATTCCAGTTCGCTGGTATATAAAAGCTACTGCAACTAGAAATGTTCCATCACAAATTATTTCAGACCTTCGTATTCCTCGATTTAATGAAAATGAGATAGTTAGAAGAGAAATCTCGAGGATTTCCGAACTTTGCCACGAAAAGACCACTATGGGTATTCCTGTCGCCGATTTGGAGGAGCAGATCGACGAGCTGGCGGCGGAGTTGTGGGGATTAACAAAGGAGGAATTGAGGGATATCAAGGAGAGTTTGGAGGAGATGAGATAGTTTTTTATCCATAATTTTCATGAGAGAAAACATCGAAATATTACTGGAATCAGGAGAGGGACAATATATTGAATTTAAGGGGTGTTTTGATAAAACGAACAAACTGACACCTAAAGCAAGACCCTTGAAAACGATCGCCAAGGATATTGCAATTTCTCTGGCAGAATTTGCGAATGCCGATGGAGGAACACTTTTAATCGGAGTTGAAGATGATGGAACTGTCACCGGATCACCATATAATGACACAGAGATTACAAGAATAAAAGGTATTGCTGCTGATTCCTGGAAAACAAAAGTCCCGTATAAGTTTGAGATATATCAAAGGCATGAAGGAACTATATTGTGTTTTGAGGTGGACATTCAATACGAAATATTTACACTAACGAACGGGCAGTCACCCTATCGAAACGAAGCAAATACAATGTGGCTCACAGCTGAGGAAATCCGGGCATTAAAACGAACCAAAGCCGGAACCTTGATAGAACGTAGCATTACTAATTTTACTGTCGATGATATTGATCAGACACTATTTCAGCGATTCAGGGAGAAACTTGGGATTGGTCAGGACAGGTCGGATATTGAAATATTACTGGAAAATGACCTTGCTGTCAAAGATAGAACGGGGAATAAACTGACATTGTCTGCCTGCCTTCTTTTTGGCAGGAAACCAATGTTACATTTTCATGATCGGTGCGGTGTCAATTTCCGCAAGTATGATGGTCTGATGGCTCTTACTGGCACTAAAAACAATGAACGTCTTGACAAAACCATTGAAGAACCCCTACCGTTGTTAATAGAAAAGGTTTTCGAACTAATTCAGTTACAAATTGGCAAATCGCATAAACTGATTGATTTATTTTTTGAGGAAAAACCTGAATATCCAACCTTTGCCTGGCAGGAAGCAATCATCAATGCGGTTGCACATCGCGACTATTCTTACCGTGGAAATGACATTGAGATCCGAATGTTTGATGACAGGTTGGAAATCAGGAGTCCGGGTCTTCCACCGGAGCCTGTCACCATTGATGAACTCAGACAACGGAAGCCTGTTCATGCTTCACGGAATCCACGAATCATGAGGGCGTTAAAAACATTTGGATTCGTACGTGAACGTGGAGAAGGAATACCCAGAATTTTCGAAGAAACCCAGGAAGCGTGCTTACCGGAACCGGAAATATTGGCAGAAGGGAATTTTTTCAAGATTATTTTATGGAATACTCAAATCTTTGACCAGGAGACAATGAATTGGATAAAACAATTCCCAATAAAGGAGTTAAATGCAAATCAGCGTAGGATATTAGCATATAGTAAACAATCCGGAAAAAATTCCTTTGCCTTAAGAGATTATATCCATGAGAACAAGATGGGAAAAGAAATTGCTAAAAAGGAAATTCAGAACATGGTGAATCTGGGAATCATACAAGTTGCCGGGAAAAGAAAGGGTACATACTATTATCCTATGATAAAAGAAAGCAGCGTTGAAGACAAACTTCAGATCTTCTTCGCGCACAAAGAATATTTAAAAAATAGTGATTTTCGCACTCTGATGGGAACTAGTGACCGGTTATCTGCTATGCGAAGCTTAAAAATTCTTGTCGAAAAGGGAATTTTACGAAAAGAGGGTAAAGGCAAGGGAACCAGGTATTTTCTGGTTTCAAATTCAAACAGAAATCAAAAGTGACGTAAATGATCATAAATATGAATCATGAAAGGCGGAAAATGCATGTATTATATTAATATACAGCCAATTAAATGCTTTTCATAAAGATTTCAAAAACAAAATAGCTCATCACCTGAACATTCAGAATTCATGCATGCATTTACGAATACACTGAAAAACATCATGTCGGTTGTGTCGGAGCAGCTTGAAATACTTCCTGCCAGTGAAGGCGCTGTGGAGGAGATGACCTATGTGGGAGAGGAGGAGCGTGACGATACAAGGCTCTCAGGAGATAACCTGATCATTGAGACATCACTGGAAATGCCAAAACCTTTTTGGAAATATAGGAAAGTCGAACCGATTTATCGTGAAAAGAACCATTTTTTTCGATACTTTCTGGATGGTTCCTATCGCCATTACTTTCTGGCAACAGGCTTGGAGAATGACCGGGCGACTCCTATTTTCCTGGCTCAGATTGCCGTCGTAATCCTAAAAAGGAATCCCGAAGGTAAACTTAGCGTAGTGCCAGGTTTTAAACGGCATCAGTGGTTTCTGTTGTTAGCTAAATCAAGAATTTCGGATACGGCATGGAAACAAATTCAGGAATCGACAGCAGAAGCAAAGGTCAATATCATTATTCGTGATCTAGCCGAAATGGATGCATTCAGTGGAGATTTTGCAGAAGCGCAGGATTTACGGGAACGGGGCAGAAGTAAAACACGGCATTTGATGAGTACGATGGAATTTGACATTGCCAAAGAGTTTAGAGAAAAGGTTACAGACGATTGGATGATCAAGGATGGATTAGTTTCGTTTGGGAAATATGGAGGCGGCATGCAAAGCCTAAAAATTATAGGAGTTGCAAAGAGTTTTACCAGCATTCAGAAGTTCTATTCCCATATAGGAAAAACCAAAGAGAGGCAAAGTGTAATATCATTGCTTGGAGAGATGCCACCGCATCATCGTACAACCGCATACCAGGGTTACGGAGGAAGTACAGCTTTCTGGTACTTGCGGTTACGGAAATCACAACAGCTTTTATACCCTCTCTTCGGAGTAATTAAAGTAGAAATACCTGTTCTTCCTGAACAACCCATCACCACAGAATTACTGGATGAAATATCCGGGTCTCTCCTGGCTGAACAATATGTGACCCCATTTGGTTCAGATGATCGCTGGCATTCACATTTATATCCGGTTTACCAGGCAGAGCACGCTGCCAAACAGAGCTTTTACTCTACCGAAGTTATACAGGGATGTATTCATAATGCAATTCAAATACACAGAAAATGAAAGAAGAAAAAGATAATCCGGTCATTGGACGCACTTCTGCAACCGATCGTGATCCGAATACTGCCGATAAATTTAACTTCTGGATCACATCAGATGTGATTGTAAATCCGTTTGATATTGTTGAATCAGAACATTTTAAAGAAAGCAAAACATTTGGTCTGGTAACAAATCTGGAACATCGGACCGATGCAGCCAGTCACCTGGCAAATTACGTTTCCAATAACTTTGGTTCGGTTTTGGAAGAACCCAATACCCCGAGAATAGGCGCAACACTGGCCAAAGTCAATGTGATGATGAACGATGGCGGAGGAAAAAATCCGGAAGGCAATTATAAAGATGGTATATACATGCCTATTGAAAATGAAAAAAAGGTTCGTTTTGCTGAAGAATCAGGGATCCATGCAGCGCTTGGAATTGATACAATGAAAGAGGAAGACAGAATTCCGGCGGGGCTTATCAAAATGAGTAACGAAGTGGAAGCTGTTGTATATCTTGATAAAACCTATGTAATTGGCCCTGAATCAGCCCATGTCAATATTTCAGGAATCAGTGGATTAGCTACCAAGACAAGTTATGCCATGTTCCTTCTCCAATCGATCTTACAAAAAATTGATCCGACCCAGATGGCAGTAGTCATTCTGAATGTCAAACATGGGGATCTATTGAAGATTGACGAACCTCCGTCACGGCTTGATGAGAATCAAAAGTCATTATGGCTTAAGCTTGGTCTGGAGCCTAAACCATTTCAGAAGGTTCATTACTACCTGCCTCGCGCAAGGAACGGAGAACCCAATAGCTTTGTGATTCCCCGTCAGCATCGCATTTTTTCTTACGAGTTGAATGACTGTATTGATAAACTTGATTTACTTTTTTCAGGAATCCCTGATCCGACTGAGACTATTGATTCCTTGGTTGGAGAGATATCAAACGGTTTATTGAATAAAACATCAAAATCTCAATGGTCGAATGTCGATGACTGGCGCACTTTACTTGACGGCCCTCCGTTAAGTCAGGATGGCAGATCATTGGGTATTTCAGATGTAAAAGCAAGCTCAGTAGGAAAATTCCGCCGCCATCTTCGCAGGATGGTTTTGACCAGATCCACAGGAATTTTTACCAACCGTCGGACCAGAAATGAAGACAACCTTGGAGACACAATCAGACAAATTGAAGGCGGGCATACATATGTAATTGATATTGCAAAACTTCAGGATCATGAACAATCTTTCGTATTTGGCGATATCATCCGAACTATTTACGAAATGTTTGCAGAATCGGATGAAACATTAAACCTGCCAAAGAAGGTTTTAATATTTGTAGACGAATTGAATAAATACGCTCCTTCGGGTGTAAAAGACTCTCCTTTGATTGAACAGATTCTTGATATTTCCGAACGGGGTCGGTCACTTGGTGTGATTCTTTTTTCAGCTCAGCAATTCATGAGCGCCGTACATTCTAGGGTTACGGGAAATTCTGCGACAAAAATTTTGGGAAGAAGTACTTCAAGCGAGGTAATGCAACCAGATTACCGATTTCTTGATCAGGATTTGAAGTTGTCAGTTACAAGACTTTCTAAAGGTGAATTGCTAATTCAGCATGCAATTTTTAGACAACCGGTAAAAATTATTTTCCCCAAGCCTGCATACAAACAAAGCTGATTTTAAAGAAATTGACTTCTTAAACTAAGCCTTAACAGGTTTTATTATCTTCAGTGTCTTCATCCACCTCGGCACTGCATCCGCAAGGATCATCACAACGCACGCCATGATCACCACGGTAAGCACCAGGTTAATGATCCCCTGGGTTAGCTGGTCAGGTTGAAAAAGCTGGGGGA
>Ga0233425_10008680_pt1 | contig 13323 bp, 17 predicted proteins | sample Watercolumn_Towu_2_FD_181712 | JGI IMG/M metagenome (GOLD analysis project Ga0233425, IMG submission 181712) | Freshwater microbial communities from Lake Towuti, South Sulawesi, Indonesia - Watercolumn_Towuti2014_140_MG | ecosystem: Environmental > Aquatic > Freshwater > Lake | place...
AAAATAAGAAGTGTGTGTCGGAACTTGACATAGATATCGCCCCGATCATTTCACTTGTAAAATCTGCAGCTTGAAATCCTGGGAAAACCGGGTATCCTAAATCATGGAGTAAATGTCCAAACTCCAGAACTTTAGTAATACTAAAGACAAGAGTCAATGATATTTAAATATTTACTTTGCTCGCGGGTGTGCCTTCCTGTAAATACTCTTCATGTGTTCCGCACTGATATGCGTATAAATTTGTGTAGTGCTTAAATTCGCATGTCCCAGAAGTTCTTGTACGCTACGCAGGTCTGCCCCTGCATCAAGAAGGTGTGTGGCAAACGAGTGCCTTAGCTTGTGCGGGGTAAGAGAAGGGTCTAATCCCTCAATGGAAAGGTAATTCTTAAAGAACCTTTGAAAGGAGCGCGCAGTGAGTTTACCGCCATTCTGATTTAAAAAAACCGGAGATACCGGCCTGTTGTCGCAAGTCCACTGTTTTCTTAAATTCATGTACTCACGAATAGCCTTGATGGCTGGAGTCCCCAGAGGGCAAATTCTCTCCTTCTTTCCTTTTCCCTTCAGCTTTACAAATGCGCTTAAAGTATCCAAGTCCTGGATATCTATATCAAGCGCTTCATTTATACGAGCACCGCAACTGTAAATAAGTTCTAAAATTGCTGTATCCCGTTTCATTGAAAAATTTATTCCAGCATCGTTCCTGGATTCTTCTCTTTTTTTCATAGTATTCCAATATTTTTCAGGAGCACCAAGGAGACTGTCTACCTCTGATACGGAAAGAAATTTAGGCAGAGCTTTTGACATCTTTGGAGACTCTACCATAGAAAAAGGATTATTTTTAACTGCATTTTCTCTGATAAGAAAACGATAAAAAGACCGCATTGAAGACATTTTCCTGTTAACCGAGCGCTTCGAACAATTCCCCTCACCCTGACACTCAATTATGTAATTTCTTACATCATTAGGTGTTACACCAGCCCAATCCAAATCGTTCTCGCAATCTTTTTTAAAGTGAATCTTAACAAACTGGCTGATGTCAAGAAAGTAACTGGTTACGGTATTTTTGCTGGCTTGCCGTTCATTTTTGAGAAAATTCAGAAAACCAGTCATGCTTGAGTCAAGTTTTCTTTCTTCAATCATAAAAGTAGTTACATTCAAGTTTTATACTTTGCATGATGAATTTTACTTCCTTATTAATTTTTTCGAATACCTGTCTGGTTGATTAAAGAATGTAATATCAGCATATCCTGCATATATTTTCCCGGAATGTTTCACGCCTGCCGGAATATAATATCTATCGCCTTTAGTAAAGATATGTTTTTTCCCGTCTATTGTTAATTCAACTTTTCCTTCTAAAATAAATCCAATCTGTGCTTCATGAGAATGTTCTGGCAGATCAACATCCTTGTCAAATTCCATAAATAATATTTGGTAAGCTTCGGCCTGAGAAAGATAAGCCTTTACTCCATCGAGAGGAATATCCGCTTCAGGTAGATTGGTTATTGGAGGCGGGAAAATATTATTCTTTTTAAATGCATGTTTCATTTTTGTGTTTCTCTCTTTTGAATCTAACAACTTATATTGTTCCGTTGATGAAGCAATGTAGCTGTCAAAACAGACATTATTTGACGGCGACGCATTGCACACACAGTAACATAACTGTAAAAATAATATACTACATAGCATTAAAACAGTAAATTTTGTATTCTTCATGATAGTTTCTCCTATTGTAGCTTAAATTTATTCTTAACTATTATACTGTTTATTTGAAAATGCTTTAAAATTTGATCAGTTCTGGCAGATTTTTAACTGTGAAAAAGTCTTTAAGGATTGATATTACTTCATTTTCATTGGATGAAATAATTGCTTTTTGAGTTATGTCAATACATTCAGAGACACTTAATTGCCGGACAAGATTTTTGATTGGCGGAATCATGTTGGGTGTCATGCTGAGTTCATAAATACCGGAGCCTATGAGAAGAGGAATACAGAATGGATTCCCGGCCAGCTCTCCACAAACTGACAGAGAAAAGTTCTCTTTTTTATTTTTACTACAGATATCTGCTATATGTTTAAGAATTTTTATGAAAACAGGATGAACCTGCAGGTTTTTATTATTAACAGCCTCATTTGTTCTGTCTGAGGCAAAAGTGTATTGAAACAAATCATTTGTGCCGATGCTCACAAAATCTATTTCCTGAATTATGTTGCCTAGTGCAGGAATGATGGAAGGCACTTCAATCATAATGCCGACCTTATAATTTTCTGAATGCTCTATTTCTTGTTCGGTAAGTTCTAATTCTATTTCGCGCAGAATCTTTTTTGTTTTCAAGAGTTCGTCAATAGTTGATATCATAGGAAGCAGCAGCTTTAAGCTCCCTTTTGCTCCTGCCCTAAGTATGGCTTTTAAATGCGGTTTTAGTATATCAAGTTGAGACAGAAGTAATCTTATTCCTCTCATTCCAAGCGCCGGATTTTCTTCTTTTTGCACCTCCAAATAAGGCAATGGTTTGTCATATCCCGCGTCAAGTGCTCTTATAGTAACATCTTTGCAGTTAATATGGTTGAAAACTTTTGAATAGATTTCGTATTGTTCCTGTTCGGTTGGAAGCCTGTCTCTTATCATAAACAAGAACTCTGTTCTGTAAAGTCCTATTCCTTCCGCGGCATATTTATTGACCAAAGTAGTTTCGCTTACCAATCCTATATTTGCTTTCAATGTTATTTTTTTATTGTCAATAGTTATTGCTGGTGCGTGGATATTTTGGTATGAAAGTGATTCGTCCTGGATTGAAGCCAGTACATTCCGATAATGTTGTTTCATTTCTTCCGCAGGAAGAATATGCAATTTTTCAGAAAAACAGTCCAATATTACTTCGTCACCATCATTTACGAGTATTGTGGCATTTTTTACATCCATCATTGCAGGTATGTTAAATGCTTTTGCCAAAATGGAAAGATGTGCAGAAACACCACCTCTTTCACATACTATCCCCTTTATGTCGTCTGTTGGTATTTGAAGCAGATCAGACGGTAAGATTTCATTGGCTATTATTATGAGATTTTCTTTATTCCCAAAAGTCCACTCTTGTTTCCACCCTTCCGGAGACAGGTTCTTTTTCTTCAGGGCAAGCACAGCATTTGCAAGTCTGGACATTACATCTTTCAAATCCATGATTTTTTCCTTGAAAACTTGATCATTCATTTTGGAAAATCGTCTGCTGTATTCCTCATAAATAGTTTTTATAGCATATTCAGCTATAGATCCCCTTTTATATATCTCATTTCTTATTTTTGATATAAGAGTTTTGTCTTCAAGGAAAAGCAGATGAGCATAGAAAATGGAAGCATCTGCTTCTGATATCATTGAAAGAGCTTTTTTTTCAAGTGCCAGGGTTTCTTCTATAGTTTTACTTATGGCAACAGTTAATACTTCTTGCTCTTTATCATTATTAAGATGCACAGCAGGAGCAATGCCTGCAAATGGGCTTTCGGATGTAAAAATATATGCCCTGCCCATAGCTATCCCGGTATTCCCGGTTTTTCCTTCAATTATCTTGTAGAGACCAGCAGTAGGTGTTTCTTTTTCTGATTGTTGGGTTTCTTCTGCGAGCGAATCAAGTACACTGGCATTAAGTACTAGATTGGCAAGCTGTGTCCCAATTAAATTTACCATATCCACTACAGAGTCTGGAAATCTTTCAGCAATATCACTCTGGATGACAAGCACACCTATACATTGCGTAGCGATATTAAGAGGTATAGACAAGAGAGATTTAAATTCTTCTTCTCCTATGTCTCTAAAATATTTGAAATTAGGGTGCATTTCAGGATCTTTTATATTCATTATCCTGTTTTCTTTAAAACTCGTACCGGTTATACCTTCTCCAGGCTTCATTTTTACTTTTCCCACGGAATTAGGGTTGAGCCCGTATGTAGCATTTAGTTCCAATTCATCGGTTGTTTTATTATAGACATATACTGAGCATACTTTTGCGTTGAGTCCCACTGCCAAAAGAGCAACTATTTCAGAAAGCATCGTATGATAATCACTTTTTTCAGCAATTACATTCGAGATGTTTTTTAATATATCGAATAATTTTTCTATCATGATGTAAATTCGAATTAAGAAATGCAAATAATTCAAATTATTAAATAATCATAAATGGTAACTTTGATTATGTAAATATTCAACATTATCAGCTATACTAGTCGTAAATATTGTAAAAATATTGACTCAGGTAATCGGTTATGCGCGAAAACGAATTTTTAAGACTGGTTATTCCTTATTTCAAACAGGACAAAGCGCGGGTTATTGTAGGACCCGGAGATGACTGTGCTGTTTTGAAACACACGCCTGGGAAATATATGCTGTTTGCAGCGGATCAGGTAGCTTCCGATATTCATTACGAATATAATACAGAAAATTTGGACATTGTCGGGGCTAAACTACTTAAACGGAATATAAGCGACATTGCGGCAATGGGTGGAACTCCTCTGTTTGCTGTAGTTACGATTTCTGCATGTTCAAGCTATGAGCGGCTTGAGAAAATTTGCAGAGGCTTGGCAAAAGAAGCTAGGAAATGGAAAGTCAGTATTTGCGGCGGAGATTTTTCCGGAGCTCCGCATAAAAATACCGAAACATTCAGCCTTTCAATAATAGGCGAAGTTAATAAGAAAAAAGTCTGTTTAAGATCAAATGCAAAACCCGGGGACTTACTATATGTCACTGGGAGTTTTGGGAATTCATATTTTTCCGGTCATCATTTGAAATTTACTCCCAGACTCTATGAGGGGATTTTTCTAGCGAACGGCTTTACAAAAGCCATGATGGATGTCAGCGACGGGCTTCTTCTTGATTTGCAGAGGTTCTGCGATGCTTCGAATGTGTCGGTAGAGCTTGATACCGAAAAAGTTCCATGGCGAAAAGGAACAAAAGATTTGAAAAGTGCGTTGACGGATGGAGAAGACCATGAACTTACTTTTGCCGTTAATCCTGCTTTAGAAAAAACCCTTCTAAAATCCTGGCCATTTCCAAACGTTAAGCTTACAAAGCTAGGGGTGCTCGAAAAAAGAAATAGAAAATATATTATTTCTGATTCGAAAACAGGCATAAATTTGCTGAAAAAATATCAGCCTGGCTTCGAACACAAAGTTAGTTCATAGTTCATAGCTCCTGATGGTTTATACATTATTTTTTATAAAATCTTGCGTTAGCTTCGACCGTCAAGCTGTTGTTATATAAAATCTGATCTTTCATGTAAAAGATTTTTTTCAAAAATTCAAATTGAAGTCTTAGTCCTATCGGGTTGTTGCCTCCGCAAAAAAAGCAATTACAGTGCCCAAAGTATTCGCTGACTTTATTGCTATTATTAGTGGTCGCAGACATTAGCTCCAGTTGTAAGAGTTCCAGCCAGATAGGCTTTAACAGTATTTTCAGGGGTATCTCCCGAGGCCCCAACTATTACTTTGACATTGTTTGCAGCAAAAAGTTCCTGAGCTCTCATTCCCATCCCCCCTGCGATAATGACATTTACTCCCATTTCTCCCAGCCATTTAGGAAGAACTCCCGGCTCGTGGGGCGGTGGGGTTTTTGTCTCACTTGATTCAATCTCTTTTGTTTCTTCTTTCACGTTAAAAATTGTGAATACTTCACAGTGCCCAAAATGCATGCAAAGTTTTCCTTCAGCTGTTGGAATTGCAATTTTCATTTTCTTATTTCTCCTGTATTTGAGGTTTATTTTTTAGTAAATAATAATGGGAAAACAATGTCGCTTACGCAACAAGGTATCCAGACTGCAATGAACAAAAACACAAAGATAGCAGCACAAAATGCCCAACTCAAAATCCCTATTCCTGCCATTAGCATGTGGAATAAAGACGCCCATGTGCTTAGTAATACATGGAGGCTGTGGGGGAATTTTGTTGTTGGTTTATAATATGCAAAAGTTATTCCCATGATTGCCAACGGGTTGATTAGCCACCATTTTTCAATAAATCCGAGATGCATCCCTCTATTTGGCATATTCAATAATATTTCAGCTATATAAGGAATTAGTGAGTCGCTTACAGTAGCAATACCGACAGACCCGACATAGCCTATTATAACTAAAGTCCAGAAATTACATTTTCCTTTAATACAATTAGTACCTATTCGAGGACATGTATGAATTTTGTACATGGCCGCAGTAACCAAGGCACTCAGGAATACGTGTAAAGGGTGGAGCACATAGAATATATTATATGAAATTTTATAAGGGATATTTTGTGAAAGTATCATAATAATTATTCCGGTAATTGCTCCGAACATGGTAAACGGCGCATGCACCTTTAGCTCTTTTAGAATATGAACTGGCATCTTGATCATATATTTTTGAACTGTCCTTAATCCGGGTTTAAGGAATCATTGAACAAATACGGCAGCAGCTAAAGTAGTAACCCATAATCCGTCTTTATTCCCAATAGCTGATTGTACTTTTTTTGTAGTTTCAAAGATTTTCCCGGACGCTTTATAAATTTGTTCTCTTTCTTTCCAGGCTTCTTTAGGGTCAAATTCTATCCCAAGAGTAGTGGCCAGCATAGTTGCAGCAAGATCTTCAGCATATTCTCCGGAAACTTCATCTGTTTCTCCAAAAGCATGGTGTTCTGATAAGTAACCATAAGAATCTCTGTTTACAGGAACGGCAAGCCCTATCGCGGCTGATATTAACCGATTGGGTTCGTTAGTTTCATTTCTTGCCATAACGCAATAAGTTATTTGTCCTGGCCTTAATAGTTTTATTCCACTACTTTTTGGAATTATTTTGCAGTATGGAGGAAATATACTTGACACATAAACCAAGTTACATTTTTCTATTCCGGCTTTTCTAAGAGCAAGTTCAAAACTCGCCAGTTTATCTTTGTGCACACCTGCACCCTTTGTGAAAAAAACTTTACCTGGAACCATGTGGATATTCTCCTCTATTTTTAATAATATTTTTAACTAGATTTGTAAAAATTTGTTTTGTTGCTGGACAAATGTAATCAATAAAAGGCTTCCCACTATCTCCGGAAATCATTATTTCTTGTTCTATTGGAATTTTCCCAAGGAATGGAACTTACATTTCTTTTGTCATTTTTTCAGCTCCTCCTTGACTAAATATATTTGATATTGTTCCGCAAGTTGGGCATTTAAACCCGCTCATATTTTCTACAACCCCTAACACAGGCAGATTCAGTTTATTACAGAAGTTTATGGATTTTCTTACATCGCTTAAGGCAATATTTTGGGGAGTTGAAGCAAAAATCCTACAGATATTAGTTTAATATCATGTACAATTTTGGCCCATGAATATCTATATCTAATATCCCCACTTTTTTCTTCATGTTAGATAGAGTTATTGCGATATTTACAGCTACAGTACTTTTCCCAACGCCGCCTTTACCTGACAAAACAATAATTTTATTGTGTATTCTGTTAAGCCTTTCCTGCAAGATATTATCTTTGTCATATTCCAGGAAACTCCTATTTTCCTTTCTTTCTCCGCAATTATCGTTATCGCACAATTCACACTCTTTTTCAGTCTTATCACGGATGAAAGCTTTTTTATTATGGTCTATATAATCGTTAGTTGCTGCTCTCAGGGTATTTACAGCGAGCAAGGCACAATGTTTTGATTCTTCAGGAATATCCTTTGAAAAGTTAAGACATCTTTTTGTTCTATTGTATTAACAATATCAAGTCCTGTATCCCGGGCAAGATGTGCGCGGCATGTCCACACAAAATCGAATGATGGCAGCCATCTGTGGTATATGTAGCCATACACACTTTGTCATTCTCGACATATACCCAGAATTCCATTGTGTCTCCGCACGGACCTATAATTTTAGCATTCCCGTTTGCTCCCCGCAAAGGGCCAAAAGTCTTAGGTAACTTTCTGTAATTTCTGTCTAGATTTTCGAATGTAGATTCTTCCATATCTTTTTGATTTCCTCCTGTGCGATTCCTTTATTCCATTCTATAACGCTTTTTCCTGCAATTTGGGCCATGGTTATTTCTCTATCGTATGAAATACGGCCAAGAATGGTTGCTCCGTTTTTTACAGAACCATTTTCGATGCTTTCGGTTATTTCCGTGTTTATATCCCACTTGTTTACACATATAAATACCGGTATTTTAAAGTGCTTTGTCAATTCTATGACTCGTTCCAGGTCATGCTTCCCTGACAAGGTAGGTTCCGTTACTATTACTACAGCATCTGATCCTGTTATTGAAGCTATAACTGGACATCCAATACCTGGCGGTCCGTCTACTATCAATAAATCAGAAATTTTCTCTTTTGCTATTTCTTTTGCTGTATTGCGTACCATGCTTACCAGTTTCCCCGAATTTTCAGCAGCAATTCCCAGCTTAGCGTGAACCATAGGGCCAAAACGAGTATTTGAGACATACAATTTCCCGCAAAGACGTTCTTTTAAATTTATTGCCTTTACCGGGCAAAAATATTGGCATACTCCACAACCTTCACAATTTAATATATCAATGTAATATGTTCCTTTATTACTTTTATATATTGCTTCAAAACGGCAGATATTTATACATACTCCACAACCAACGCATTCATCTTGTTTTACAATAGCTTCATATCCACTGTAGAAATCTTTGGTTTGTTTTATTTCTGGAGATAAAATCAGATGTAAATCCGCAGCATCTACGTCGCAGTCAGCAAGCACACTATTTTTAGCAAGCGCCGCAAACGCCGCAGTAATGCTTGTCTTTCCCGTTCCTCCTTTTCCGCTTATTACCACTAATTCTTTCATTCTTTGTAACTCTTGTTTACTTTATAGAAAACTTTACTGTCTATATCCTGTATAGTTAAAATCCCTTCCGAACAAAGGGTCTCAAGTAATTTAACGGTTTCATTATAATTTATTGAAAGGCTATCTGATATGTCTTTACTTGTACAGGGACGTCTTGTCAACAGATTAATAATAATGTCCTTATCTACAGAAAAGTTCTTCTTCCCTTTTTTTGATTTAAAATTAGCAATTACTTCAATTTTACCAGAAAAATATTTGCGCAGGAGATTTAAATCTGCACGGGAAAGAGCAGTTGCATATTTTTCACAGGAAGGACGTGCAATCGTATTAAGCTGAGTCTTGTAAGGTTTGAGCTGTTTGATTATATCTGCTAGCTGTTTGATATGTTTTTTTTCGCTTAAAACACCTTTTAATAATAAGAAAACTTCAAGCCATGTTTCCCTTTTGAATTCTCTAATAAAAAGTTCAATTCCCAATACGACTTTTTCAAAAGAAAGTTCTTTGCACGGACGGTTAATATATTGAAACATTTCTTCATTCCCTGCGTCAAGGGAAGGAATTACTACATCAGCTTCCATTAAGGCATTTCTGACTTTAGGATTCCAGAGCATAGACCCGTTTGTTAATACCGCTACAGGTTTATCAGAATTTTTTTTAATAGTATCTATGACTTCGCTAATACGGCTATATAATGTAGGTTCTCCTGCCCCGGACAAAGTAATATAATTAATCCTGCAATCCTCTTTAAGCTTGTCCTTAATGTCTGAAACTATTTCTTCAATAGGAAAGTATTCTTTTATTTCAGTAGTTTTATTGGTAGTATTTCCTAGTTGGCAATAAATACAGTCAAAGGAACATGTTTTATAGGGGACTAAATCAATTCCTAAAGAATATCCGAGCCGACGGGAAGGAACTGGGCCAAATACATGTTTTACAGATATTCTATCCATATTTTTCTTTTTCTGATTTGATGTTTTCTTTTATATAGTCGAACATTTTTATTAACATTCCCTGTATAGTAGGAACGGTACTTACAAGAGTTTTCCCCTGAGAGTAGGCTTTGGCAATGTCTCTTGATTCAGTAACCCTTAATAAAATGGGAATTGATTCATTTTGGCAGTAAACATCTACATTGTTATCCCCGGAATCTGAACGATTCAGTATAACAGCGAACGGGATATTTAATTGCCTTACAGTTTCTACCGCGAGTTTCAGATCATTAAGTCCAAATGGCGTAGGTTCTGTTATCAGTAAAACGAAATCGGCGCCTTTTATAGCTGCTATCATAGGGCAAGAAGTCCCCGGCGGGCAATCAATAATCGTAATTCCTGATGGGGTGGTATGCCGTTTGACTGCTCTAATTAAAGGGGGAGACATGGCATGTCCAACATTCATCTTTCCTTGAAAGAAATGCATACTTCCGCATAGTGCTGAATTAATTGTTCCTATTGAAACTTTTTTTTCTGTCAACGCCCTTGTCGGGCAGACTCTTACGCATCCTCCACAACTATGGCATAATTTTGGAAATATCATAGGGCCGGAAGGCAAAGATACAATCGCATTAAAACGGCATATCTTTGAACAGTTCCCACACGCACTGCATTTCCTATTGTCTGCTTCAGGAATTAATACTGTCACATCTTCCGTTTTAGTATATTTGGGATTCAAAAAAATATCGCAATTCGGTTCTTCTACATCGCAGTCAAGCAAAGAAACAGACCTTTCAGCGGCAAGCGCCAGAGAAACAGCAAATGTTGTTTTGCCTGTCCCGCCTTTCCCTGAAGCTACAGCTATGGCTATTGAATTTCTCATCCGTAGTTTATGCCCAGTGCCCCTCTACTACATCAGATTGTTCAATTGCTTTTAGTTGCCCGTTTTTAAACGCATCCAGAGCTTCTTTTACAGTCCCGCCGTTTATAAGGTAAACTTTAACATTTGCTTTATTGAGCACACCGAAAGCTTTTGGGCCGCAATGTCCTGTAATAATGCAATCAACTCCACAATTGATAATATTTTGGGCCGATTGAATCCCTGCACCCTGTTCAGCATTCAAATTCTGTTTGTTATCTATTGCTGAGTATGTATTTTTTTCAGTATCGTAAACTAAAAAATATTTGGCACGCCCAAATCTTGTATCTATGGGAGAATTTAAGTCTGTTCTTTCAGAGGTAACTGCTATTTTCATATTCACATCTCGTCGTTTTTGTTAAGTATATCCAATTTCTTTTTTATTCTATTAATTTCCAATGTTAGTTCTTTAAGCTCAGTTTCTAAGAGCTGCTTCTCTCCAATATCAGAACTAGTTCTATAGGCTGGATCATTATAAACCAAATATCTATCCCTGAATCCTCTACCATATCCTAATCCTCCTGTCCTCCTACATGCATAATATCTTCTGTACCCTCCTCTCCCAAAATAGGGAAATACAGTATTTATATTGTCAGCATTACAATAACCAAATCCTTTACCTGTCATTGGTCCTTCACCTAACGGCCCTGTTCCATCTCTTCCTGGCATAATATTACCTCCTGTTTTGAATTTATTATTTACGATCAGCTCTGACTACAAGCTGATATGCGCTTTTGCTTTCCGTTATCTCAAAGCCTTTTTTAATAAAACAATTTCTGATGCTGTTAAAATCTGTATGTCCTCTGTCATGAGTTTTTCCTTCAAGTGATTGTATTTTATCAATTAAGTCGAACCCTTGTTCCGTGAAATCACTTAGTATGATTTTTCCGCGGGATGACAAAACTCTGGTTATTTCATTGAGTGAACTTTCTATATTGGTCAGATGATGAAGAGTATTTATTGAAAAAATTACATCAAACATCCTGTCAGGAAAGCTGAGTTTTTCCATATTTTCGATTCGCAAATCCACAAATTTTTCTAGTTTATAATAAATCAAATTCATCTTTGCGAAACGGATTTCCTCTTCTGAGATATCAAACGAAACAAAATGATATCCATTTTTTGCTAAAACCATTGAGAAATATCCTTTGCCGGTCCCTGCCTCTAGAATTCTACTGCCAGATAAATCTCCCGCCTGTTTTAGTATAAAAGTCCGCTCATCATCAATATCACAACCGAATAGAGAATAAAGATTTTTTCTTTCTAAATATTTAGCGTGATTCTTCAAAACTTCTTTTTGTGTAAAATTAATTGCCATAACTTTAAAATTTCTCGCCTCTGTGTCTTTTTCTGCAACCATATCCTCCCGGGGTGTATTGCCATTCATTTTGCAACTCACTTCTAATAATAGCGTTTTTGTTTTCGCACTGAGGACATTTTTCGGCATTAGCTATACTTGAGTCCCACCTAAAACCACATTGAGGACATTCAAATCTTTCCAGTAATATCTTTTCATAGTTTCCTTCAATGCATATTGCTTTGCCATTAAGAAGAGCATCTGCAACTTTTTTATGTGCAGAACTTATAATATTTCCAAAAGTCTGACGCGATATATCCATTTTTTCAGCAGCATCAGCCTGGTATAAACCATCGAAATCAGCCAGTCTTATTGCATCCAGTTCATCTGGAGAAAGAGAAACTTCCTCAAGTTCAAACAGAGGAATTCCTCTTGGTTTAAAATATTTAACAACTGCTTCTGAAGTTATCCTGCGACATCTGAATGGTCTTCCTGCCATTTTTTATCCTTAATATTAAATTGCCATTTGAATTTTCCAATACTTAGAATAGCAGGATTACTAGCATATGCTAGTAATCCTAAAGAAAAAATAAGTTTTTTATTGTCAAGAGGTTAATTTTATAGTATATTTGTAGATGTTTCTCTAGATATTCAAAAACCAATATATGGAGAGAATAGTGAATAAAGTAGCAAAAGCTGAAAAATACTTTCATGAAGGATATGCATGTTCACAGTCAGTACTTATGGCGTTTGCCGAAGAAGTAGGATTGGATATTGAAACAGCTAAAAAGGTATCCTCTACATTTGGCTCTGGCATGGGTAGACTAAGGAAAACCTGTGGGGCACTTACAGGCGCTTTCATGAGTATCGGTTTAAAACATGGAAATATTATTCCTGATGATATGCAAACAAAGCTAAATTCTTACGAACTAGTTCGTGAACTTGCAAAGAGATTTTCAGAAAAACATGGAAGCACTGAATGCCGAGAGTTACTAATAAAATATGCAAACCAATCAGATGAAAAAGTAAGAAACCATCATAAAATAACTTGTACTTTGTTAGTAAAAGATGCTGTAAAAATGCTTGAAGATCTTTTTGAAGAAAACATCCCAAATATAAATTATAAAATTGAAAAAATTGTAAAATCTGTAAGAAAATGACAGGAAGAATTAATTACGCTGTATTATGTTAATAATAGTTTATTTTTTAGGCTATTAAAAGTTTTGGCAAGCCAGGCTAAATTTATAAAACAAGGAGGGGAAAGCGATGAGAAGATATATCAAGAAGTTAAGTCTATTATTAACACTCAATTTTGTGTTAATAACATTAGTATTTTCTGATGATGTAAAAATTCAGCGGGTTTTGAATACGGAAAAAGT
>Ga0233425_10008681_pt1 | contig 13319 bp, 14 predicted proteins | sample Watercolumn_Towu_2_FD_181712 | JGI IMG/M metagenome (GOLD analysis project Ga0233425, IMG submission 181712) | Freshwater microbial communities from Lake Towuti, South Sulawesi, Indonesia - Watercolumn_Towuti2014_140_MG | ecosystem: Environmental > Aquatic > Freshwater > Lake | place...
CGAGGCGATCAGGGAGAAGCACGCGCATCGCACGCTCGCTGGAATGACGCGCGAAGGGATCATCACGAAAATTTTGCAGCCCTACGCCGACCGGCCGGGCCAACGCCTAGCCATTCTCAAAATGCTGCGCGTGCTGATCCGCCATGCCATCAACATTGGCTTGCTGAAGTATGATCCTTCGCTCGGCATAAAGAGGCCGAAGACGCGAGAAATCCGCTCATGGACAGACGATGAAATTGCGCGGTTCGAGCGCCGCTGGCCGATCGGAACGCGCGAGCGTCTCGCCTTTGCGCTCATGCTCTATCTGGGCCAGCGGCGCTCGGACGTGCACCGAATGACCTGGGCCGCGACGACGGCGACGACGATCACGCTGACGCAGCAGAAGACCGGCGCGCGGCTCGTCATTCCGCTTCACTCCGAACTGCGCGACATACTCGCGGCGGCGCCGCGCGATCATGTGACGATCTTGAATACCGCTTTCGGGCGGCCCTTCACGGTCGACGGCTTTTCGCAGTTCATGCGCGACGCGATCGCCTCGACGGGCCTGCCGCTCGAATGCCAGCCGCACGGCCTGCGCAAGGCAGCGGGTCGGCGCTTGGCCGAGGCCGGATGCTCGGCGCGCGAGATCATGGCGATCCTCGGGCACAAGACGCTCAGCGAGGCGGAGCGATACACGCGCGACGCCGATCAACAACGCCTAGCCGAAGCGGCGATCGTGAGACTTGAAACAGGGCGAAGCGGGAACAAATCGCCCAAACCCACCTCGAAAAGTTTGGGAATTGCGCCGAAAAGTAAAGGAAAATCAAAATGATGCAGAGTGACGTGGCGCTCCCTAGGGGACTCGAACCCCTGTTTTCGCCGTGAGAGGGCGACGTCCTAGACCGCTAGACGAAGGGAGCGGGAAGGAGCGTTCTATAGACCGCCGGCCCCCGCCGAGCAAGCTGTCCTCAAGCGCCCGCCGAAGCTTTGCGGCCGATGAGCGCACGCGTCGGGACACGCTTCGCCTCGCCTTCGGCGGCGAGATACAAAGGCCCCTTGGCGCCCTTGGCGCTACGCACCGCCTCATTAATGCGCTCGATCGACGAGGTCGAGGGTTTCGGCAGCGCGCCTGCAACCTCCATGCGTTCGGCGGCGGCGGCCTTCGCCGCCGGCGCCTTGGTTGCGCGATAGTCTTCGAGCGCGGTCAGATCGCCGGTGATGACGGCGCCTTTCTCCAACTCGATCTCGCCGTAGGTCACCTTGCCTTCGACGCGTCCGCTGGCGCGAACGACGAGCAGCTGCTTGGTCTCGATATGATCGGAAATCCACCCGCTGACGTCGGCCTCCGTGGCGCTGACATTGCCGCGGATGACGCCGCCCTGCCCGACTTGAATCACGCGCGCCGAGACGTCGCCCTCGATGGCGCCGTCGACGATGATCAGATCGGAGGCCGAGATTTCGCCCTTAAGCGTCACGCCGGCGCCGATATAGGCGACATTCTCTTCTTCGGGTCGAAAGTCCATCGCGTTCTTCGCCATCGCCAGGCTCCTCGGTCGCTGAATGCGCGGAAAAGCTTACGTTGATCGCGCCTTAATATTCAACGCAAAAAAGCGGGCGCGAAGCTCAGCGCGGTTTCTCCGTCGCCTCCGACATCGGATGCAGATCGCGCACCATCGCCCGCATGCGCTCGTCAAGCACATGCGTGTAAATCTGCGTCGTGGAAATGTCCGCATGGCCGAGCAACTCCTGCACCACGCGCAGATCGGCCCCATTTTGCAGAAGATGGCTTGCAAAGGCGTGACGCAGCGCATGCGGATGCATTTCGGCCGCACGCAGCCCGGCGGCGCTCGCGAGCGCCTTGAGCTCGCGCGCAAAGGCCTGGCGTGTGAGATGGCCGCTGTCGCTGTCGGCGGGGAAGAGAAAATTCGAGCCTGCGCGCTCGGGCGCAGCCGTCTCGAGCAGCTTGCGGTAGGCGAGAAGCGCGCGTCGCGCGCGATCCGTCAGCGGCGCCAGGCGCTCGCGTCCGCCCTTGCCGCGGATCGTGATGAAAGGATCGCGCGAATGCGCCGCGCTTTTCGGTAGCGAGACGAGCTCAGACACGCGCAGGCCCGTGGCGTAAAGCGTTTCGAGCAGCGCATAGAGCCGCGCGGCGTGCAGCCGATCGCGGACGGGGCGGCTCTCATCATCGAGCCCCTCGCCGGCCACGGCGAGCAGGCGATCAATTTCCGCCGTGGAAAATACGCCTGGCGCGCCGCGCCGCCTTCGAGGCCCGTCGAGCGCCGCCGCCGGATCGTCGCCGCGATGACGATCTACATAGAGAAATTTGTGGAACTGGCGAATCGCCGAAATGCGCCGCGCCACCGTCGCCGCCGACATCCCTCGCGGCTCCAACGAGGCGAGATAGGCGCGAACGTCTTCGGTCGTCGCCGCGCCGGGATCGCGGCCGTTTGCGGAAAGATGGGCGATGTAATCGGAAAGATCGCGCCGATAGGCGTCCTGCGTGTTGCGCGCCGCGCCGCGCTCTGCGGCGAGCATGTCGAGGAAGGCGTCGAGCTGGCGGGCGGCGCAGGGTTTCATGCGCTTAACTCCCCGGATGTCATTGCCGGGAGCCTGAGAGCGCCGCCGATGCGTCTCGATCATTGCCCCTGGGGTTCCCGACCGCGCTACGCGCGTCGGGAATGACAGCTTACTTGTTCAGCCGCTGCGCGGGAATTGTATAAGTCATCTGGCGCGGCTGCGGCGTCACATAGGTGACGAGCGCAATCATGGCGCCGTAGACGATCGCGACGACGGCGGCGGCGACGATTAGAAAGCGGATGAGACTGGGCAACGAATCGACAAAGCCCCCGGTAAAGCCTGTGACTCTATTCGCCCGAACGCGCGACGATTGCAACCCGGGCACGAAAGAGCGCGCATGCGCCAAAAATCCTTGGCGAACGACGGCGCGACGCCAAACATCTAAAAATGCGCTTCCGGGTCTTCGTCCTCGGGACGGATTTCATGGCGCATGATGAGCGGGGCCTGAGTCAAGGCGAAAACGAGCGTCAGCGGCAATATGCCGAAGACCTTGAAATTCACCCAGTCGTCGGTCGTCAGAATGCGGCGCAGGACCTCATTGAGCCCGGCGAGGGCGAAGAAGAACAGGCCCCAGCGTATGGTGAGCTTGCGCCAGCCGGCGTCGTCGATATGGATCGCCATGTCGAAGACGATGGGCAGCAGCAGCTTGCCGAAATAGAGCGCGCCGATGAGGCCGGCGCCAAAGAGCGTATAAAGGATCGTGACCTTCAACTTGATGAAGGTTTCGTCATGCAGAAAATAGGTCAGCGAGCCGAAGACCAGCACCAGAACGGCGGTGACGACCGGCATCGCCGGCAGATGTCGCGTGATTGTCCAGGAAACGGCGAGCGTGAGAACGACGCCGGCCATCAGCACCCCGGTCGCGGCGAAGATGCCGTATTTGGAGTTGGCGACGAAGAACAGCAGGAGTGGCCCTAATTCCAGCGCGAGCTTCAGCCAGGGATTGAGCTTTCTTTTTGCCGGGAGGGCCGTTTCCTGCGTCATCTCTCTTTAGCTTTCCGCTTCTGACGTCTCTTCAAGCCCCGCAATCGCCCGCGCGAAGTCGCGCGCCGTAAACGGCTCCAGATCCCCTGCCCCTTCGCCGACGCCGATGAAGTGGATCGGCAGGCCGTAAGTCTCGGCGATGGCGACAAGAATTCCGCCGCGCGCCGTGCCGTCGAGCTTGGTCATCACGAGGCCGGTGACGCCAGCGACGCGCTCGAAGACATCCACCTGCTGCAGCGCGTTCTGTCCGACGGTGGCGTCGAGAACGAGTAGGACGGCATGCGGCGCTTCTGACTCCGCTTTTTTCATCACGCGCACGATTTTTTCAAGCTCGGCCATCAGCTCGGCGCGATTCTGAAGCCGCCCTGCCGTGTCCATGAGCAGAATGTCGGCGCCCTGCTCCTTCGCGCGCTTGACCGCGTCGAAGGCGAGGCTGGCCGCGTCTGCCCCTTCCGCGCCCGAAACGACTTCGGCGCCAAGCCGCGCTCCCCACACCTTGAGCTGCTCGACCGCCGCGGCGCGGAAGGTGTCGCCCGCCGCAAGCACCACCGTCTTGCCCTCGCCGGTCCATCTGGCGGCGAGCTTGGCGATCGTCGTCGTCTTGCCCGAGCCGTTGACGCCGACGACCAGGATGATGAAAGGCTTCTTGGCGTCGTCGACAACGAGCGGCTCGGCGACCGGCGCCAGCGCGCGCTCGACTTCGCGGGCGAGGATTTCGCGCACCTCCTCTGGGTCGATGTCGCGTTCGTAGCGCGCTTTGCCGACCGCCTCGGTGATGCGGGTCGCCGCGCCGACGCCGAGATCGGCGCGCAGCAGCACGTCTTCGAGCTCTTCGAGAGTCAGCGCGTCAAGCTTGCGCTTGGTGAAAACGTCGGCGACGCCCTGGCTGATCGCTTGCGAGGTGCGGGAGAGGCCGCCGGAGAGGCGCGACCACCAGGAGCGTTTTTCTTCCTCTTGCCCCGGCTGGAGCGCCGCTTCGGGCGCGGGTTCGCTCTGGCCGCCGCCAAACAGGCGCGAAAACATGCCGCGCTTTTTGCCTTCCGCTTCCTGACTCATGCGCTCCCCGAATTCACGGCTTGCCCTACACGAGTTGCGCCCAAAGGGCCAGCGCGCGGAACTCCGTACCGCCTGCGAGCCGAAGGTCTCGCAAAGGCGCGACATTATCGGTCATGACAGATGGGCGTTCCCCGCCTGTCACTGCAGCAGCACGGCGACCAGCGCGTCGACGTCGGCGCAGGTGTTGTAGAAGGCGAGCGAGGGCCGTACGGTCGCTTCAAGACCAAAACGGCGCAGGATCGGCTGCGCGCAGTGATGGCCGGCGCGCACGGCGATTCCTTCGCGGTCGAGCGCCTTGCCGACCTCATGCGGGTCGTGTCCGTTGAGCGTGAAGGAGAGCGCTGAGGCTTTCTCCGGCGCCGTGCCGATGAGGGTCAGTCCCGGCACAGTCTTCATCCTTTCGGTCGCATAGACGAGAAGATCGTGCTCGTAGCGCGCGATCGCCTCCATGCCGATGCTTTCGACGTAGTCGAGCGCCGCGCCGAGACCGACGGCGTCGGCGATATTGCCGGTGCCGGCTTCGAAGCGCTCCGGCGGTCCCTGATAGATCGCTTTTTCGAAGGTGACGTCGGCGATCATATTGCCGCCGCCCTGCCACGGATCGAGATGTTCGAGCACGGCGTCCTTGCCGTAAACGACGCCGACGCCTGTCGGGCCGAACACCTTGTGGCCGGAAAAGACGAAGAAGTCGCAGCCGATCGACTGCACGTCGACCGGCATATGCGAAACCGATTGCGCGCCGTCGACGAGCACGCAAGCGCCGTAGCGATGCGCCGCCTCGGTGATCTCGTGGACGGGCGTAATTGTGCCGAGCGCGTTCGAGACCTGCGAGATCGCGACGATTCGCGTCTTCGGACTTAAAAGCTTCTCATATTCTTCGAATATGAGCGCGCCGCGGTCGTCGACAGGCGCGACGCGCAGCTTTGCGCCCTTCTCGGAACATAGCATCTGCCACGGCACGATATTGGCATGATGCTCGAGATGCGAGACGACGATCTCGTCGCCCTCGCGGACATTGCGTCGTCCCCAGCTCTGCGCGACGAGATTGATGCCCTCGGTCGCGCCGCGCACGAAGATAACGTCCTTGACGTTCGGCGCCTTGAGAAAGCGGCGGACTTTCTCGCGCGCTTCCTCATAAGCGTCGGTGGCGCGCGCCGCGAGCGTATGCGCGGCGCGATGAATGTTGGAGTTTTCATACTCGTAGAAATAGACCAGCCGGTCGATCACCGACTGCGGCTTCTGCGTCGTCGCGGCGTTGTCGAGCCAGACGAGCTGTCGTCCGTTGACGTTCTGGTTGAGGATCGGGAAGTCGCGCTTGACGCGATAAGGATCGAACAAATGGCGCGTCGCGGCGATTTTTTCGGGTTGGCGCCCCTGCTTCGGCGCAGCGTAAATGGCGTCGCCGCCATAGGCGGCGCTATGAGTCTCTCGACTATCGGGGTAGGGATGCGCCTCCGTGTCATATGCGCTGGCGCGCCGCTGCGTCGGATGAGGGGATTGGGACGCGCTATGCGCATAATCGGAAGCGCCGCCGCCCTGGGCGAATTCGCCAGGATGCAGCGGATAAGCCCCTTGCGTAGCTCCGCCTTGAGAGTGACGCGAGACGAGTTCGTCGCCGCGCAAGTTTCCGCTCGTCTGCTGGGGCGAAAAAGGATCGGGATGGCCGTAGCCCGCGCCGGTTGACGGCGCGCGCGTTTCATACCGCAAAGGCTCCGCGGGTCGAGGCGCCGGCGCTGTTGGAAGAAAGTAATACTCGCTTGCCGGTCGAGCGACCGCGTCGTTCTCGACCAACGAGAACGCCTGCGCGAGGCGGCGCGTCGGCTCGCTATAATCCAGTTCGCCAGGAATCGATGATGTGGCGCCGCCAAGAGAAGCGCCGGGCTGCGGAATGTCGGCAAGTCCCAGCGGACGCGTCGACGAATGCAACGTCTGCGGCGCCGACGGCGCGGGGACATTCGGGGTCGGGACGACAGAAGGAATCGTCGTCGGCGGAAAGTCCACCAGACCGAACGGCGCGCGCGCAGGCGCATGCTGCGCGACGGTCGTCACGATCGACGGCGCCGGGATGTCGGTCAAACTCGGCGTAACGGTGGGAATGGAAGGCAAGGCGCCGGCAAGAGCCGGCGCGCCCGTTTGCTGCGTCACAGCGCCATTCGTCGGCAGAGTCGCATTGGGCAACGCGCCAAAGAAGGCGTTCGCCATTTGCGCGATGATCTGCGCGTCTGGCGCGGCGGCGTCATGATGCGTGAGCGCCTCCTCGGACGGCAGGCCGTCAATGGGGAGATCGACAAATTGCGGCGTCTGCGGCGCAGTCGGCATATGTTGCACACCTCAGGAGAGGGAAAGGATCGGCGCGCTCAACGCCGACCCCTGCATGGGCTCACGCATATTCGTCGGGATATTTGTGATATTTGCCGACATCGACATCTTCGAGCACGCCGAGCGCGTCATACGTCAGCACGGCCGCGGAGCAATAGAGCGAGATCAGATATGACGCGATCGCCTTGCGATTGATTCCCATGAAGCGCACCGACAGGCTCGGCGCGACCTCTCCCGGGACGCCCGGCTGGAATAGACCGACGACACCCTGTTTCTTCTCGCCGGTCCGCAGCAGCAGAATATTGGTCTTTCCCGCTTCATCGACATAGAGCTTGTCGCTTGGCACGAGCGGCAGGCCGCGCCAGGTGACGAAGGGCGAGCCAAAGAGCGTCACGGTCGGCGGAGGAACGCCGCGGCGCGTGCATTCGCGTCCGAAGGAAGCGATAGCGCGCGGATGGGCGAGAAAGAAAGCGGGCTCCTTCCAGACTTTCGCAATGAGTTCGTCGAGATCGTCAGGCTGCGGGGCGCCGGTGCGCGTGCTGATCTTCATCGACGGATGCGCATTGGCGAGGAAGCCATATTCGGCGTTGTTGATCAGTTCGGATTCTTGCTTCTCCTTCACCTTTTCGGTGAGGAGCCGCACCTGTTCCTGAATCTGATCGTAAGGGTGATTGTAGAGATCGGAGACGCGCGTCTGCACATCGAGCACGGTTGTCACCGCATTCATCGAATATTCGCGCGGCGAATCTTCGTAATCGACAAAAGTCTCCGGCAAGTCGGCGTCGCGGTCGCGCGCGGGGCTGCATTGGACGTCGGCGTCGCTGAGCGCCGTCGCCTCCTTGACCCGGTTGAGACGATAGATGCCGGCTTCGACCGGCGCCCAGGGTAGGAACGACACCAGCCAGCGCGGGGTGATGCCCGACCACTGGGGACGCGTCTTCGTCGCATTGGCGAGTTGGCGGGCCGCCGACTCGCTTAAGGTTCGGCGAACTTCAGGTTCTGTGGTCATAAATCATTGTCCCTCAAGAAGATTGAGCATGGGGACCGCGTGACTTCGGCCCCCGCCGATCAGAAACTATATATTGTCGATAGACTATACCTATTTTATGGTCAAGTCAGGGTTGAGCTCCGCTCTCTTGAAAAGAAAGCAATCGACGATGCTGCTCGAGACTTTTTCGAAAGACCACGACACCGACGCGATCGTTTCCGCCTTAAGCGCGCTGCGCCGCGCGTCGCAGGCGCAGCGTTATGGAAGCGGTGCGCCGCCGCAGTTGCCGTCGAAATTCGTGATGGCGTCGATTATCGATGGCGTCACCGCAGCCCTTTATCCCCGGCATTACGGACCGGCCGAACTGCCGTTCGACAGCACGGATGAATTCATCGCGTCGACGCTAAAGACCTGCCTTGCCGGGCTGCAGGAACAAGTCCGGCGCGAATTCGCGCTTTTTCCCAATGATTCGCCGCCAGAAGAGCGCCGCCCAACGGACGTCGTCGACGCCTTCGCGCGCGCGATTCCGCGCGTGCGCATGCTGCTCGACGCCGACATTCGCGCGGCTTACGCCGGCGATCCGGCCGCAAAAAGCCTCGACGAGATTGTTTTCTGCTATCCCGGCGTCGCCGCTTTGATCAAACATCGGCTGGCGCATGAGCTCTATCGGCTCGGCGTTCCGATGCTGGCGCGCATCATTGCGGAAATCGCGCATTCGCAGACGGGCATCGACATTCATCCCGGCGCCGAGATCGACCAGGGTTTCTTCATCGATCACGGCACCGGCGTCGTCATTGGCGAGACGGCGCGCATCGGCAAGAATGTGCGTCTCTACCAAGCGGTGACGCTCGGCGCGAAACGATTCGATATCGACGAAAACGGCGCGCTTGAAAAAGGCAAGCCGCGGCACCCGATTCTCGAAGACGATGTCGTGATTTATGCGGGAGCGACGGTGCTCGGCCGCATCACCATCGGCCGCGGATCGACGATCGGCGGCAACGTCTGGCTCACGCACAGCGTTCCGCCTGGCGGCAACATCACTCAGGCGAAGGCGCGGATCGAGCTTTTCGACCACGGCGCCGGCATTTGATCGTCGCCGGCGCCGGAAAACCGAAACAAAGCGGGCCTGCTTCCCGGCCCGCTTCTCGTTTCAGCCTTACGCCGTCGCCTCGGCGCAGCCCTTCGACATCGCCTCGCGCCCCGCCGCCATGATCTCTTCCGGCGTCAGGTCGCGAACATGCGTCGCGATCGACCATTCATGGCCGAAGGGGTCGATGAGCTTTCCATAACGGTCGCCCCAGAACATGTCGGCGACCGGCATTTTCACTGTGGCGCCGGCCGCGACCGCGCGCGCGTAAACCTCGTCGACATTGTCGACCATGAGATGGATTGTCACGGGCGAACCCTTGAGCGCCTTCGGCCCGAGCGCGCCCCATTCCGGCATCTCGTCGCAGAGCATCACCGAGGAGTCGCCGATCCTCACCGACGCGTGCATCAGCTTTCCGTCAGGGCCCGGCATGCGCATCATCTCTTCGGCGCCGAAGGCTTTCTTATAAAATTCGATCGCGTCAGACGCGCCGGCGCAGATGAGATGCGGCGTGATCGAGCGCATGCATGGCGGATTTTTCTCAACATTGGCGTTCATGCTTTGGCGTCCTTTCCTTCGGTTTGTGTTTCGGCCCCTAATTTGCGCAGCGCTTTGCGAAGCTTTTGCCCTTCGCTTTGCGACAATTCAGCGTCGAGCGCGGCATGTTCGCGTCGCCAGATCGGCAGCGCAGCGGCGAGCAGATCGCTGCCGGCGGCCGTCAGAAAGAGTCTGCGCGCGCGGCGATCCTTCTCATCGAGCCGCGTTTTGACGAGTCCGCGCCGCTCCAAGGATTTCAGCGCGGCGGTGAGCGTGGTGCGATCCATGGCGAGCGCGTCCGCGAGACGTCCGAGAGTCGGCGCCTGCGGCGCATTGAGCGCCATCATCAGCGAGAACTGCCCATTGGTGAGCGCAAGCGGCGCGAAGGCGCGATCGAAGCGTCGCGCGAGCTTGCGCGCCGCGCGTTGCGTCGCAAGGCAGAGACAGCAGTCGCGGACCTCATGAACGACCTCGATCGGCAGCTTCTTTGACATTGCGCTATTATGTTGATATCAACATTTATTGAATTTGTCCAGCTTATCGTTTGAGGCGCACGAGTCGCCGAATGTCATTCCCGACAGGCCGCAGGCCTGATCGGGAATCCAGAGTCACAACAAGCATGTTGAATGAAGCTCTGGATTCCCGATCGCGCGCAAAGCGCGCGTCGGGAATGACAGCGGCGAACCAATCGCAAGGAGCAGCCATGAATCCGAAAGTCAGAACCTGTCTCGCCTTCAAGGATCAAGCGGAGGAAGCGGCGCGCTTCTATGTGTCGATCATTCCGGATTCAATTTTCGAAGGCGCCTTCCGCCGCGAGCCGACCGGGCCGGCGCTGATGGTTTCCTTCACCCTCGCCGGGACGCCCTATCAGGCGCTCAACATGGGTCGCGAGACGATCCACAATGAAGCCTTTTCGATCTCGGTGATGACCAAGGATCAACGCGAGACCGACGAGATTTGGGAGAAGCTGCTCGCCGGCGGCGGCGCCGAGATCCAATGCAGCTGGCTGAAAGACCGCTTTGGAATCTGCTGGCAGATCGTGCCGGAAGCCTTGCCGCGAATGTTTATGCACGAAGATTGCGCCGCGGCCGAGCGCGCCTTTCAGGCGATGCTCGGCATGGTGAAGATCGACGTCGCCGCGGTCGAAAAAGCATTTCACGGGCGATAAACCGCGCGACGCATCTGTGTTCGATCGCACATCTCGCGAATCGCCATCCGGCCTATGGACTCCCGCTTGGGCTCTAAAAGGGCGCAATCCGAGGAGATGAAGATGATCGAACGCAAGTTCGCCGCGGCGCTTCTGTTGAGCGCGCTGCTTCCCGTCGCCGCGCATGCCGAAGATTTTTCGACGTCGGTTCTAAATCCCGCGGCTCTGCCTGCGAATGGCGTGGTCGCCGGAAACTATCCGACCGGCGGCGGGCAAGCGAATTACTATTTCGCCGTCGATCTCAAGCCCGGCGCGCTGGCAAGTCAGATTTCGGCGCAGGGCGGCGGAAAATACAAGACGCTCACGCTCGCTCTGCTCGACGGCGTCGGCGCCAAGCTCGATTCCTATTACATCACCGCGAGCGACGACGGCAGAGAAGCGACGCATGTGTTTTCGATCGACTCTGGCGGCCGCTACATTGTCCGCGTGACGCCGGAAGGCCCTGAGGCAAGCGCTTTCCGCGTCGCGCTCGGCGGCTCCGCCCTGCCAAGCCGGCAAGCTGCGGAGACGGGCTCCGGCAATTCAAAATCGTTTCTCGATCCAACGCCGATTCCCGCAGATGGCGTCGTCAGCGGCAAATTTCCGGGCGGCGCAAGCTCTTCCTATTATTATTTCGCCGGCGATTTGAAAGCCGGGCAGCTGATGACGCAGATCACGCTCACCGGCCGCCCGGGCGCGATGAAATGGGCGTCTCTGGAGTTGCTCAACGATCAGGGACGCGTTGATCAGGAATATCATCTGTCGCGCACCGACGCGAGCGCCGACGCGACGAAGAACTTCGCCATCGACCGCTCCGGCAGGCATATCTTGCGTCTCACCGTGCAAGGCGTCGAGACCAACGCCTATAAAATCGAATTCGGCGGCGACGCCCTGGCGGCGAAGTGAGCGCCGCCATGCGCAGGCTCATCGCTTCGATCGCGGCGCTTAGCGTCGCCGGCTCGCTCTCGGCCGCTTTCGCGGAAGAGCTTTCCACCTCCATCATGCGGCCCACGGTTCCGACCGGCGCGATCTCCGGCAATCTGCCCGGCGCCAGCGGTCCGCGCTCCTATTATGTCGCTGTCGACCTCGCGCCCGGCGATCTGTTGACGCAGCTCCTGATCGCCGGACGCGAAAAAGGCGAGCGTCGGTTGACGCTGGAGCTGCTTGACGCCTCGGGCGCGGTCGCGGCCTCGACCTTCGTGCGTGCGGCGTCGAGCGCGAAGGACGAAACGACGAAGAGCTTTCCGATCGACTCGACGGGACGCCGCATTCTTCGCGTCACCGTCGAAGGCGAAGAGACCGGCGCCTTTTGCGTGTTGATGGGCGGCTCGGCCTTTCCTTCCGCGAAAGACCAAGCCTGTCCGGCGATGGCGGGCGTAAAGGCCGCTTCGTCTGAGCCGCCACAGCGAACGGTGGAGGTCATCACGACGAAATGCGAGGAGCGTCTGCGCGTCGGCTCGGACTTCCTCTTCGATTTCGACCGCGCCGATTTGCGGGCTGAAGCGGCCCCTGCGCTCGCCGAACTGCAAGAACGGGTGACGGCCGCGGGAAAAAAGGCGACGATCGAAGGCCACACCGACTCTGTGGGCTCCGACGGCTATAATTAGAAGCTCAGCGAACGCCGCGCCTCGGCGGTCCGCAATGCGCTCGTCGGCCGCGGCCTTGCGCCCGAGACGCTCGAGACCCGCGGCTATGGCAAGAGCCGGCCGGTCGCGCCGAACCAGAACGCCGACGGCTCCGACAATCCGCAAGGACGCGCGAAGAACCGCCGCGTCGAGGTCGTCATCAGCACCTGCGGGCGAAGCTGACAGTCGCTGATCTTATGAGCGCCGCCGCCCTTGCGTGGCGGCGCTCAAAGCGGCGTTTCGCGGCGCGCCCGCTTAAGCCGAGCGCGCGATCGGAGCGGCGTCGCCTTTAGCGGCGACGGCGTTCCATTCCTTCTCCCAGAAGTCGGCGACGCCGAAGCGCGCGATGACGTCGCCCTTTTCGTCGAGGACGATCACCTCGTCGAAATCGACGACGTCGAGCGCCTTGGGACTGCTCAATTCCATTTCGAAAAAACGGCTGACCTCGGCGATGACGCTGGCGGCGTCGGACGACTCGCGCTCATATTCGCGCAGCGGCTTCAGCTTGACGTGTCCGCCTTCGGTCTCAATGAATTTGACTTCACGAACGCGATAAATTGCCATCTTCAGACCCTCGCTAGCGCTGGGGCACATGAGGAAGAAATTGGTTGCGCCAGCGGCGCGTCAAGAGGGATAGCAGGACCTTCGCTGTTATTCGACGTGGCGAACGAGCCTGTCTTTTCTAACGCGCGCATCACGCAAGCGCTGCTGTCATTCCCGACGCGCGCAGCCCTGTCATTCCCGACGCGCGCGCAGCGCGCGATCGGGAATCCAGAAAAACTAATCATTCGCGAATTTGCTCTGGATTCCCGATCAGGCCTCCGGCCTGTCGGGAATGACACTGGAGAGCGCCATCCTGTTCGCGCCCTCATGCTGGAGACCTTTGCACGAATCGGGTGGCGTGATTCACTCCTTGGCGCAGTGCGGGAGGATGATCATGCCGAAGCGTCGGGTGGGGCAGCTTGATTTTGTCGATGGCTT
>Ga0233425_10008682_pt1 | contig 13318 bp, 12 predicted proteins | sample Watercolumn_Towu_2_FD_181712 | JGI IMG/M metagenome (GOLD analysis project Ga0233425, IMG submission 181712) | Freshwater microbial communities from Lake Towuti, South Sulawesi, Indonesia - Watercolumn_Towuti2014_140_MG | ecosystem: Environmental > Aquatic > Freshwater > Lake | place...
CGCGGGTGGGGTGATAGGCTCGCGGTACGCTCGCCGTAGGCTCGCGGTACGCTCGCGGTACGCTCGCCGTAGGCTCGCGGTACGCTCGCGGTACGCTCGCGGTACGCTCGATAGTCCCCATGCCGCGGGAGCCGCGGCTGCCGAGGGCCATGAGGCAGCGGCTCGGGCAGGCATCAGGTATCAGGTATCAGGTGTCAGCCGGACGCAGCCGCAGCCCCTCGGCCCTTCCCGCGGGGCGAGAACCGGTTGCGTGTCATAGCCGGCGTTGTTGCTGGCTGATACCTGAAGGCTGATACCTGACTGCTCCGCAGTTTCATGACAGGAGGTGTCCCATGCTTCTCTCCAGACTCCTGCCGACCGTGCTGCTGCTCTCTGGCTGCCAGGAGACCATCGGCGGGGCGGTGCCCCCTGCGCTGCCCCCGGCGTCCGCCGATCCCGTGGCGGTCGCGCCCGCCCCCTCTGCGGAGCCCGGCTTCGCACCGGAACCGGACCTCAAGGCCCGGGTGGAGGATCTGGAGCTGGAGGTGGCCCAGCTCAAGCTGGTCATCGAGCAAATGCAGCTCGCCGGGATCGGCAGCATGGACGCGACGCATGTGAGCTACCAGCCCAACCGCACCACCATGGCAGCCCGCGACGTGCAGGCCGCGCTCGACGAGCTGTGGACCGGCCTGCATGGCCAGCAGGAGGCCGCGGTGGACATGGGCGCGCCCGGTGCGGGGCTCTTCGATCTGGAGAACGGGCCGCTCGGACCTCGGCGCAACGCGAACGAGAAGAAGGCCCCGCCTACCAACCAGCCCGGGATGCCACCGCCCGGTGGACCTCCACCGCAGCCACCCCAGGGGCTGGGGCGGTAGGGCGCGGGCGGACCCCAGCCTGTTACGGGGCCCCCCCGGCGGCGTCCCCGCCACCTCCCCGGCGCGGAGCGCATGCCCCCCACCTCCCAGGAACCTGGACCCAGCTCCGGCGCGGTGCTTGCGCTGGTAGCCGTGGGCACGCTGTTCTCCGCCATGTCGGGGTCGATGGTCGGCATGGCCCTGCCCGATATCGGCGGCGACCTGGGCGTGCCGGTCGCCCGCGCGAGCTGGGTGCTGCAGGCCTTCCTGCTCACCGCGACCGTGCTGGTGATCCCCGCGGGGCGGCTCGGCGACCTGCTCGGGCACCGGCGGGTCTACCTCGCGGGCTACGCGCTCGTCGGCGCTTGCGCCCTGCTATGCGGGTTCGCCTCGCATTTCGGGCTGCTCGTGGCGGCGCGCGCCGTCCAGGGCGCGGGGAGCGCGATGGTGATGGCCACCGGCCCGGCGTTGCTGACCACGAGTCGGCCGGCGTCGCAGCGGGGCCGAGCGCTCGGCGTGGTCTCGACCGCCACCTACATCGGGCTGGCCGTGGGTCCCGGCCTGGGAGGCCTGCTGGTGGAATGGAGCGGGTGGCGCGGCACCTTCTTCCTGCTGGTCCCCGTCGTGCTGCTGGTGCTGGCGCTCGGGAGCCGCCTGCCCGCCGATCCGCCGCGGGCCCGCGCCCAGGTGGACCTGCCAGGGCTGGCCGTGCTGCTCCTCGGGTTCCCCTGGCTCCTGATCGGGCTGGGGGCGGGTGGCACGTGGGGCTGGGCCGCGCCCGCCACCCTGGCCTGCCTGGCAGCCGGAGTCATCGGCCTCGCCCTCTTCACCCTCGTGGAACGCCGTCAGGCCGAACCCCTCCTCAGGCTGGAGCTCTTCGGGGTCCGCGAGTTCCAGGGTGCCTCGCTCTCGGCGCTCGCGAACTACGCCGCCGTGTTCGTACCGAGCCTGCTGATGCCCTACTACCTGCGCGAGTCCGTCGGGCTCGACCCCTCGACCTCAGGGCTGGTGCTCACGGTGCAGCCGGTGGCCATGGCGCTGGTGGCCTCCCCGTCCGGATGGCTCTCCGATCGCGTCGGGACGCGCACCCCCGCCGTGGTCGGCATGCTGCTGGTCGCGGCTGGGATGGGTGGCCTGGCCGCCACCGGGATCGGCACCGTGCCCGTGACCATCACCGCCGCCTGGTACGCCCTCGTGGGCCTGGGGACGGGCGTGTTCATCTCGCCCAACTCCAGCGCGCTGATGGGTTCGGCCCCCCGCGACCGCCAGGGCACGGCCGGCGCCCTGCTCGCGGTGTCCCGTACGCTCGGCATGATGGTGGGGGTGGCGCTCGGGGCCTCGATCTTCGGCGCCGTGGGTGGGCGCACGGGCCTGCCCTGGCAGGCGCCCGACCAGCACGCCTTCCGCCTCGCGCTCGGGGCGGCCATGCTCGCCGCGCTGCTGGGGGCCGCCGCGGCCTCCTACCGGAGTGTGGGCGGGGCGGAGCGGGCGGCGTAGGGACCACCCCGGCGCGGTCCCCGGCGACCTGGGCACGTGGGCGCTGGTCAGCCCCTCCAGGTGTAGCGCGCCAGCGTGCGATGGTCGTCGGAGACCACGTACAGCTCGGGTTTGCCGTCGCCGTCGGCGTCCTCCACGTTGGTGGCGTGCTCGAAGCCGGCGGACTGGGTCTCGAAGGGGGTGGCGGACCAGGTCTGGCCGTCCGGGCTGTCGATCAGGAAGATCCCCGCCTTGATGGCCGCGGCCACCAGCTCCTTGCGACCGTCGCCGTCGAAGTCGGCGGCCACCAGGAAGCGGCACTGGCGGTCCTGGATGCTGGCCACGCTGGTGTGGGTGAAGGAGCCGTCGGGCTGCAGGTCGTACCGGCGGACCTGGACGGGGGTGACGATGGTCTTGTCGGGGCCCAGCGCGGCCTCCATCACCCCGAAGAGCTCGGCCTTGCCGTCGCCGTCGGTGTCGGTGGCCAGGATCTCCTTGGCGTGGGTGCCCTCGCCAGAGTCCACCACGCTGCGGACGTAGGTCTTCCCGTCCCAGCGGTACATGACGATCTCACCGTGCTGGGAAGCGTCGGCCTTGTTGCGCTCGGACGGGGTGGCGAAGAACTCGAGCTTCCCGTCGCCGTCGATGTCGCCGAGCTCGATCTCGTGGACGAAGATGTCGGAGACCGGGTCCAGCTCGCGGACCGTGCCGTCCTGCTTCAGGACCGCCACGACCCCGTGGTCGTGGGTGGCCATGACGTACTCGTCCTGGCCGTCTCCATCGACGTCGCCGATCTCGAGGTCGCGGATGCGCTGCGTGGTGCCCGGCCAACGTTGGGACCACAGCTCTTCGGCGCTCCAGGTGCCGTCCTCGGCGCGGGTCCAGCGCTTGAGGCGGCCGCGGCCCTCCGGGTCCTTCGGGTCGGCACCCGAGATGGTCAGCAGCTTGCCGTCCTTGAGGATGGCCTTGTGGAACACGGCCCCCGCAGGATCGGTCAGCTCGCTCTTGTCCCAGCTCTCGCCGTTCTTCGTGAGGACGGTCAGGGTGGCCGGTTTCGGGACGGGCTTGCCGTCGGGGCCGGTGTCGAAGCGCGCCTCGGACAGCAGGATGACCTCTTTGTCCGCCAGCTTTCCGGCCTCGACATACCAGGTGATGTGCTTGTCGGGCCAGGTGGACAGGACCTCCTTGACGAAGGGACCGGCCGCGGGCGGCGGCGCCACGGGCGGGACCTCGACGGGGGGGGGCTCGACAGGGGGGGTGGGCTGGTCGCAGGCGGCGAGAAAGAGGGCGAGGACGAGAGCGCGATGCATGGGACCTCCTGGAGGTGGCCCGGGGTATCCGCGGTGGAGAGGGGCAGCAAGGCGGGACAGGTTTCAGGCCAGCGACGGTTGCCGAGGGACGACATCGTAATACTTGCCCGCCGGCCGCAAGCCCCCCGGAGTGCCCATGATCGCGTTGTGGTGGATTGTCTCGGCCAGCTTGCTGATGGGCCTCATCTCGCTGGTGGGTGCGCTGACGCTGGTGGTTTCGGCGAGCCACTTCAAGCGCCTGATCCTGCCCCTCGTGGCGCTCTCGGCCGGTTCGCTGCTCGGTGGCGCGCTCTTCCACCTGCAGCCCGAGGCGGTGGAGATGATGGGCGAGGGCCTGGCGCCCTGGATCTGGTGCGCGGCCGGGTTCGTGGTCTTCTTCGTGATCGAGCGGTACCTGCAGTGGCGCCATTGCCAGGAGGACCACTGCGATCACCGCGAGCCCAAGGGTTGGCTCATCCTGTTCGCCGATGGGATCCACAACGTCGTGGATGGGCTGGCCGTGGGGGGAGCATTCGTGGCGGACATCCGCCTGGGGCTCATGAGCTGCCTGGTCATCGCGGTCCATGAGATCCCCCAGGAGCTCGGCGACTTCGGCATCCTCATGCACTGCGGCTGGCGCCCGGCCCGAGCGCTGCTGTTCAACTTCCTCGCCAGCCTGACCTTTCTGCTCGGGGGCCTGGTGGCCTGGGGGATCACCCGAGAGCTCGACGTCTCCTACCTGCTGGCCGTGGGCGCCGGGAGCTTCCTCTACATCGCCGCTGCCGACCTGCTCCCCGAGCTGGCGCGCGAACGCCACGGCGGGGCCTCCCTCCTGCACTTCCTGCTGTTCGTGGGCGGGATCGGGCTCATGCTGGGAGCCCGCGAGCTGATGCCGGAGCACAGCCACGGCGGCGCCGGGCACGAGCAGCACGAGCACGACGAATCGTCAGATGGAGTGCCCCCAGAGCGCGCTCCAGGAGAGCCCCGCGATCCCGAGCACCAGTAGGACCCAGCCGGGTACGCGCTCGCGCAGGGTCCCGGCGCCGGCGGCCAGGGCCGCCACCGAGAGGTGCACCAGCGGCAGGAAGTAGTGGGTGGGGGAGTGGTCGATGGTGCAGAGCAGGAGGGAGTAGGCCGCGGCCACGCACAGGATCAGCAGGGCGCGACCGCGGGCGGCCACCACCGCCAGCAGGGGGGCGCCGCCAGCGTAGAGGAGCCAGGTGAGGTAGAAGCTCGGGATGCGGGGGGCCAACACGGCGAGCGAGCCTTCGCCATGCCAGTGCTCGGGGAAGGTCTCGAACCACAGGATCCTGGCCCACTCGGCCAGGTTCCCCGTGATCAGACCCACCGCGGCCGCCACGACGGCGAGCCCCGCGCCCAGGGCCGAGAGGCGCACCGCCAGGCGCGCCAGGCTGCGCGCGCGCCCTTCGAGCAGGGCTTGCAGCAGGACGGCGCCCGCGATCACCACGGCGCCGGGGTAGCGGAGCAGGGATCCAGCCACCGCCACCAGGCCCGTGCGCCACGGAGCGCCGCCGAGGAGCGCCGCCAGGCCCGAGACCAGGGCCACGGCGTAGAGCGAGTCCGGGAAATTGAAGCTGCCCGGCTCGGTCATCAGGCGGCCGTGGACCAGCACCGCCAGCGCCGGCAGCACCCAGGCCGGCCAGGCGGCTCCCGGGGCGGTCACGTCCAACAGCCGCAGCCCGGCCAGCCCGGCCAGCACCAGCACCCAGAGGAACAACAACCCAGCGCCCTTGAGATCCGGGCTGACGAGCGCGGTGGGCACCGCCAGCACATAGGCCCACAGGGGGGGCTGGTGGACCGTGGCGCGGAGATCCTTCAGCGTGGCGGCGGCCCAGCGCTGGTTCTCGGCGATGTTGAGGCACTGATAATAATGGACGAAACGCAGCTCTCCGAGCTCGTCCAGGGACCAGACCGCAGCCTGGGAGGGGAACAGGTAGACCGTGCCCGGGGCGCTCAGCGTCACCGTCACGGGCCCGGCGACGACCCGAGCGAAGGCGGCCGCCACGCCGCGCTCCAGGTAGCGTGCGACGGGGCCTTCCTCGGCCTCCTCCACCGGATCGGCCTCGATGATGGCGTCGGCCAGGGGCAGCCCACCCTGGGACAGGGCGATGCGGGTGCCGAGGCCGCTGCGCACCGCCACCCCCAGCGGCCCCGCGGCCCGGGCGGTGAGGGTGGACTCGCCCGCAGGCAGGTCCGCCCGCATGGCCCCGGCCTCGGGCCAGCCCAGGGCGGTGAAGCCGGGGGCCGAGAGCGGGGTGCGCTCCCAGGCAGCCTCATCGGGGGCGCGGTGCCACCAGTAGGCGTCGAGCGGGCGCGCCAGGACCGGGGCCTGGCGCCAGGCGAAGAAGCCCACCGCGAGCACGACGGCGCCCAGCCCCAGCAGCACGCGCGGACCGGGGCGCGCGAGTGGCAGGCGGCGGCGTCTGGCCAGCACCAGGCCGGGCAGGCCCAGCGCGGCCGCGAGCGGCAGCAGGGCCCAGTCCGGCAGGGAGGCCTCGCGCACCAGGCCCACGGTGACGAGCAGCCCGCCGATGCCGAGCCAGGCGGCGTCCAGGACGACCTGCAGCGCGGGCGCGGGGCTCGCGCCGCGGGCGCCCAGCCAGCGTGCCCAGCCCCAGCCCGGCGCGAAGATCACCGCGGGGAGGACGGTGAGCCCCAGCAGCCAGCCGGGCGCGTCCAGCGCCAGGCACACCCCCGCCGCGACCCAGAGCCCCAGCGCGATCACGGCCGCTCCACCGGCCAGGGGAGCACGTCGTCGGGGTCGTGGGGCCGGTCCATGGCGGCGGCCACCAGGCAGCCGGCGTCGTCGGACGCGAAGATTGCGTGGGCCCAGCCCGCGGGCACCCACACGCGCTGGCCGGCCAGCGGGATCGCGCGGCGCGTGCCAGAGTCGGGATCGGCCACCACCAGCAGGGGTGCGCCCTGGACGCCCGCGAACCACTCCCCGCTGCGCCGGTGCAGATGGTGCCCCCGGGAAGCCCCCGGGACGAAGCTGACGAGGTAGACCTCACCCCCGACAGGGTGGGGGAAGACCTTGGACAACACCCCGCGCGCGTCGGCGTGTGTCACGATCGGCTCGACCCACACGGCGTCCAGCGGATCAGCCATGGCCGTGCTCCCGGGCCCAGGCGATGGTGCGGCGCAGGCCCTCCTCCAGCGGGACGCCGGGGGTCACGCCCAACAGGGTCCGGGCGCGGGCGTGATCGCCGCAGAAACGCTCCACCTCGCCAGCCCGTCGTGGCAGCGCGCCGAGCTGGATCAGGCCGGGATCGGCGCCGGCCAGGCGGAAGATGAGGGCCGCGAGATCGCGGATGGCGATCTCGGGCCCGCCGCCCAGGTTCAGCCGGTGCCCTGTGGCGGCTGGCACGGACGCGGCCACGAGCGCCTCCACCATGTCGTCGAGGTAGTTCAACTCCCGGGTCTGGCGGCCGTCGGTCAGGGGGAAGGGGCGGCCTGCCAGGGCAGCGGCGATGGCGGAAGGAACGAGTCGGCCCGGTGCTTGCCCGGGCCCGTAGGTCAGGAAGGGTCGGACCACGGTGACCCGCAGCCCGGCGGTGCGGTGCAGGCTGAGCAGCCACTCGGTCGCCGCCAGCTTCAGGGCCGAGTAGGCCGACACCGGCCGGGGCGGGGTGTCCTCGCCGAAGGGCGCTTCGGCCGCACCGTACTCCTCGCAGGTGCCGGCGGACACCAGCCGGGCGCCGTGCTCCAGGCAGGCCATGGCGACGTGGTGGGTGGCCTCGAGGATGCCGGGTTTCAGGCGGAGGTAGGCACCCGGATCCCGCGAGAGGTCCACCGGCGCGGCCAGGTGGAACACCACGGCGGGCCGCGCCGCAGCGAAGCAGCGGGCCACGGCGACCGGGTCCGCCAGATCGGCGCGGTGAGGCTGGACCCCGGCGGGCACGGGCCGGGCATGCTGCGTGCCGTGGACCTCGGCACCCAGGACCAGCAGGCGGCGGCACAGCTCCCCGCCCAGGAAACCGCCTGCGCCGGTCACCAACACGCGCTGGTCCAGGAGGGGGAGAGGGGAGGCGCTCACCGGGGGTCTCACGGGTTGGGGTTGCCCAGGGCTGTCCGCCCGGAATGTAGCCCATACGGCGCGCCCCGGTGCCCCCCCCTTTCCCCCGGGGGGTGGCGGGCGAGACCGGCCGGTTCTCTCGGATCGGTAGCACAGCCCACCCAGGTGGCGGGGCGGGGTGGGCGCGGTGGCGCGGGGTGGCTTTCTCTGGTCTCCACCCGCCGACCGGCGCGGACCCTCTTGTCGCCGGTCTCCCATCGAATACGTGTATAGAGGTTTTACAGGTTCTCTGGACGCCACAAGGAGGCCACTTGAGCCACCCCGACCACGGCCCCGCGCTCGCCCGCGAGGTCCGCGCCCGCACCGGGATCGATCCCGCGCGCTGCTATCAGTGCGGCAAGTGCACGGCCGGCTGTCCCATGGCCGACGAGATGCCGACGCCGATCCAGCGGATCATGCGGCGCCTGCAGCGCGGCGATGAGCGCCTGCTCGCGGACGTCTCCCTGTGGTACTGCCTGTCCTGCGAGACCTGCTCGGCCCGCTGTCCCCAGCAGGTGGAGCCAGCCCGCCTCCTCGACGCCCTGCGGGAGCTCGCACTGGAGGCCGACAAGGGTGCTCCGCCGCGCAACATCCGTGCCTTCCACGAGGCCTTCCTGGAACAGATCCGCTGGAACGGGCGACTCTACGAGTTCGGGCTGGTCATGGGCTACAAGCTGCGCTCCGCCGCCCTGCTCGACGACGTGGACGCCGCACCGGCCATGCTGGCGCGCGGCAAGCTGGCGTTCGTCCCGCGGCGGATCCAGGGGCTCGACGACATCCGGCGCATCTTCACGGCCTGCGCACAGCCGGTCGCCCGGGAGCCCGCGCCTGAGGAGGAGGGGCGATGAAGTTCGGCTACTACCCGGGTTGCTCCCTGCATGCGACCGCGCGGGAGTTCTCAGAGAGCCTGCTGGCCCTGGTCCAGGCGCTGGGGGTCGAGCTGCAGGAGGTCGAGGACTGGGCCTGCTGCGGCGCCTCCTCGGCCCACGCCACCCACCACCTGCTCGGGCTGGCGCTGCCGGCCCGCACCCTGGCCCTGGCCGAGGCCCAGGGGCTCTCCGACATCGTGGCCCCCTGCGCAGCCTGCTACGGGCGCCTGGCGGGCGCGGCCCACGCGTTGCGGGGCGATCCCGACCTCAAGCGCCGGGTGGTGGAGGTGCTGCAACGCCCGCTCGGGCGCGAGCCTGAGGTCATCAACATCATCGGTCTTCTGCAGCGCGTGCAGCCCCTGGTGAGCGAGCGCATCAAGGCCCCGCTCCAGGGCCTGCCGGTGGCCTGCTACTACGGTTGCCTGCTGCTCCGGCCCCCCGAGGTCACGCAGTTCGACGACGCCGAGCAACCCCGGAGCATGGAGGCCGTCTGCGAAGCCGTGGGGGCGAAGCCCGTGGCCTGGAACATGAAGACTGAGTGCTGCGGCGCGGGCTTCTCCCTCTCCCGCACCGGCTCGGTCATCCGACTGGGCCGGGCCATCCTGGAGGACGCCCGGACCGCCGGTGCCAGGGCTATCGTGGTGGGTTGTCCCATGTGCCATTCCAACCTCGACATGCGCCAGGCAGCCATCAACCGCGAGGCCGGGGCGGACCCCATCCCCGTGCTCTACGTGACCGAGCTGGTGGGGCTCGCCCTGGGCCTCGATCCGAAGGTCCTCGGCCTGCACCGGCACTATGTCTCCACCCAGGGGCTCCTGCAGAGCACCGCGTTGGCGGAGGTGGGCTGATGGCGCGCGTCGGCGTGTTCGTGTGCCACTGCGGCGAGAACATCGGCCGCACGGTGGACTGCGCGGCGGTCTCGGCGGCCCTGCGGGACCACCCCGGGGTCGTCCACTCCATCGACTACAAGTACATGTGCTCCGATCCCGGCCAGACGTTGGTGAAGGACGCGATCCGGGAGCTGTGCCTCGACGGCGTGGTGGTGGCCTCCTGCTCGCCCCACATGCACGAGAAGACCTTCCGCCGGGCGGTGGCGGCCGCGGGGCTCAACCCCTTCCAGTTCGAGATGGCCAACATCCGGGAGCACTGCGCCTGGATCCACGAGCGCACCCCCGCCACCACGGAGAAAGCCATCGCGCTCACCCGCGTGGCGGTGGAGAAGGTCAAGCGCGATCTCCCGTTGACCCCCATCCGCATCCCCGTCACCCACACAGCCCTCGTCATCGGCGGCGGCATCGCGGGCATCCAGGCGGCGCTGGACATCGCGGAGGGCGGGCGGAACGTGATCCTCGTGGAGAAGGAGCCCTCCATCGGCGGCCACATGAGCCAGCTCTCGGAGACCTTCCCCACGCTCGACTGCTCCCAGTGCATCCTCACGCCGCGGATGGTCGATGCCTACCAACACCCGCGCATCAAGCTCTACACCTGGAGCGAGGTGGAGCGGCTCGATGGCTACATCGGCAACTTCAAGGTCACGATCCGCAGGAAGAACCGCAGCGTGGACCTCGACGCCTGCACCGGCTGCGGGGCCTGCATGCAGGTCTGCCCCTCGAAGAAGGCCCCCGACGAGTTCGACATGGGCCTGCGCACCCGCACGGCCATCTACACGCCCTTCCCCCAGGCCGTGCCCAACAAGCCAGTGATCGATGTGTCCCACTGCCTGTCCTACCAGGCCGAAGCCCGCGCGAAGGCCAAGGGGCAGGTGCTCAAGAAGCCGGTATGCCAGAAGTGCGCCGCGGCCTGCGCGGCCCAGGCGATCCACTTCGACCGGCAGGACGAGCTGATCACGGAGCAGGTCGGCGCCGTGGTGGTGGCCACGGGCTACCAGCTCTACTCGGTCGGGCGCGAGCAGCCCTCGGCGGACCTCAAAGGCTACGGCGAGTACGGCTACGGCGAGGACCCGGACATCATCGACGGCCTGCAGTTCGAGCGGCTGGCCTCGGCCTCGGGCCCCACCGGCGGCAAGATCCTGCGCCCGTCCGACGGAAAGCCCCCGCAAACGGTTGTCTTCGTGCAGTGCACCGGCTCGCGCGATCCCGCCAGGGGCATCGACTACTGCTCGGGCATCTGCTGCATGTACACCGCCAAGCACGCCATGCTGTACCAGCACAGCGTCCACGGCGGCCGGGCCATGATCTTCTACATGGACATCCGCGCCACGGGGAAGGGGTATGAGGCCTTCACCCGCCGCGCGGCCGAGGAGGCCGGGGCCGAGTACCTGCGCGGGCGGGTCTCGCGCATGTACCGCCTCGGCGAAAGGATCCGCGTCCACGGCGCCGACACGCTCTCGGGCGAGGCTGTGGTGGTGGACGCCGATCTCGTGGTGCTGGCCACCGCGGTCCGGCCGCAGCCCGGGGTCAAGGAGCTCGCCCAGAAGCTGTCGATCTCCTACGATCAGCACGGCTTCCTCAACGAGGCGCACCCCAAGCTGCGCCCGGTGGAGACGAACACCGCGGGGATCTTTCTGGCCGGCTGCGCCCAGGCCCCGCGGGACATTCCCGACTCGGTGGCCATGGCTTCGGCCGCGGCCTCCAAGGTGCTGGCGCTGTTCTCGCGGAGCGAGCTGGAGCGCGAGCCCCAGGTGGCCCGCGTCGATCCCGCGACCTGCTCGGGCTGCTTCCACTGCGAGCGCGCCTGCGCCTACGGCGCCGTCGAGCGTTTCGAGGTCAAGGACCGCCAGGGTCGCCTGCTGCGGACGATCGCGCGGGTCAACCCCGGCCTTTGCCAGGGCTGCGGCACCTGCACCGCCATCTGCCCCTCCCACAGCGTCGATCTGGACGGCTTCACCGGCGCCCAGATCTTCGCCGCCATCCAGGCCCTGAGCCTCTGAGGGAGCCTCCGTGGAACACGAGCACTCCACCTTCGAGCCCCATATCGTGGCGTTCGTCTGCAACTGGTGCACCTACACCGGCGCCGACCTGGCGGGCACCAGCCGCCTGCCCATGGCCACCCATGTGCGGATCGTGCGCCTGCCCTGCACGGGCCGCATCGATCCGCTGTTCGTCCTCAAGGCGTTCGAGCGGGGGGCGGACGGCGTGATCGTCTCGGGCTGCCACCCGGGCGACTGCCACTACGCCGAGGGCAACTACCACGCACGGCGACGCTTCCGGCTGTTCAAGGAGCTCCTGGACTTCACCGGAATCGACGCCAGCCGGGTCACGTTCTCCTGGGTCTCGGCCTCGCAGGGGCAGAAGTGGGCCGAGGTCGTCAACGCCACCACCGCGCGCATCCGGGCGCTGGGGCCTTTCTCGGCCTACCCGCGCGCCACGGCGGGGGCGGGGGAAGGAGGGGTCGCATGAGGGCGCTTCAGGATCTGGCCCGCACGCTGCTGGAGTCCGGCGAGGTGAAGGTGGTCATCGGCTACGAGGCGGGCCCGCGCGGCGTGCGCGCAGCCTTCGTGACCGCGCCGGCCGAGGTCGGGCGGCTGGTGTTCGACCCGCGCTGCGTCCAGAACCTGGCCGCCTACCTCTCGCCGCGGCGCCCCCACATCAAGCGGCTCGGCCGCCCGGCGGTGGTGGTCAAGGGCTGCGACGCGCGGGCGGTCGCGGGGTTGATCCGCGAGGCCCAGCTCGCGCGCGAGGAGGTCGTCCTCATCGGGGTCGGATGCGGCGGGGTCTACGCGGATCCCGCGGCCGGCGGCCCGCTCACCGCGGCCAACGTCGCCGCGGGGTGCGTCGGCTGCACCGCCCGCGCTCCGAACCTCAGGGACCACCTCGTGGGCGAGGTGCCTTCGGCCCCTCCCGCGGGGGAGGGGCTCGACACGCAGGTGGAGGCGCTCCTGGCCCTGCCCATGGCCGAGCGGCTCGCGTTCTGGAAGCGTGAGTTCGACAAATGCGTCCGCTGCCACGCCTGCCGCCAGGCCTGCCCGCTGTGCGTCTGCGAGCGATGCATCGCGGACCTGACCCAACCGCGCTGGATCGAGTCCTCGGCCCATGCCCGCGGAAACTTGGCCTGGAACCTGACCCGTGCCCAGCACCTCGCGGGCCGTTGCGCCGGCTGCGGCGCCTGTGAGCGGGCCTGCCCGGAGGGAATCCCGCTGATGCTGCTCAACCGTTTCCTGGCGCGCGTGGCGGAGGCGACCTTCGATCACAGGGTCTCCGACGACCCCTCCGTGCCGGCGCCCATCGGCGCCTTCCGCAAGGGCGACGCCCAGGAGTTCATCGTCTGATGCCCGAACCCACCGAGATCCTGACCATCGCGCGGCCGCAGTTGGCCGCGCTCGTCACCACCCTCGTCCAGGCCGGCACGACCGTCCTGGCACCGGCCCGCCGCGCGGATCGCGCCCGCAGCCTGGCCTACCGCCCCGTCGAGCGCCTCGACGAGGTGGTCTTCGGCGCGCGCCCCGTGGGCTCCCTCAAGGAGCACTTTCTGCCACGGACCGAACCTTTGCTGCGCTATCGACGCTGCGGCCAGGACGTGCAGATCGAGCCGGTCGAGCCGGCCGCGAAGCCCCGGGTGGTGCTCGGCGCGCTGCCCTGCGATGTCGCCGCACTTCCCGTGGTGGACCTCGTGATGGACTGGGACCACCGCGACGAGCCCTGGTTCGCGCGCCGTATGTCCACGACCATCCTCGCCGTGGCCTGCGGTTGCGGCGATGCAAGCTGCTTCTGCACCGGCGTCGGGCTGGGGCCCGACAGCCCGCAGGGTGCCGACCTGTTGTTGGTTCCCGTCGGCGACGGCTACCAGGTCGAGGTCCACAGCGCGCGCGGGGCAGCC
>Ga0233425_10008683_pt1 | contig 13317 bp, 11 predicted proteins | sample Watercolumn_Towu_2_FD_181712 | JGI IMG/M metagenome (GOLD analysis project Ga0233425, IMG submission 181712) | Freshwater microbial communities from Lake Towuti, South Sulawesi, Indonesia - Watercolumn_Towuti2014_140_MG | ecosystem: Environmental > Aquatic > Freshwater > Lake | place...
AGGCGTGGGGCTGGACGGCGTCGGACCGGCTCGTGCACGCGCTGCCGATGTTCCACATGCACGGCCTCGGCGCAGCGCTCAACGGGACCTTCACCGCCGGCGCGTCGGCCGTGGTGATGCCGCGGTTCGAGGCGCACGCCGTCGTCGAGGCGGCCGACCGCTACGGCGCGACGATGTTCTTCGGCGTCCCCACCATGTACGCGAGGCTGGCCGAGGCCGGCGCGCTGCCGGCGCTCGCGGGCCTCCGGCTGCTCGTCTCCGGCTCCGCGCCGCTCGACCCGCTGCTCTTCGAGCGGGTGCGCGCGGAGGCCGGCCAGGCCCCGGTCGAGCGCTACGGCATGAGCGAGACGGTGATGCTCTGCTCCAACTCCCTCGACGACCGCGTGCCGGGCTGCGTCGGCCGGCCGCTCCCCGGAGTCGGAGTGCGGCTCGGCGAGGGCGGCGCCGTGGAAGTCATGGGCCCCAACGTGTTCCGAGGCTACTGGGAGCGTCCCGAGGCCACCGCGGAGGCGTTCACCGACGACGGATGGTTCCGCACCGGCGACGTCGGGCGCTTCGACGGCGAGGGCCGCCTCTACCTCGTCGGGCGGGCCAGCGACCTCATCATCACTGGCGGCTACAACGTCTACCCGCGCGAGGTCGAGGACGCGCTGCTGGCCCACGACGGCGTCGTCGATGCCGCGGTCGTCGGCCTCCCCGACCCCACGTGGGGCGAGACGGTCGCCGCGTTCCTCGTCGGCGACGCCGACCCCGACGCCGTGGCCGCGACTGCCGCAGAGCGCCTGGCCGCCTACAAGCGCCCGCGCGCGTGGTTCGTCGTCGACGAGCTGCCCCGCAACGCGATGGGCAAGGTGCGCCGCGACATCCTGCGCGACCAGGCCCTCCGCTCGGACTGATCGCTTTCGCGTGAGGGCCCGGTAGACGCGGATCCGATCAGTCTCAGCGAGGGACCCGGCTGCTGAGAGGATGGAGGGCATGAGCCGCGTCGCCGTGATCCAGCTCGACTCGTCCGACACCGAGCCGGTGGCCGAGCGCATCGAGCGCGCAGCCCGCATCGTCGAGGCGCTCGAGCGCGTCGACGTCGCGATCCTGCCCGAGCTGTGGCACGTCGGCGCGTTCGACCTCGAGGCGGCCAAGGCGCACTCCGAGCCCATCGACGGCCCGCTCGTGACGCGGATGCGTGGGGCGGCGAAGGCTGCCGGCATCGTGCTCGACATGGGCTCGTTCGCCGAGCTCGAGGGCAGCCAGCGGTTCAACACCCGCGTCGTGATCGACGTCGACGGCGAGATCCTCGCGACCTACCGCAAGCAGCACCTGTTCGGCTGGGAGGACGGCGAGCCGTCGGTGATGACGGCGGGCGACTCGCTCGTGGTGCTGCCGACGCCGCTCGGCGCCACCGGCCTCGCCACCTGCTACGACCTCCGCTTCCCGGAGATGTTCCGCCGCCTGCTCGATTCCGGCTCCGAGACGTTCCTCATCGCCTCGGGCTGGCCCGCACTGCGCATCGAGCACTGGGCGGTGCTCAACCGCGCCCGGGCCATCGAGGACCAGTGCTGGGTGGTCGCCTGCAACGGGGCCGGGACCCACAACGGCGTCACGCTGGGCGGCCGGTCGGTCGTAGTCGACCCGCGCGGCACCGTCGTGGCGGAGGCGGGCAGCGACGAGGAGATCCTGTTCGTCGACGTCGACACCGCGATCGTCCACGAGTGGCGCCGCGCCTTCCCCGTCCTCGCCGACCGCCGGCTGTAGCGGCCGGGCTCAGCGACCCTTGTCGGTCACTGTCGCGGGGGCGCCGGAGACGTCGTAGGTGGTCCACTCGCCGACCTGGCGGCCGCGGTCGAAGGTGCCGCTGCGCAGGAGGGTGCCGTCCTTGCGCCACCACTGCCATGCGCCGTGCAGCTCGCCATCCTTCATGCGGCCCTCGGCCTTCAGCCCGCCGTCGGGGTAGAAGTCGCGCGTCGCCCCTTTGCTGTCCGGCACCATCGAGATCTCGGCGAACCGCGCGGCGACGAGCTTCTTGAGCAGGGTCTTCGGGAGGCTCGCATCGGCGCCGAGCTTGACCGTGCCCTTGGTGACCTCGTAGCCGGACAGCACGTCGTCCAGCGCCTCGGTGACGCTGCCGGAGAACGGGGCATAGGCCCAGTGGTTCTTCGCCGACACCACGCCGGCGACGGCGATGCCGCCGTCGACCTTCCATGCGGGCATGCCGTAGGCGATGCCCTCCTCGGCGCGCGGCAGCAGCGCGCGGATCGCGGAGGCGGCCTCGGCCAGCCGCTCTCGCTGCGGCTCGGGCTGGCGGGCGATGTAGTCGTCGATCTCGCTCATGCCGACATCCTGCTCCGACGGCAGTCCCGGTGTCCGGAGTCCGCACGACGTGACGGAATCCCTCGCAGCGGCGTGGGGTTGGATACCTGCGTGACGACGCGTGCGCGGGTGCGGGCCCCGGAGCTGGTGGGCCGGCAGGGCTGGCTCAACACGGGAGGCCGCGATCTGTCGCTGGCCGACCTCCGCGGCAAGATCGTGCTGCTCGACTTCTGGACCTTCTGCTGCGTCAACTGCCTGCATGTCCTCGACGAGCTGCGCCCGCTCGAGGGGAAGTACGCCGACGTGCTGGTGACCGTCGGCGTCCACTCGCCCAAGTTCGTCCACGAGGCCGAGCACGCGGCGGTCGTCGCCGCCGTCGAGCGCTACGGCGTCGATCACCCGGTCCTCGACGACCCCGACCTCGCGACGTGGAAGCAGTACGCCGTCCGCGCGTGGCCCACGCTCGCCGTCGTCGACCCCGAGGGGTATGTCGTCGCCCAGATGAGCGGCGAGGGCCACGCCCACGCGCTGGACGCGCTGATCGCCGAGCTGGTCGAGGAGCACACCGCCAAGGGCACGCTGCACCGCGGCGACGGGCCCTACGTCGCGCCGGCGCCGCGCTCGGACCTGCTGTCGTTCCCCGGCAAGGCGCTCGTGCTCGACGACGGGTCGCTGCTCGTCAGCGACTCCGCCCACCAGTCGATCGCGCATCTCGAGGCCGACGGCACGACGCTGATCCGGCGGATCGGCGACGGCCTGCGCGGCCTCGTCGACGGCGACGCCGGATCCGCGCGGTTCAGCGAGCCCAACGGCCTCCTGCGGCTGCCTGCCGACGTCGCCGGGTCGGTCGGCTACGACGTGGTCGTGGCTGACACGGTGAACCACGCCATCCGCGGCATCGACACCCGGGACTGGTCGGTGCGCACCCTCGCGGGCACCGGCGCCCAGTGGATGCAGGGCGAGCCGACGTCCGGTGCCGCCGTCGACGTCGCGCTCTCCAGCCCGTGGGACGTCGCCTGGTTCGACGGCGCGGTCATCGTCGCGATGGCCGGCATCCACCGGATCGACCGGCTCGATCTGGCGACGGGGACCATCGAGCCCTACGCCGGGACGACCAACGAGGGGCTCGTCGACGGCGAGCTGCCGTCGGCGTGGTTCGCGCAGACGTCGGGCCTCGCGGCGTCGTCGGACGGCACGACCCTGTGGCTCGCCGACAGCGAGACGTCGGCGCTGCGCCGCATCCGCAACGGGCTCGTCACCACCGAGGCCGGTGCCGGGCTGTTCGACTTCGGCCACCGCGACGGGGCCGCCGAGCAGGCGCTGCTGCAGCATCCGCTGGGCGTGTGCGAGCTGCCCGACGGCTCGGTCGCGATCGCCGACACCTACAACGGCGCAGTGCGCCGCTTCGACCCGTCGAGCCGCGAGATGTCCACGCTCGCAACGGGTCTGGCCGAGCCCAGCGATGTGGTCGTGGTCTCTGACGAGCAGCGCGGCCACGTGCTGCTCGTCGTCGAGTCGGCTGCCCACCGGCTGGTGCGCATCCCGCTCCCCGACGAGGCGCTCCGCGTGGAGGGATCGGCGTACCGCACGCAGCGGCCGCCCACCGACGTCGCACCGGGGCCGCTCGAGCTCGAGGTGCTCTTCACCCCGCCCGTCGGCCAGAAGCTCGACGACCGGTACGGGCCGTCGACCTACCTCGTGGTGTCGTCGTCCCCTCCCTCGCTGCTCGCCGAGGGCGCCGGCAGCGGCACCGACCTGGTGCGCCCGCTCGTCCTCGCCGACGCGGCGACCGCGGGCACCGACGCCGGCGTGCTTCACGTGTCGGTGCGGGCGGCGTCGTGCGACGACCCGGATGCGCCCGGCGCGGCGGAGTTCCCCGCCTGCCATGTGCACCAGCAGGACTGGGGCGTCCCCGTGCGGCTGTCGGCCGACGGCGCGACGCGCCTGGCCCTCGTGCTGGCGGGACTCGACGCCTGACCCCCGGCATCCTGGTGCCGTGGATCCCGACGAGCCCATGACCGGCACCGGCCCGAGCGACGACCCGGATCAGGGCCACGACGGGGTGCTGCGGCTCGAGGCCGCGCGCGAGGCCATCACGATGGCGCTGTACCAGAGCCTCTCGCTGCTGGCGGTGATGCTCGCCTCGCCCAACGACACCGACGCGAAGAGCGGGGCCCTCGCGCTCGAGGTGCTCCTCACCGGCCTCGGCCTGCTCGCCGCCCACCACATCGCGTTCCGGCTCTCCAGCCGTCTGATCAACCAGGGGCTCGTGACGCCGGAGAGCACTGCGCTGCTGAAGGCGCAGCTGATCGGCGGCCTTCCGGTGGTGTTGCTCGCGGCGATCCCGCCGCTGCTGCTCGGCCTCGCCGGCTTGCTCGTGTCGGAGGTGCTGCTGCTCGGGATCGTCGTCGCCACCGGGTACCGCGGCGTGCGCCAGGCGGTGAACCGCGGCCGCGCTCTGGCCTACCTCGTCGGGCTCACGGTGGTGCTCGCGGCCTTCCTGGCCTTCAAGACGTCCATCGGCCACTGACCCGGACCTGCCTCCGGCTAGCCTCGCAGGCATGCCGCATCTCGACGCCGCCGACAGCGTCCTCGTCGTCATCGACGCGCAGCCGGGCTTCTACGGGCCCTCGCGCCACGACGTCGACCGCGCACTGTTCGCCTCGGCACTCGCCCGAAGCGCATGGGTGGCCGGTGTCGCCGCCGCGCTCGACGTGCCGGCGGTGCTCACCGAGGAGGACGCCGCGACCAACGGCCCCACCGCCGCACCGATCTGCAAGGCCGTGCCGGCCGATGCCCCGGTGTTCGTCAAGCAGGTCTTCGGCGCCGACGCCAACCCCGAGATCGACGACGCCGTGCGGCGGCACGGGCGCGGCTGCGTCGTCCTGGTCGGTCTGGAGACCGACGTCTGTGTGGCGCACTCGGCGATCGGCTGGCGCGACGCCGGCCTGCGCACGGTCGTCGTCCACGACGCCGTGTACTCCGCGGGCGACGGCCACGCGAACGGCCTGGCGCGGCTGCGCTCCGAGGGCGTCGAGCTGCTCTCGGCCAAGGAGCTCTACTACGAGTGGCTGCGCGACCTGCCCGCGGTCCGAGCCTTCGACGCCGACCACCCCGCCCTGGCCGCGCCCCCCGGCTTCTCCCTCTAGGGCTGCACGTAACACCAGCATGTGCAGCAAGGCGAGGCGACTTTGCTGCACATGCTGGTGTGACACGCGTCAGTAGTTGTCGAGGGTGGGGATGAGGGCGGTGAGGCGGGCGCTGTCGGCGTCGGTCCAGCCCGGCGGCTGCGCGACCGTGGCCCAGAACTCGGCCATGGAGTCGCCGTAGTTGTGGCCCTGGCCCTGCGGCACGGCCACGCCCATGAACTGGTCGACGGTCACCTGCAGCCAGGTGATGATCGGGTACCAGCGCATGTCGGGGCTGCGCCCGGGGCCCGGGGGCTCCTTGAGCCAGTCCGGCTCCTGGGCGAGCAGCGCCGGCGACCACCAGACCACGGAGTCGTTGGCGTGCTGCACGTAGAGCACCTTGGGGTCGTTCCATGGTCCGGACGGCTTCGCCATGTCGGCGGCGACGCCGGCGAACCGCACGGTCGTGCCGCCCTGGTAGACGGGCTGCCACTGCGGACTGCCCGGCTCGCGCGCCGCCGAGATGGCGCCCCACGGCTGGCTGAAGTTCGGGGTGCCCACGAAGACGGCGCCGTCGCTCTGCGCGGCGATCGTGGCGGCGTCGGGGAAGGCCGCCTGGAGCGAGAAGGAGCCGAGCGAGAGCCCGCACGCGAACAGCTTCGGCCGCGACGCCTCCGGCAGCGACGACCACGTCGTGTACACGGCCGACCAGACCGCCTTGCCGGCGTCGGTGGCCTTGTCGACGTCGACGAGAGTGGAGATCCACGACGGCAGGTACGAGTACTGGATGCCGACGATCGCGGAGTCGCCGTTCCACTCGTACTCGAGCGCGTTGGCGGTCTGCGGCTCGATCCAGCCGGTGCCCGTCGTGCCGCACACGAACAGGGCCGCGCGGTCGAAGCCCCCGGCGCGCTCGAGGTCCTGGACGGCGAGAGCAGCACGGGCCTCGGCGGAGTCGGCGCTGTTGAGGCCGGCGTACACGCGCACGGGCGTCTTGGCGGGCTCTCCGTTGAAGGCGGCGAGCTCGTCGGCCGTGGGTCCGCGCGAGACGAAGTTGCGTCCTTCGAAGCCCAGCGTGTCCCAGGCGATGAGCGACTGCGGCGATCCGGAAACCTCGGGCTGCTGCGGCTGGGTGACACCCTCGGCGGTCTGCTCAAGGCTGCCGGAGTAGAGGGCGTTGGCGCCGGCGGAGAACACCCGGAACAGCACGTCGGTGACGGCGAGGTAGGCCAGCAGCGCGACGATCAGCGCCGCGATGGTCCAGGCGACGGGCGCCGGCAGCCACCGGTCGAGCCGGCGCCCGATCCAGCGGTTGAAGCGGCGGATGCCCTTGCCGACGTAGACCGCGCCGATCGCGGTGGGGATCGCGACGATGCCGACGACGACCGCCCAGCCGTACCCCTCGTCCTCGAACCCGACGGCGCGGCGGACCCCGTTCTGCCAGTAGGTGCCGAGGAGGAGGTTCGTGACGACCAGCGCGACGCCCCACACCGCCAGGATGCGCCAGGCCCAGGTCTTGACCTTGGGTCCCGGCTCGCGCAGCGGCGTGAGGCGGATGAGCCAGCTGATGAGGCAGCCGAGGCCGTACCCGAGCGCGGCGCCGAGGCCCGCGATGACGCCCTCGAAGATCCACGGCCGTGGCAGCAGGGACGGCGTGAGCGCCCATCCGAACGTCGTGACGGCCATGAACAGGCCGACGAAGTTGGGCCGCTTCCACCACGGCCGACGCGCGGCGGGTGCGACGGCCTCGGGCGGCGCCGGGGGCGCGAAGTCCGTGCTCACGGCCGCGAGCCTAGGGGGGAGCGTCGAGCGAAGCCGCCCCGACCGGCTCAGCGGGCGGGTTCGGGGGACACCGGCGCGTCGGTGACGACGGCGTCGAGGTCGAGCCGCCGACGGCGGTGCCGCAGGTAGACCAGGACGGCGACGCCGCTGATCACGAACGTGAGCGCGCCCCCGCCGACCAGCCCGATGCGGGGTCCCCACTGCTCCGACGCCCAGCCGATCACCGGGGCGCCGAGCGGGGTGCCGCCGAAGAACAGCAGCGTGTAGACGCCCATCACGCGCCCGCGCACCCAGCCCTCGCTGCGGCTCTGCAGGTAGGTCTGGGCCGACGTCGTGAACGTCATGGCCGCGAGTCCCGCGAACGGCAGCAGGACCAGCATCGAGACGTAGGTCGGCGCGAGCCCGTTGACGACCTCCACGACTCCGAACACCAGCGCGGCCACGACGACGAGCTTCAGGGGGATGTGCACGCGCCTCGCGGCGAGCAGCGAGCCCACGAGGGCGCCGAGCGCCAGAGCCGTGGACATGATGCCGAAGGCCTCGGCGCCCACGCCGAACTGGTTGCGGGCCATGAGGGCCATGGTCATCTGGTAGTTCAGGCCGAACGTGGCGACGATGAAGGCGAGGGCGAGCACGAGCACGAGGTCGGCGTTGCGGCCGACGTAGCGCAGGCCCTGCGACAGCTTCACCGCGCCGTCCTGCCGCTTCTGCGGGCGCAGCTCGGCAGTGCGCATCGCCAGCAGCGCCCAGATCGTGACGGCGAAGGACAGCCCGTTGAGGATGAACACCCAGCCGCTGCCGACCACCGCGACGAGCACGCCGGCCAGCGCGGGGCCGACGAGGCGGGCCAGGTTGAACGAGGCGCTGTTGAGCGCGATCGCGTTGCCGAGCCGCTCCTTGCCGACGATCTCGTTGACGAAAGCCTGACGGGCGGGGTTGTCGAAGGCGGCGGCGACGCCGAGGGCGAAGGCGAGCACGTAGACGATCGCGACGGTGGCGAGGCCGGCGATGGCCAGCACGCCCAGCACGATCGCGAGAGCGCCCATGGCGATCTGGGTGATGACGAGCAGCTTGCGCCGCGGGATGCGGTCGGCCAGCGTCCCGCCCCACAGCGAGAAGAGCAGGAACGGCAGGAACTGCAAGGCGGTGGTGATACCCAGCGCGACGGCGGAGGACCCGGACAGGTCGAGGACGAGCCAGTCCTGCGCGACGCGCTGCATCCAGGTGCCGGCGTTGGACAGGACCTGCCCGCCGAAGTACAGGCGGTAGTTGCGCTCCTCGAGCGCTCGGAACATGGGGGTCACGAGTCGGCGAGCACCTCCAGGACGGGGAGAGCGGCGGCCAGCGCGGCGCGGTCGTCGTCGGACAGCCCCACCAGCAGGGACGCCAGCCACTCATCGCGGCGTCGTCGGTCCTCGCGCAGCAGACGCCGCGCCTTGTCGGTGAGGCTCACCAGCTGCTGCCGGCCGTCGTGGGGGTCGGGCACGCGGTCGATGTAGCCGCCCTCGGCGAGGGCGGCGAGCACCTTGGTCATCGACGGAGGCCGGATCTGCTCGTGCTGGGCCAGGGCTCCGGGCGTCAGGGGCCCGTGGCGGTCGAGCGCCGCGAGCGCGGACAGCTGCCCGAGCGGCAGGCCGTGGTCGGCGCGCTGCGAGCGGAGCCTGCGGGCGAGACGCATCGTGGCCAGGCGCAGGTCGTGCGCGAGGTCGGAGGTGACGGCTGATCCGGGCATGTTGGTTAGCCTAACTAACGACATGCACCTGTGCATTCCCGTTTCCGGTGGGCGGACGGCCGCGCCCGGTCGTGCGGCGTGCCGACGGGCCGGAGCGGAACCGGGCGGGGGCTCAGAGGTCGGTGTCGGCGAGGATCGCGAGCGCGTCGACCAGCGGCTCGCCCGGGCGTGCGCCCGCGGGCTGCGGCCGGCCGAACAGGTACCCCTGCACCAGATGGACGCCGGCCTGCGCGAGCAGGCGCGCCTGGCCGCGCGACTCGACGCCCTCCGCCACGGCCACGGCCCCTACGGCGTCGGCGAGGCTCACGATCGCCGTGAGCAGGCCGACCTCGCCGCTCGTGCCCTGCTCGAGGAACACCCGGTCGATCTTGAGGACGTCGAACTCGAGGCCGTGCAGGTACGACAGCGACGAGTAGCCCGTGCCGAAGTCGTCGATCGCGATGCGGACGCCGGCACGGCGCAGGGCCTGCAGCTCGGGGACGGCCTGGCCGCGCAAGGCGACCATGACCTCCTCGGTGATCTCGAGGACCACCGACTCGGCCGGCACCTGGTGCCGCGCCAGCGCAGCGGCGACCCGGTCGGGGAGATCGCCGTGCCCGAGCTGGCGGGGAGAGACGTTGAGGCTCATCCGGTGCGCGGACGTCGCACGAAGCCAGGCCGCCTGCTGCCCGATCGCACGGTCGAGCACCCACGCCCCGACCTCAGAGGCGAGCGGCCCGCTGTCGACGGCGGCGAGGAAGTGCCCCGGCAGCAGCAGCGATCCGTCGAGGGCCCGCATGCGCAGCAGGGCCTCGGACCCGACGGTGCGTCCGGTGCGCAGGTCGACGACGGGCTGGTAGTGCAGCTCGAACAGGTCGCGCTCGAGCGCCTCGGCGATGCGCTCGGTCGTCACCGCGCGGGCCATGGCGCCGTCGCGGACATCCGGAGTGAACAGGGTCCAGCGGTCGCGGCCGGCCCGCTTCGACTGGTACATCGCGGCGTCGGCGTCGCGCAGGATCGCATCGGGATCGCCGGGGTGCGGCGGGCTGGTCACGATGCCGGCGCTGATGCTCGGACGCACCGAGGCGATGCCCAGGCTCAGCGGCTGCGACACGCTCTCCCGCAGGCGGTTCATGAACGACTCCGCCTGCCAGTCCGCCGGCAGATCGGTGAGCACCACGACGTACTCGTCGCCGCCGAGCCGGGCCACCATGTCGGGGTCGCGCACGAGCTCGGACAGGCGCTCGCCTACGGCGTCGATCACCTTGTCGCCGTACGCATGCCCGTAGGCGTCGTTGACGTCCTTGAAGTTGTCGATGTCGAGGAACGCGACCGCGGTGCGCCGTCCACGGTCGCGGTCGGCGGCGAGCAGGCGGCGCAGGTGGTCGCGGAGCAGGTCGCGGTTGGGCAGGCCTGTGAGCGAGTCGTGCGTCGCGCGGAACGACAGCTCCGCCTCCGCCCGCTTGCGGCCGGTGATGTCGGTGTGGGTGAGCACCGCGCCGTGCCCCTCCGACAGCGGGACGGCCTGCAGGTGGAACCAGTGGACGACGTCCTCGATCCAGCACTCGTAGTCGAGCGAGAACGAGAAGGCATCGCCGCGCAGCACCGCGGTGATGCCCTCGGCCGCGCGCTTCGCGTCGAACGCGTCCTCGCCGACGGCGGTCTCCGCGGAGCGCCGGCAGACCTCGATGTAGTTGATCTGGCGCCAGTCGGGCTCCGGATCGGCGCTGCCCTGCATCCAGAAGTCCCGCCACGACTTGTTGACGCGCAGGATGCTGCCGTCGCCGGCGATCATCGCCGTCTGGGCCGGGAGGGAGTCGAGGATCGTCTGCACGACGCGGCGCTGCTCCTCGCGCTCGGCCTCGGCCCGCCGTCGCTGCGTGATGTCGCGCTGCACCGACACCCAGTGCGTGTACCAGCCGGCGGCATCGGCGAGCGGCACGACGTCGAGCTCGATCCAGAACTCGCTGCCGTCCTTGCGGTAGTTGAGCAGCTCCACCGTGACGGGCTGCCACGCCTCGAGCGCCTTGCGGAGCCGGTCGAGCTCGGCGCGGTCGGTGCCCGGGCCCTGCAGCATCCGCGGCGTGCGCCCCAGCAGCTCCTCGAGGCCGTACCCGCTGTGGTGCACCAGCGCCTCGTTGGCGTACACGATGATCGGTCCCGGGTCGTCCACCGGCTCGGCGATGGTCACGAGCACCGCGTCGCGCACGGTCGAGAGGATCTTGTCGAGCAGCGCCATCGACCCGTCGCTCGCCCCGGGCTCGGGCGGGGCGAAGAACAGGGCCAGGCCGTGCTCCGTGGGCAGGACGACGACGTCGAGCGGCCCGTCCGCGCCCGTCGCCGTGGAGAGGTGCGCGTGCGAGCGCGATGCCCGGTCGCTGACGAGGCGTCCGAGGCCCAGCGCGTCGGCGAACTCGTCGAGCCGCGAGCCCAGCAGGTCGTCGCGCCCGAGCAGTGCCGCGGCGCGGGGTGTCACGGAGACGGCGCGGCCGAGGTCGTCGACGAGCACCAGCGCATCGCTCGAGCGCATCAGCTGCTCGGCCACGTCCCACGCCATGCGCGCGCCTTCCCTGCTCCTGCCGTCGGCGTCAGTGTGGGGGAGCGGGCGGCCGCGATGCGCGGCGAGGGATCGGCTCCGCCGGAACAGGTGACGGGCCGGTCAGGAACGGGCGGAGCCGACGGCGGCGCGGCGCAGCCGGTCGAGCACCGCGGCCGCCAGCGGGCCGTCGTCCGGCGCCACGGCGAGGATCGTCGCGAGGCCCGCGCGGTCGGCCGTCCTCAGCGCTGCGTACAGGCCGCGGGCGTACGCCGCGGCGTCGCGAGGCTCGTCGAGCCGCACGACGCCCTCGGGCGCCGCCACCGTGGCAGGAGCCAGCAGGCCGACCGGGCCCCGGGCGCCCGACGCCGCGGCTGCGACGTCGGCGGCGTCGACCAGGAGCACCTGCGCGTGCGGCGCGTAGTGCGCGGCCAGCGTGCCGGGGGCGCGAACTGCGGGGTCTGCAGCGACGACGTCGATGCCGGTCACCGCCTCGATCTCCTCGACGCCGACGGCGCCGGGTCGCAGCAACCGCGGAGCGTCCCCGGTGGCGTCGACGATCGTCGACTCGACGCCGACATCGCTGCTGCCGCCCGCCAGCACGGCGTCGCGCCCCGGCTCGAGGAGGTCGGCGAGCTCGTCGAGCACATGCTCCGCGGTGGTGGGGCTGACCCGACCGAAGCGGTTGGCGCTCGGGGCTGCGACACCGCCGCCGACATGGGCGAGGAGGTCGTGCGCGACGGGATGGGAGGGCACCCGCAGACCCACGGTGCCCTGGCCGCCCGTCACATGGTCGCCCGCGCGCGGACCGCGGGGCAGCACCAGCGTCAGCGGCCCGGGCCAGCAGGCTGCGGCGAGCAGGCGGGCCCAGGACGGCACGTCGACCGCCCAGCCGTCGTCGATCTGCGCCGCGTCGGCGAGGTGGACGATGAGCGGGTGGTCCGCGGGCCGGCCCTTCACCGCGTAGACCCGGGCCACTGCCGCCGGCTGCTCGGCGTCGGCGCCGAGGCCGTACACCGTCTCGGTGGGGATGGCCACGAGCCCGCCGGCCCGGATCAGCGCTGCTGCGGCATCGACGTCGTCGATCAGCAGCGCTGCGCGGCGGGCGTCGGTCACGTCGTCATCCTTGCAGGAACCGAGAGGTAGAGATCCTCAAGACCGGCCGCCCCGACGGCCGATCAGGAGTGCATGACCGCACTCCTGCTCGTGGGCATCGGGCTCGCCGCCCTGGTGCTCGGCAAGCACCTCGAGGACCGCAGGGTCCACGTCGAGGTGGCCCGCCGGAGCAGGCAGCGCTGACTGCGCGCGCCATCCCCCCTCCATGGCGCGACGAAGGGGCGGGACCCTGCCGGGTCCCGCCCCTTCCGCGTTGCGCGCGAGGTGTCAGAACGACGCCTCGTCGACCTCCATGAGGTCGTTGTCGGCTGCCTCGGCGATGGAGCGCTCGGCCGACAGCAGCGGGAAGCGCTGCGCGGCGAAGAAGCGCGCCGCCGCGATCTTGCCCTGGTAGAACGCGCGGTCCTTCTCGCTCACGTCGCCCTTGAGCGCCTCGACCGCGATCGCGGCCTGGCGCAGCAGCAGCCAGCCGATGACGAGGTCGCCGAGGCTGAGCAGCAGGCGGGTGGTGTGCTGGCCGACCTTGTAGAGCTCGGTGGCGTCCTGCTGCGAGCGCATCGCGTAGCCGCCGAGGGCGCCGATGATGCCCTGCACGTCCTCGAGCGCCTTGCCCAGCATCTCGCGCTCCTTGGCGAGGGTGCCGTTGCCGGCGTCGCCCTTGGCGAAGTCCTGGATCTCGCCGCCGACGCGGGTGAGCGCCTGGAACTGGTCGCGCACCATCTTGCGGAAGAACAGGTCGA
>Ga0233425_10008684_pt1 | contig 13314 bp, 19 predicted proteins | sample Watercolumn_Towu_2_FD_181712 | JGI IMG/M metagenome (GOLD analysis project Ga0233425, IMG submission 181712) | Freshwater microbial communities from Lake Towuti, South Sulawesi, Indonesia - Watercolumn_Towuti2014_140_MG | ecosystem: Environmental > Aquatic > Freshwater > Lake | place...
CTTCTACCCGTCCAGGCGGAAACGGTTTTCAAAATCCTATCAGATATAGAGGTTCTCCTAAGACTGTCGCCGGTTTTTAGTCTTAAAAAGTTTAAACCGATCACATCCGGAGAATTCTCTATGGGGACCAGCTATGAGGTGGTCTTGGAATCTTATGCCAAACGGATCTCGGAAAATCATCTTATTAAGGTAAAGGAGGTGATTCCTTCTCAACAGATTACCTGGCACGTTGAGGGTGGTCTTCTCCGCGAGGTCTCTTTCAAGGTCGAAGGAACGGGCAATGGTCTCCGGCTGACCCAACAGTTTTTCTATGAAGCGGATAATTCCGAGTTGATTACAACAGCCCCTTCGGAACTCTCCGCCTGGCTGAAAAGTATAGGAGAATATTCTAAACTCTCGGAAAAGAGAGGGGTCCGGGGGCGGGTCCCAAAATTTTTCATGGACAAAGTTTGGTTGAGGTTGACCTTACCGGAAAGAAAAATTGCTCTAATCATTGTGGGCATTTCTGCTATTGAGCTCTTCTTACTGATTTTACTGGTATTGGCTTGGAACCTCTATAAGGGGCTTGTCCTGACCCAGAAATTTTTTGGCGGTGGTTTATGAAACGGCTACTGATTGAGGCCCTCTTTATCTTATTTTTGTCCCTCTTTCTGGCTCTGACCTACAATGGCCTTTCTTCTTCAGGATTAAGAATTCTTCCCCGGAAGGAAAACAAAACCGTTAATTCTTTAAAACAAATCGTTTCTCCACCACCTGCAATAAGGTATCAGGGGAGAGGTTAAACATGAAAGGCATCCTGGCCTTTTTCTTTAGAATTATTCCTGGACTGGTCTTCTTGATGGCGGGATTGGCCAAGATCTCCGATCCTGTTCGTTTCCTGATGACTTTAAGAGAATTCCAATTGTTTCCCGATTCGATTATTCGTTTCCTGGCGGTTTATCTTCCTTGGCTGGAATTTGTACTTGGTTTTTTAATGGTCCTCGGTATAATGATTAGATCAAGTTCGCTGCTCCTTGCTCTGCTGAATATCTTCTTTACAGTTGCTCTTGTTTCACTGTTAATAAGGGGATTAGAAATCGATTGCGGTTGTTTCGGACTATTTGCCGATTTCATGCCATTACCGGACAAAGCTGACCTGAAGTCCATTATAAGAAACCTCATTTTTGTTGGCATGTGCTTTTTTGTTTTCAATAAAAATACCTCTCCTCTTTCTTTGGAAGGTTATCTCAGGAAGATAAGATCTCGTTAAACTCAGGGCGGATTTTTCCGTTTCTAATAAAAACCATGGATACACATCATCACCATCATCATGGTCCCGCAGATTCCTGGAGCAAACGTCTGGTCGTCAGCATGGTCATCAATCTGATCATTCCAATCGTCCAGATCATCGCCGGAATCCTGGCCGGGAGCATGGCCCTGATCAGCGACGCCCTGCATAATTTAAGTGACTGCACCGCCCTGTTAATCAGTTATGTGGCCCTGAAAATCGGACGACGGGGCCCGACCCTTTCCCAAACCTTCGGTTACCGGCGGCTCGAAGTCATGGCCGCCGTCTTCAATACGGCCCTCCTTTTCGGCGCCGGTTTTTATATTGCCGTGGAAAGCTGGGGGCGCATGAAGAACCCGGTTCCCATTCAGGGAAACCTGGTCATCGGGGCCGCCCTGATCGGGGTTCTGGCCAACGGGCTGTCCACCTGGATGCTTCATGGCGGGGCCAAAGAAAGCCTCAATCTCCGCGGGGCCTTTCTGCACATGTGGATCGACACCCTGACCTCTCTCGGCGTGGCCTTGTTGGGGGTGATCTGGCTCTTTCATCCCTGGTACTGGCTGGACCCCCTGGTCTCCTGGATCATCGTCCTGCTGATAATGTACAACGGGTGGGGAATTTTAAAAGAAGCCCTGCTCATCCTGATGAATGCCACCCCGCCGGGGATCGATTTGGAGGCCATCCAAAAGGAAGTGGAGAACCTGAAGGAGGTTGAAGGACTCCATCACCTTCATGTCTGGAATCCTTCGGTTGGGTCGATCGCCCTGGCCGCCCATATCATCGTCCCGGATCAGATGTTGGGCCAAGTGGACGCCCTGGCCCAAGAGGTTCGGGCTGTGTTGCTGAATAAATTTAAGATCGATCACCCCATCCTCCAGTTTGAAGCCACCAGCTGCGCTTCCAAGGATTTATTATGCCGGTCCTGTCAAGAAGAGGCCTATTAATCTGCAATTGACATTCACCTTTCCCAAATTCGTGATTTTTCCCTTGACAGGATCTTTCGGTTTCTTATTATTATAAAAAATTATTAAATTAAGATCTTTGAAACCGCCCGCTCACTTCGTTCGCTTGATTACCGGGATTACAGAGATATTTGACCCAATCCGCCGTAGGCGGACCTGGGTCAACCCTCCGGCTTCGCCCAAAGGTCGCGAATGCGCCTGACTGGTTTTTCATTGCTGGCTTTTTTCAGCAATGAAAAAATCTTTTAATCCATCATTGTCTTGCCTTGTCCAGGCAATCAAGTGACCGAAGGGAACGGGCGGTTAGTAAAATATTCAAAAACTTACAAAGGAATTTCCTATACTATTTAATTACTGTAAATTTAAATGCCAAACGACGATATCACCCAACTAAAGATAGGCAACCTCCAGGTCGGCATCATCGGCCTCAAGGAAACGATTACCGAGCTGGCCCCCGCTCTGGCCGAGGCCTCCGAGGAAGAGATTGCCGAGAGACTGCTCCAACAACTCTCCCGAAATAATTATATCCCCTCAAAAGCCAAATCCGATTACGCTCGGGCCCTGGTTCGGGAATTTCATAAGCACCTGGGGCGGGACACTGGGACGGAACAAAAAAAGGAGGGGCTGGTCATTCGATTGTTAGGCCAGGGCTGTGCTGGCTGCCAGGCCTTCAACCGGAGCATTGTGGAGGTCCTGGCGGAGCACCACCTGGCTGCGGATTACGAGCACGTCACCGACCAGAAGGAAATCGACCGTTACGGCGTCTTCCAGGTTCCGGCCCTGTTGATCAATGAAAAACTGGTCGCCGTCGGCGGCCTTCCCAATAAAGCCCAATTAAGTGAGTGGTTTATTAAAAACAAGACTCGGATAGAAAAACATGATTAGAACTAACTTCTTTTTTACTCTGTGCCTCCTGACACTGATTCTCCTCTTCGGCTCCTTTTCCCTGGCGGAAGAAGGAAAAACAGGTCCGGCCGACACCGCCAAGTCACCATCACAGGAAAATAACCAACCCACTCAACCGAAGAAGACCGATCCAGACTGCCCGCCTTCGGCGGCCAAATCCTCCCCCTGGGGCAAATCAGACCCCTTCCAAACCTTAACCCCACCTGCCCGGATGATGGAAGAAGACCTTGCCGGAGAGGGTTGAAGCGGATCTTAAACCTCCGGGTGAGGAATAAAAAATCGGAAAAATCTAATTCAAACCCCAGCTCAAAGCCAGACCCTTAAAATTTATTTCTCCTGAGCCCATTAAATAAATAAAGAGACTTTGGCATCCAGGGCAAAATCCAAAAAGGAGGCGGCCCCTCCGATTTCTATGGGGTCGATCAGGTCTTCCCGCTTCACTCCCATGACATCCATGGTCATCTGGCAACCGATAAGCTTGACGCCGCCTTCAATGCAGGCCTCCAGCAATTCGGGAATAGTCGGGACCTTTTCCCTGGCCATCCAGCTTTTCATCATCATGGTGGCCATAGCCGTCATTCCGGGCAGGGCCCCGATGATGTTCGGAACCGGCATGGGCATGGCCGGATTAGCCAGGGGAGGCACCTTCAGATTGGCATACTTTTTCTTGTTGATGATATTCAATCCGTAGAAGGTAAAAAAGATGCCCACCTCCAGATCAAAAGCAGCCGCCGTACTGGCCAGAATCAGCGGAGGATAGGCCATATCCAACGTCCCCTTGGAGGCGATAATGGCCATCCGATTCTTTTGACCTACCTGGGACAGCTTTTCTTTCAAAATCTCTTCCACCCGTTCGTCAATTAATTTTTTTATTTGAGTCTCGTCCATCTATTAGATCTCCTTCTCATTAAAGAGGGTAATATCTGTCTGCGGTTTATGATAATTTTTCCTAGAATCCTAGAATCCCTGGCCCCTTGAATCCTTCGATTCCCTCTAACTCTATTGGAGAGGGTCGAAGACTTATTACCACCAACTAATAACCTTATCGTGCGAAAAGATCAGCTCCACCAGTTTGGCATAATCGACCATCTCTTCGTCTAACGAAAAACTCGTGGATTCGTTTCCTTCGGAAAGGATCTTTTCCAGAAGGAGTATTTCTTTAGTTGGATTAGTACGATTAATATGCAATAGCTTCATGATTGCCTCATTAATTATTAAGGTCTGATTATTAAAACGATAAGTTTAACCTGGATTCCGGCTTCCGTCAGAATGACGGAAACATTACTTGAACCATGTCAAAGTCCGTCACCCCGGCGAAACTGGGGACCCGACCCGGAGGGTTGGGGTCTGAGCAAAGAGAAGAAAGCCGGGGTCCAGAGATATTTAAAAAAAGAGGGACATCATCAAAAGGGAATGATGACATCCATTTCTTTCAGTTTTTGTCCCAACTCTTCATAACTAATAGCTTTATATCCGTATTTCTCCACATTGGCCGGGACATTGGAATACAGTTCCCCTTCCATATCCAGAACCCATTCCAGATTCTCGCGATAGGCCTCGTTCATCTCCACCTCGTGATCCAGAACAAAAAGGGAAACCGCATTATTCTCCACCGCCAATCCCAGGGTTGAGCGTAGCCCCTCCCAGTCTTCTTCCTTATCTTTAACCAAAAAGGCCACCTTCTTCATCCGTCCCATCCTTTATTCTAAAATTTACAGTCAACGACATAAATAAATGTGCAGGGAGTCATTCCGGCGAAAGCCGGAATCCAGGCTGAAAATTCTCTGGATACCGGATCGATTCCGGTATAACGCCAGGAGAATAGGTTGTCTCGATATAAAAAATGTTTTGCTGTTTCCTATAACTTCCTTTTCAGACAAAAGGTTGACGTCTCCAGGAAATGGGTTTCCTTAAATCTAACACCTTTTACCTTTACCCTGGTTTTCAGAGAACAATATACCGATCCACCTCATCAATCATTTCCCCGTGCCGGGCCTGGGTCCCGAAGTCTTTCTCCTCAATCCCTGGTACCGGTTTCCCTTTCAGTCCGTTGGCTTCATACCCCACATTGCACAATGATTTTCGACCGTGCCCGACTAGTTCCATAAACTCCGGCTCCTGGGTGAGCAATACTCCTTTATGAGAAAAAAAAATGCTCACTTCTTTGCCGGCCGCTTCAGCAGCCTTGGTGATCCCAATCACATGCCGGAGATTTTTATTGGAGGAAACGAAGATTCCCAATTTTTCAACCATGGTTTTCTCCCTATTTCTTTTTCACATAGAACCGGATAAATCCCTGATCGTCTTTTTCTCCCAGGTAAGTGTTTCCGGTGCGGGAAGCCCAACCGGGTAGGTCGTTCCGGGTTCCAGGATCGGTGCTCATGATTTCCAAAATCTGACCTGACTCTAAGGTCTCTATGGCCTTTTTGGTTTTCAAAACCGGCATGGGGCAACTCAGACCCCTGCAGTCCAAAGTTTGATTGGGTTTAATATCTTCCATAATAGTTTCCTCCTTTAACAATAAAGTTATTCGTTTCAGTTTAGCATTTTTAAATTCAAAACCTTTTTTGACAGGATTGACAGGATTTTTTGGATTTTTGTGCCTTTCCAGAAGAAAGGCACAAATCTAATCGTCCGGCCGACAGAAATGATGAGTTGGCCTTCGCCGGAGGCGGAATGTAATTGCTCAGGCTCTTCCGGAGCCTGAGCAAAAATCATGTTAATCCTGTAAATCCTGTCAGATATTCTTTTCATCACTCTAAATTATTACAATTATTCTAATCGTTTTTTTATCGTATCCATCGAAGCCCGCAGCACTTCCAATGCCGAAAGGACTGTTTTTCTGTCCTCTGTGTTCAAAGTCAAGACCAGCGAATGATGCAACTCCGTCATCAACTCGTCCACTTCTTTGGCTTTCTTCTGTCCGATTGGGGTCAGGCTGATTAACTTGACCCGGGAGTCTTTAGGATCATCCAGACGTTCAATCAGCTTCTTTTTCAGCAGGCCTTCCAGGATCTTAGTGACCCGGCTTTTAGCCACCTCTAATCGTTGAGCAATGGTTGTCAGGGTTAAATACCGTTCATTATGAAACAGGAGCAGGCTTCGAAGTTCGGCCGGGGTCAGGCCGAACTTCCTGGAAGACAATTCTATCCTTTCCTGGCAACAGAGAGTGATATCTTCAATCAGATTCTTGAGCCGGGAAGCCTGTTCGCGGGTAGCCCTTGATGTGTCGTTGATTAATTTGTTCATAGTATTAACTAAATTAATCTCTTTTTTGGATCATGTCAAGTTTTTTATTTGATCGCGCCAAAAAACAAGGAAACTGTAGACCGAATAACGGGACAGGTATTTGTTAATACTATTTACTTTATATTCAGGAAATCCTTTTCGACCAGGCCGTGACAGGCCCTGTTGAATCTCCCCGTCCCAAGAGATTTAAATCCAACCAACCCTTCTCTTTCATCCCAACCCGGACCAGCCGGAATCAAAATGAATTTTCAAAATTTTGGAGCTTGTCCCAAAGTTACGTGAATAAGGTAAGGGTAAGCGATTAAGGCCAAAAACCTATTGGGCTCAGGGGATGGTCATTTTGTGGATTGTCCACCTTAAGGCCCTAATCCCAATAGGACTAAATCGTTTCCGTTTTCAGGACTAAGCAGGCCTTTGCCAAAGCTATTTTTATCTCAGGGCTAATTTTTAGCCTGGGATCAACGCAGAAATCAGGGCCGGGTTGGGGCACTGAACTACCCTTTGGACAACCACAAAATGACCATCCCCTGAGCCCTTCATCACGTAACTTTGGGACATACCCAAATTTTGTAAATGTCCTGTCTGGTCCGGGTCAATATCATGCTCTCCCATAAATTCTATCCATTTTGCATAGAATTCTATTCTCAAGAAACTATCAGAAACCGATCATTTCAGATGACCAGTCCGGCTTTATCTTGAAAAAACTGACTTAAGTCATAGCCTGGGCTCATAAAGCCGTTTATAATTTCCCGAAAGACTGGTAAAATATAATTTAGATTATCAAAAGGTCCAGGAGGCTTGCATCCCTATGGCATCCGAAAAATCCTATCGTTTTGACACCTTGGTCATTCACGCCGGACAATCTCCCGACTCCTGGTCGGGGGCGACCCTCCCTCCCATCTTTCAAACCGCTTCCCATCTTCATCCCACGGCGGAAAATTTGAGCCAGACCTTTGCCGGCCAGACCAGCGATCACATTTACATGCGGCTGAGCAATCCGACCAATCGGACCCTCGAAGAAAAACTGACCCTCCTGGAAGGAGGGAAGGGTTCGGTCTTGATGTCCTCCGGTATGGCCGCCGTCAACAACGCCTGTTTGGCTTTATTGCGTTCAGGAGATGAGTTCGTGGCCGGGAATTCCCTTTTCATGTCCACCTATCTTCTTTTTACCAAGGTCTTTGCGAAATATGGAATCCGGGCCCGACTGGTCGAACCGACCGATGCTAAAGCCTTGGCCGAAGCCATAAATAAAAAGACCCGGTTTGTGTATGTGGAGACCATCGGCAATCCCAAGTTGGATATCCCCAACCTCCAGGAGATCACCACGATGGCTCACCAGGAAGGGATACCTGTGATCGTCGATAACACTCTGGCCACCCCCTACTTGTGCCGTCCTTTTGACTTGGGGGCGGATATCGTCCTTCACTCCACCACCAAATACTTGAGCGGTCATGGGGCGGCGGTGGGCGGAATCGTCATTGATAAAGGCGCCTTTTCCTGGCCCGAAGATCGTTTCCCGGACTTTAAGCCCTTTATTGATCGCAAGGGTCCTTTGGCCTTTCTGGACAAAGTCTGGCGGGAGCACCACATCAACTTCGGGACCACTCCCTCCCCTTTCCATTCCTATCTGACCATGATTGGTCTGGACACCTTGTCCCTTCGCCTGGAACGGGTCATGAAGAACGCCCGACTTATTGCCGACTACCTGGCCGGCAGGCCGGAAGTCTCCTGGGTTAATTACCCCGGATTTCCTGATCACCCTTCTCATGACACCGCCCAAAGGCAGTTTCAGGAAAAGGGCTTCGGCGGGCTCATCACCTTCGGCCTCAAGGATCAGGCCGCCTGTTTTCAATTTATCAATCGCCTTCAGTTGATCTACCATCTGGCCAATTTGGGGGATTGCAAGACCCTGGGGATCCACCCCTACTCTTCCCAATATATTTCTTTTGATGAGGAGACCCGACGAGCCCTGGGAATTCTGCCGGAAATGGTCCGCCTTTCGGTTGGGATTGAAGATGTGCAGGATCTTTTTGAGGATCTGGACCAGGCCTTGAAAGGGATCTCCGTCTGATGAGCGAATATATCGAAAACGATCCTCAAGGGATCTCCGTTGGGGTGGTGGAGAAAAAATTCTTTACCTTTGCCGAAGCGCCCGACACCCTGAAGCTTGAATGCGGCGCCAGCCTGGGTCCTTTGACCCTGGCCTTTGAAACCTACGGGACCTTAAATCCGGCTCGGGACAATGCCGTCCTTATCACCCATGCCCTGTCCGGAGATTCTCATGCCGCCGGTTATTATGCCTCCGAGGATAAAAAACCGGGATGGTGGGATATCATGGTCGGACCCGGCAAAGGGATCGACACCAACCGCTACTTTGTCATCTGCTCAAATATTCTTGGCAGTTGTATGGGCACGACCGGACCTTCTTCCCTCAACTCCCAGACCAACCGGCCTTACGGACTGGATTTTCCCGTGGTGACCATCGGTGATATGGTCTCGGCCCAAAAACGCCTCCTCGATCACCTGGGCATCGAGAAAATTCTGGCGGTCATCGGGGGGTCCATCGGAGGGATGCAGGTCTTGGAATGGGCCATCCGTTTCCCGGAGAGGGTCCACTCGGCCATTCCCCTGGCCACAACCACCAAACATTCGGCCCTGGCCATAGCCTTTAACGAGGTGGCCCGGCAGGCCATTATGGCCGATCCGAATTGGAATGGCGGCAACTATTATTCCGGCCCGAACCCCTCGCTGGGGCTGGCCGTGGCCCGCATGATCGGTCACATCACCTATCTCTCCGACGAATCCATGCGCCTCAAGTTCGGGCGGCGGCTCCAGGACCGCAATGATTTTTCCTATAATTTTGATGCTGACTTTCAGGTGGCCAGCTATCTGCGTTACCAGGGAACGAAATTTGTAGAACGGTTCGACGCCAATTCCTTTCTCTATATCACCAAGGCGGCCGATTATTTCGACCTGGGGCTTCAACATGGGAACGGTTCGACGGTTGAAGCCTTTTCCAAAACCCAGGCCAGATTCTTGGTCATTTCCTTTACCTCCGACTGGCTCTATCCGACCTATCAATCCAAAAAAATCGTCAAGGCCTTAACTAAAAATGGTAAGGATGTCAGTTTCTGCGAAATCGAGGCCCAATGGGGCCATGATGCCTTTCTGCTGCCCATTGAACGCTTAAGCGAAATGATCAGGGGGTTCTTGGATCGTGTCCATCGTCACATTTAAAAACAACGGTATCCGTTTTGATCTGCAAATGGTGGCCTCCTGGATCGAACCGGGGTCCCGGGTCCTTGATCTGGGCTGCGGAGAGGGCGATCTCCTTTATTATCTAACCACCCATAAGGGTGTTGAAGGAAAGGGGATCGAGCAGGATGAATCCAAAGTGGTTCGCTGTATCGAGAGGGGACTGTCGGTCCTTCAGGGGGACATGAATGAGGAGATCGAAGATTTTCCGGAACGGACCTTTGATTACATTGTTTTAAGTCAGACCCTGCAGCAGGTCTATGAACCGGATCGTCTGATCCGCTCCATCCTGCGTATCGGACAAAATGGAATCGTCAGCTTTCCCAACTTCAGTCACTGGCGGATTCGACTCCAATTGTTGCTCACCGGGAAAGCCCCGGTGACACCTCAATTGCCTTATCAATGGTATGACACACCGAACATCCGGGTCATGACCATCAACGATTTTATTCACTTTTCCAAACAAGTGGGATTTGAAATTGTCAAGTCAGCGGCCATCAATACCCAAGGGCAGGAGAAATGGGGCCGGACAATTACCACTATGACCAACCTCCGAGCCACCTACGGAATATTTCAGATAAAGCAGGGAACCTCAAAATAGAATCACTCTCATCTCTTTGTCTTTCATTCCGGTGGGTTTTACCGACCTATGGAGAAGGGGCACACTTAAACTCCCGAGTGATGGGCTATGGCTCTATAGAAGAATCTTATTCAAATAAAGAAAGTAGCGATATGGAACCTCACCTCCACCAGACAACTAAAGGCTCTTTTGAAGTAAACCTCTTAGGACCCGGAGACGCCGAGGGGGTTGTCCAACTGTTCAGGGCGGTCTACGGTGATGATTACCCCATCAAACTGTTCTATGATCCGGCCGCGCTGATCACCGCCAATAAAAATGGAGACTATTACAGTATTGTCGCCCGGACCCTAAGCGGAGAGATCATCGGGATTCATAACCTTTTTCGGTCGGCGCCAAGCCCTGACGTCTATGAGTGGGGAGGCGGTCTGGTTCTCAAAGAATGGCGAATCGTCGGTGTTTCCAGGGCCATAGAGATTGTTATGAAGGAAAAGGTAATTCCCGAACTAGGCATGCACACAGTCTTCGGTGAGGCGGTAACCATACATTTGGCCATGCAGAAACATGGGCAGGATTATGGCTATAAACCTACAGCCCTGGAAGTCGGACTGATGCCCGGGGAAGCCTATACCGGTGAAGGGGTGACTTCGAGCCGCGTCAGCACGATGATGCGTTTTCAGGTCTATCGGAATATCCCTCAAAAGATCTTTGTCCCGGCGACCTATGACCAGGCCCTAAAAATCATTTATGGGGATTTCAATGCCGGGCGCACTTTTGCTGAAAGCCTTGAACCGATTCCTACCGGAACCGTTTCCCGGCCTCCAATGGACTTTTTTGATTTCGCCAAGGTGGCCCGGATTGCCTTTCCGGAAACGGGGGGAGACTTTGCCCAACACTTATCGGATCTGGAATCTGAAGCGGAAGCCAAAGGGTGTTTGGTCATACAGCTCTCCTTGAAACTTACCACACCCTGGATTGGTGCCCTGGTGGAGATTCTGCGTGAAAGAGGCTTTTTCCTGGGAGGCCTACTGCCCCAATGGTTCGATGACGACGGTCTTTTGATGCAGAAGCTTTTCTTCACCCCCGACTTTGAATCGATCCAACTCCTTTCCGACAACTCCCAGCGGATCGGCGAGTTGGTGGAGGCCGATTGGCGCCGGGTCTGTCGAAAGGCGGATCATTCAACGGCCGCGACAAACACAACAGGTTTCTCTCTGAATATCGGTTGATGGATAGTCTCTACAGGTCGCCGATCGAGCCTCATATACACTGCATGAATAGGCACCATCTATAGTAATCAGGAAGATGCAATCTCCGTTCTCCTTAAATTTCATAAAACGCTTCTCGCCGGCTTTATCAATATTGTTTGTAAATTCTTTCGAGGCCAGTCCCGTGTAGTTTTCAAGCGTCTTTATATCGTCCTGAGACAGGCGGATGAAGGCAAAATTCCGGCAACATGATCCACAACTGCGGCATACATGCGTTGGTGACACGTTGGCTGTTTTATCAAATTTCAATAGACTCTGCCTTCTTTGAAATAACCTGAAAATCACCCTCCGAGTTCACCAGGCCGGGTAAATTGTGCTTGTTAGCGGCAGCTACGCAGGTCGGGTAGAGGAACGAAACCCGACAACTGATCTGGAGGGAAGGCCGCTATTCTTCTAATCCCTCGATCCAAATCATCAAGGAAATCCCTCCCCAAACCTTCTACTTGTTGAATATACCAAGATACGGCATCGGATAGTTCTTGTTCGGCTGGTTTTAAAAAACGGACTCTCATGACTGACGGTACTTTTCAATCACCTCATGATAAGACAAAAAAGAAATCAGACCCGATTTATATCCCTGCCACCTCTTTCGGGCTTCTTCGGCCCAAACCCGGTCCAAGTCCGGGTCTGGTCGATCCAGATCGGATAGGATTACATCAACCAATCGTAATTTTTCAATATCCGGTAAGGATTTAATTTCCTCAGCCAGTTTCTCCGGAGAGATGGATATAATGGGGCCTCCAAATTAAAATTTTTCCAATTTTAGCCAAAACAAACAGCTAAAGTCAATCCCAATAAATTTACCGCATTCCTGGATACCGGCTTTCCTCGGCCTCACTTTGAGCATTGGTTCCGATCATTGGTTACAATACCGGAGGCAAATCCTCCTAATACTCATCATTTTCTTAAGAGATAACCATTCGGCCTGCTCAGGCTAGTTATTTCTATCCTGTTTATGGGACGGTCGCTATTGACCGACCTATTTCGGAGACAAGGGCAGATACAAGGCGAAGGCCTCTCCTGGTCCATTTGTCTTTTCTTTACGGATAAACCCTCCATGGTCTTCGACCATCTTTTGGGCCTGGGAAAGGCCTAGGCCGACTTTCTTTTCCGCCACTTTGGTGGTATAGAAGGGCTCAAAAATCAAATGCTCCATTTCATGGGGGATTTCTTTCCCGCTGTCCTCAATTTTTATATAGAGATAAGGCCGATCCCCAAAGTGCGCCCGGCCGGTGGAGACGGTCAGATCCCCCCATCCGGCATAGCTTCTATGGCGTTCTGGATTAGATTTTCAAGGGCCGTTTTAATTTTATCCCTATCGAAAAAAATCGAGGGCAGAGAGGCATAATTTTTTTGCAGCCGGATCCCCAGTTCCATCAACTCTTTTGCCCTCACCCTAAGGACCGACTCAGCCGCCGCCTCTAGTAGTCCTTCCCTTAAGACCAGGGGGCCGGTCTCTGAAAGCGATTCAACCTCCTGCATAATCTTTTCTATCCGCTTAACTTCTCCAACAATTAAATCAATGGTCTTCCTTTCCTTGGTCCCATCCGGAAATTGTTTTTCCATTCGCCGGGTGAATCCTCCGATAGCCATTAGAGGGTTACGGATCTCATGGGCCATATTTTCAGTGAGTCTCCAAAGAGCGGCCATTTTTTCCGCCTCATGCAGTTGGTCTTCCAAACTCTTTAATTTTTGACCGGCCTGATACCGATCGATAATCCCGGCCAGGGTCTGGGCCACGGCCAGCAAAAAGGCATCTTCCCCGCCGATCCGCTTATGTCCTTCCCTAATGTAGATATTGATCAATCCCAAAGTCTTGCCGCGGAGGAG
>Ga0233425_10008685_pt1 | contig 13313 bp, 11 predicted proteins | sample Watercolumn_Towu_2_FD_181712 | JGI IMG/M metagenome (GOLD analysis project Ga0233425, IMG submission 181712) | Freshwater microbial communities from Lake Towuti, South Sulawesi, Indonesia - Watercolumn_Towuti2014_140_MG | ecosystem: Environmental > Aquatic > Freshwater > Lake | place...
ACCCCTCGAAGAGCAGGTCCGACAGCGCCTCCTGTCCGCCCTGCGTCCAATCGCGCCGGCCACGACCGCGCTGGTGGTGCTGGTGGTGTTGATCCACGCGGGCGTCGGCCTCGACGACTGGCTGCGCGGACGCGCCCTGCCCGACGGGCAGCTCGCCGGGCTGTACGATGTCGTTTTCGGAGACCGCAGCGTCGTCGGCCTGCGGCGTTGGGGCGCGAACGATCTGGAAGCCGTTGGCCAGGGCGCACTCTGGCGCCTGCCGGCCTCGATCTTCCTGCACGCCAGCGCCCTGCACCTCGCGCTGAACGGCCTGGCGCTGTTCGGCCTGGGGCGCCTGTCCGAGGCCATCTGGGGCCGCACCCGCTACCTGGTCCTGTTCCTGGCGGCCGGCACCGGCGGGGCGGCGCTCTCCTGGCTCGGACGGGCCGCCGCGGGCGCAGACCCTGACGTCGCCAACCTCTCGGTGGGTGCCAGCGGTGCGATCTTCGGCCTGATGGGCGCGGGCGTGGTGTTCGGGCGCCGCTTCCGGCGCCAGCTCCCGGGCCCGGCACGGGATCTCTTCTGGCGTGGGCTGGTCCCCTGGATCGCGCTCAACCTCTTCATCGGCGTGACCATGCCACGCATCGACAACCTCGGCCACCTCGGCGGCCTGGCGGTAGGTGCCCTCGGCGCGCTGGTGCTGGGTTCCCCCGTGATCCCCGGCGCCGAGGGGCGTCGAGGGATCACCACCCTGCTGGCCTTCCTCTGCGCCGCGCTCCTCGGTTGGACCGCCGGGTCCGTGGTGCTGGGAGGGTGAGCCGACGCTTTCTATCGTTGCAGGCGGTCTATCGGGGGTAGATGATCCGGAGCTTCCCGAATCGTCCGATGGTTCGGGAGCGTCGGCTCCCAGCCTGCACCCGCTGATTCGTGGTGGTCACCCATGCGGCTGCGGGCCGCTCCCGGAGCCGGAAAGCAGCTTCGGGGCGTGAGGGGTCCGGGCAGCCTGCCCTCGAAGCGTCCTGCTGGAGAGAAGCTTCGGTGGGGACGGGACAGGTCGTTACAATTTCTACGCCCGTACTGTCGGACAGTTCGCGGAAAGGAAATTGTAACGCCGCAGTCCCAGCGTTGCTGACTTGGCAGGGTCTGGAGGCCGGTAGCCCGCAGCCCACTGTTTTCATGATAGGCCCGGACCTTGCACTCCCAGGCCGCGAGGTGTCCCCATGCATCGTCTCCCCGTGCTCGTCCTCGGCGCCACCGGCATGGTTGGCCAACGCATCGTCCAGCGGCTCGCCGGACACCCCCGGCTGAGGGTGGCGGCCGTCGCCGCATCCGAACGGTCGGCCGGCCGGGCCTACTCCGAGGCCTGCACCTGGCGGCTGCCCGGCCCGCCCTTCGGAGAAGCCGCCGACCTGCCCGTGCTGCCCTGCGATCCCGACGCCGTACCGACGCATCTGAAGGTGGCGCTCTCGGCGCTGGACCGCGGCCCGGCGCTCGCCATCGAGGACGCCTTTCGCCACGCCGGCTGGGCCGTGGTCTCCAACGCCGGGGCCTGGCGCACCGACCCGCTGGTGCCCCTGGTGATCCCCGAGGTCAACGCCGAGCACCTCCACCTGGTCACCCGGCAGCCCAGCCCCGGGTACATCGTCACCAATCCCAACTGCGGCGCCATCCCCCTGAGCCTGGTCCTGGCGCCCCTGCACCGGCGCTTCGGGATCGAGGCGGTGGTCACCTCCACCTGGCAGGCGGTCAGCGGCGCAGGCTACCCCGGCGAGTCGGCCTGGGACATGGTGGGCAACGTCCACCCCCACACCGCGGGTGAGGAACACAAGCTGCAGACCGAGCCGCTCAAGATCCTCGGGTGCGCCGAGGAGCCGGCGACCTTCCCGATCTCGGCACGCTGCGTGCGGGTGCCCGTGGCCGACGGCCACCTGGTCTCGGCCCAGATCCGCCTGGCCGGGGACCCCTCCCCGTCCGAGGTGGTCGAGACGCTGCGCGCGTTTGAGCCCGCCATCCCCGCCATCCCCTCCTCCCCGCGCCCGCTCTTCCACTTCTCCGCCACCCGCGACCGGCCTTCGCCGCGGTTCGACGCCGACAACGGCGATGGCATGGCGGTCACGGTCGGCAACGTGGAGGCCTGCCCCGTGATGGGGGTCAAGCTGTTCTGCCTGGCCCACAACACAATCCGCGGAGCGGCCGGGGCGGCCATCGCGAACGTCGAGCTGCTCCAGGTCCTGGACATGCTGCCGTAGGAAATATCCAACAGGGCTGGAACCGCCGGGGGGGCCCGCCGATGGGCTCGGTGGCGGTGCCGTGCGACCGCCATCGTCCCTCGACCCATACGAGGAGGCCGCCATGCTGCACCTCGACCAGGCCCCGGCCACCGCCGGCACCAGCATGCTCCAGGATCCCGACCGCATCGCGGCCCATCTCGTGTTCCTCGGCGCCGAGGTGCCCGAGGTCACGCTCGAGGCCGAAGCGCGGCGCATCCAGGGGCGCATCGACATGCCGAACACCGCCCGTCTGCTGCCGTTCTCGCCCCACCCCGCCTACGGCGCCGGGATCGAGCACCCCCTGCGCGGGATGCCCGCCCGCCTCGAGTACGCGCTCCACGGTGTGAGCTACGCCTTCGAGTCCACCATGGCTGGGGTGGATGGAGAAGGCCGGTGGCTGGTCCACCCCCCCAACGCGGTGTCCTGCTCCGACCGCCGCCTCGTGCACCGCCACGATGTCCTGGGTGATCCCGCCTTCGAGCTGCAGCTCGACGGCCCGTGGCAGCCGCCCGGCTTTCGCATCTTTCCCCTGCTGGACATCTCCACCGACGGTCTCGGTTTCCTCTTCGACCCCTTCCACACCCCCGCCACCATCCATGACGTCATCACCGCGCGGTTGCTGCTGCCCACCGCGTTCCGTGCCATGCGCCTGGTCCTGCGGGTCGCCAACCTGCGGCCGTGGCGCCCCGGCGTGAGCCGGCGGGTCGCCGGTACGCGCTATGTGGACCTGCCCCTGGAGAGCCGCAAGATGCTCGCCCTCTCCCTGAGCGTCTGGAGCGAGCGGCGCAAGGTGGCCTAGCAGCGCCACTCCTCCCCCCGGGTTACCTGCCCACGCAGCTACCGGGAGGAAGGCATGCCCATCGACCTCGACCTGTTGAAGGAGCTCTGCGCCGCGCCCGGTGCCCCGGGGCGCGAGGAGCGCGTGCGCGACATCGTCCTGCGGGAGCTCGGCCCGGTCTGCGACCAGATCGAGGTCGATCCGCTCGGCAACGTGCTGGCCCTGCGCCATGGCAGCGGCGGTGGGCGCTTCATGGCCGCGGCCCACCTGGACGAGATCGGTTTCATGGTGTCCTACATCTCGGACAGCGGCTTCCTCTACTTCGTGCCACTGGGTGGCTTCGACCCCAAGACCCTCACCGCCCAGCGGGTCATCGTCCACGGGCGGCGCGACCTGCTCGGGGTCATGGGCAGCAAGCCCATCCACATCCTGTCGGACGACGAGAAGCGCAAGTCACCCCGCATCGAGGATTTCTTCATCGATGTCGGGCTGCCCGGCGACGAGGTCAAGGAGCTGGTGCGCATCGGCGACGTGGTCACCCGGGAGCGCGACCTCGCGACGGTGGGCGAGCTGATCAACGGAAAATCCTTCGACGACCGGGTGGGCGTGTTCGTGATGATCGAGGCCATGAAAGCCCTCTCCGCCAACCGCATGGACATCTGGGCCGTGGCCTCGTCCCAGGAAGAGGTCGGCGTGCGCGGCGCCACGGTCGCGGCCAACCGGGTCGAGCCCGACGTGGGGATCGCGCTGGACGTCACCCTGGCCAACGACGTGCCCTTCACCCAGAAGCACCAGGCCATCACCGAGGTCGGCAAGGGCACCGCCATCAAGGCCTACGACTCCAGCGTCATCCCCAACTGGAAGCTGGTGGATTTCATGCGCGAGACCTGCGCCGAGCGCAGCATCCCCTACCAGTTGGAGGTCCTGCCGCGCGGCGGCACGGACGCGGGCGCCATGCAGCGGGCGGGCAAGGGGGCGGCCGCGGGCTGCATCAGCGTGCCCACCCGCTACGTGCACTCCGTCATCGAGATGATCCACCCGAGGGACGTCCAGGCCAGCATCGATCTGCTCGTGGCCCTCATGGAGACCTGCGAACCAGGAATGTTCAAACTGTAGGCGCCCAGAGAGGGGGGGGAGACAGACATGACGTGCAGGGTCTGCGCAGGCATCTCCATGCGCTCGGCGTGCGCCGTGCGCTTCGGCACGCTGCTCCAGATCCGCGGCGCCCTGGCCGCCGTGATCGCCGACCCCGGGCTGAAGGAGGGTGAGGAGCTCGATTTCCAGATCGACCTGTCGGACTTCGGGGCCGTGGTCCGCGGTCAGGCCGAGGTGCTGCGCGTCGAGCACAGGGACGGCACCGCCAGCCGCCACCTCCTGCGCATCCGGCGGATGGCGCGCTTCGACAAAGGCCTGCTGGCGGCCTGGTGCGAGGAGCACAGGAGTCTGGGAGACCACCGCCCCACCAGCGTCCCCTCGAGCCCTCTTCTGGGCTCCGTGGACTCCTGGATCGATCCCACCGCGGCCCGCGACCTGCCCTGGCCGCCACCCCCACCCAGCCACACCCCGAGCAAGTACTCCATCTCATCGTGCCAGCAGCGCGAAGGCACCGGACGAGCGGCCATCCGCGCGGTCCTGCGCTCCGCCCTGGAGGGGCATCGCCGGGGCGCCGCAACCAGCGCACCCGATCCCCAGGTGGACCTCCGCGCGCAGGGCTCCTCGCCGCGGGTGGAGGTGCACTACCGGACCGACCCGGCCTGGCGGCGAGACTGGGAGGCCTGGCTCCAGCAGGGCCTGGTCCTCGTGCCCGCCGCGAGCCATGCGCTGGAGCTGGACTCCACCCTGAGCCTCAGGCTGGTGTTTCGCGACCGCCTCGACCAGACCTGCACGGGCCGGGTGGTGCTCCACCAGGCCGACGGCTTCGTGATCGCGCTCGACATCGAACCCCGCCGGCTCTGCTGTCCGGAGATGATCGACGCCGACCCGGACCTCCCCGCGGCGGACCGCGAAGCCTGAGGGCTGCGCCCCAGGCCGCCGGGTGGCATGATGGGCCCGGAGGTCCCCATGTCTCCCAACCACCTGCCCCGTCGCCGGTTCCTGCAAGCCTCCCTGGGTGGCTGCACCCTGGCCGCCGGGGCCGGGCTCGTGCCGGGGCTCGGTGTACTGGAACGTGCGCTCGGGCTGGGAGGCGCCGCCCTGGCAGCCGAGCCCCTGGAGTCCCTGCTGCGGCAGGCCCCCGTGGCCCGCTACTGGACCAGCACCGCCACCGCGGCCACCTGCGAGGTCTGCCACAGCCCGGGCGAGATCGCGGGGCTCGGCGCCTACGAACACGGAGGGGTCATGGTGCGCTGCGAGCTGTGCGCCCGGCGCTGCCTGCTCGAGCCGGGCGAACGCGGCCTGTGCCGAGCTCGCATCAACGTGGACGGCCAACTCCGCAGCCTGGTCTACGGGCGCCCGATCACCACCCACGTGGACCCCATCGAAAAGAAGCCCTTCTATCACTACCTTCCGGGGAGCCAGGCCTTCTCCCTGGCCACCTCCGGCTGCCCGCTGCGCTGCCGCTTCTGCCAGAACTGGGAGATCTCCCAGGCCGACCCGGAGGACTACCAGGTCGCCTCCACCCCGCCGGAGAGCGTCGTGCGCGCCGCGCGCGCCAGCCAGGCCCCGGTCATCGCCTACACCTACAACGAGCCCACGGTGTTCCTGGAGTACCTCGCGGACATCGCCCGCGCCGGGCGGGAGGCCGGCATCCGGTCCGTGCTCATCTCCTGCGGCTACGCCTCCGAAGCCGCCATGGGCGAGCTCTGCGACGTGCTCGACGCGGTGAAGATCGACCTCAAGGGCTTCAGCGAGGACTTCTACCGCCAGACCTGCCGCGCGGAATTGGCCCCGGTGCTGGCCTCGATCAAGCTGGTGCACCGGCGCGGCCTGCACCTGGAGCTGGTCAACCTGGTGGTCCCGGGCCTGAACGACTCCGAGGACATGCAACGCGCGCTCTCCCGCTGGGTGGTCGGCGAGGTCGGCCCCGACGTTCCCCTCCACTTCACGCGTTTCCACCCCGACTACCAGATGAACAACCTCCCCCCGACCCCGGTCCAGACCCTGGAGCGCGCCCGGGCCATCGCCCTGGACGAAGGGGTCCACTACGCCTACGTCGGCAACGTCCCCGGCCATCCGGGCGACGACACGTACTGCCCGAAGTGCGGCGTCACCCTGATCCAGCGCCAGGGCTTCTTCATCGCCGCCAACCACCTGCAGGACGGCCGCTGCCCGGCCTGCGGTGAAGCCATCGCGGGGGTGTGGGCCTGACGTTAGACCCACGCCATGCCGCTCACCCGTCGCGCGCTCCTGCTGGGATTCGGCCGCGCCACCGCGCTGGGCCTGGCCGCGCTGGCGGGTGGCTTCACCTGGGCCTTCTTCTCCGAAGGCCATGGTCCGAGCCCGCATCGGCGCCGCAGCCTGGGTCCTCTGGCCGAGGTGCTGGCCCGGGTGGAGGCCTCGCGCGAGGGTTTCTGGCTCGACACCGCGCACCGCGTGCTGATCGTGCGCGATCCGGACACCCCCGACCCGGGGCTGGCGGCCATCTCCCTGGCCTGCACCCACCTCGGCTGCACCCTGCGCCCCGGCTCCGGCAACCGCCACCTCACGTGCCCCTGCCACGGCAGCGTCTTCGCCCTCCTGGGTGACGACGGGCTGGGTACCGGGATCGGACGGGTCCTGGTCGGCCCGGCGACCCGCGACCTCGACCGCCTGCGGGTGGTGCGGGTTGGCGAGCGTCTGTTCCTGGAGACCTGACGTGCGGGATTGGCTGCCACAGGCGTGGGCCTTCTTCGAGCACCTGCACGCGCCCCGGGTGCGCACCGCGAGCCTGCGCTTCAGTGCCACCCTCTTCGGGGGGCTGCTCTCGACCATCCTGTTCGCGATCCTGGTCGTCACCGGCCTCTTGCTGATGTACGTCTACGTGCCCTCGGAGGAGGGCGCCTGGCGGAGCATGCGGGTGCTGGAGGAGCGGGTGTGTTTCGGGGGCTCGCTCCGGGCGCTCCACAACTGGGCCGCCCAGGCCATGCTGATCACCGCCACGCTGCACCTCGCCAGCCTCACCGCACGCCAGGCATTCACCAGGAAAAAGGCCCTCAACTGGTGGATCGGTGTAGCGCTGTTCCTGCTGACCGTGGCCCTCTCCTACACCGGCTACCTGCTGCCCTGGGATCAGCTCGCCTACTGGGCCGTGACCGTCGGCGCCCACATGGCCGGCTCCGCACCGGGTGTCGGGGCCGCGGCGCGCCACGCCCTGCTGGGGGCCGACGAGATCGGTGCCCCCACGCTTCTGCGCTTCTACACCCACCACTGCGTGACCCTGCCGCTGGTCTTCGGGCTGCTCATCGGGGTCCACCTCTACCGCATCCGGCGGGACGGGGGCCTCTCGCTGAGCCCCGCGGCCGAGGCGCGGGGGGCGGGGCTCACCACCGGGGCCCGCGGTGCCATCCTGCGCTGGGAGCTGTGGATCGCGGCCCTGGTCACGCTGCTCGGGGTGCTGCTGGCCGCCTGGCGGCCCATCCCGCTGGGTCCCGAGGCCGATCCCAGCCTCACCCCCAACCCCATGAAAGCCCCCTGGTACCTGGTGGGCCTGCAGGAGTTGCTCCACTTCCACCCGGCCTTCGCCGTCACCTACCTCGTGCCGCTGGCGTGGTTCGGGGCCCTGCTCGCCCTGCCGCTGATGCCGGGGCGGTTCCAGCAGGCGCGTCTCGCGGACCTCTCCCGCGGAGCGACCCTCGCCCTGTACGTCGGCTTCGGCGCGCTGGCGCTCTGCTCCACGGCGCTGGTGGCGTGGCACACGGACCTCACCATCATCCTGGCCGCTGGAGGGGGGGCCCTGGTCCTGTCTTTCGCGCGCGGGCCGCTGCGGGCCACGCTGGGGCGGAGTGGGCTGCCGCTGTTCCTGCTCCTGTGGAGCCTCGCGGCCTACCTCGGGCTGGTCGCCGTCGCGATCTGGCTGCGCGGGCCGGGCTGGAGCCTGCTGTGGATCCCGTGACGCGCGACTTCTCCGCGAGCCCCTGGCTCATCGGCGCCGTGGGGGCGGCAGCCGTGGCGGTCGGGGTCCTGGCCGCGGGCCACCACCCCGGGTGGCGTGCGGTCCAGGCCCGCTACGCGGAGCCTCACCCCGACTTCGAGCCCGGCCTGCGCCTGGCCGGTGGCGAGGCTTGCGGCACCTGCCATCTCGCCGGTGCGGGCTACGAGCCGCTGGATGCCGCCCCCTTCGCCGCCCACCCCGCGGTGGGGCATGATCCGCTGGACTTCGGCTGCGTCCCCTGTCACGGCGGAGACGGAGCCTCCCTGGCATGGCATGACGCCGCGGCCTACGGCCGTGATCCACCCCTGCCCGGGTGGTTGGCCTGGGCCGCCTGCCTGCACTGCCACGATCCGTTGCGCGAGGATCTCTCGGCTTTCCCCGCCGTCGACACCCTGCGGGTGGGCCTGGAGGCGAGCCTGCGCGCGGGCGGCTGCCCGGCCTGCCATCGCAGCACCGGGCGCGGTGGGCTGGTGGGCCCGGACCTCGCCCGCTTCGGCGCCACCCCCGTCTCGGACCCCACCGCGCCCTGGGGAGGGCGTCGCGACCAGGCGAAGCTCCAGTTGGAGGACCCCCTCGCCGTGCAGCCCGCGGCGCGCATGCCCACCCCCGACCTCGACCCGGACGAGCGCGAGGTACTGGCGGCCTGGCTCTCCCTGCTGGGGCGCCCCCAGGGAGAGGGCGCCTGGCACCCGGCCGAAGGGCTCGATCCCGCGGACGGAGAAGCGCTCTACGCCTGGTTCTGCCGACCCTGCCACGGGCAGGACGGGCAGGGCCTGGAGCGTGGCAGCCGCCCGGGGGCGGTCCCGGCCCTGGCCTCCCCCCTGTGGCGTACCTACGTCCCTCCGGATCTGTTGCGCGCCACCCTGAGGAAGGGCCGGGACGGCGCCCTGATGGAGGGCTTCCTGGCCGAGGGCGCCGCGCCCATCCTCGAGGAGGCCGAGGTGGACACCCTGCTCGAGCACATCGCCTCGGACGCCCTGCCGGGCGACCTCGACGAGGGCAGCTACGAGCGCGTCGCCGCCGGCTCCTGCGCTACCTGCCATGCGCTGCGGGAGGACTACCTGGCCGGACGCTCCGAACCGGACAAGGTCGCCTTCCTGGCCGAGCACCCCTGGCGCTGGGCGCTCGCCGACTGGCTCGACGACGAGGGCCTCGAGCTCGGTGACTGCTCCGAGGAGGCGCTGGACGAGGAGGGCCGGCCCCAGCGAGTGGACGCCGGCGAGCGCCTCTACACCGGGCTGTGCGTCCACTGCCACGACGACAACGCCGAGGCGCCCGTCGGCCAGGCGCCGGCCGCCCCCAGCCTGCGCGGAGCTCTGGCACGCGAGCATTTCGACGCCGGCTATCTGCTGGCGGGCGCCGTCCTGGGACGGGCCGACGCTCCGCCCACGAAGTGGCGTCACCAGGGCATCACCGCGGGGGAGTACACCCCGGTCCAGCTCGGTTGCCTGGTCCGCTGGCTGGAGGCGAACCCGTGAGGGCCCGGAACCGGCACCTGGCCTGGGCCACCGTCGGCGCACTCCTCGCCGCGCCCGTCGCGTACAAGGCCGTCCAGGGCTGGACCCACGGTCCCGCCCCGCGGCTGCACTCCTACGAGAACCGGGGCGCACGCGCCGCCGTACCGCGCGGCGACTACCGCTCCGCGGAGTTCTGCCGCGCCTGTCACAGCGAGATCTACGACCAATGGAAGGAGTCCTACCTGGCGCGCGCCTGGACCCAGGCCGAGACCGAGGTGCGGCTGCATGAGCTCACCCTGCGCCTGCGCGGGATGGAGCCCCAGGAGAAGCGCTTCTGCCTGGAGTGCCACGCACCGCTCGCCCTGGCCGGCCGCGAGGACCTCGCGGTGGCCGACCCGCTCGGCCAGGAGGGGGTGACCTGCGTGGTCTGCCACTCCGCCCGCGCGGTCTGGACCGACGCCTGCCCCGGGCGCATGACCAACGCCCCGCTGGAGGGCATGCTCGGCCCCTTCGAAGACGCCGTCTCCCCCTGGCACGCCACCCGCGCCTCCGGAACCTTCCAGCGTTGGGGCGATCCGCTGTGCGGCACCTGCCACTCCTCCCGCTGGCCCCTCTCCCAGCTCCCCATCGACTGGACCTGGCAGGAGTGGCACGAGGCGGCCACACCCGTGGACCAGGACTGCCGCGCTTGCCACATGCCCGAGTACTTCGGAAAAGCCGCCCAACTGGAGGGCGTCCCGGAGCGCACGCTTCGCCGGCACACCTTCCCCGGCGGCCATGACTCTGGGCTGGTGGCCGAGGCCGCCACCCTGGCCCTGGTGGCAGTGGAACGCGGACCCGCGGGGGCGTTCCTGGTGGTGGACGTGCAGAACATGGCCGGCCACGACCTGCCCTCCGGCAACCCGCCCGCCCCGGAGCTGCGCCTGCGGGTCTGCGCCGGAGCCTGCCCCCCCGAGGGCGGCGCGCTGGATCGGCGCTCCTACCGAGCCTCCCAGCTCATGGCCTCCGGCGAGAACACCTACGACGTGACCATCGCTGCGGCCCAGGGCCCCAGCACCGCGCTGAAACCCTGGGAGGTACGCCGTGAGCGCCTGGCCCTGCCCGCCGACCTCACCGGCACCGTCGAGGTGCGCGCCGACTTCTCCTACTGGCGGCCCACCGAGCCCCCCGAGCGCTACCCCGCCTACTTCCGCACCATCCGGCAGCACCTCGCCAACCCCCAGGTCAGCCTCGGGCGCCTCACCGCCACCCTGGCGCGCCCCCAGACCTGGCAGATCCTGTACGCCGCGTGGGGCCAGTCCAAGTCCGAGCCTCTGCCCGTGGACGCCCTGCGGGTCGACCTCGCCACGGGTCAGGTCACCGCCGCGTGGAGCGAGGGGCAGATCGAGCTGGCGCGGTGAGGGCGGTCACCCGGCGGTCTCGCCTCGGCGTTCCAGCCTTCCGCTGAAGGGAAGGGTTGCTGACCCGCGGTGCTGCCCCCGCCGCACGGGCAGGGCGCGCGGCTCGTCGTCGCCAAGGGCTGAATGGTAGCGCGATCCTTCCCAACCAACAGAGCGCCAGCCCCGCCGCGATGACTCCTTATCGGGGCCGCGCCGGTTGGGAAGAGCGGAGTGCGGGCAACCGCTCCCGACCCTGACCCGCGCCCGCCGCCAGCTCTGGATCCAGGCGCCGGGCGAGGTCACGCCGCTGCTTCCGGAGTTCTGCCATTTCAGTATTTACAGAAACTCGTGCACCAGATAGTCTTTGCCGTCCCCGTCCCCGGAGCCAGGATGGCCCCCACCGACCCCCACCGTTGGCAGGCCGACGCCAGCGAGTTCATCGAGCAGCTCGGCTTCCTCACCGAGGCCGCCGGGCACCCACGCATCGCGGGCCGCGTGCTGGGCTTCCTGCTGGTCTGCGATCCAAAGGAGCAGTCCGCCCAGGACATCTGCGAGGCGCTCTCGGTGAGCCGCAGCGCGGTCAGCACCACCACCCGGCAGCTCGGGACCCGCGGCTTCGTCGAGCGGGTCGCGGTGCCGGGGCAGCGCGAGTGCCGCTACCGGATCGCCGAGGACGGGATGGTCCGCATGCAGCGCGAGAGCCTGGCCGGCATCAGCGCGCTCCGCCGCCTGACCGAGCGCGCCCTGGGTTCGCTGTCGTGGCGGCCCCCCGATGTGAACCTGCGCCTGCAGTGCGCCCACGACACACACGCTTTCCTGGAGCGGGAGCTGCCCGCCCTGTTCGAGCGCCTCGAGCAGGAAGTGCTCCTCAAGGTGAAGTGACATGGATCGCCTCCTGGCCCCCTTCCTGCTGCTGTTGCCCTCGCCCGCCGCGGCCCGCACCCTCTCGGTGCAGGACGCGGTGCAGCTCGCGCTCGAGCACGATCGCATGGTGCAGGCCGCCGAGCACGGCGTCGACAAGGCCGACGCCGACGCGGCCGGCGCCCTGCTCGGGCTCGGCCCCGGGCTGTCGGTGGCCGGCACCTACATGCGGCTCGGCACGATCCCGTACGTCGAGTTCGACATGAGCGAGTACTCCTCGGGTGGCTCGTCCTGCGACGGGATCACCGAGGACGACGTCCCGCCGGGCTGGACGCTCGACGCGGTGGTCCAGCTCTGCGAGATGATCACCGGGTGGATGTCGGGCAGCGGCGAGCCCACCCGCATCGAGATGGGCCTGGCGGACAACTACTCGGTGACCGCCACGGTCCAGCAGGTGCTCTTCGCGGGCGGCGCCCTGTGGTCCGCGCGCCGCGCCGCCGTGGACCTGCGCGAGGCCAGCGAGGAACAGCTCCGCCTGGCCCGCCAGCAGGCGGCCTATGGCGCGGAGCAGGGCTTCTACGGCCTCTTGCTGGTGCGGGACGCCGCCCGGGTCACGGGCGAGGCCCAGGTCACGGTGGACGCCTACGTGCAGGACCTCTCGAACCTCGCCTCGGTGGGCATGGCCTCCCAGGCCGACCTGCTGGCGGCCCAGGCCCGCCAGAGCCAGACCCGGCTCGACGCGCTCCGGGCGGCCCACGGCAGCGAGCTGGCCGAGATGGTCTTCAAGGTCACCCTCGGCCTTCCGGCCGACGAGCCACTGGATCTGCTGGTGGACGATCTGCCACCGGTCGGCGATCTGCCCCGGGACGCCGCCGCGCTGCGCGATCTCGCCATCTCGCGGCGCCCCGACCTCGCGGCCCTGGACCGCAGCCTGGACGCGATGGAGCACTACGCCAGGGCCAGCCGCGCCTCCTGGCTGCCCTCGCTGGTGTTGCAGGGCGATCTCGGTTGGAAGAACCCCGACTACTCGTTGGAACCAAACTGGTATCGCACCTCCGACCTCGTGCTGGCGGCCTCCTGGTCGCTGTGGGACCGCGGCCAGGCGCTCACCAGGACGCGGGCCATGCGCGCCTCCCGGGCCCAGCTCGCCGCCCAGCGGAGCCTGCTGGCGGACATGCTCGGGGTCGAGATCCGCTCCGCCCTGAGCACCTTCGACGAGGCCGCGGTCGAGGTCGAGGTCGCCACCGCGGGGCTGGCCCAGGCCAGCGAGAGCCTGCGCATGGAGCAGGAACGCTTCCAGCAGGGCATGGCCAACAACACCCAGATCCTCGCCGCCCAGGCCGCGCTGGCGGGCGCCCGGCTCGCCCGGCTGCAGGCCGAAACCAAGCTCAGAACGTCGCATGCCGCCCTGCGAAAGGCCGCAGGCGTCGACCCCGGGGTGAACCCATGAACCGTCTCAGTCGTATCGGCTCCCTCCTCCCCGTCCTGGCCCTCGCGGCCTGCGGCTTCGGCAACGGCGAC